>Ga0207425_1000528_pt1 | contig 23304 bp, 20 predicted proteins | sample AraplaF_Col_mTSA_FD_184255 | JGI IMG/M metagenome (GOLD analysis project Ga0207425, IMG submission 184255) | Arabidopsis root microbial communities from the University of North Carolina, USA - plate scrape MF_Col_mTSA (SPAdes) (version 3) | ecosystem: Host-associated > Plants > Roots >...
GCTGCCCGTCGTCTTCTTCTGCAGGTCGAGCATGACGTTATAGTCGGACGGGTGCGAGATCATCATGCCGAGCTGGCCAGCGAGGAAGAGGGGCTGGTTATCTGCCTGCTGATTGGTGAGTGCCGAAACCGGAACCGACTTGTCGCGAACATACATATCGTAGGAGGCTTGCAATGCCGCCTTGCTCTGCGGGCTATTGAGCTCGACCTGCTTATAGGTCGGGTTGGCGGTGGCCTCGTCGAAGACGCCGCCTCCATAGGCCCACAGCTGTGGCATGAAACGGTACGGCGTATTGCCGGCATTCTTGCGCGCCACGAGGCCATAACCGGCAACGCCGAGCCTGTCGTGGATCTGCTTGGAATATTTGACGACGTCGTCCCAGGTTGCCGGAGCCTTGTCCGGATCGAGGCCTGCACGCTTGAAGATGTCGGCGTTCCAGATGAACGCCATCGTCTCGTTATTGGTTGGAATGCCGTAGGTTACCCCGTCCCAGGTTACGGCCTTCATTGCGCCGGGCCAGAAATCCTCGGTCGAATACCCGACATCCTCGGGTTTGAGCGGCTGCAAATAGCCCTTTGAGGCGAACTCGGTGCCACCAAGGATTTGCAGGCGGACCGCCATGGGCGCTGCATTGCCAAGGAGCGCGGTCCGGAACTTGTCCAGCAGGTCATTATAAGTGAGAGCTTGTTCCTCAAGCTGGATGTTTGGATAGGTTTTGCGGAAGGTCTCGAAGAATTCCTTGTAATACTGGCGTAGGAGGTCGGGGTCGCCCTCGAACACGCCCTGATACCAGAAAGTCAGTCGCCCCTTGTAGTCGAGCGGGGTGACCTTGGCGCAATCGCCCGCCGTGTCAAAATCCTGTGTGCCGGCAATGGAGCGCACATATTGCGGCGACCACTTGCTCAGGTCGACCGGCGCACCCAGCGCAGACGCGGACATCAACGATACCATCAAAGCAGTGGAGACAGTGCCGCGCACGACAGCACGGCCGAGTGAAATCCTCGTCATAGGTAACCTCCCAGGTTCTCTCCCATGCCGCTCTGCGTCGCGGCGAGCGGTATTTCCTCCCCGGCCGCGGGACCTTCCCTAATGTATCCGTTCGGCCTGATCATACGTTTTCAGATCACAGATTGCCTGTCAATCAGAGAAATCGTACATTGTTTGCGGACGCCTCGCGTGATATCCGAACAATGTGTGTATTGATTGGGGATAGTCTTGGCCGAAACAAGCGATTTTAAAGCACAGCCGCCCGAAGGCATCGACGCTTTCGTGGCGTCCAGCGAGGGCGCCTCGCTTTATCAACTGATCAGGGAAGACATCATCGAAGGGCGGCTCGCTGCCAACGAGCGGCTTGTTGTCACCGATCTCGCCCGGCGCCACGGCACCTCGACCAACCCTGTGCGCGAGGCTCTGCAACTGTTGCGCGGGGAGGGCTTTGTCACCTTCGTTCCCAACCGCGGCGCACGCGTGAGGCCCATAGATCAGGATTTCGTTCGGGACATCTACGAGATCGGGGTCTTGATCGAGCCGGCACTGACGAAATGGTTCGTGAACATGGCCACCGTCGAGGACATTGCTGAACTCGAACGCATCCAGGGCCTGATTGAAGAGAACAACTTCGCCGACCCGTTCAGGCACAGCGAGCTGGACACCTCCTTTCACACCGTAATGTACCAGAAGCACTACAACCGCCATGCCGCCGAGCTTTGGTGGAAGCATCGCGAAGTGCTGCGAGCCGTAAGCAGGCGTTTCGACTTCACGCTCGCCCGGCGTGCAGCGATCCTCAGCGAGCATCGCGAGCTTATCGCGCATGTAAAAGCCGGACATGCGAACGAGGCAGCCGAGCTCATTGCACGCCATGTTGAGGGCTCCGGCCGGCACATCCTCGAACACATGCGCGCGCGTAATGCCGCTCGGGCAGGATAGAATCCATAACTTTGAATATCGTTATCCCGACCACTTCAGTTAAAGGCAGTTGAGATGAAAATCACCAGCGTTCGGCCGTGGCTCATCAGATCCGATGCTTCTTATTGGGGAGAGTTCTTGTTCGTCGAAGTGACGACCGATGAGGGGGTGAGCGGCTGGGGCGAGATCACCACCACGACAAGGCTCGCCAATCGCGCGCTCTGCACAATCCTGCGGCAGATCGGCGCCGCTATTGCCGGCGAAGACCCTGCGCGGATCGAGTATCTGTGGCACAAGATATTCCGCAGCTTCACCTACATGGGCAGTCGCGGCGCCGCAGTCGAATGTATAAGCGCCATCGACATCGCTCTCTGGGACATCCGCGGCAAAGTTCTTGGCAAGCCGATCTACGAGCTGCTGGGCGGACCGGTGCGCGATGAAATTTCGCTCTACACTCATCCCAACCAGGCCAAGTTTACCAGCAAAGATGCGGTCGTCCGGGAAATTCGAGACATCGTCGAGTCCGGCCACACTGCGTTCAAGTTCGATCCTTTCCCGTACCAGGGCCGCGCCGCCGATGGACAGCCTCGCGAACAGCGCGACGGCTACCTCGATGGCAGCATGACACGCAAGGATGAGCGCGAAGCCGCCGAACTCACGGCTCTGATCCGCGAAACGGCGGGCTCTGATGTCGACATCCTCATCGATGCGCATGGCCGGTTCGATGTTCCGACCGCCATTCGTCTTTGTCGGAGTCTCGAGGAAGCTGGTCAGATCGATTGGTTCGAGGAGCCCTGTCCACCGGAGAGCCTCAACGCTCTCAGACAAGTCCGTGAGAAGGTCAATGCTGCTATCTCCTGGGGCGAGCGCGGCCACACCAAGTGGGATTTCATGCCGGTGCTCGAAAACAGGCTCGCCGACTACATTATGCCTGATGTCACCTGGACCGGCGGCATTACCGAACTCAAGAAGATTTCTGCCCTGTGCGAAGCCTACTACATCCCCGTCTCGCCGCATGACGCCGCAGGGCCGATCAACGTGGTTGCGGGCGCACAGGTGATGATGACCGTTCCAAATTTCTACAAACTCGAGACGTCGGAATGGAACCTGGGCAAATACGATCACCTCATCGACAGACCCCTTGATGTTTCGAACGGCAGCCTCAGGCTTGCGCCCAAGCCTGGTCTCGGCGTCGAAATGAACCGCGACTACCTTCAAAACCACGAGATAGAACTCGACTAGCCAGCAACTGTCTAGGCCGCCCCAGCGTGCGCGGCGACGAGTCCCCCGACCAGAACGAGGATAAATCATGCCAGAGGCATATGCAGCCGACGAGGCGCTCAATCGGGTGAACACGCATTCCAAGCCGTCCGATCTTCGCATCACCGACATGCGGGTAGCCGAAATTGTCGGCGCGCCGTTCACCTCAGTGCTGCTCAAGATTTACACCAACCAGGGTATCGTCGGGCTTGGTGAGGTGCGCGACGGCGCCAGCGCCACCTACGCGCTGATGCTGAAGAGCCGGTTGCTTGGCGAAAACCCTTGTGACATCGACCGCCTGTTTCGTCGGATCAAGCAGTTCGGCGGGCACGGCCGGCAAGGCGGCGGCGTATCGGCGGTTGAAATCGCCTTGTGGGATCTTGCCGGCAAGGCCTATGGCGTTCCCATCTACCAGATGCTCGGCGGCCGGTTTCGGGAGAAAGTGCGCGTCTACTGCGATACCGACGCCACGGTGCCGAGCGGTACCGAGACTGGCAAGCGTCTCAAGGAGCGCATGGCGCTCGGATACACCTTCCTCAAGATGGATCTGGGGCTGATGCAGATCGCGGATGTGCCTGGTGCGGTCGTGTTTCCGGCCGGCTCACTGGAAGGATACCGCGACGATCCCCGTCGCGGGCCGCTGAAGACCATTGAAGAGCGGCGTCTCCGCAACGCTGCCTACGATGTGCATAACGTCCAGCACCCGTTTACCGGCCTGCATTTTTCCGACAAGGGCCTCGACCTGCTTGAGCAATACATCGCCGAGGTTCGTGAGGTCATCGGTATGGATGTGCCGCTCGCCATCGACCATATCGGCCATATCTCGATGCAGAACGGCATTCGCCTTGCCAGGCGAATTGAAAAATACGTGCCAGCCTGGCTCGAGGATGTGATCCCATGGCAGTATACCGAGCAATACCGACAACTCCAGGACGCCACCACGGTACCGATCTGCACCGGTGAGGATATATACCTCAAGGAGGGCTTCGAGCCTCTGCTCACCAGCGGCGGCGTCTCCGTTATCCACCCGGACCTGCTCACCAGCGGGGGCATCCTCGAGACCAAGAAGATCGGCGACATGGCGCAGGACCATGGTGTCGCCATGGCCATCCATATGGCAGAAAGTCCAATCGCCGCAATGGCCGCCGCACATGTCGCGACCGCGACCGAAAATTTCATGGCGCTCGAATACCATTCCGCCGATGTCGACTGGTGGGACGATATCGTCACGGGCCTTCCCAAGCCGCTGGTGAAGAACGGCTTCATCACTGTTCCGGACAAGCCGGGCCTGGGGATTGACGACGTCGTCGACGAGGTGATCTCGCAGCATCTGCAGCCGGGTGTCACCGGCATTTGGCAGCCTACGGATCACTGGGACGATGAGTATTCCTGGGATCGCACCTGGAGCTGAAGCGAAGAGGAACGAGGATGAAGATTACGGATCTCCGCTGCGCCGTTATCGGCAGACACCCGATCGTCCGCATCGTGACGGACGAGGGCCTCTATGGCTTGGGTGAAGTCGAATTCACAAAGTCCTATCTCAAGCCCTTTGTGCTGCATTTCCGCGAGGCGCTGATCGGCGAGGACCCGACCGACGTCGAGAGAGTGATGCTGAAGATCCGACAGCGCGGCTCTTTCAAGCCCTACGGCGCGGCGGTGAGCGCCATTGAGCATGCACTGTGGGATATTGCTGGCAAGGCCGCGGGCGTGCCTGCCTATAAACTGCTTGGCGGCAAGGTGCGGGACAAGGTGCGCGTCTACAACGGCTCGATTCGCCAGAAACGCACGGGCGACCGGCCGGAGGATTACGCCGCTGATGTCAGATGGATGATGGAGCAGCCGCAGAACTTCTTCATGGTCAAGCAAGGAATCTCGTTCCACTCCAACATGAAGGACACCATCGAGGGCTTCCACTACGGCGTGACGCAGAAGAAGGCCGGCTATCACGGTGCCATGGATCAGGGCGTGATCAGCGAGCGCGGTTTCAATCACATGCTCGACTGCGTGATCGCAATGAAGGAAGTGCTGGGCGACAAAGTCAGCTTGGCGCTCGACTGCGGCCCGGGCTGGATGCTGCCCGATGCGATCAAGTTCGCTCGCGCGGTCGAGAAATACAATTTGATGTGGCTCGAGGACATGCTGACTGGCGACTATGTGCCATGGGTCAATCCGCAGGCCTATCGGGAACTGACAACCTCCACCTCGACGCCTATCCATACTGGTGAACAGATCTACCTGCGGCACAATTTCAAGGAACTGATCGAGACGCAGGCGGTGCGCGTCATCGGCCCCGATCCAGCCGATATTGGCGGCATTGCCGAGCTCAAATGGGTCGCCGAGCACGCGTACATGCACTCGATTCTGATGGCACCGCACGGGACAGCCAACGGCCTGCTGGGCCTCGGCGCGTTGATCAATGTCTGCGCCACGTTGCCGGCAAATTATATCGCGTTCGAATATCCGAGTGCCTCCGATCCCTGGTGGGAGGATCTGGTAATCGGCTTGCCGCCGCAGATCGTGAAGGACAGCATGGTGGACCTACTGGAAGCGCCGGGGCTAGGCCTCGATATCGACGCTGAAGGGGCCAGGAGATATCTCAGGGAAGAGGATGCGGGCTTTTTCGACTGAACCTCCCTCCCAATGTGATCGTCAATCTCACGACCGGCACCGTTTGTGGCGGAGATGCGGCAGGCGACCGTTTAGATGCATGGTACGAAATTGACGAAAAGTTCCAAAGAGTGCGGTTTCGGCATTAAAGCTGGGCGAGTGAGTGAGGCGAACCCCTTATGTTACAGGGCTCCAGACGTACAGAAGTAGGAATGTGTGTTGCACACCTATTTTCGGTGCATTTGTTGCTTTTCAAAAGGTGTCGGTCTGCAACACAAAGCGTCGTGCTGCAGACCGTTTGGCAGGGTGGTTGCTTCCTCCCGCCGAGATTGCTGAACCTCAAAGGCTAGACGCCAAGCAGGGTTCGATGTCGTTACTGGTTTTGAATGAGCGCATGGGGCGCAGGTTGCCCAGGCCGTTTCGGCTCTTGAGGCCACAGCAGATACGTACAGCCCGCAAGGACCAGCAGGACCAATACACCTGACACTGTTTTTATCATGGTGCGCCTCAGGTCAAAGGATTCAGCGAACGGTTCATTGCCACGACATCATCATGTGTGGGGTTTGCCCCAAGCGTTGCAAATTTGCCGATGAGCTGGTCACGCGTCTTGGACGCTTCACCCTTCACCGCCGCACCGAGCGCCTTGCGCATGGTGGCCGCGTCGTAATCACAGCAGTAGCCCGGCGTCGACGGTTGCTGCCGCCAGGATTCTCCAAGCGGTCCGCCATCAACCGGATCAAACCCAACTTCATTTACGATGCCCATCACGAGCTGCTTGGCCACCTCGTCGTCTCCGGCGACCGCCACTGCCAGACGACCAGGGGTCCCTTCGGGCTGACCGAGTTCCGCGAGGGAATGAGCTAGGATGTTGTTGAACGCCTTGATGACCGAGCGGCCGAGATGCTTCGAGACCCATACGCTCTCGACCTCGCCAGCATCGAGGTCCGGGATTTGCGGGTCCCGAAGTCCCGGATAGTAGTTGCTGGTGTCTACGATAGGGACGCCGTCGGGTAGGCCGTTGAAGAGGTCCTTCGGCAGCTTTTCGATAGCGGGAAGCGGAATGGACATGATCACCATATCCGCCCCGGAGATAGCTCCCCGCCTGTCGGTGGGCGTCGCTCCGATCTCTTCCGCAAAAGGCCGAACAGCGTCAGCGCCCTTGGAATTCGCGACCCTGACGTCATAACCCGCAGATGCAAGCTTGCGGGCAAGGGTGCCTCCGATGTTGCCGATACCGATAATGCCGATCTTCATGATTATGCTCCTGTTGTTCTGCCGACCAAGATAATAGATACTGAGGCATCGACAAGAACTGACGGATAGGTGGGTTACCCACCAAAAGGTAAGTATGGCATTGGATCGGGACTGGAAGTGCGGAGACCCGCAAGAGCATCTCAAGTGGGCGGAGGCGACGACCGACGCCCTCCGGGTGTTGGAAGGCAAATGGAAGATCGTCATCATCTGCCAGTTGTTCGGGGCAAAAGAGGCCCTTCGCTTTTCTGAACTCGAACGGCGGTGCGAAGGTGTGAACCAGAAGATGCTGATCCAACAATTGAAGGAGCTGGAGAAGGACGGCATTGTAACCCGGACCGTCTATCCTCAAGTGCCACCGAAGGTCGAGTACGCGCTGACCGAGATGGGCAAAGCTCTGGGGCCATCGATGGCCGAACTGATCAACTGGGCCTATTTGCGCAGAGAACGCCTCGCAGCCATGGAAGTGTGACCTCGCTAAGCACGGTTCAAATCGCCGGGCGGTGTGCCTCGCCAGGCTCGCTCGAGCTGCCTCGATTATCTCGTTGATGAGATCGATGTCGCCGACGAGAACGACGGTCTCTACGCCACGCGTGATGGCGGCGTAGAGCATTGTCCGATCCAACAGCTTCGACCGGACGACAGGGATGATGACCCGTTTGAATGCCGACCCTTGCGCCTTGTGGACGCTGATCGCCCAGCCGTGGGTGAGCTTCTCAAGGTCGGCCGTTTTCGGATGGACTTTCGTGACGGTACCCAGGGAGCCGTTCATGAACCCCGCGCAGATCGGATCGCCCGTAACCTTGTCGACAACGGGTTTCCCTTCGGCGTTGAGCTGAGGGGCCTTCGAGTAATCGTTCTTCAGCCAGATGATCTTCGAGCCGACGCTCAGACCCCAGTCCTCGACGTTCGCCGGCCTGGCCATAAGCAACACTAACAAAACCGCCTGTTAGTTCCATAACGTATGTTATGCGACTTTCATATGTAAGAGCTATTTAGTAATGCGGCAGTTGGGCCTGTTAGAGATGCGACAGTCTCGCCTCTCGACGCACTGGTCGAAGCCAACGTTGGGAGCAAGGATGACGCCCTTCAGCCTGGTCGCGACCATGAGCGGTCGGAGTCGTCATGTCCTGTTTGATCACCATGTCGCAGAAAGAGTTGCATCGCCTCGAAGTCATCCAGAAGATCCGTGACGAACGCCTGAGCGTTGTCCAGGCTGCCGAACTGCTCGACCTCAGTCGAAGTCAGGTCCATCTGCTGTTGCAGGCCTATGACCGGGATGGTCCAGCCGGCCTCGTTTCGAAGAAGCGATCGCAGCCGAGCAATCGGCGCCACAGCGAGGAGTTTCGCAATAAGGCGCTGGACCTGATCCGCGAGTGCTATCTGGATTTAGGTCCGACGCTGGCGCGCGAGAAGCTGATCGAGCTGCACCGGATCTCTGTTGCCAAGGAAACGCTGCGGCAATGGATGACCGAGGCCGGCATCTGGATCGCGCGCCGGGAACGCAAGAAACGGGTTTTCCAGCCACACGGCCGGCGCGACTGCTTTGGCGAACTGGTGCAGATCGTCGCATCAGTGGTGGTTCGAGATACGGATCTTGCAACCATCTCTCAGCGAGACCTCATTCACCTCGCACGCCACCTCAACGATCAGCCGCGAAAATGCCTCGGCTACAAAACGCCAGCCGAAGTGTTCATGGCGCATTTGCAGGAAGCGGAATGATCCCCTACCCCGAACGTCGTGTGATGCACTTGGGTGAACTTCTCCAAATCGATGATGAAAATTAATTTCATCAATTCACTCTGAACCCCGTTTTCAGTTGACGGCCTTTGTTTTTTGCCCCAACCTGAAGAAAATAAATTACGAATTGGGAACATTGTTGGCATGAAAGTGGGAATCATAGGGCTGGGATTCCGGCTCGGCTATCTTGGCTATGTCTTCAAGGCTATCGACAGCAGTTTCGAGATCGTCGGTTACGTCGATCCGGACCCCGCAGGACTTCCCGGACTGACGGAAAAGGGCATCTCTGTCGGCAAGGCTTACGGTTCGCCGCAAGAGCTCCTTGCTTCAGAAAAGCTCGATCTGTTGATGATCGGCTCTCCCAACCACATGCATCTCGATCATATCCGCCTCGGTCTCGAGGCTGGTCTTAAGGTCTTCTGCGAAAAGCCGATCGTCACCACGATCGCCGAGAGCATCGAACTGGCCCATCTGATGGCGAAGTTCGGCCATGAGCGGCTGATGGTCGGTCTTGTGCTGCGCTACTCCCCTCTTTACAAGGACCTGCGCGCCATCCAGGCCGAAGGCAAGCTCGGCCACATCGTTTCCATCGAAGCCTCTGAGCATATCGAGCCCTATCACGGCGCCTTCTTCATGCGCGACTGGCGCCGCTACGAGCGCTATTCCGGCAGCTTCATGCTGGAAAAATGCTGCCATGACCTGGACCTCTATAATGGTGTGATCGGTGCTCGTCCGGAACGTGTCGCAAGCTTTGGCGGCCGCAAGAGCTTCATCCCCGCCAACGACCCGGCACGCGAAGGCATCAACGATCTGGAACTCTTCCACCGCAAGCCCAGCGGCTGGATGGGCTCAGACAAGGTGTTCGACAGCGACGCCGACATCATTGATTACCAGGTGGCGATCGTCGAATACGCCAACGGCGTCGGCATGAACTTCCACACCAATCTGAATGTTCCCGACCAGTTCCGCCGCTTCGCCATCATGGGCTCGCGCGGCATGGCCGAGGGCGACTTCGTCCGCGGCTACCTCGACGTCCACGAGCAGCTGACCGGCAACAAGATCGTCGAAAACAAATATGCCGCCACCGAGCTTTCGCAGCATTACGGCGCCGACGAGCAGATGGCGGCCGATATTCTGCAGAGCGTGCGCATCGGTTCGGAACTGCCAGTCTCCACGCTCAACGCATTGGAGGCAGGCATCCTGGCACTTGCCATGGATGAGGCTCGCATGAAGAAGGCCGTGATCGACCTTCGTCCCATATGGGACCGGTTCGACGAGGCGCTACACGCCAGAGCGGCCTGAGGAGAACGGCAAGATGAGTGCTCAGAAAAGTGCCGTCATCTTCGCCTGGATCCTTCTCCTTCCGGCTGTTCTCTATGTGCTCGCGATCGTCGCCTATCCGCTGGTCGATACGTTCATCCTGTCGTTTACGGATGCATCGCTGCGCAAGGTGACGAACTGGGTCGGCTGGGTCAACTACGAGAAGATCTTCAATCCCACCTTCGTGGAAGTCATTGTCCGAACCTTCATCTGGACCTTCTTTTCGGTCGCACTGAAGATGATCATCGGCACGTTCGGCGCTTCCATGCTGAACGCCGCCGTACCCGGCCGGTCGCTGTTTCGACTGCTCACCATGCCGCCGTGGATCGTGCCGATGGCAATCGGCATCTTCATGTGGGGCTGGATGTATAATGGCCAGTTCGGGATGATTTCCGGATTGCTGCAGCGCTTCGGCCTCGTCGACGGTCCGGTCGCCTTCCTCGCCTACGGCAGCACCGCCTTCTGGGCGACGATCGTGACTGACGTCTGGATCGGCGTGCCGCTGGTGACGATCTACTTCCTCGCCGCGATCCAGTCGATCCCGAAGGATCTCTATGAGGCAGCATGGACCGATGGCGCCGGCCGCTGGTACCGTTTCCGCCGCATCACGCTGCCGCTGATGGTTCCGGCTATCATCACCATGTCGATGCTGTCGCTGATCGCCACCTTCAACTCGTTCGATATCATCTGGATCCTCACGCAGGGCGGCCCGAGCGGCGAAACGACGACGATGATCATCGACACCTATCAGACGGCGATCGGCTCGAAGAAATATGGCGAAGGAGCCGCGCGCGCGGTGCTGATCTGCATCTTCCTGTCGCTCTTCTGCTTCGCCTATTTCCGTGTCACCCGCCGCCTGAACCCGGAGAAGCGAGCATGAGTAGCCGTCCCATGATCGATCGCTACAGCTGGTGGGAAATCATTCTCATCTACTGCGGCATAGCACTCTTCCTGTTTTTCGTGCTGTCGCCCTTCGTTGAGGGCTTCCTGGTGTCGCTGAAACCCCTCAGCCAGCTCTTCTCCTCACCCTACCGCTTCTGGCCGGAAAACGGCTCGCTCGAGGCCTACCGCACGATGTGGATCAGCGTGCCGGGCTTCGGGCGCTATATCTTCAACTCGTTCTTCATCTCGATCATCGTCACTGTGATCGTGCTCTGCCTCGTCATTCCGGCCGCCTATGCCTTTGCGAAGTTCGAGTTCAAGGGCATGGGCATTCTGCTCGGAGCCTTCCTGACGGTGAACATGTTCTCCGGCGCCGTCCTGCTCATTCCGCTCTTCCGTCTGATGCGCAGCATCGGTGTTTTGAACACCTATCTTGCGATGATCGTGCCGGGCGTCGCCTTCCTGATCCCTTCGGCGATCTGGCTGCTGCGCACCTACATGATCCGCATTCCACAGGAACTCAACGAAGCGGCCTACATGGATGGCGCCAGCCATTTCTATACGCTGCGCCGCGTCATTCTGCCCATTGCGATGCCGGGAATTATCGTCGTCGCGATCACCACCTTCATCGGCGCCTATGCTCAGCAGTTCATCTTCGCGCTGACTTTCAACTCGAAGACTGAATACATGCCCCTGCCGGTGGGACTCTTCGCTTACTTTGGCAAGCAGGAGGTCATCTGGAACGAACTGATGGCGGCCTCCTTCGTCGGCATTGCGCCGGCGATGATCGTCATCTTCTTCCTTCAGCGCTATCTCGTCGGCGGTCTCACCGCCGGTGCGGTGAAACAATAAGACCAACAATAAAGAGTGAACAGCTAACAACGAGAATGGGAGTTACGACGTGAGCATTACCATCAAGACAGGCCTTATGGCGCTCGCCCTGCTTGGTTCGACGGCGTTGACTGCGGTCACAGCCCAGGCAGCCGACAAGGAAATCAGCTGGATCTATTGCGGCGATACGATCGACCCGATCCACACCAAATATATCAAAGAATGGGAATCCAAGAACGCCGGCTGGAAGGTCACGCCGGAAGTTGTCGGCTGGGCACAATGCCAGGACAAGGCAACGACGCTGGCTGCCGCCGGCACTCCGGTCGCCATGGCCTATGTCGGCTCGCGCACGCTGAAGGAGTTTGCGCAGAACGACCTCATCGTTCCCGTTCCGATGACCGATAACGAGAAGAAGGGCTATTACCCGCACATCGTCGACACCGTCACCTTCGAGGGGAACCAGTGGGGCGTTCCGATCGCCTTCTCCACCAAGGCGCTTTACTGGAACAAGGACCTCTTCAAGCAGGCCGGCCTTGACCCCGAGACGCCGCCGAAGACTTGGGCCGAAGAAATCCAGATGGCAAAGACCATCAAAGAAAAGACCGGCATTCCGGGCTTCGGTCTCTCTGCCAAGACCTTCGACAACACGATGCATCAGTTCATGCATTGGGTTTACACCAATAACGGCGCCGTGACCGATGCCGACGGCAAGATCACGCTCGATAGCCCGCAGATCCTTGCAGCATTGAAGGCATATAAGGATATTTCGGCCTCTGCAGAAGAAGGTCCGACTGCTTATGAGCAGAATGAAGTCCGCGCCATCTTTCTCGATGGCAAGGTCGCGATGATCCAGGCCGGCTCGGGTGCCGCCTATCGCCTCAAGGATACGAAGATCAACTGGGGTGTCACGACGCTGCCGCTTGGTCCTGACGCCAAGGGCGCAGGCACGCTTCTCATCACCGACAGCCTTGCGATCTTCAAGGGCTCGGGTGTCGAGGACAAGGCGATCGAATTTGCCAAGTACATCACCTCGCCCGACATCCAGGGTGAATACGAGCTGCAGGGCGGCGCCGGCCTCACCCCGCTGCGTCCGTCCGCAAAGGTCGACGAATTCGTTGCCAAGGACCCCTTCTGGAAGCCGTTCATCGAGGGCATCAGCTATGGTGGTCCCGAGCCGCTCTTCACCGACTACAAGGGCTTCCAGAATTCGATGATCGAGATGGTCCAGTCCGTTGTCACCGGCAAGGCGGAGCCTGAAGCCGCTCTGAAGAAGGCTGCCGGCGAGATCGAGGCCTTCAAGTAAATCGACGTCGAGGATCGCAGGTCGACGATCTGCGGTCCTCACCGACCAATTCATGCGCGTTCAGGCCGGGACCGGAGACAGATTTTTGGGACAGCTTCAGCTCAACAAGGTTCAAAAATTCTATGGCGACTATGAAGTTCTCAAAGGCGTCGAGCTCGACGTCAGGAACGGCGAGTTTGTCGTCTTCGTCGGGCCTTCAGGATGCGGCAAGTCTACGCTCCTGCGCATGATCGCAGGGCTCGACGCAACGACCAAGGGCGACATCATCATCAATGGCGTCAGGGTCAACGACCTGCCGCCGGTCAAGCGCGGCATTGCCATGGTCTTTCAGTCCTATGCGCTTTACCCGCATATGACAGTTTTCGAAAACATCGCCTTCCCGCTGCGCGTCGAGAAGATGGAGGAGGAAAAGCTCAAGGCCAAGGTCGAGAATGCTGCACGCATCCTGCATCTCGAAACGCGGCTGCAGCAGAAGCCCGGCATGCTCTCGGGCGGACAGCGTCAGCGCGTCGCGATCGGCCGAGCCATCGTCCGCGAGCCGAAGATCTTCCTATTTGACGAACCTCTGTCCAACCTCGATGCCGCTCTTCGCGCCGACATGCGCATCGAACTCGCCAAGCTGCACCGGCAGCTGAAGGCGACGATGATCTATGTGACCCACGACCAGGTGGAAGCCATGACGATGGCCGACCGCATCGTCGTGCTGGATGCCGGCAATATTTCCCAGACCGGCGCGCCGCTCGAGCTCTACCACAAGCCCGCCAACCAGTTCGTCGCCGGCTTCATCGGCAATCCGAAAATGAATTTCCTACCCGTTACCTGCACGTCTGCAAGCGAGACCGGCGTGTCCGTGGACTATCGCGGCCAGACCGCGACCCTCCCGCTAGCGCCGCGCGACGGCATGATCGGCAAGCCGCTGACGCTCGGCATCCGGCCGGAGCATATCCAGCTCGGAGCCGGCGACATTTCGCTGACGGTTACACCCAGCGTCATCGAGCGGCTTGGCGCAAATACTGTTGCCTATGTTGCGCTCGGCGGCGAAACGGAGAACTTCTGCGCTATGCTGCCTGGCAGTGTCGGCATTCGCACCGACGTGCCGGTCGCCGTCGGCATCAATGCCGCCGATTGCCATCTCTTTGACGAGGAAGGTGTCGCCTTCGAACGTCGCGTCGAGCTGACCGATATCGATATGAACCTGCTGGCTCCGGCAACGGCCTGAACGGCCGATTGATCAGCTACCAGACAAGCCCGCGCGCGGCGACGTCCTCGACGCGCGTGACGACGCCATTGCGATGGAAGACCATCGTGTCGAACAGGTTCGAAACCACGCATGTGTGGTTCGGGATGATGAAGAGCTTTTCGCCGATCTGCGGCCGTTGACCAATGCAGGTAGAAAGGTCGATGACGCCGTGCTCTTCAGAGAGGCTGGCTATCTTCGCCTCGGGATATCCGACGACGAGGCCGAAATCGGCAAAACCCTGAAGATCGGAGGTCAACGCCTTCGAACCTGCGTCGATAATGGCGCGGTCGGCATTCGGCCGCGACACGACAGTTGACAGGACGTGCATTGCGCAATCGTCCTGCGTGCAATGCCCCATCCGGATCATCTGTCGGTCATTATAGATATAGGTCCCGGCCCGGTGCTCCGTCGCCGATTTGACCAGATGCGCCTGAAAGAGACTGGGCGTACCGCCATTGCTGACGATCGGACAGGCGATGCCCTCTGCCGCAAGCTGTTTCAATGTGGCCTGGATGAAGGCTTCGACGGCATCGGCCGACTGCGGCTTCGGATAGGTGAGGATACCGCCGAATGTCAGTCCGTCGCCGGCAAGGATGCGCCTGGCGAGCGAGACCGCCTGCTCGGGCGTCTGGACGCCGCAGCGCGCGCCGCCGGTATCGCATTCGACGAGGACGGTTAGCGGTTTGCGGCCGGAAAAATGTACAGACAGGCCGTCAACCGTGACTTCGCTGTCGGCTACCACCTTGAGACCCGAAATGCGGTCGTTCAAGGCGGCAAGCCGTTCGAGCTTCGGGGCTCCGATAATATTGAAGGTGATCAGGATGTCTTCGAAACCGGCTTCGGCAAAGACCTCGGCTTCGGTCACCTTCTGGCAATTGATGCCCTTGGCGCCGGCCGCGACCTGGGCGGCTGCGAGCGCCGGTATCTTGTGCGTCTTGATATGCGGGCGGAAATTCAGCCCATGCTCGTCCATGTAAGACTGGACCCTTGAGATGTTGGCTGCCAGCTTATCTTCGTCGATGATCGGGCGGGGCGTGGAAAGTTCGGTGATCCTGTCTCCAGCCTTCGCGACGATGGCAAACCGGTTGTCATGCATCTCAGGCAGCTCCGCGTTCAGTTCCATGAGGATCGGCCATGATCGGCCAGATGGTCTTCGGCGCTCGGCGATAGTGGGTCGTCGCCGGATTGTTGGGATAGGGGGTTCCCGCCGAACAGTACAGGATTTCAGCGGCGATCTTCGAGAAGGATGCGAAGAAATGGTTGGTCGATTTGATCACCAGGATCTTCTGCCTGGTCGGATCGATGCCCATCACTGAAAACAGGCTCGGATCGAAGCTCTGCGCCCGCGTCGAGTTCAGAATGATGTCGATGCCATCAAGCACGATATGCGCCGCATCGCCGAAAGGTGCGAGGCTTTCGCCGAACTGCATCTCGGCATTCTTCACCAGTTTGACGACCTTCACCATGCCGTCGACGGGATTGCCGGTCCCCGGTGCAGACTTTGCGCCGAAGCGCAGCGGAATTTCGGCCCCCTCGCCTGCGGCAAAACAGATCTGAACGGCGATCGGATCCCATATGGTACCGACCGCCGCGCTCTTTACACCGCGGGCCAGAAGCTCTTCGAGAATGACGGTGGCATCGCCGGCGGTTCCGCCGCCCGGATTGTCCCAGACATCGGCAATGACGACCGGCCAGGCCTTGGCGGCCATCGCCCGGGATACGGCTTCCTTTTCGTCGATCTGCGGCACCATGAAGGTGCCGCGCTTGGAAAACAGCTCCATGCCGAGTTCGCGCGCCAGCGCCGCACCCTTTTTTGGATTATTGTCGGTGACGACAAGCAGCTTGGTGCCCATCTCGGGCACATCGCCGACCATGAAGCCGTGGACTACGGAGATCGACAGGATTTCCGGATCTTCCTTCTCGATCCGCATGATCTTGTTGACGAAGGAGCGCATCGGATCGCGCGAGGTCGGGAAGACATCGATCATCCGGCAGTCGAATATCGAATTGACCGGCTTTACCCTGCCCTCGAGCACGTCGACGGCGATGCGCCAGAGATCCTCGGCGCGGTCGACGAAATCCGTATGCGGAAATTCCTTGAAATAAACCGCGAAATTCAGCGCCTCGATGCGCTTCCTGGTCAAATGGCTATGTGGGTCGAGTTCGGCGCAGATCAATACGTCCGGTCCGACGATATCGCGCATGCGGGTCAGGAGGTCGCCTTCCGTATCCTCGTATCCCGCAGCCACCATCGCCCCATGCAGGCCCATCACCACGGCATCGACAGGCATTGCGGCACGGAGCTGGTCGAGGATTTCGTCTCGCAGCCCTTCATAGGCCTGGCGGTTGACGAGGCCGGCCGGATCTGCCCAGGCTGCCGTACCCTCGATCAGCTCCCAGCCCTTTTCAGCGGCGATGCGGCGACCGACAGTGATCGGCGCGGTGCAGAGTGTGGGCGTTTCCGGATGCTGGCCGGGCGGTGCATAGAGAGACGCTTCGAAAGCGCGGCGATCCACACAGATCGGGGAAAACGTATTGGTTTCGGTCGCGAGTGCCGCCGTGAAAATGCGCAAATGAGTTGGCCTCGTTTTTGCGGTCCCGCCTCAACCCATCGGGTTCGGCAGGTAGCCTGTAAATCCGCAGATCTTCCACCGTCCTTCGTGGAGCCTGCAATAATAGAGAGTCTGCCACTGCATGATATCGCGCGTGCCATCGCCCTTCGTGAGACTTCCGTCGAACTTCTTGCGGACAAGCGCCATGTCGCCCTCGATCTCGATGTCCTCGAGCGTCGTGGTGGTGAAGATCGCCGTACGGGTATCCTCGGCGAAGCTCTGCGTGGCAAAATCCCTTGCCTGCCTCAGCCATTCGTCGCGATAGGCCGAAAGCGTTGGGAATGCCAGGCGCCATTTGTCGGGGCTGACCTGCTTGCGGCCATCGATGCCGATGAAGCCTTCCTCGACGAAATCACCTTCGACCATCGACCAGTCGGCTGCCAGAAATGCATCGATATCGCGAGGCACGAGCATCTCCCAGATGGCGTGCCGTGCGGCGTCGGAGGACGGAAAAGGATTCTTGAAAGGATCACGCATCTTCGCCCCCGATTTAAATTCTTTTCATAAATGGTGTTTTTCACTGGTCAAAATCTGCTTTCTATGGTCCCTTGTCAACTTATCAAGAAAATAATTTGCAGGGATCCCAAGATGTCCATCAAGCGATATGGCACTGTTCAGACCGGCGCCGGCGGCAAGCCGCTGCCTTTTGCGCGCGCCGTCGAGGCCGATGGCTGGCTCTATGTTTCCGGTCAGGTGGCGATGGAAAACGGCGAGATCATCGACGGCAATATCGTCGCCCAGACGCATAAGACGATCGCCAATGTGCTCGCCATTCTCGACGAAGCCGGATACGGCGTCGAGGACGTGGTGCGCGTCGGCGTCTGGCTGGACGATCCGCGTGACTTCTGGACATTCAACAAGATCTATCAGGACTATTTCGGCGTACACCAGCCGGCCCGCGCCTGCGTCCAATCGTCGATGATGGTGGATTGCAAGGTCGAGATCGACTGCGTTGCCTATAAGAAGAAGAGTTGACTGACGGATCGGCGGGAGGATCGGCTTGGATATCTTTTCCACATTGCAGGAAGACAGAAGCCGGCTTTCCGCCTCCGAGAGCCGCATCGCCGACATTGTCGTCAACGATTTCGAATTCGCGGTGAATGCCTCGATCATCGAGCTTGCCGAACGCGCAGAAGTCTCGCCGCCGACGGTTACACGTTTCTGCCGCCGCCTCGGTTGCGACAGCTTTTCCGATTTCAAGGTGCAGCTTGCCCGCACCGCCCATGTCGGCGTGCGTTACCTGAAGCCGGAATCAAAGAGCAGCGATCCGGCCGATGTCGCCCAGGACATCATCACTAAGGCGCAGAACGCCCTTTTCCTGCTGCATCGCTCGCTGGACCTCACCGCGATCGAAGCCGCGGTCGCGCAGATCGCCAAGGCGGAGATGATCTATGCCTTCGGATCGGGCGGCAACTCCTCAATGATTGCCGATGAGCTGCAGAATCGGCTCTTTCGCCTTGGTCTTAGAATCACCTCCAGTTCCGACCACAGCATGCAGCTGATGATGGCGGCGGCAGCGAAGGCCGGCGATGTGATCATCGGCTCGTCTTTTTCCGGGCGCAACGCCGAGCTGGTGCGGGCCTTTGCACTGGCACGCGAGGCCAAGGTCAGGACCATTGCGCTGACGCAAACCGACAGCCCGGTCGCCAGAGCCGCCGGGATCGTCGTGCCGATCGATCTTCCGGAAGGAACGAACATCTTCCGCCCGACATCGACGCGTATCGCCTATATCGCAACCGTCGATATCCTGGCGAGCCTCGTCGCCTATGCCATCCAACCGAAGGCGACGACGACGCTGAGACGCATCAAGCAGCAGCTGGTCACACACCGCGATGGCGACGACAAGCAGCTGCTTGGAGACTGATCAACGAGAGGGAGCGACAATGACGCAATCAGTGGCCATTGTGACAGGAGCAGCAGGCGATATCGGCGCAGCGATCGCCGATCGACTCGCAGCCGATCATGACGTCATTCTGCTTGCGGATATCGATCTCGTCGCTGCGGCAGCCGTTGCCGGCAGGCTTGGACCATCCGACCGCTTCGTCGCCGTCGAATGTGATGTGACCAGCGAGACGAGCGTTGCGGCTCTTGCCAGGCGCGCAGTCCAGCTCGGCAGCCTGCGCACGCTCGTCAACAATGCGGGTGCTGCCCGAGCCGTCAGCCTGCATGATACGACGCCGGAGATCTGGCGCGCCGACAATGCGCTCAACCTCGAAGCGGCCTTTCTCTGCTTTCGGGCTGTCGAAGACCAGTTGAAGGCGTCGCGGGGCTCTATGGTCAATATTGCCTCGGTCAACGGCATGAACGTGTTCGGACATCCGGCCTACAGCGCGGCCAAAGCCGGACTTTTGCATTTCACCCGGCTGGTTGCCGTCGAATACGGAAAATTCGGCATCCGCGCGAATGCCGTTGCCCCCGGAACGGTGAAGACACAGGCCTGGGAAGCCCGGGCGGCCGCCAATCCCAATGTCTTCGAGGACGCCCGTCGCTGGTATCCGCTGCAGCGCGTCGTCGATCCGAAGGACGTCGCCAATGCCGTCGCCTTTCTGGCTGGGCCGCAGGCTGCAGCGATCACCGGCGTCTGCCTGCCGGTCGATTGTGGCCTGACAGCCGGCCAGGCCGAGCTTGCCCGTACTTTTTCCCAGTCCGAGCACTACTGAAAATCATAGGACATAACGAGAGGAACGAGAGATGAAACCAGCCGACTACCGCCTGGAAAGCAGCTGGAACCCTCATGGCGGGCCGAATGGCGCTTTTACCTTCACGCTTTTCAATCTCTCCGGTGAGGCGCTTTCCGGTTTCAAGCTTGTCTACACCTCGCTCACGCGGGTCATCAATGCCGCCGCATGCGGCAATGCCACCTTTCTGAGACGCAACGCCAATTTCCATGAATTCGAACCGCCGGCCGGACTGGCCCTCGCAGCCGGTGAAAGCTGGACCTTCACGGTCGCCGGCCTGCACCGCCCGGCACGGCATTGCACTGACGGAGCCAAGTCCGCCTATCTGACGCTGGCATCCGGAAAGCACATGTCGGTCGCCGTTTCAGATCTGCTTCTCGAAGGCCGCGTGAGCGAGCCTCCGCCCGCGCTTTTGCCCGAGGGCCGGCTCGATCTGCCTTTTGCATTGCAGCCGTGGCCGGCCGAGATCGATGCGAAGCCGGGCGATAGCTTTCCGGTCATCCTCTATCCGGAAGGTGCCGGCACAGACGAATTGTCGGCAATATCCGCCTGCATTTCGCTAACGCGCCGCCTTTTCGAAAGCGACCATTCGGTTTTCAATCTGGTCGCCTCGCCGCAGGGCCGTGCGCTAACCTTCAGCAAGGACGCCTCGCTCCACGCCGAAGCCTACCGGCTGACCTTCTCGGCCGATCGCGTGACACTTTCCTATTCCGGCGCTGCTGGGCGCCAGTATGGCCTGACCTCGCTCGCGCAAATGCTGAACGGGGCGCGGGTCAGCAAGGGCAAATTCCGCTTCCCGGTTTCCGGTACCATTTCCGATTGGCCCCGCTACAGCTGGCGCGGCTGCCATCTCGACGTTTCCAGGCAGTTTTATCCGGTTGATGACGTCAAGCGGCTGATCGACATCCTTGCCTGGTTCAAGCTCAACATCTTCCACTGGCATCTGACCGATGACGAGGCCTGGCGTCTGGAGATCAAGGCCTATCCGCAACTGACGACAACGGGCGTGTTGCGAGGTCCGGACGAGCCGTTGCTGCCGCAGCTCGGCAATGGCGCCGAGCCTGTCGGCGGCTTCTATTCGCAGGACGATGTCCGAGACATCGTTGCGCATGCGAGTTCCCTTCATGTCGAAGTCGTGCCGGAGATCGACATCCCCGGCCATAACGCGGCGACTTTGGTTGCTCTGCCCGAACTGACTGACGGCCAGGAAGCACCGGAAAGCTACCATTCGGTTCAGGGCTATCCGAATAACGCGCTGAATCCTGCCGTGCCGCTGACCTACGAATTCCTGGAAAGGGTCTTCGACGAGATGGTCGAACTCTTTCCCTCGACTTACATCCATATCGGCGGCGACGAAGTGGCGAACGGCTCCTGGCTCGCCTCGCCGCTTGCCAGGAAGCTCATGGCGGAACAAGGTATTTCCGGCACGTTCGGGCTGCAGTCCTACTTCCTGGAGCAGGTCAAGACGATGCTCGACAAGCGCGGGCGCAAGCTCGCGGGCTGGAACGAGGTCGCCCATGGCGGCGGGGTCGCGGCAAAGGACAGCCTCTTGATGGCCTGGGAAAATCCGCAGGTCGGCATCGAGCTTGCCGAACGAGGCTATGACGTCGTCATGACGCCGGGCCAGGCTTACTATCTCGACATGGTCCAGGCCGAAGCCTTCCAAGAACCGGGCGCGAGCTGGGCCGGTACGGTACCACCAGCCCACACCTATGCCTATGAGGCAGCCGGCGAATTCCCGGAGGAATTGAAGCACAAGCTGAAAGGCGTCCAGGCCTGCATCTGGTCGGAACACTTCCTGTCGCGCGGCTATTTCAACCGCCTCGTCTTCCCGCGTCTTCCGGCAATTGCCGAAGCTGCCTGGACCCCGAAAGCGTCGAAGGATTGGGACCGTTTTGCAGCAATCGTGGCGCTCAGCCCTGAGCTTTGAGCTGGCAGGGATGAAGATTGACATCGCGGTGATAATCGCCTGCCCTCTCCGAGTTTGGTCGGTCAAGGCATCGAATATCGAATGAGCGTCAGGCCGGCCGCTTTGTCTTTCCCTTGAATGAGGATTTCGGCTACACGCCGTATGCGTGCCTTTCCACCCACCGGCGCGACCGAGATTGATCATGACGATCTTGGTGCGGACGCGGTTCCCCGCCCGCACAAGGATCGCCTCAAAGCCAGCTGGCGACGACAATGAACCGCTTGATTCCCGACGTTTTCCGTAATCCTGCAATCCGGGTGAGCATGATTGCCATCTTCACGTTCGGATTTGCCGGAGCGACGACGACCCCCTACCGGTCCGTGGTCGGCATCCGCGAGCTCGGTCTGTCGAATGAACTCTATGCTGGGTTGATCTTCGCCGCAGCGGCGGTCAACGTGATCGTCAGCATTCTGCTCGGCAATCTTGCCGACCGGCTCGGTGAATATCGTTCGATGATGCTTGTTGCGGCGAGCTTCGGCGTTATCGGTTATGGCGCGGTGTTCTTCTTCCCGGCACAGGACATATTTGTCCTCAGCACGCTTCTGCTGCTGCCAGTCTATGGTTGCCTGAACTCGTTGCTCTTTGCCAATGTCCGGGCCGCAGCCCATGGAATGGCGTCGGCTGACGTGGCGACCGTCAATTCCGGCGTGCGGGCGATGATCTCGCTTTCCTGGGTCCTGGTTCCCGGGCTCACGGGGGTTCTGCTCTCCTCCTCATCGACCATGCTGCCGGCTTATCTCTTCGCCGCTGTTTCCTGTCTGGTCTGTGTGGGGCTCGTGGGCTTCTTTTTGCCCCGACAGAGCGGTACGGATCATGCTGCCGCCCACCATCTCTCCTATCTCGCCGCACTCGGCCAGGTGATTTCTCCGAAAATCTTCAGCCGGATCACTGCCATCGCGCTGATCAGCAGCACATTGCACGTGAACGACGCCATTTTCCCCCTCGTGGTGACCGGCGCCGCCCGCGGCACTGTCGCCGATATCGGTATTCTGGTCGGGATCGTCGCTCTCCTAGAGGTGGTCTTCATCATCGTCTGGTCGCGCCTGCTGCGCCGCATCAGCCAACTCGCAGCCCTTACCGCCGGGGCGTTGATCTATGCCGTCTACCTGCTGCTTCTGGCTTTTGCCCACGAGCCTTGGCACGTCTATGCCCTCACCTTGATCAGTGGCATCGGCGCGGCGTCACTGATCTCCATTCCAATCACCTATCTGCAGGATCTGATCGCCGAGCGGCCCGGTCTCGGCAGCGCGCTGATTTCCGTCAACATCTTTCTCAGCGCCGGACTGAGCGCTCTTCTCTTTGCTGCTGGCACAGCCATCACCAGCTATTCCGGCACTGCGGTGGTCAGTGCCCTCTCTGGTCTTCTCGGGATCGCTTGGCTGCTATTTCTCGACAGACGCCGGCGCTCGTTCTGAGGTTGGAATTCGTTGGATTTCTCTTCCTTCTTGTCCCAGCGCCCTGGACGCCTCGTCATCCGACAGAGGCAGGCCTGCAGCCTTAAGTCCCGCAAGAAAGCGTTCCTGATCTTCGGTCCGCGCCAGCCGCTTGGCGACCTCTCGCCCGACGTTCGGGACCAATGCGGGTGAGCTGAGCTCGATCCAGTCGAGCTGCTCCTTTGCCTCCGCCGTTTTTCCCAGCGTGCCGAGGATGGAGAGCAATACGAGGCGATGCATCGGATTGTAGTTCAGGTCCGACATGCGGGACCA
>Ga0207425_1000533_pt1 | contig 23036 bp, 20 predicted proteins | sample AraplaF_Col_mTSA_FD_184255 | JGI IMG/M metagenome (GOLD analysis project Ga0207425, IMG submission 184255) | Arabidopsis root microbial communities from the University of North Carolina, USA - plate scrape MF_Col_mTSA (SPAdes) (version 3) | ecosystem: Host-associated > Plants > Roots >...
TGCGCCAGCGCCAGTTCGGCCCAGCCGTTGGCCTGCTCGGCGATGCGCCAGGTGGAGGTGCGGGCGAAACCGTGGCGCAGGCCGTCGCCGCGGGTGGCGAACTGCGGGAAGATGACCGGAATGCCGCCGCGGATGGCGGCGCTGCCGTCGAGCGCTGAACGCTGGCTCAGGAACAGGCGTTCCTTGCCGTCCGCAGTCTTCCACGACATCAGATGCGCACCGAACAGGGAAATGGTGGCTTCGGCGCCTTCGGCAGTGGAGATGCGAACTTCGTTCATGCGCTTTCCTTAGGTGAGCCGGTTCTTCGAGAGCGGCGGGTTCTTGGCGAAATAGCGGCGAATGCCTTTGACGATGGCGTCCGCGATCTTGTCCTGGTAGTCGTCGTCCAGCAGGCGCGCTTCTTCTTCCGGATTGGAAATGAAGGCGGTTTCGATCAGGATCGACGGGATGTCGGGCGCTTTCAGCACGGCGAAGCCGGCCTGCTCGACCGAGCCCTTGTGCAGCTTGTTGATGCCGCCGATTTCGCCCAGCACCGCCTTGCCGACCTTCATGCTGTCGTTGATCTGGGCGGTGGTGGAAAGGTCGAACAGCACGCTGGCCAGCTGCGGGTCGTGGCCCTTGGCGTTGGCGCCGCCGATCAGGTCGGCCTGGTTTTCCTTGTCGGCCAACCAGCGCGCGGCGGACGAGGTCGCGCCTTTTTCGGACAGCACGAATACGGAGGAGCCGCGCGCGCTGGTTTTCACGAAGGCGTCGGCGTGGATCGAGACGAACAGGTCGGCGTCGACCTTGCGCGCCTTTTCCACGCGCTTGCCGAGCGGGACGAAGTAGTCGCCGTCGCGCGTGAGCATGACGCGCATGTTCGGATGGTCTTCGATCTTGTCTTTCAGGCGCTTGGCGATGGCCAGCACGATGTCTTTTTCGCGGCTGCCGCGCGCGCCCATGGCACCCGGGTCCTCGCCGCCGTGGCCGGGGTCGAGGGCGATGGTGAGCATGCGGACCATTTTGTCCTGGCCGGATTTCTGGCCGGGTTTGCGGTGCGCTGGCGCTGGCTCTGGCTCGTCAGGAATTTGCTTGCCTGGTTGGGCCGCGATGGCAGGCGATTGGCTGGACGTGCCGGTGCCGGCGTTCACGCCGCCTGGCGACGCTGCGCTTGCGCTGGACTGGCCGGCTGGCGTGGCGGACGCGATCGATTGGCTGCCGCCACCTTGGGTAGCGCTGCTGCTGGCGGCGCCCTGGCTGGGCAGGCTCGCCTGGCCGCCGCTGGCGGCTTGGCCTTGCGCGGCAGGCTGGCCGGCCAAAGCTGGTTGGCCGGTGGCGCTGCCTTGGCCGCCTGGCGTGGGGCGCGGCGACGAGCCGGCGGCAGGGGGCTGCGCCTTGTCGTCCTGCGTCCACTCGCCTTTTTCAATCAGTGCCGCGATCGGGTCGACTGCCTTGACCGGGTACAGGTCGAAGATCAGGCGATGCTTGTAGTTGCCGACCGGCTCCAGCGTGAACACCTGCGGCGTGACTTTTTCTTTCAGGTCGAACACCAGCCGCACCACGTTCGGGCGGTTCTGGCCGACGCGTACTTCCTTGATGTACGGGTCGTTCGACTCGATCTTGGCGACCAGGCTTTTCAGGGTGGAGTTCAGCACCAGGCCTTCAATGTCGACCACCAGCCGGTCCGGGTCCGGAACCAGGAAGTGCTTGACCTTGAGGTCGGTGTCGTTTTCCAGCGTGACACGCGTGTAATCTTCCGCGGGCCACACGCGCACTGCCAGGATCTGCGCGGCTTGCGCAGACATCGGTGCGAGCACGGACAGCAGGAGCGTACCGCCGGCCTTGAGCACCGTGCGGCGGCTTACAGGTTTGGAGCGAATTGGAGGCGTTGCAGGCATGACGTACCAAGAGCGGAAGACGGCTGCAATTCTACATCACGTCCGTCGCCGGCTACAGAGAGGTAAACATGAAGGTCGGGCGGCGGCAACACGCCGTCCGCCTTCTCCGGCCATTCGACGATGCACACATTCTCGCGATTGAACTCTTCGCGGAAGCCGGCATCGAGGAATTCCTCGGGGCTGCCCATGCGGTACAGGTCGAAATGCACCACGTTGGCAAGCTTGCCGTCGACCTTCACGCGGTAGGGCTCGGACAGGGTGTATGTCGGGCTTTTCACCGGCCCCACATGGCCGGCCGCATGCAGCAGCGCGCGCGTCAGCGCGGTTTTGCCGGCGCCCAGGTCGCCGTGCAGGTAGATCGCCATGCCGGGCAGCAGGGCGCGCGACAGCGCAGCGCCTAGCGCCGCTGTACCGGCTTCGTCGTGGAGATGGGATTTAAAGTGCTGCATCGAATAAAATGATGGTTTGGATTTCCCCGCATTGTAAGGCCGTGTCACTCTCCCAAGCCAATTTAGACGAATTAGCCAGCCGCATCAAGGCATGGGGGCTGGAGCTCGGCTTCGCGGAAGTGCGGATTGCCGATATCGACCTGTCAGCCGCCGAGGCGGGCCTGCAAGCCTGGCTGGATGCCGGCATGCACGGCGATATGGACTATATGGCAAGCCACGGCATGAAGCGCGCACGGCCGGCGGAACTGGTGCCGGGTACGGTGCGGGTGATCACGGCGCGCATGAATTACCTGCCTGGTGCGGCCGACGAAGGCTGGCGCGAGCGGGAAACGGCGCGGCTGGCCGATCCCACCCAGGCTGTGATCTCGGTGTATGCCCGCGGCCGCGACTACCACAAGGTGTTGCGCGCCCGGCTGCAGCAGCTGGCCGACAAGGTCAGCGCGGCGGTCGGCGAGTTCGGCTACCGCGTGTTCACCGACTCGGCGCCGGTGATGGAACTGCCGCTGGCGGAGAAGTCGGGCCTGGGCTGGCGCGGCAAGCACACCTTGCTGATCAACCGCAGCGCTGGCTCCATGTTCTTCATGGGCGAAATCCTGGTCGATTTGCCGCTGCCGGTCGACGAACCGACCGGCGCGCACTGCGGCCAGTGCACGGCCTGCATCGACGTCTGCCCGACCCAGGCCATCCTCGGCCCGGGCAAGCTGGATGCGCGGCGCTGCATTTCCTACCTGACCATCGAACTCAAAGGCGCCATCCCGGAAGAAATGCGGCCGTTGCTGGGCAACCGGGTCTACGGCTGCGACGATTGCCAGACCGTCTGTCCCTGGAACAAGTTCGCCCAGCGCGCCACGCTGCCGGACTTCGATGAGCGCCATGCCCTGGGCAGCGCCGGCATGATCGAGCTGTTTGCATGGACCGAAGAGGAATTCAACCGCCGCATGGAGGGCAGCCCGATCCGCCGCATCGGCCATGAACGCTGGCTGCGCAATATCGCGGTCGGACTTGGCAACGCGGCGCGCATGGGCGCCCAGGGCGACCCGGCCATCCTGGCCGCCTTGCAGGCGCGCCGCGATCATCCCTCGGAACTGGTGCGCGAGCACGTGGAATGGGCGCTGAAGCAGCACCACTAGGCGGCACTAGGGCATAATTGGCCTGTCCTGGTCAAAAATCCCGAGTGACGAATTGTCTCCTTTTGCGGAAGCGGTACAAAGTTATCGAGAATTGTCGCCGCTGAATGTGTGGCGGCATGGCAGTCCGGCAGAACAGCGCGCCATTTTCGGCGGCTGGCTGCTGTTGCTGCTGCTTTGCGTGGCGCTGGGAGTGGCGACCGTCAAATGGAGCTGGTCCGGCTTGCCCGTCAATATGGGCGGCGTTACCGCCTACGTTACCGTCTATCCGCCGCTGCCCATCTGCCTGCTGCTGACCTTGACCCTGGGCTGGTGGTGGGGCGCGATTCCCGCCTACTGTTCGACCCTGGTGCTGGCGCTGTATGCCGGCATGCCCCTGCATTGGGCGCTGCTGTTTGCCTGCGCCAACCCGCTCGGATTCAGCATCCTGGCGATCGGCTACCGCGCCATGGTGATGCGGCGCGATTTGCGGCACCTGACTTCACTGCTGTTCTATATCCAGCTGTGTTTTGTGGCCAGCATCTTTGGCTCTTCCGGCGCCCTGATCTGGAGCTATACCAACCATATCGCGCCAGGGGCGCAGTTGCCGATCTGGCAGGGCTGGTGGCTGGGCTCCTTCCTGCAAAGCGTGTTGATTGGCGGGCCGGCAATGGCGATCCTGTGGCCGCGGGTGGACCGCTGGCAGTTGCTGAACCAGAAGCTGATGCGCAGGCGGCGCGGCGGCTCGCGCCGTTCGGTGCTGCGCATGCTGGCCACGGTGGCGGCCGGCGTGCTGATTTACGGCTTCGTCACGATCCGCCTGGCCGAAGCCGATGCCGTCCACGCGCCGGAAGTGTTCCGGGAAACCGTGTGGATCTTCTACTGGGTGTTCGCGGCGATCATCATTTTCATCGCCATTTTCGGCTACCAGCTGTTCTCGCACTGGCAGGATTCGACCGACGGCCTGCTGAACGAAATGCAGCGCATGAATATCGACCTGGAGCGCCTGGCGACGACGGACGCCTTGACCGGCCTGTTGAACCGCCGCGCCGCCGACCGCCATCTGGATGCCGAGTGGCACCGCGCGCGCCGTTCCGGCCACGCCTCAGCCCTGGTGCTGCTCGATATCGACCATTTCAAGCAGGTCAACGACAAATACGGCCACCCGGGCGGCGACGCCGCATTGCGCATGCTGGCGACCTGCATCCGCTCAGTGATGCGAGAGGTTGACGCAGGAGCGCGCTATGGCGGCGAGGAATTCCTGATCGTGCTGCCGGAAACAGGGCGCGAAGGGGCATTCGTGTTTGCCGAACGTTTGCGAGAGCGTGTGGCAAGCTGCGAAATCAGCCACGATGTTCATTTATTCAGGTGCCAGGTGAGCCTGGGCATCGCCGTCAGCGACAAGCACGAGGCGAGCTATGAACAGTGGCTGCGGCGTGCCGACGACGCGCTGTACCGCGCCAAGCAGGCCGGCCGCAACCAGGCGATCATGGGCGTTTAGGCTGTTGCATCGTTACCCCTTCGCCTTGCGGATACGTTCTCCGAAAGAGCGCTGCTCCAGGGCAGCAATGGCCTGCGCCAGCGTCTCGGACAGCGGATACGGCAAGTCTGCATCGAGCGAAGCCGCTGCCGCTGTCGTGGCGCGCCAGCACGCCTGCAGCTTCGGCAGCAGGCGCTTGCCCTGCGGGCTGAGGCGCAGCAGCTTCTGGCGCGCATCGGTGGGGCTGGCTTGCGCCACCAGCCAGCCTTCTTTCAGCATCAGGGCTACCGTCTGCGTGGCGGCGGGCTGGGTAATGCCGGCGCTTTCGGCAACCTGGCTGACGGTGCATGGCTGGCCGCCGGCCAGCGCGCGCATCACGGGCGTGTAGCGCGGCCGGTATTCGAGGCCGGCGTCAAGGTATGACTGCTGCACGGCGCCGTCCAGCAGTTCGATCAAATGGCGTAATTGGGTTCCGAGTCCTTGTTTCATGGACCGATGCTATCACAATATATATAAGTGCTTATGTATTATTTGTTTTGCCAGGAGGCTTCACTTCAGCAGTCCCGCCAGTTCGACCGCGGTCTTGACCTGCATCTTGTCGAAGATGTGGGCGCGGTGCACTTCGACGGTGCGCATCGAGATGCCCAGTTCATCGGCAACCACCTTGTTCATCTTGCCGGCCAGGATCAGGTCCAGCACTTCGCGCTCGCGGGTCGAGAGCGTGGCGAGGCGCGCCTGCACGGCTGCCTTGCCGCTGGCCTGGCGCGAGGCGGCCAGGCCTTCCTGCACGCGGTCCATCAACTGGTTGTCGTTGAAAGGCTTCTCGAAGAAGTCGAAGGCGCCGCGCTTGAGCGTATCCACCGCCATCGGCACGTCGCCGTGGCCGGTCAGGAAGATGACGGGCAGTCGCGCCGTGAGGCCGCGCGCCGCCAACTGGTCGAAGGCGGCCACGCCGCTGATCTCCGGCATGCGCACGTCGAGCAGCACGCAATCGCCTTCGGGATCGAAAGCGCCGCTTTGCGCGAAGGCCAGGAAGGCTGCCGCGCTTTCGTAGGTCGTGGCGGCGATGCCGCGCGAGGAAGCGAGCCAGGACAGGGCATCGCGCACCACGGCTTCATCGTCAACGATATGTAGCATTCTGGGTCTCCCGAATTGGCTCTATTACGCTTTGCCTGCGACCGGCAGCGTAAAAGTGAATATGGTACCGCCTTGCGGGTTGTCGCGGTGGGACAATGTGCCGCCGTGGAACTCGATCGCGGTGCGGCAGATGTTGAGGCCCATGCCCATGCCTTCCGCCTTGGTCGAGAAAAAGGGCGAAAACAGGCGCTCGGCCACGTCCTGCGGGATGCCGTGCCCGTTGTCGATGACCTGCACCACCACCATGCCCGCCTGCGGATCGTTTTCGGCCACAACGCGCAATACGCGTTTCAGCGGCTGCACGTCGGCCATGGCTTCGATGCCGTTGCGGGTAAGGTTCAGCAGCACCTGCTCGATCAGCAGGCGGTCGGCGCGCACCAGCGGCAGCGATTCCGGGATCTCGATCTGCAGCGAGACATGGTGCTGGCGGGCTTGCAGCTCGATCAGGACCAGGATCGAGTCGAGCATCGATTGCAGCGCCACGTCCTGCCGCTCCGATTCGCGGTTCTTCACGAATTCGTGCACGCTGCGGATGATCTGGCCGGCGCGCTGCGCCTGGGTGCCGGCTTGCTCCAGCGCGGGCTTGAGCATGGCGGTGTCGCCGCCCCGCGCAAGGATGTTCAGCGCACCGGTGGTGTAGCTCGAGATGGCGGCCAGCGGCTGGTTCAGTTCGTGCGCCAGCATGGAGGCGATTTCGCCCATGGTGGCCAGGCGCGCACTGGCCTGCAGCTTTTCCTGGTGCTGGCGGTTCAGTTCCTCCATGCGCTTGCGGTCGGAGATGTCGAGAATGGAACCCATATAGCCGGTATGGCGGCCTTCCTTATCGACCAGCGGCGCCTCGAACACCAGCACCGGGATGCGGGTGCCGTCCGGGCGCTGGAACAGGGTTTCGAATTCCGGGGTGATGGATCCGGCCAGTACGCTGGCCAGGCGGTGCTGGTATTCCTCCATCACGTCCGGCGCCCAGTAAGGCATGGGCGGCGAGCGCCCGATCAACTCCTCCGCCGGGTAGCCGACCATCTGGCAGAAAGCGGGATTGACATAGGTGATGCGGCCTTCCAGGTCGCGCGCGCGCAAGCCGGTCACCAGCGAATTTTCCATCGCCGTGCGGAAGGACATCTGCTGCCGCAATTCGCCTTCAGCCGCCAGGCGGCGCGAGATGTGGCCCCACAGTGCGAACAGGCTCCACAGCAGGGCCAGCGAGAGCGCGATAACGGAGCCGACCAGCAGGTTGGGCAGCAGCTTCGGTTCGCTCTTCACGCTGTCGGTCATCAGGGTGATGGTGGCGCCGGGCAGGTCGAGCGCGCGCTTGTGGGTGTAGACGCCATGGCCCGGGCCGGCGGAACTGCGGCGCGCCAGCACCTTGTCGTCGCGGTCGAGCAGGGAAATCTGGTTGTCCTGCGCGAACCACCACGGCACCATTTCATCGAGCAGGCTACTGAGCTCGAAGGTGGCGACCAGGCTGCCGATCCACTGGTCGCCGCGATAGATCGGGAACAGCAGGTCCATTTTCAATGCGCCGGGCTGGGCGTCGCCGCCGATCGGTTCCGGCTCGGCGTAGACCGGTGAGTGCGTGCGGCGCGCATGGTCCTGCGCAGCCAGCGCGGCCGGGCCAAGCACGGTGCTGCCGGCCGGTGCGCCTTCGCTGGCGACCACGATGCGGCCTTCTGGGTCGACCTCGACCACGCGTTTCAGTTCGGCGCCGTTTTTCAGCATGCGGCCCATGCGCTGCTGCACGTCGGCGGGTGCTGGATGGCCGGTGGCGATTTCATTGGCCAGGCCGCGCAGGCTTTCTTCGTGGCGGCCAAGCTGGAAGCGGATCGACTGCTCGACCCACAGGGTATCGGCGATCAGTTGCTCCTGCCGCTCATTGCTTTCAAGCTGGCGCGCCTGCCAGGGCAGCCAGAACACGATGGCGACGAACAGCAGCACCAGTACCACCGGCAGCAGCCAGCGCACGGAAGAGGGCAGGGATATGCGTTTTAACATGCGCCGAGGGTATCGAATCCAGTTGCTGCTTGTATTGTGGGTTTCCACAGTTGTGTGCCACCATTCCGGTGAACACAATGTAAAGTGAGAATAATAATGCACCAAAATCGCCGGGAGACATTATGCATTTGAAGTCCCTCCTGGCCGCCTTCGGCGCGGCCGCACTTGTCACGTCCCAAGCGTTTGCGCAGGCGCCCATCGTCATCAAGTTCAGCCACGTCGTGGCGCCGGACACTCCCAAGGGGCAGGCCGCCGAGCGCTTCAAGCAACTGGCGGAAAAGGCAACCGGCGGCCGCGTCAGGGTCCAGGTCTACCCGAACAGCCAGCTGTACAAGGACAAGGAAGAACTGGAAGCGCTGCAGTTGGGGGCGGTGCAGATGCTGGCGCCGTCGCTGGCCAAATTCGGCCCGCTGGGGGTAAAGGAATTCGAGGTCTTCGACCTGCCGTACATCTTCCCGAACAAGACTGCGCTGTACAACGTGACCGAAGGCCCGATCGGCAAGTCGCTGCTGAAAAAGCTCGAGACCAAAGGCATCACCGGCCTGGCTTATTGGGACAATGGCTTCAAGGTCATGTCGGCCAACCGCCAGTTGCGCGTGCCGGCCGACTTCAAGGGCCTGAAGATGCGGATCCAGTCCTCCAAGGTGCTGGACATCCAGATGCGCGCGCTGGGCGCGGTGCCGCAGTCGCTGGCCTTCTCCGAGGCGTATATGGCGCTGCAGACCGGCGTGGTGGATGGCACGGAAAACCCGCCCTCCAATATGTACACGCAAAAAATGCATGAGGTGCAGAAGCACCTGACCATTTCCAATCACGGTTACCTGGGCTACGCAGTCATCGTCAACAAGAAGTTCTGGGACGGGCTGCCTTCCGATATTCGCAGCAAGCTGGAAGCTGCAATGAAGGAAGCTACCACTTACGAAAAAGCCATCGCCCAGCGCGATAACGATATGGCGCTGGAAGCGATCCGCAAATCCGGCAAGACCCAGATCTACAACCTGAGTGCCCAGGAACAGGCGCTGTGGCGCAATGCGCTGCTGCCGGTGCAAAAGCAGATGGAAGAGCGCATCGGCAAGGACCTGATCCAGGCGATCAACCGCGAAACAGCAAAATGAAGTCCTGTCAAGTTGCCCAAAATAAATAACGAAATTCGGAAAAAGATCGGTTACTATGGCGACGCCCCCGAACGGTGCAACTTGCACCATGATGGTTACGGGCACAGGATTTAGTGGGGAGTGAAGAAGAAGACACGCGGCCAGCTCGCGGATACATAGAGGAGACACGCTGCCTGACAGTATGCTGTTGGCCGCCGCCACAAGCGGGGTTAGATGGCCGGGGTGGTGAAAAAAGATTCAAAACGCACCTGCGGGTGCGTTTTTTTTTGCCCTATCCTGGCGCGCTGGTGTAGCATGATTGCCACAGTTTTATTGGAGTAAGCGTGACCGAAAAACAACATGTTGGCAGGGATTTCAGCGCCATCGTCCATCTTCCGTTCGGCGCCATGGGAATCGGCACGGCCGGGGCGGTGGTAACAGAAATGTTCTACCTGCCCGGCAGCACGCCGGAGCTGGCGCCGGCCAATGCGCTTGCTGAAAAGGCCGTGCAGCAGTTGCTGGCTTATTGCGACGATGCCGACTACGTCTTCGACCTGCCGCTGGCAATGCGCGGCAGTGAGTTCCAGCGCCGCGTGTGGCAATCGCTGCGCGAAATTCCGCGCGGCCAGGTGCGCACATACGGCGAACTGGCCAGGCACCTCGATTCCGTGGCGCGCGCGGTGGGCCAGGCATGCCGCAGCAATCCGTTCCCGCCGCTGGTGCCATGCCACCGCGTGATGGGCGTCAACAGCCTGGGCGGCTTTGCCGGCAGCGACGACCAGAACGGCTTCACCCTGGGCGTCAAGCGCTGGCTGCTGGCGCATGAAGGTCATAAAGAGTATCAATGGCAGCAGGCAACCTTGCTCTGATCGACGAGTTCTGCGACAGCCTGTGGCTGGAAGACGGACTGTCCAAAAACTCCCTCGATGCCTACCGGCGCGACCTGACCGCCTTTGCCAAATGGCTGGAAACGGCACGTCCCGCCGTCGCCAGCCTGCACAGCGCCGGCACCGCCGACCTGCAAGCCTACTTCGCGGCGCGCCATGAAGACACCAAGGCCAGTTCGGCCAACCGCCGCCTGTCTGCACTGAAGCGTTTCTACCAGCTTGCGCTGCGCCAGCGCCATATCTCGGAAGACCCGTGCCTGCGCATGGCCTCGGCCAAGCAGCCGCTGCGCTTTGTCCACACCCTGAGCGAAGCACAGGTGGAAGCGCTGCTGGCCGCGCCCGACTTGCGCACGCCGCTTGGCATGCGCGACCGCACCATGCTGGAACTGATGTATGCCAGCGGCCTGCGGGTGTCGGAGCTGGTTGCCCTGAAGACGCTGGAACTGAGCATGAACGATGGCGTGCTGCGCATCACCGGCAAAGGCGCCAAGACCCGCCTGGTACCGTTCGGCGAGCAGGCGCGTTTGTGGATTGAGCGCTACCTGCGCGAGGCGCGTGGCGTGATCCTCGATGGCCAGCAGGACGATGCGCTGTTCATTACCGGCCGCGGCGGACCAATGACCCGGCAAATGTTCTGGGTCGTGGTGAAAAAGCACGCACTCAAGGCGGGCATTACGGCGCCGCTGTCCCCGCACACCTTGCGGCACGCGTTCGCCACGCACCTGCTGAACCATGGTGCCGACTTGCGCGTGGTACAGTTGCTTCTAGGCCACTCTGACATTTCTACAACACAGATCTATACCCACGTAGCCCGCGAGCGTTTGAAGCAGATTCATGCGCTACATCATCCACGCGGATAATTTTGTTTGCGCAGTATCGCCAATCGGCTTACCGTGAGGCTTAGGAGGAGCAAACCATGGCGAAGACAAATTTCCAGTACGAAAAACGGCAGCGTGAGTTGGAAAAGAAACGCAAGGCAGAAGAAAAAGCCCAGCGCAAGCTGGACGCAAAAAACCGCCCTCCGACCGAGCAGACGGCCGACGAAGCCGGCTTTGAAACTGCAGAATCGGACTTGACCTCACCGGACTAATGAAACGAAGCTTATTCGCAACCAGCATTCTTGTTACCGCCTTCTGTACCCATTCCCCGCTATCCGCCGCCGAAGCTGCGTCGCCCACGCAACAGTGTGCGGCGCAGCCCGATAACCCGAACCCCACGCCGGCTTATGTGATCGCAAGCTCGGCCGCCGTCCGCGCCGCGCCCTCGGCGACTGCCGACTTGCTGGCATATGTGCCAATTGCAACCCGGATTGATGTGTTGTGCCAGCAAGATGGCTGGCTGAAGGTGGATATCCTGGCGTCAGGCGGCTTTCAGGGATGGATGCGTGCCAACCTGCAGGGTTCCGAATTGCCCACGCTCGAGGGTGCGCTCGCCGCATTGCATGCCATCGCACCGGGCAATGTGGCCGGATTGCGCACGCAGGCAGAGCGCGTGCTTGCCCTGGATCCGGTGGATGAGCGCAACCATGAAACCGTTTTGCAGGTCTTGCGACAGGCCGGCGATGCAGAGACGGTGCGCAAGCTGGAAGCGCGCCTGGCAGCACTGCGTTCGCCCACGGTGGCGCAAGGAAGCGATGAACCGAAAGTGCTCTTCATCGCAAGTAACGGTTCGATGAGGCCGATCGCGCGGCTGGATGGCGGCAAATTGTTCACCTTTCCCGCGATTGCCGGTAGCGGTGAAGAGTACGGCAAAGCCTACCGCAAATACGTGGCGCGCTATTTTGCACCGGGCCGGGCCTATCATTTCTACAAGCGTGGCGGCGTCGAAGGCATGGCGCTCGTGCAGCGATTCAGCGATGAGCTGGAGGAGCCGATGGCCACCATCAGGCGTGTCGCTGCCAAGGCGCAGGACGAGAGCGGGCTGTTGGCGAACTTTACGCTCACTGAGAGGCAGCCGGACGGCGAACTGGCGGTCAGCCCAGGCCAGCAAAAAGCGGCGCTGGAGTTGGCGCGGTCCGTGCTGAAATCGAAGAACGTGCAAAGGGCGGATATTGCCCGCATCCTGGACAGCCAGAACGTCGTGATCAAGGCCGTTCCTGGCCAGGATGGCGCGGCACCGCTGCTGGTGATGACGGCCAACCTGGAAATTCCTCCCGAGAAGCCTGAACAAGAGGTCCTGGTTTTCCGCATCTATACATTGCTGCTGGTGATGGAAGCGAACAGCCAGGGCAAATACGACGTCACGCACCAGGTATTCAGGAAGGCTTCGGCAGAGGGCGAGGGCACCACGCTGGACTTTTTGACCTATGCCGATGTCAACCAGGATGGCAAACCCGAACTTGTGCTGCGCGAAGGTTTTTACGAATCCAACAGTTATTGGATCCTTGGCCGCCAAGGCAAGGGGTGGAAAGAACTGGTGGAGCCGAACCGCGGAAAATGATGGGCCGCCGTATCGTCCCCGCCAATGCGGGGACGGGTAAGGCGACCTTTATTACGCAGCTTCCGCTACGCCGGATTTTTCGGCGGCCGGCGCGTCGTCCTGGTGGCCGCGGCGCAGCCAGCGCCTGGCGCGCTTGCCGAAGCTGTCGAGGTAGGTATAGGCCACCGGCACCACCACCAGGGTCAGCAGGGTTGATGTGATCACGCCGCCGATCACGGCGCGGCCCATCGGCGCCTGGGTTTCGCCGCCGTCGCCGAGGCCGATTGCCATCGGCAGCATGCCGAAGATCATCGCCAGGGTCGTCATCAGGATTGGCCGCAGGCGCACCTGGCCGGCGGCCATGATGGCGTCATGCTGGCTCATGCCGTCGCGCTGGCCGTGGTTGGTGAAGTCCACCAGCAGGATCGCGTTCTTGGTCACGAGGCCCATCAGCATGATCACGCCGATTACCGAGAACACGTTCAGCGTGGAGCCGGTCGCCAGCAGTGCAACCAGCACCCCGATCAGCGACATCGGCAGCGACACCATGATCGCAATCGGCTGCAGGAAGCTGCCGAACTGCGAGGCCAGCACGATGTAGATGAATACCACTGCAATGCCCAGCGCGGTGATGGCGCCGTTCATGGTTTCCGCCATCTGCTGTGCATTGCCGGCCACGTCGAAGCGCACGCCGTCCGGCAGCGTCATCGAGTCCATCGCTTTCTTAACGTCGGCATCGACGTCGCCGGCCGGCCGGCCTTCGGTAGCGGCATAGATCGCCACGCGGCGCTGCAAGGCCTGGCGCTTCAGCACCTGCGGGCTGAAGCCGGGCACGAAGTCCACCACCTGGCGCAGCGGCACCATCAACGGATTGCCGTCCGGGCCAATCTTGCTGGAAGTGAGCGACAGGTCGGCCAGGTCGGCGATGCGCTGGCGGCCCGATTTCGGCAACTGCACGTTGACTTCGTAGTTCTGGCCGTCGGCTGCCAGCCAGTAGCTGGCCGTGTCGCCCGCCACGAATGGGCGCATGGCGCTGCCGATCTGCTGCACGCTCAGCCCCAGGTCGCTGGCCAGTTCGTTATTGATCTTGATCAGCGTCGACGGGTTCGCGCCTTCCTGGCTGTATTCCAGGTCGGCCACGCCCTTGATCTTGCGCATCTTGGCCATCAGCGTTTGCGCAGTCTGTTCCAGCTTGGCTTCGTCGGTGCCGAGGATGGCGATGAAGATCGGCTTCTGGCCCACCGACAGGGTAATGCCCGGAATGCGTTCGATGCGTTTGCGGATCGCGCCTTCCAGCTTTTGCTGCGACTGGCGATGCGTCTTCTTGACGTCGGTCAGCTTGATGCGCAGGAAGGAGATGTGGCGGCCGGCAGGATCGCCGACGTTGGCCGTGATGGCGTCGATCTCCGGGAACTCCTTCAGCGCCGCTTCGACCTGCTTCACTTTCGCGTCGTTGTACTCCAGGCTGGAGCCGACCGGCACCTTGAGCTGCAGGACGACCTGTCCCTGGTCGGTTTCCGGGAACATCTCGCCGCCAATCATCGGCACGAGCATCAGGCTGCCCGCGAACAGGCCGAAAGCGGTGACCAGCGTCAGTTTGCGCCATTTCAGCGCGAAGGCCAGCACCTTGCCATACAGCTTGTGAACCTTCTCCACGCCGTGCTCGACCTTTTCCATGATGCGGCCCAGCCACGGCAGGTATTTGAAACGGTCCTTCACCGGGTCATGCCATACCGAAGACAGCATCGGGTCCAGCGTGAAGGAGACGAACAGCGATACCAATACCGCCACCGTCACGGTCACGCCGAACTGCAGGAAGAAGCGGCCGATAATACCGTCCATGAAGGCCACCGGCACGAACACCGCGACAATCGCAAAGGTGGTCGCCATCACCGCGATGCCGATTTCGTTGGTGCCGTCTTCCGCGGCCTTGCGGTGATGCTTGCCGAAGCCAAGATGGCGCACGATGTTTTCACGCACCACGATGGCGTCGTCGATCAGCAGGCCAATGCACAGGGACAGCGCCATCAGCGTCAGGAAGTTGAGCGTGAAGCCGAAGGCTTTCATGGCGATGAAGGAAGCCAGCACCGAAATCGGCAGCGTCAAACCGGTGATGATGGTCGAGCGCCACGAGTGCAGGAAGAAGAACACGATCACCATGGTCAGGATCGCGCCTTCAATGATGGTGCGCTTCACGTTATCCAATTGCGACTGCACGCGCTCGGACTGCGAATCCAGTACCTTGATCTTGATGTCGTCCGGCAGCGTCTTGCGCAGGTTCTCCACCACGTTCAGGATGCCGTTGCCGACTTCGACCACGTTGGCGTCCTGCACCTTGGTGATATCCAGCGATACGGCGCGCTTGCCATTGACGCGCGAGATCGACTGTTCCTCGGCCTCGCCGTCGATCACGTCGGCCACCTGGTCCAGGTAGACCGGGCCGTTGGCGCGGCGCGCCACGATGATCTTGTTGAACTCCTGCGCCTCTTTCAGCTTGCCTTCCACGCGCACCAGGGTTTCGGTGACGTCGGCACTCAGGCGGCCGGCAGGCAGGTTGGCGTTGGTGTTCTGGATGGCGCGCATCACCTCGTCCACGCCGACGCCTTGCGCGCGCATGTCGGCGGGCCGCAGGCTGACCAGCATCTGGCGCTTGGTGGTGCCGAACACGCGCACCTGGCCCACGCCCGGCACGCCCTGGAAGCGCTTGGCCAGGATCTGGTCGGTCATGGTGGACAGTTCGCGCAGGCTGCGCTTGTCGGAGGAGAACGACAGGCTGACGATAGGCTGGTCGTTCTCGCCTTCGGCGCGGGCGATGAAGGGCTCTTTCGCCTCGCGCGGGAATTTGGGGCGCACCAGCGCAATCTTGTCGCGCATGTCCTGCATCGCCTTGTCCATATTGGTGGACAGTTCGAATTCGACATAGACGCCGGCCTTGCCTTCCCACGAATTGGCGCGGATGGTCTTGACGCCGGACACGGTATTGACGATGTCTTCGATCGGTCGGGTGATGTCGTTTTCCACCGCTTCCGGCGAAGCGCCCGGATACACCACTTCGATCGCGGCAAACGGGAAGGAAACATTCGGCATGGATTCCACGCCGAGGCCTTTGTAGGAGAAGATGCCAAGCACCATCAGCGCCACCATCACCATGGTGGCAAAGACCGGCTGGCGGATCGAGATTTTAGTGATCCACATGGCGCCGCCCCTTAGCCTTTAGCCTCTGCCAGCATGGCCGGCTTGGCTGCGGGGGCGCCTGCTGGAGCAGCCAGCTTGACCTTGGAGCCGGGCTTCACGCCTTCCAGTTTGGAGATGATCACGTTGGCGCCCTTGTCCAGTCCCGCGGTCACTTCGGCCAGGCCCACGTCCTCGCTGCGCAGGCCAAGACTGACCGGCTGTGCCACGACGATGCCATTGGCGACCAGGTAGACCACCTGCTTGCCTGCTTCTTCGCGCAATGCCGCCAGCGGCACCATCGGCGCCTCCTTGGTGCGTTCTGTGGTGATATTCCCCTTGGCGAACATGCCGCCGCGCAGCACGCCGTCGGCGTTCGGCACCGAGATATACACGAGCATGGCGCGCGAGCCGGCTTCCGTGGTCGGGTTGATGCGCGCCACCTTGCCGCTGAACTCGCGCTTGGCGAAGCCGTCAACCTGGAAGCTGACCTGCTGGCCGACCTTTACGCGCGGGATATCGGTGGTGGGCACCTGCGCCTCCAGCGTCAGCTCCTGCAGGCCGACGATGGTGTAGACAGGCATGTCAGGCGCGACTTTGTCGCCCGCCTGCACATGACGTTTGGAGATGATCCCGCTGATCGGGGCGCGGATCACGCTGTCGTTCAGCGCGATGCGGGCCAGCTCAACCATTGCGGAAGCGGATTTGACATTGGCATGGGCTAGCTCGACCGCGTTGGCGGTGGTATCGAAGCTGGTCTGCGAGATGAATTTCTGCGACAGCAGGGCTTTCGCGTTGTATTCGTTTTTCTGGGCCATGCTCAGCTTGGCCTGCGCCTCTTCCAGCATGGCTTGCTGCTGGGCCAGGCGCGCTTTCAGGTCGGCCTGGTCGAGGCGGGCCAGCACCTGGCCTTCCTGCACCGAGACGCCCTCGCGCAGCGCGGCTTCCTGCACCTGGCCCGATACTTTTGATTTGATGGTGGCCTGGTTGACAGGGATCAGTGAACCCGACAAGGGGAGTCCAACCGAGAGCGGGCGCGCATCGATGGCGGCCACGTCGGCACTGGCCAGCTCCAGCACAGGCTCTGCCTTGGCGGCCGCTGCCTTTGGCGCTTCTGCCGGCTTGGCCTGCGATTTCATGACGGTCCAGCCACCGCCCGCCAGGCCCAGTACTACCAGGCCGATCACGGGAAGGCGCCAGCGTTTTGGGGATTTCAGGTGCACGGGTTGTGGGCTCATTATTGTCTCTTCATCAAAGTTGTCCGCTGGCGCGGATTGCGATGGTGACACTGTAGGTTTTAACAAGTCCAGCGGCTACGTAAATGCGATAAAGCGCATAAACGGCGACTTGAAATGCAAAAAGTGCGGATGGAGTGGCGCTTGTCAGGCACCTTTGACATAACGCAAACGAAAAAGCGCAAAGCAGGCGAAAAATGTGGCATGAGTACTCCCTCGCCTGCCGACTTGACTCCCGTCCATGCGGCGCTCGATTTGATCGCGCGCATGGTGGGGGCACTCGAGCAGACGCCGCTGGTCGCGATCAGCAGCCTGGACCGTGAAGGCAAGGTGACTTTCTGCAATTCGCAGTTTGCAAGCCTGGCCGGCTTGACGATGCAGCAGGCGATCGGGCGGCCTCTGGCTGAGCTGATGTCGCGCGCTGAACGGCAAGATGAGCATGACGCCATGGTGGAAGAGGTATGGCGCAGCGGCAAGGCTGGCCCGCTAGGCGACTGGCGTGTGCGCGCTTTTTCCGGACGCGACCTCTGGTTGTACTCGACCAAGGTGCCGGTCTGGCAGGACGGCGAGTTGGCGCAGGTTGTCTGCATGGATGTCGACGTCACCCAGCGCAAGGATGATGAATCGGCGCTGCGCGCGGTCGGCGAAAACTTTTCCCTGATGTTTGGCCGTTCCAGCGATGCCGTGTTGATCATGCGTGACGGCATGATCGCGGATGTTAACCCCGCTGCCATGCGCCTGTTCAAATGCGACTCAGCGGCACGCCTGGCAGGCCACCGCTTGCATATCTTTTCGCCGCTGCGCCAGCCGGGGGGCGAATTGTCGGAAACGGCGGTGGCCAGCCGGGAAGCAGTCGCCTTTAGCGATGGCAATAGCCGTTTCGAATGGTGCTTCACCGATTGCGATGGCACAGCATTCTGGGCCGAGGTATTGATGACTGCCCTGCAGCCCGGGCAGTCGGACCTGCTGTATGTGGTCGTGCGCGACATCTCTGACCGCAAGCAAGCCGAGCGCACGGTACGGCTGGCGGCCCAGGTGTTCGAGAATAGCCGCGATGCCATCGTGCTGACAGACCGGCGCCGCCACATCATTGCCAGCAACCGCGCTTACTCGCAGACCACCGGTTTTGCGGCGGAAGAGCTGCTGGGGCAGCCGATCAGCCTGTATCGCTCCGGCGTGCAGGACGAGTCGTTCTATCGTGAGGTATGGAGCCAGGTCGATGCCAGCGATCACTGGCAAGGCGAAACCTGGGCCCGTCGCAAGAATGGAGAGATTTTCCCGTGCTGGGTCAGTGTGACAGCGATCCGGGACCAGGCTGGGCTGGTGTCGAATTATATGGGCAGCCTGTCCGATATCACGGAGCGCAAAAGGACCGAGGAATATACGCGCCACCTGGCAGAGCATGATTTCTTGACCGACCTGCCCAACCGCGTGCTGCTGCTCGACCGCCTCAACCTGGCGCTGGCGGCAGCGCGCCGCAGCAAGAGTTCGCTGGCAGTACTATTCCTCGACCTGGACCGCTTCAAGATGATCAACGACACGCTCGGCCACGCGGTTGGTGACCGCTTGCTGAAAGAGGTTGCCACCCGCTTGCTGAAGTGCGTGCGCAGTGTCGACACGGTGAGCCGGCATGGCGGCGACGAATTCGTGATCGTGCTGGCGGAGGTTGGCGGCCCGGAGCGCGCGGCGCATGTGGCCGAGACGGTGCTGCAGGCGATCACGCAGGAGTACGTGCTGGGCGAGCACCTGCTGCATGTCTCGACCTCAATCGGCATTGCCATGTTCCCGTCGGATGGAGCCGACATCGACAGCCTGGTAAAACATGCCGATATCGCGATGTACCACGCCAAGCAGGCCGGGCGCGACCGCTACCAGTTCTTTGGGCAGGAAATGAACGCACGCGTGGTCGAGCATGCCAGCTTGGAAAAGGGCCTGCGGCGTGCGCTGGACGAGGGGCAGTTCGAACTGGCTTACCAGCCGGAAGTCGATATCGCCAGTGGCGAAGTGGTTGGCATGGAGGCGCTGCTGCGCTGGCGTCATCCCGAGCAGGGCTTGCTGTTGCCGCAGGATTTTCTGAACGTGGCGCAGGAGTCGGGCCTCATGGTGGCAATTGGCGGCTGGGTGCTGCGCAGCGCCTGCAGCCGCGCGCGCGAATGGCTGGAAGATGGGCGGCCGCTGGCAGTATCGGTGAATATTGCGATTGGCCAGTTCATGCACAAGAATTTTGTCGACAGCGTGGCTGATGCGTTGCGCGGCAGCGGCCTGGCGCCGCAGTGGCTGGAACTGGAACTGACTGAAGACACCATCATGCGTGGCGGCTCGGATGTGCCGGAAAAGCTTGGCGCGCTGCGGGAGCTGGGTGTGCGGGTGTCGATCGATGATTTCGGAACCGGCTATTCGCAGCTGATGCAGTTGAAGGAATTTCCTATCTATAAACTGAAGATTGCCCAATCCTTCATGGACAATGGCACGGATGCCACCGCCATTCGCACCATCATTGCGATGGCGCGCAGCCTGGAGATGACAGTCATCGCCGAAGGCGTCGAAACTGAGGACCAGCTCCAGTTGCTGCGAGAGCTTGGCTGCGACCAGTACCAAGGGCAACTGGCGGAAAATGCAATAAGGACGACGCCATGACGCATGAATCGATTGCCAGCCGCATCCTACTGCTGCGCGGGCAGAGGGTCATGCTGGACGCGGATCTTGCCGAGCTGTAGGTGGTCACAAACTGTGACCACCTCGCGCGACTGAAGTTTGCGAGAACCCTTCCTTTTGCCTTTACTGAACATGGGTCAATCCAGGCATCGAATGTGCTCAATACCGGACAGGCAATCGAAATGGGTATTTATGTCGTGCGAGCCTTCCTTCACCTTCGGGAACTCGTTGCCGCGCACGATGGCCTTGCTGCGCGGTTAGATGAGCTTGCCGCTCTGGTGGCGCGTGGCCACGAGTCAACGCGGGCTGAGTTGAAGGCCATGGTGGACGTGCTCAGGCAACTGGCGCGGCCTGCCGAGGCGCCAGCCAAGCGGCCGATCGGCTTCGTGGTCACAGACGAACGGGCTGCTAGCGAAGGCGCAGGCGGACCAGGACCTGGCCGTGGTCGGAAACCTCGGGCCGCTCCTGGCGCAAGTGGTCGTTGAAGTAGCTCACGTCCAGCACTTCGCCGATGGCGCGCGGCGAGGCAGGGTTGAATTCCTCCGACACCAGTACATGGTCGATGGTCGAATAGTGGCCCTCGTGGATACTGGTATAAGCCACATGGCGCAAGTGATCCTGACGCAACTGGATCTGGTTGGCATCGTACATGCGGCCCCTGCGCTCATCGCCGGGCATCATGCCGCCGCCATTGCCCAGGACGATGGTAGTGGTCACGGCATCGGCAGTATCGTTGAAATCGCCCAGCACGATGCAGGGCCGGCGCGTTTCGCGCATCATCTTGCTTAACAGGACGCGCAGGGCCACTGCTTCCGTACCGCGCCAGACCAGCGAGCGCAGACTGGCCATGGCCAGGTGCAGCGGGTCTTCCGAGGTGTCGCCGCTGCGGTAATCCGGGCGCCGCGACTTCAGGTGGACCACGATGACGTCCACCACCACTTCGTTGGGCAGCAAGATCTGGGCGTGCAGGGGCGCCCGGGCGAAGCGGTCCGCTTCCGGCAGGCCCGAGTCGGCCGGCACGCCTTCAGGGAAATTGGCATAGACTTCCGGCGCGGCAGCCAAAGGCAGGCGCGACACCAGCGCCACATTGGGCGTCAAACGTGAAGCATGGGGATCGGGATCGAAGCCGGCATGCACGGCGTCGCGGTATTTGCGGGTGCGGGACAGTACGTCGCGCAAGGCGGCCTGCGAGAAGATTTCCTGGAAGCCGATCACGTCGGCATCGAGCTGGTCCAGTTGCTGCGCGGTCCATTCCGCTTTGGCCTCGTACTCCTGCTCCGTCAATGGCAGCAGGTTGTCGTACAGTTTCGCCCCTGGCGGGGCAAGGTTGCAGACATTGAAGGTGGCAAAGCGAATTTCTTGCTGCATAATGAGAAACTCCTCTCTTGGCACTAGCGTATCACGGCATGGCAAAAAAAGAGCACATTTCCGAAACCCCGGCGACAGCTTTACTGCGCAAGCACAAAGTCGCATTTTCCGAACATCCTTATGAGTACGAGGAGCATGGCGGCACCTCCGTCTCTTCACGTGAACTCGGCGTCGACGAACACCATGTGGTGAAGACCCTGGTAATGCAGGACGAAGCGGCCAAGCCGCTGATCGTGCTGATGCACGGCGACTGCAAGGTATCGACCAAGAACCTGGCGCGCAATATCGGCTGCAAATCCGTGGAACCCTGCAAACCCGAGGTGGCGCAGCGGCACTCCGGCTATATGGTGGGCGGCACCTCGCCGTTCGGCACCAAGAAGGCGATGCCGGTGTATGTGGAAGAAAGCATCCTCGGCCTGGAAACGATTTATATCAATGGCGGCCGCCGCGGCTTCCTGATTGGTATCAAGCCAACGGTCCTGACCGAAGTACTGGCCGCCAAGCCCGTGCAGTGCGCCTTGGCCGATTGACCAGGTTGATAGTTTTGCATCACTGCCGTACCGCTCTTGCCGTGCGGTATGGTGTATAGTCGCTGCCGCATATAAAAACAACGAATCCCGGGGATTTATGATTACTCTGCTTCTGATTATTGGCGCTTACCTGATCGGCTCGATTTCCTTCGCCGTGGTGGTGAGCAAGTTCTATGGCCTTGACGATCCGCGCACCTATGGTTCCGGCAATCCCGGTGCCACCAATGTGCTGCGCAGCGGTAACAAAGGCGCAGCGATCTGGACCCTGATCGGCGATGCCTTCAAGGGTTGGCTGGCCGTGTTCCTGGTCGATCACTTCCAGCAGCAACTGGGCCTGGGTTACCAGGCGGATCAGGCTATCGCCCTGGTGGCAGTGGCCGTGTTCGTTGGCCATCTGTGGCCAGTGTTCTTCAAATTTGTAGGCGGCAAAGGCGTGGCGACTGCGCTGGGCGTGCTGCTGGCACTGAATGTATGGCTGGGCCTGGCTACGCTGGCGACCTGGCTGGTGGTCGCGTACGCCTTCCGCTACTCTTCGCTGGCGGCCCTGATCGCTTCCGTGTTCGCGCCGTTCTACTACGGCCTGCTGTTTGGCGCGGAGCCGCAGCTGGCTGCCGTATTCGCCATGAGCGGCTTGCTGGTTTGGCGCCATTCGAAAAATATTGCTAACCTTATTGCTGGCAAAGAAAGCCGCATCGGCAGCAAAGCCAAGAAAAAGGCCTAGAAAACCATGACGACCACCCCGATCCGCATCGACTTCGTTTCCGACGTTTCCTGTCCCTGGTGTGCGATCGGGCTGAATAGCCTGGAAGTGGCGCTGTCCCGGCTTGGCGACAGCGTCCAGGCGCAAATCCACTTCCAGCCCTTCGAGCTGAACCCGCACATGGTTCCGGAAGGACAGGACATCACCGAACACTTGCGCCAGAAATATGGCGCCAGCCCCGCCCAGCAAGAACAAACCCGTGAAATGATCCGCCAGCGCGGCGCCGATGTCGGATTCGACTTCGCCATGGGCATGCGTAGCCGTATTTACAACACTTTTGATGCGCATCGCCTGCTGCATTGGGCCGGTGAACACGGCAAGCAGAAGGAGCTGAAAAAGGCCTTGTTCGATGCTTATTTCACGAAGGGCCAGGATCCGAGCTCGCGCACCCTGCTGGTGCAAGTGGCCGGCAAGGTCGGCCTGGATGAGGCGGAAGCGGTGCAAGTGCTGTCATCTGGCCGCTATGCGCAGGAAGTTCGCGATATGGAGCACTTCTATCATCGCAACGGCATTCAGTCGGTGCCGGCCGTCATTATTGACGAAAAACACCTGATTTCTGGTGGCCAACCGCCTGAAGCATTCGAACGCGCGCTGCGGCAAATCATGTCGTCCAAATAACACTATTATCTTGCTTGCAACCTTGTTACACTTGGTACCGTAACAAGGGAGAGAGCATGTCTGCCGCAGAAAAAATCATAACGACGCTGTACCCTGGGCAGTCCGACGACCACAATCGACTGGCCGCGCTGCACCGCTACGACGCTCTTGATGCGCCCGCTAGCGAAGATTTCACCTTCCTGACTGAGCTGGCCGCCAAGGTCTGCGACGTTCCGTATTCCTTCATCACGCTGATCGATGCCGAACGCGCGTTCGTCAAATC
>Ga0207425_1000558_pt1 | contig 22120 bp, 20 predicted proteins | sample AraplaF_Col_mTSA_FD_184255 | JGI IMG/M metagenome (GOLD analysis project Ga0207425, IMG submission 184255) | Arabidopsis root microbial communities from the University of North Carolina, USA - plate scrape MF_Col_mTSA (SPAdes) (version 3) | ecosystem: Host-associated > Plants > Roots >...
CCCACGACGGGCCTCTGGTATCCGAAAAAGGATTTGGGAGAGTCGGTGGCAGCGGGTGAACTGCTGGGCGAAATCAAAACCGTCTTCGGCGAGACGCTGGCGAGCATCCATGGGACGACCGTGACTGGTTCAAAGATTCACCAGACTCCAAGCCTGTAGCGGCGCCGCATTCCGTGACAGGCAGCTGAGTTCGCGGTGGTGACTCGTCTTTCGATCGAGTCCGCTCTGACTCTGGTCATCCGGCGACGTAATTCATCACTCTTGCCACTCGTTCTGCGCGATGACCGCACCCGTGCGGTTAGTGATGGGCTAGGTGCAAACGTAGAGCGGACGAGCGAAGCGCTTTGGTCATTGAGGTCTCGCGAGGGCGTGCCACCTCTCTAGTTGCCCCTCCGAGTCTGAACTGCGCCAGCAGATCGCGCATGGCGGCCGCTTGTTCGGCAAGACCTGAGCTCGCGGCCGTACTTTCCTCTGCCATGGCAGCATTCTGCTGCGTGGCTTGATCCATGGAATTCACGGCGACATTGATCTCTTTCAATCCGTGCGCCTGCTCTCGGGCCGCTTCGACGATCGCGGTCACGTTTTCGTTGATTTCGCCGACCTGCAGAACGATCGTGCTCAATGCCTCACCTGTCCTGCCGACCAATTCGACGCCTCTCTTGACCTGTTCGCCGGAGGTGGAGATCAGAAACTTGATCTCCTTCGCCGCGATTGCCGATCTTTGTGCGAGTTCGCGCACCTCCTGCGCCACGACCGCAAACCCCTTGCCAGCCTCTCCGGCCCGCGCGGCTTCGACCCCGGCGTTCAGCGCGAGAAGGTTGGTTTGAAAGGCGATGTCGTCGATCACACCGATAATGTTTGTGATACCGTTCGATGATTGTTGGATCGCATCCATTGCTCCGACTGCATTGCGCACGACCTCTCCGGATGCCTCGGCACCTTCTTTCGTTCGGGCGACGAGGAGGCCCGCCTCTTGAGCCCTCCGGCTGGAATCGTTAACGGTGGTGGTGATTTGCTCGAGTGCTGCCGCCGTTTCCTCAAGCGAGGCTGCCTGTGTTTCCGTCCTCTTTGAGAAGCTGTCGGCGGCATTACTGATCTCATGAGCCGCTGCGGCAATTGCGCTGCCATTGCCGCCGATCGTTACGATTGTCTGGCGCAACTTGACGATCGAGCGGTTGAAGTTAGCGCGTAATCCCTCCATCGAGGGCACGAATTCCTGGTCGAGCGACGACGTCAGATCGCCCTCGGACAGAGCTTCCAGGCCGGCATTGACTTGTCCAATTGCCGACATACGCGCAGTCACATCGGTGGCGAACTTGACGACCCTAACGACCTTGCCCTCACTGTTGACGATCGGATTATAGGCGGCCTGTATCCAGACGTCTTTCCCGCTTTTGCTGACGCGCACAAATTCGTTTGAGAAAAATTCCCCCTTAGCAAGGCGTCGCCAGAAGTCCGCATAGGCAGGCGAGGACGCATAGTCTTCGCGACAGAAGATGCGGTGGTGGCGACCGACGATCTCGCCGAGCGAATAGCCCAGCGTAGAACAGAAGTTCTCGTTAGCGGTGATAATCTCACCGTCTGGCTTGAACTCAATGACCGCTTGCGAACGGGAAATCGCATCAAGCTTTCCGGCGTCTTCAATCGATCGCTCCTTCGCACCGGTGATGTCGGAGGCGATCTTGACGACCTTGAAAGGTCTGCCGTTTCGCAAGATCGGATTATAGGTCGCCTGGATCCAGATTTCCCGGCCGCCTTTCGCGATGCGTTTGTACGCACCCGATTCAAAACGCCCGGCGCCGAGCTTCTTCCAGAACTCCCGATATGCCGCGCTTGAGACCTCGGCAGGATCGCAGAACATGCTGTGGTGCTTGCCAACTATTTCGCTTGCGGCGTAGCCGAGCGCTTTGCAGAAGTTCTCGTTGGCGGACAGGACGTTGCCATTGAGATCGAACTCTATGACGGCCTGAGAGGCAGAGATCGCCGCCAACACATCTCGCACGTTCTTCTGTCCACGCCAACCCAGCATTCCATCCCCCACGGCGACATTTCTCCAACTTTGCGCTTGATTGGTTAACAAAGGCTGCGTGAGGTAGAGGTGGTTCGGTTTGTTTGAACAGCTTGGGGCGTTTCGTTAAGTGGATTTCCGGTCGATTATGCCGCCAGCATCATTGGTGCCAACGGGTTGAAGAAGGCCGGATCCAGGGTCTGCCGGTCAAGGGATGAATGTGGGCGTCGGCTGTTGTAAAAGTTCAGATACCTGCCAATGTCAGCGCGAGCCTCGGACACGGTCTTCTGGCTTCAAATCCCCGACCAAAACTGTGAGGATTATATACGCGCGGCGGAAGCTTTGATTGCGGAACGCTTCGATGTCGTCTGCTTCCAGCACGAGTTCGGAATTTTCGGTGGCGAAGCCGGAAGCCATATCGTCGCGCTGCTGGTGTGCCTCGAAATGCCGGTCGTGACAACTCTTCACGCGGTGCTGGCGAAACCCAACCCTGCGCAACGTCGTGTTCTCACTCGGATCATCGAGATATCCGCGAAAGTCGTTGTGATGGCGGAAAAGGGCCGGTCGCTATTGCGTCAGGTCTACGGCGTCCAGATGGAGAAGATCGACGTGATCTCTGATGGGATCCCGGATATTGCTTTCAGCGAGCCTGATGTGGCAAAAGCTAAACTCGGCTTCGGGAACCGTTCCGTCATCCTTACGTTCGGCCTGCTGTCACCGAACAAAGGTATCGAGATCATGATCGTGGCTTCCGCGGCTGCTTGGGCAACGAACCGCCGCGCGCTGCGCGCAGTCTTCCTGCCGCGTCCGCCTCTCTTCCGGCGATCTTTCTGCTGTGGTCGTCACGGGCCTGTTCCAGTTCCTCAATGGTCGGAAGCGGGCTGCGCGCCGACGTCCTGTCGCCCGCCTGGTCCTTGTCTTTTCCGGGCGTGTCAGCCGAAGACGCTTTATCGATGTCCGCATCCAACGTTGTGCGGGCGGCCTCGGCTTCGGCGATCATTTCCCTGGCGGAGGGGCTTTGGGCAGGACGGCTCTCATTCGCATTGGCATGCCGGCCTGTGGTGGAGAGGGCGGGTCTGGTGGTCTCGTCTATTCTCTTGCGCATCGCTTATCCATCGGTCGCTTGCGTGGGGGCGGTTCTGGGCTGGCTGTCGGCCCGCACCCGGCAACGTGGAACCCGGCGCAGGGCCGGGCTCCTCGCCTCCGGCTGGCTTCGACCTTGGCCGGAAGTCGGCGCGCAGCCGCGCCGAGATGAAAGAGTGCGCTAGAGATCGCGCGTCAGCTCGTTATGAACGCTGCGCACGCCACGCGTTCGCAAAGTGGCTTCTTCGGCGAGCCAGATTTCCTCGCTGATGGAAACCCAGCCGGCAAGCGTGATGTCTCCGCCGCGCGCCGTCACGAATATATAGCTGGGGTCGAGATCGCCCGTATGGGCAAGCGCATCATAAACCGCCGTCTCGAGATCAACGTCCTGGGGCCGAGCTCGCGGGGCATCGTCCACTACGCTCAGATGTTTTCTATCGACTGACATTGCTCATCTCCGTGTCCGGTTCATCCCGGGTGTAAAAGCAAGACACGCTACGGCCTTCAGACTGGCTTGCCACTCTTCAGGCCGCTGTCTCCATGCATGTCGCATGAGACCGCCGCGAACTGTTGCGGGACATGCCTAGCGGTGGACATCCTTCTCCGTCAGCGTGTATCGGTCCTTACCGCCGCGGCCGTAGACACCGGATGCTGCCTCCAGAATGGCGGGGCGCGCCGCGTCGAAGGCGCTCAGGCATTCGGCTTCGGTTCGGCTCGTCTGGGAGATGGAGCGCAGCGCGCTCGTCTCGATCAGAAATCGCACCTCGAACATGCCGTCATAGCCGGAGAAACGAACCCCATCGCGGCCCTCGTCGAAACTACGGCTCTTATTGGGGAAGATCAGGGGCATCGAGGTCTCTCCAGAAATCGTTTACTCCGGCTCCTGCCGGAAACTCTTGGGCACGACACCTGTTATCGGCGGGATAGGCACGTCGGGCTCACATCGGGTCTGGGTCAGATGTCTTTTCAGGCTGTATCTTCGGCGCGCTCTTTAAAGTCCGCAGGCGGACGACAGCCATTGCTGTCATCCCTTGCGGACGCGTCCATGCTGTTCAGGATCGCTGGAAAAAACTGCTCTGCAAGGTGCCGGGGTACAGCGCGTCTTTGCCTATGAAGGGCTCTTTTGTTCCGGATACCTCTATGATGGGATATGGGGCGCGGTCCGGGTATTGCAATGACTTGCTGCCAATAAACCCCGCTAACCCAGTGGCGCGCGGCTGACGCCCTTACCGCATCCTCCAAGAGCCCGAGGAGATCTCCTTACGAGGTTGTTCAGGACCGCAAGTCCGGCAAAAGCTCCGCCGAAAATCTTCAGGCAGCTTAAAGTTTTCACTCGCCCCGCTGACCACGGATGTACCGGCAGCAGAGCGGAGTGACTGCGAGGTCGGGTTAGCGCCCGGCCTTTTTGTTTTTGGACCGAGCTCTGACGGCTTTGATCCAACCCGACTTCTTGGATGCGTCCGAGCGCCAGACTGAAAGAAGATTGTCATGACCATGACGAAGCAGGCATTTTTCAAGCCCGAAAAAATCTCGGCACGAGACAAGGCCGCGACCACGAGTGAGATCGCGCGGCAGATCATCGAAACGGAGAGGGCTGACCAGACCCGGAAGACTGCGCGCTTGCGTCAATTGCGCGAGGCGCAGCCGGTCGAGCCAAAGCCGGTCCGCCCAACTCGACGCCGAAGCAATTCCGGCTTGATGGCAACCGTTGAACGGAGCTGGTGTGGAAACACGCTTTTGTCGGGTCAATGCCGCCCCGGGCGCATGAATCGGAAGGACCGGATATGACTGCCACTCCTACAAATATTCTGCCAAGCTTCCCAATGCCGCTCCAGTAGCCGTCAGCGTGATCAGCTTTGTTTTTCTCATGTTCTTGATGGGGGGGGCTGGCTTTGGTGAACATATCCAACCTGAAGCAATCGCTGCTGCGCAGGCTTCCGAAGCGAGCAGATTACGCCACGCTCGATAGATGTGCCATGCCTACAAAGCATATAGTCGCGGCTGCAATATTACTCTGTACGCTTTCAGGATGCGCAACTACCGGCACAGAGAATAATTCCTACGCGACCCGCGCCGGGATTGTCCCAGTTCGTGGCAGCGGCATTAACGGCTACTGACCCTATCTGCACTCACGCGGCGTTCTGCATGCCTCGATTGCGGTCGTCTTTCCTCCAAGATCGTCGCATCAAGCGCTTAGCCTGTAGAAATTCCGTGAAGGCAGTTAAGGGGCTGTAGGCACTCGCGCCACCTAACGTGCCGCACTGGGCGATATCTTGCACCGCATATCCGAATCCGCTCGGAAACGCCGCCGCCTCCGACCGAGGCGTTCTGACATCATGTCCAGAAGCGCCCTTCCATTTGGCGCCCATGCCATGCCAAGATCGACGTGACCATACCCACCCGAGCGCCCCGCTTAGTCCTTCAGGACTCGCGTGACGCATCGGAACCCAACATGGCTAGTCGACGTGTCTTCTGGTTCCGCATGGCGGGCGGCGGGACGGTAACGCCGACAGTAGTTCTGCGCGCAAAGATGCGATCCGCCCTTCAGCACCCGCCTCGGAATCCGAATTTCCGGCTCGCGGGGATCGAAGCTCGCGTCTCGATCGCCGCCCCGCGGATTCCGGGGAATGCAGCATGATTCCGCCGCAGGCTCCGAGTGGCGGGTCGACCAGAAATCCGACGTCCATTCCCAGACGTTGCCGATCATGTCGTGGATGCCGTAGCCATTCGCCGGGAACGAGCCCACGGGCGATGTTCTATCCCCTCCCGCGGGCTTTGCGCTCACTGTGGGAAACGCACCCTGCCAGATGTTGGCCATGAGTCTTCCGCCGGGGATCAATTCGTCACCCCATGCGAATTCGGCGTCCTCGAGACCGCCGCGAGCGGCCAGCTCCCATTCGGCCTCGGTCGGCAGGTCCTTCCCGGCCCAGTGGGCATACGCTAGGGCGTCGCTATAGGCAACGTGGACGACCGGATGGTCGAGCTTCCCGCGGATATCGCTGCGGCGGCCATAAGGATGCCGCCAGTCGGCGCCGAACTTGAACGACCACCATTGTCTAATGTCAGGGCCGACGACGGTTTTCGGCTGAGTGAACACCAGCGATCCGGCGCGCAGCATGCTGGGAATGGCGCCGGGATAGTCTGACGCGTTTGGGGTCTTTTCTGCGACGGTGACATGACCGGTAGCTTTGACGAACGCTGCGAACTGACGGTTGGTCACGGGCGTCACGTCCATCCAGAAGCCGTCAACCTTTACCGGATGGGCGGGGGCCTCCTCAGGATAGTGCCTATCCGATCCCATGGTGAACGTTCGGGCAGGCACCCAGGCAAAGCTCCCAAATCCCGTACCATTTGTGTCCACTGCGCCCACGGCACTGTCCATCGCTAGAACGTCCCTGCAGCCAACTTATGACACGCGGTCGCGGCTGCTGCCTATTGTCCTTTAGGGAGGTCGCGATGCGGTAGCAGAAATACGGCGTGAACGGCCCCTGTTACTGGCAATTCGTAGCCTCGTCCCGACGGATTCCCCAAAGGGCAATATCTGATAGTGCTAATACAATGTAGACAATGGATTGAAGAGTGGACATGCCCTCTTCGGCAAGTCGAGGGTGACTGCGCGCGAGGGACGACAGCCGCGTTTTTATCGAAATGATCTGTCCGATTTGTCATTCGGCAAATTAGACGTCGCCGACACCCTCTCCTGATTCTACTCGTCTTTCAACCAACCTTGGTCGTCCGTGTGGCGACCCCCTGAGGGAGGCATTCGAAATGAGACGGACTACAAAGTTGATAACAGCAGCAATGGCGGTCGCAGGCAGCCTGTTGGCGAGCACGGCGGCAATTCAGGCGCAGGAGACCAGGAAGCCCAACATCCTGTTCATCATGGGTGACGACATCGGCTGGATGCAGCCGAGCATCTATCATCAAGGTCTCGCAGTCGGTGAAACGCCCAATATCGACCGTATCGGCCGGGAAGGGGCGAAGTTCATGACTTACTATGCCGAGCAGAGCTGCACGGCCGGGCGGACCGCGTTCATCACCGGCATGCAGCCTGTGCGCGTCGGCATGGTTCTGCCGGAGATTCCCGGAAGCCCGTCCTACCTGCGGGCCGGCACGCCTCACCTCGCCAGGTTCCTGTATGATCTCGGTTACTCGACAGGGGAGTTCGGCAAGAATCATCTCGGAGATACCACCGAATCCCTGCCGACGGCACACGGGTTCCAGGAATTCTGGGGCTACCTCTATCACCTTGATGCCATGCAGGGCGTGAGCTTTCCCGACATCAACAAGACCGCGACGGAGCAGGGGATCGCCCCCCCTTGCAGAAACACACCGGTCCCCGGCCTAACGGAAGACCCGGCGTCCGTGGACGCCAAGACCACGACCTGCCTTACGCCGCCGCGTCCGATGCTCGCGTGCACATCCTCCGACGGGTCGCCGGCCAACCAGACATGCAAGGATGAGGGCCCGCTGACGCTTGAACGCTCCAAGACGATTGACGAAGAGATTTCAGGCAAAGTCATCGATTTCCTTGACAGGAATGACCCCGAGAAAACCAAAAAGCCCTTCTTCGTCTGGTACAACCCGGCCCGCATGCACATTACGACGGTGCTGCCCGACAAGTATCTGAACATGGTGGGCGAAGTCGGCGGAAAGGACTGGGGCGTCAATGAAGCCGGCATGAAGCAGATGGACGACAACATCGGCTACGTTTTGAAGAAGCTCGAGGAGATTGGCGAACTCGACAACACGATCATCGTCTTCACCACCGATAACGGCGCCGAGACGATCACATTCCCGGACGGTGGCACCACCCCGTTCAAGGGCGGAAAGCTCAGCACCTGGGAAGGCGGCATGCGGGTGCCGCTTGTGGTTCGCTGGCCGGGGCACATCGAGCCCGGCACGGTGAAGAACGAGATGTTCTCGGCGCTCGACTGGCTGCCGACGTTGGTCAACATCGCGGGCGGTCCGAAGGGCGATGGTCTTAAGAAAGAGATCGAGGCGGGTACGTATCCCGGGATTGTCAAGACGACGCTCGACGGCATCGATCAACGTGACTACCTGGAAGGCAAGTCTCCATCCGCGCGCGACAGTTTCTTGTATTATTCCGGCAAGGAGCCGTCGGCTGTCCGCTACAAGAACTGGAAGATGTACTTCGCCATGGTCTCCGACGATCCGGCTGGCTTCATTGACGGGGTGAGGCCGTACGCCTGGACGCAGGTCGTCAACATCAAGCGCGATCCGTTTGAGACCTCGGTCGGACAGCAGATCAAGACACTCTTCGGTATGGGCGGCGCCATCGCTTCGCCGTCCACCGCCTATGTCTACGACTGGAACATCCTGCCCATCGGTCAGCAGTTGTGGCTGAAGCATCTCGAGACCTATATCGCTTTCCCGCCGCTTCAGAGCCCTGCAAGCTACAATCTGGAGCAGGTCATGCAGCAGGTCCGGGAAATGAAGACTGGTCGCGATTGACGCGCGCAGTTTCGTAACGACTTCGGAGCGGACGCGCCTAGCGGCGTCCGCTCTGTCGTTCACCTATCAGTTCCTGGCGTCCTTGATCGCCTCTACCTGACCAGCACGCTCGCCGCCATCGTCAACGGCCACAAACAAAGCCGGATCGACGAGCTCTTTGCGTGGCATCATCCAACCTCAGAAAGCAAGTTCCGCCAAGATCCCTGACGTCCCTAAGTGGAGCTCGGCTGCCGCCGAGGGCACCCGTATCATACGGTATTCTACTATACAGTCGGGCGGCAATCAGGCACGGTATGGCATACGGTTGCATGTGTCCGGGAATAGAAGCGCTGCCAACGATTGCTCAGGTTCATTCTCGCCGGACGCCTTCATGGTTTCCGACCGTTGTGCTCGAACGAGCGAATACTGGTTCTGTACTTCGCCACAGACGCTGCTTCGCCTGGCCAAGAGGAGGGGTTCCATGCGTCGCCATCGTGTATTGCATATCTCTCGCAGCTTGATTGCCGCGCTGGGTTTCACTGCCTTGACCGGGTTCGGCTGTCCGGCGGCATTCGCGCAGGCCGTATCGGGAGAGCCGGGAGCGACGACCACTCTCGACGGCAAGCAGCTTCCGACGCCCACGCCGGAATTTGGCGGGGTGATCAAGGAGAAGGCCTCCGAGTCACAGCCCTGGTGGGCGCCGCGCGTCGTTCCGCCGAAAGGCGCGCCGAACGTGCTGTTGATCATGACGGATGATCAGGGATTTGGCGCGCCGAGCACATTCGGCGGCGTCATTCCGACCCCTGCGATGGACCGCATTGCAAACCAAGGTCTGCGTTTCACCAATTTTCATTCGACATCGCTCTGTTCGCCGACGCGGGCCGCGTTGATCACCGGGCGGAACCACCATTCGGTCGGCGCCGGTGTCGTCGGCGAAATTGCGACCGGCTATCCGGGCTACGATTCCATCATCCCGGTCGAGAAAGGCACCATAGGCACGATCCTCAAGGAGAACGGCTATGCGACATCGTGGTTCGGCAAGAACCACAATACCCCGTCCTATCAGTCGAGCCAGGCAGGGCCGTTCAATCAATGGCCGACGGGAATGGGCTTTGAATATTTCTACGGTTTCGTCGGCGGCGACGCCAGCCAATGGCAGCCTAACCTCTACCGCAACACGACGGCCATCTACCCATTTGAAGGCAATCCAGGCTGGAACCTGGAAACGGCGATGGCTGACGAAGCCATCCACTACATGAAGCAATTGAAGGAGATCGCTCCCGAAAAGCCCTGGCTCGTCTATTACGTGCCCGGCGCCACGCATGCGCCGCATCATCCCACACCGGAATGGGTCAAGAAGATCAGCGATATGCACCTCTTCGACGAAGGGTGGAACAAGCTGCGCGAAACAATCTTCGCCAATCAAAAGCGGCTCGGCATCATGCCCGAGAATGCGCAACTGACGCCGTGGCCAAAGGAACTGCCGGAATGGGATACACTGGACCTGGAAGAGAGAAAACTCTTCATCAAGCAGGCGGATATCTACGGCGCCTACCTTGCTTATGCCGACAATGAGATCGGCCGAGTCATTCAGGCCGTCGACGACCTCGGCGAACTCGACAACACGCTGATCATCTATATCGGCGGCGACAATGGCGCGAGCGCGGAGGGCATGCTGAATGGCACGCCGAACGAGTTTACCACTTTCAACGGCATCCCGGTGCCGGTGAAGGACCAGTTACTCTGGTATCCGTTCTGGGGATCGGAACGGACATTCCCGCACTTTGCCGCGGCCTGGGCCTGGGCGATGGACACGCCGTTCAAGTGGGTGAAGCAGGTGCCGTCGCATTTCGGCGGAACCTCGCAAGGGGTGGCGATGTCCTGGCCCGGCCACATCACTGATGTGGGCGGTATCCGCCGCCAGTTCTCGCACGTGATCGACATCGTGCCGACCATCCTCGAAGCCACCGGCATCCCGGCACCCGAGACGATCAACGGCATTGCTCAGAAGCCGGTCGAAGGGGTGAGCATGGCCTACACATGGGACAAGGCAAATGCCGATGTTCCCACCCGGCATACGACGCAATATTTCGAGATGCTCGGCAATCGCGCCATCTACGATAATGGCTGGGTGGCAGCGACGACGCCAGCAACCCGGCCGTGGGAGCTGAGCACCGCCACGCCGCCCGACGTCATCACCGGCTATAACTGGGAACTCTACAACGTCAACGATGACCCGACCCAGTTCAGCGACCTGGCCGCCAAGATGCCCGACAAGCTCAAGCAGATGCAGGACCTCTTCTATTCCGAGGCGAAGAAGTACGACGTGCTGCCGCTCGACAATTCGACGCTTTCCCGCTGGAACACGCCACGCCCCAACCTGACGGCCGGGCGAACCGAGTTCACCTATTCGGGGGCACTGAGCGGTGTGCCGCCCAGCGCTGCACCGAGTGTCCTCAACAAGTCCTATACGATCACGGCCGAGGTCGAGATACCCGAAGGCGGTGCGGACGGCATGATCGTGACCGAGGGCGGACGGTTCGGCGGTTATGGTCTGTTTCTTAGCAAAGGCGACTTCGGCGTCGGACGGGGCAAGGTTGTGTTTCTTTACAACCTTCTCGACCTCAAGCGCACGATGTGGGAAGGGCCGGAACTGGAACCCGGCAAGCATCAAATCGTCTTCGAGTTCAAGTCCGATGGTCCGGGCCTCGGCAAGGGCGGTAGCGGCATCCTGTCGGTGGACGGCAAGGAGGTGGCGACAAACTCGCTGGACCATACGACCCCGGTTACCTTTCCGGAGGACGAAAGCTTCGACGTTGGACAGGACACGCGCACAGGGGTCACCATGATCGAATATCGGTACGACGCTCCATTCAAATTCACCGGCAAGATCGACAAGCTGACCTTCAAGCTCGGGCAGTAGTGGGGGCGGCATGTTTGAAACGATAGGTGCAAATGTAAGGCTGCTGCTATCGGTAACAGGCGTGGTTGAAGCGGTCACGGGGGTGGCATTGCTGCTGGCTCCCGCGCTGTTGATCGAGGTGCTCCTCGGGGCCGTGCCAGACACGCCTGTCGGCACCACGGCCGCCCGTGTTGCTGGAGCAGCAGTACTGAGCCTGGCCGTCGCTTGCTGGTTTGCGCGGGATGACTTAGAAGGCAAGGCTGCCAGGGGATTGGGCATAGCGATGCTGTTCTACAATTTCGCCGTGGCCGCCACACTCACACTTGGGTGGCTTCGCCACGGTATCTCCGGTATCGCTTTTTGGCCGGTCGTCGCGGCGCACGTCGGACTCGGCGTCTGGTGTGTAGCATGCGGCTGGGCATGGACCCGCCTCGCGAAACGCTAGCGCGCTGCTCATGCTCTGCTGTTGATGCATCGTTGCCATAGCGTCGATTCTCGGAATTATGCTGCCAAGGTGCGAGCGGCGCACCGCTTACTCTCTGTTTCCTGATGGCGTCGTTCTTCCGGCTACTGCAGGACATTAGGCTTCACAGAGCGAGCATGACGTTCAGCGGCACGGTGACAAACGAGTACCTTGGCTGCAGCAGCGCTAGAAGTGGAAGGATACACCGATAATGGGTCCTTGCTGGACGACGTCGAAGACAAACCCGTCGTTCTCGTAGTCGACGCCTAGTGCCCGGTATCCGGCGACAGCCGAGATGGTGTCGTTGAACTTATAACCGAGGCCGAGGCCAACATCCCAGTCGAGGTCGGCGCCGCCACCGCCCACCAGACCCCATCCTGTGAGATAGATTTCCTGGGTGAAAAAGTAATTCCCGCGCAGGCCGACAACGGCGTCCACCCACGTGGCACTGTCATCCCGCTCCACGCCGGCCAAAAGTCCGCCGTTAAAAGAGATGTCGGTCTCGACTGACCACACTTTCATACCGCCGAACACGTCAAGGTGACCATTCTGATCTTCGAGCACGGCGTAACCCACGCCGAGAAGCCCTGCAAAGGTCTCCGATGTCACGCCGACGCTGTCGGCAAAGATGCCGCGGGGCGTGTGCGCATCGGCACCCAGCTTTACGTAGATCATGTCGCCGACGATGCTGTAGCGATCATATCTTGCTTCGGCAGTCGCCATGAATGCGAAGTCGAGATTGTCGAAAATGTCGCCGAAATCGGCATCGATGCCGACCTCGGGAAGTCCGAATTGCCGTACATCCCCGGAAATTCCGGCAGCCCAAAAATATGGAGCGACCGTGAACTCCCAGCCGCTTTGGGTCTCGACCGTTTTCGCATCCGACGCGAGCGGTGTGATATCGGTGGCATTGCCGCTCGATGCTAAAGAGATGCCAGCTAGCAGGACAATCGCATGCAAGTGAATGGCCTTCATGAGAATCCCCCGATCTCGTTTGAATCCAGCACTGCTTCCGAGGGAGACTATGTGACAGCAAGTGGATTCCCGCAATACGAACCACCTATTGGGAGTTGCGAGCGAGGCGGAATACCGAAGGGTGTGGCCCGCCGGCATCAGGCCTGTCTCCTGCTGGGAAGAGAGGGAAACGCGGCCAAACTGGCGTCTCCCTTTGAAGATCAATAGCAAGGCGGGTACGGATAGTAGCCGCATTGCTGGTCGTTGTAGTAGGGATAGTAGGGGCGGACTGCAGCGGCCCCAATGGCCGCACCGGCCACCACGCCCGCTGCGACCGGAGCACCGCGATACCACGCGCCGTGATAGACGGGTGCGTGCCAATAGGTGCCCCCGACACGATTGATGTTCGTGTCGCCGATATCCACGTCGTCTCCACGGAAGTCGCCGCGGAAATTACCTCCCGCGAAGTCTCCGCCGTGGAATCCGCCGCCCCCGAAGCTGCCGCCGCCAAAGCCGCCGCCATGGAAGCCACCGAAGCCCCCGCCGCCAAATCCTCCTCCACCCCCGAAGTGATCGATGAACAGCGCGGCCGGCCCAGACACACCGCTTAGGCTACCCTCCAGAATGGTGATGTCGAAGGTCAGCGTCGTGCCATCGAGTTTCGGAGCCTTGAGCGTCACGACGGCGTCGCTGACGTCCGATCCATCGCCGCCCAGCACCGACACAGTCGCATTCGGCGGATCGACGGCGAAATTATCCTTGCCGTCGTCCCATTGCATGATGAACTGTTCGGTTGCCACATGACCGGCGGCTCGCACCGGCCGGTCAGCAAAGACGATCGAGTTTGCGGAGACACCCGTCAGAACGAGCTTGCCGTTTTCGATCTTCGCTCCGGCCGAATTGATGACCGCCAGCGACGGCACCGGACCGGTTGGCGTAACTATCCCAATAGACTTTTCGAGCGGTACGTGCGGCTTCTTCGGGGTGTCCTGCGCAAGGGCAGAGGTCGTGATCGCGAAACCTCCGGCAAAGACCAACGTAGCGAAACGATCGATGTTCATGGCGATATCCTCCCAGTCGGGACGGGCGGCATGCCCGTCGCCTGATGAACCCATTTGGAATCTGCTGTCACAAGGCTTTGGAACGCCCAGCCGCGAGGCGCATCCTCCTTAGTCCTTGAACATCTGCTTCCAGTCGGCTTTCATGTCGATGACGGTCCAGCCAGTTATTGCGGCCGCGTCGAGCGCCTTGTCGAGGCTGCCGAATTCGGTCTTGCGGTCGTAAGCGTATTCGCGCTCCGCATCGGTATGGTGAACGAGCATGCCGAGACGCGCAGGCGCTCCCGCCATCGTTGTCCATTGCAGCATTTCGAGATCGCCATCAGAATTGCCGAAAGCGGCAATCGGCCGGCGGCCGATCTGCTCGTTGATCCCGACTGGCTTGCCAGCCTTGTCGTCGATGAAGTTGACTTCCGGCAGACGATAGAGGGTCGGCGTGTCGTCCTGCATCTTGAACTGCGTCTTGATCGAGGAACCGATGATCTGCTCCGGCGGGACGCCGTAAACCTTCTCCGTCCATGGCCGCATGAACTCCACGCCGCCCCCGGATACGATGAAGGTCTTGAAGCCGTTGGCGCGCAGATAGGAAAGCAGCTCGACCATCGGCTGGTAGACGAGCTCGGTGTAGGGTCGCTTGAACCGCGGATCGCGTGCCGTGGAAAGCCAGTCCGTGACGACCTTCTGGAAATCGTCGTTTGTCATTCCCGCATGGGTGACCATGATGAGCTCGAGAAGGCCCTTTTCGCCTGATGCGGCAAGTGTTTTCATATCGCCTTCGAGCACTGCCTTGAACGGCTGGACGTTTTTCCATTCCGGATGCTGCGGAGCGAGCGTCTTCACGCGGTCCAGGACGAAGGCCAACTGGGTGTACATGGGATGCTCGACCCAGAGCGTGCCGTCGTTGTCGAACACCGCAATGCGTTCGGGTTCCGGGACGAAGTCCGGCGAACCTTGCTTGGAAACATTCTCGACAAAGGAGACGATAGCTGCCTTGGGCGCGGTATCGTTCCACGAGGGCAGCGGATCGCTCTGGGCCTGTGCAGAAGCCGCAAGGAAAAGTGCTCCGATGACGATCGAGATTGTGTTCCGTGCCAAGTTGACGAGGTGGCGGACATTAAACATTAGATGTACCCCCATAAGTGAGAGTCCGCGCCCGGCGAGTTGCATTCCACCAGCGCTTTCCAAGTCTACCGAATGCGTTCCCCCACCGATATTGCCCTTTGGGGAATCGAGAACTCCGGCGGCAATCAACAGTGGTGCTTGCATCAGATGACGCCACACCAAAAAGGTGTTATCGTCTCACAGTTTTGGGGGGACGACCAATGGCTTTGGGCCATGGGGCAGGCGGATTGCGGTGCGCTGGTGTCTTGCTGGCGTGGGTTTTGCTGATCGCTGCGAACTGCGGCGCCATCGCCTCGGAGACGTCGCACGCAATCGTTGATCGGGTTCCACGGGTTCTCATTCTCTACCCATATGACGAGAGGCTCGTGGCGACGACCGTTGCCGGAGAGGCGTTGCGAACCCGATTGCTGGAAGCCACAGACGGCAGGATCGACCTGTTTTCGGAATTCCTGGATCTGTCGCGGTTTCCGGAAGCGGAGCACGTCGCGCGCATGGTACGTTATATGGCGGAAAAGTACGCCTCTCGCCGTCCGGATGTAGTCGTGGCACTCGGCAAGGAGTCTGCCAGCTTGATATCGACGAACCGTGGGACGATCGCTCCCGATGCGAAGATCGTCGGGGCAGGCTTCGGCAACGCCACCGCCGAGAACATCGACCTACCAGATGACGTGATCGGAGCGTTCACGACATTCGACATTCTGAAGACGGCGCAAATGGCCCGCGACCTGCAGCCCAGCGCCCGTCACCTCTACATCATCGGCGGATCCTCGGAGTTCGACCGAGGATGGTTGGCGACGGCGCGCGTCGACCTAGACGAGTTCTCCAAGTCATACGAAACGACATACCTTGAAGATTTGACGATCGACGAATTCATCGAACGTGCCTCCCATGTCCCCTCCGACAGCATTATCCTGGCGTTGACGGTGTTCAAAGATCGGGCAGGGCGAAATTTCGTCCCGCGTGAGGCGATCAGGCAGATCGCAGCAACCGCCAACGCACCTGTCTATGGCCCCTACCAGACCTACATCGGCTACGGCGTGGTCGGGGGCAATACCGTCACCTTTGACACTTTGGGCCGCACCGTCGGAGACCTAGTCCTTGATCTCATTGCCGGCCGGGCGGCCTCGGATATTCAAGCAATTCAGACATATGTCGTGGATGCCCGGCAGCTCCGGCGTTGGGGGCTTTCGGAGGTGAATCTGCCCGCGGGCACCATTCAGATGCACAAGGAAAAGAGCCTCTGGGAAGAACACTGGTTGGCGGCAGCGGCGACGTTCGGCCTGGTTTTGATACAGGCGGGCGTCATCGCAGCATTGCTGCTCGAGCGACGCCGTCGCCGCGATGCGGAGAGCAGGTCACGCCTTCACCTGCTCGAAGCTGTCCATCTCAACCAGTCCGCAACGGCCGGCGCCTTGTCCTCGTCGGTCGCCCACGAACTGAACCAGCCCCTTGCGGCCATCCGAAACAATGCCGAGGCGGCGTCGGTGCTGCTGCGAAGCGGCAACCCGGATCTTGAGTTGATCCAGCAGATCCTGCTCGACATCCAGGAGGACGATCAGCGTGCGGGCGACATCATTGGCCGGATGAGAGGATTGCTCAAGAAGAGAAGCGAGATCGATTGGCAGGAGTTCGACCTGAACGATGTGGCTTCGAGCGCAATCCATATCATTCATTGCGAGGCCGAACGCAGGGGGATCACGCTAAGTACAAATCGACCGACGGCGGTTTTGCCGGTAAGGGCGGACAAGGTCCATGTACAGCAGGTCGTTCTCAATCTCGCCACCAATGCCATGGACGCCATGTTGGACGTTCCAGCCAAAAGAATGCTCACCTTTGCGACAGGAGTGGCGAACGAGAAGGCGGAGCTTTGTGTCGTTGATACAGGCAACGGCATTCCCGAAGAGAGGCTGTCCAGCATCTTCGAGCCGTTCTACACGACCAAGCAGGCGGGCACCGGACTGGGTCTTTCCATAGCACGCGCCATTGTCGAGACCTATGGCGGCTCGATCTCGGCTAAAAACCGACCTGAAGGCGGGGCCATCTTTCGCGTGGTCCTACCTCTTGCTCGAAGGGAGCAAGGGTGATGAAACCGGTCGTCCATATCGTCGATGACGACGAATCCTATCGAACTGCGACAGCACGCCTGCTCTCCGCCTATGGCCTAACGGTCGAAGCGTATGAGTCCGGAGATCAGTTTCTCGCCCATCTTCCAGGCTCCGAGCCGGGCTGCGTTCTCCTTGACCTACAGATGCCCGGCCAGTCTGGCCTGCAAATACAGCGCCAACTGTGCGAGCAGGCGCCGCTTTTGCCAATCATATTCCTCACGGGCGAAGGAGACATAAAGGCCAGCGTCGAGGCTATGAAGGCGGGGGCTCATGACTTTCTGGAAAAGCCTGGCTCGGTCTCGGTCCTGATCGAAACGATTGAACGCGCGTTGACACAATATGAAAAGTACCGTGCCGAACACGAGCGTCTACAGGCACTGAGAGCCTTGGTTGCGAGCTTGAGCGCGCGTGAAGCCGAAGTCTTTGGGTTGATCATCCGTGGCCATCTCAACAAGCAGATTGCGTATGCCCTTGGTATATCGGAGCGGACGGTGAAGGTGCATCGCCATCAGGTCATGGAGAAGCTCCAAGCAAGGTCTCTGGCCGAGGTGGTATCGCTCGCCGCCGACATCGGTCGTACTGCGCTGTCGAAGTGATCGAACAATCTTCCCCTTAGGGCAATATCAAGCGACAGCCGACACGCCTACAATGGGCGTAATTGCGTATCTCGCGCACTGTCACGCATGAGGGCATGAGGTGGGAAAGCTTCGCCGCACTGTCGCTGTAGTCGATGATGATGCGAGCCTACGTCGAAGCGTCGGTCGGCTCCTCAATGCCTACGGATTTGCGGCTGTCGAATATGCATCGGCGGAAGCTTTTCTCCTTCACGACCCGAAAACGCCAATCGACTGTCTCGTGCTCGACATCGATCTCGGAGGCATGTCCGGCATCGAACTGCAGCGCAAGTTGAAAGGGGACGGAGCGAAGCTGCCGACAATCTTCATCACCGCACTGGAAGACACGCGCCTGCAGACTGAGGCAGAGCAGGCCGGGTGCATCGCATATTTGCGGAAGCCCTTTGCGGGATCCGTACTCATCGACGCAGTCAAGAAGGCACTCAGATCGTGAGTTCTTGATCAAGGAAAGAGAGCCACGACGGCAGGTCAGATGCGGATCATTTGTTCACCCCTGGCAGGGAGGCTGAAGATAGGGTCGATGGATCGAGTCCTTTCAAGAGCTTGATTGTAGGTCCTACTGATGTAGCCGAGCGGAGAGAATAAAGGCGTCCCTCATTCGACCGGCATTTTGGTGCCCAGACATATCCCGGTGATGATGCCAGAAGATTTATGTCCTCGCGCTGTCTGCCATCTATACGTGGGATTTTCGGTATCATCAGGTGATTATGACAATCGTTCCGGGGGTACGAAGTGAGGGAGGCAAACGAGGCGCTCCCGCAGGAGCGCCCAAGCTAGGGGAGCATCAAGCACGGCCCTAAACGGAGAGCGCCGCGCTGCAGCTTTCGGCGACACTACTGTCGACCGATGTTTGCCCCGGCATGAATGCCCACCCCCCCGTTTCGATGAACTGACGCTTTTTGTAGCTATCTGAAAGAGCCTTGAACTCGGTCAGTTTTCCGGTGGCGTCCGGTGCAGCCTTGAAGCGTTCGACGCATATGGCTGATGCAAGCTCTCCACGGGCCGTCTTGCCCGCAGCCGTCGCTGCCTGGAGTGAAGATCCGCCGGTCACCCAGCCACCCCAGTTAAAGCCGACGACGATGGTCGCGACCGCCGTCGCCACACATGCCCACACAAGAATGGTCTTGGAGGGCTGATACGAACTGAAACGCTGGAATATTGATCTCTTGCTGTTCTGCAGGGCCATGGGATTCTCTCTCCTCATAGATGGGGTCACTGATCCAAATTTCAGAATAAGCGTTACATCCTTCCGCCTGTATCAGGCACGCCGACGCCTGCACCGTCCTTTCTAGGAAGGTCCGCAATCATTGCTTCTGTCGTCACGAGAAGGCCGGCAACGGAAGCCGCATTCTGCAGGGCTGTCCGAACAACCTTGACCGGATCAACGATACCCATGGCGATCATGTCGCCGTACTCAGACGTCTGGGCGTTGTAACCGAAATTGTCGGTGTTACTTTCGAGGATACGGCCGACCACGATCGAGCCTTCGTCACCTGCATTTTCGGCAATCTGGCGTACCAGCGACTGCAGGGCCTTGCGAATGATGGTGATGCCGGCATTCTGGTCGTCGTTCTCGCTCCTGATATCGAGGACGATCGAGGCACGCAGCAGTGCCGTCCCACCGCCGGGAACGATGCCTTCTTCGACAGCGGCGCGGGTTGCGTTCAGCGCGTCGTCGATGCGGTCCTTCTTTTCCTTGACCTCGACTTCCGTCGAACCGCCGACGCGGATCACGGCGACACCGCCGGAAAGCTTGGAAAGTCGCTCCTGCAGCTTTTCCTTGTCGTAATCAGACGTTGTTTCCTCGATCTGCGCTTTGATCTGGGCAACGCGGCCTTCGATATCGGCCTTAGTGCCCGCACCATCGACAACTGTGGTCGCTTCCTGGTGATCGAGACCTTCTTGGCGCGGCCAAGCATGTCAAGCGTAACGGTTTCCAGCTTGATGCCGAGGTCTTCGGAAATGACCGTGCCGCCGGTCAGGATGGCGAGATCTTCGAGCATCGCCTTGCGGCGGTCACCGAAACCGGGCGCCTTGACGGCAGCGATCTTCAGGCCGCCACGCAGCTTGTTGACGACAAGCGTCGCAAGCGCTTCGCCTTCGACATCTTCGGAAATGATCAGCAAGGGTTTGCCGGTCTGGACGACAGCTTCAAGGATCGGCAGCATAACTTGAAGATTGGAAAGCTTCTTCTCGTGCAGCAACACGTAGGCATCTTCCAGCTCAGCGACCATCTTTTCGGCATTAGTGACGAAATAGGGTGACAGGTAGCCGCGGTCGAACTGCATGCCTTCGACGACCTCGAGTTCGGTTTCAGCGGTTTTGGCTTCCTCGACGGTGATCACACCCTCATTGCCGACCTTCTGCATCGCGTCGGCGATATATTGACCGATTTCCTTTTCGCCATTGGCCGAAATAGTACCAACCTGGGCGATTTCCTCCGACGTATTGATCTTCTTGGCCTTGGCCAGCAGGTCCTTGACGACGGCTGCGACGGCAAGGTCGATGCCGCGCTTCAGATCCATCGGGTTCATGCCGGCAGCAACGGCCTTGCCGCCTTCGCGAACGATAGCTTGAGCAAGAACAGTTGCAGTGGTCGTGCCGTCGCCGGCAACATCGTTGGTTTTTGATGCCACTTCGCGCACCATCTGGGCGCCCATGTTCTCCAGTTTGTCGTCGAGTTCAATTTCCTTGGCGACAGTGACGCCGTCCTTGGTAATGCGCGGCGCGCCGTAGGACTTGTCGATCACCACGTTGCGGCCCTTGGGCCCCAGCGTCACCTTGACCGCGTCAGCGAGAATATCGACGCCACGCAGCAGCTTTTCGCGTGCATCACGGCCGAATATGATTTGTTTGGCAGACATTGAAAAACTCCCGGGCTCCTCGCCCTATGGACTTCATGAAAACGAGAAAACAATGCGCTCGGAAGTTATGCGATCACGCCCATGACGTCGGCTTCCCTTCATGATCAACAGGTCCTCGCCGTTGAACTTGATCTCGGTGCCGGACCACTTGCCGAACAAGATGCGGTCGCCGACTTTCACGTCAGGCGGGTTAAGGTTGCCACTTTCGTCGCGGGTACCAGAGCCAACGCCAATGATTTCGCCTTCAGCTGGCTTTTCTTTGGCGGTGTCCGGAATGATAATCCCACCCTTGGTCTTACCTCCGGCCTCGATACGACGCACGACAACCCGGTCGTGCAACGGCCGAAAAACAGTAGTTAGCATTTTTGGGATCCTTTGACGGGAGCGAAACCCAATGGCCGCTCCCGATAGTGTACGTTAGCAGTCTAATGATAAGGGTGCTAGAGAATTCTTATGTGACGGCCAGCCGAGAGGAATTAAACGCCCGCCACGACTGAACACGAGGTATTTATCCGTACTAAAAACGCGACGAGGAAGGCCGCCTGCTTTCAATGAACGGATCGCAATGAACGACCGCTTGCAGGAAGCGGCGACAGCGATAGCAGGACGACGCGGTCGAGTGGCCACCCGACGATAGATTGCGAATGGCGGTGAGGAGACCGCCGGCCGGGCAAAGGCCGGGACGGCAGGCAGACCGCAGCCGTTGGCACAGCGCCGCCGAGGAGGCCAAGCAAAAAGATTGAGCGCCCGAGCGATCCCCGTCTTTCATGCTGACGCGCTGTTGGCCAATCCCGCTCTTGGCAGCATCGTTCAGCAGAGTGGTTAATGTCGTCACGAGCTGCGCATGGACGAAAGGGCTTCTGGAGCAGAACGCTACTCGGAACGCCTTAAGCTGCCCATCCCTTGGCGCTGTCCCCGGTCATATAGATCACTGGCATGATCGGTTTCAATTCCCGCGCCCGTCGCGCCAAATCCCAACCGTCCGTTTCTCCTGGCATCCTTACGTCGGTTATCAGGGCACAAAAGCGAGCCGAGTCTTTTTCCAAAGCACGGATAGCCTCGTCCGCGTTCGGTAATGAAATATGCTCGAAGCCCGCTTCGGTCACGACGTCTTCGAGGGTTAGCCAGGCTTTTTCGTCCGAGCCTCGATCCATGGATGACTTTGTTTCCGCGATCATCGTTACGTGCCGGCTTTCTCCAGGGCTGCCGTGCGATAGAAGTGTTCAGCGTGCTGATAAAGGTTCTCCGCCTCGACCCGGTCACCGGCTTGGGCGGCTTCTCGGGCTGAAACCATATATTGTTCATATCGTCTCATTAGGTTCTGCGAGCTCGAAACTACTGCTGTATCCGCGGTGGCTCGAGCACGGCTGCTGGCAGACGGAGTAGAATTTCGGCGTGGAGATTTCAAAAGAACAATTCAAGCCGTCTTGAGGCTTGCTCCATAAAGGTCGTGATTTCGGGATTGATTGACG
>Ga0207425_1000567_pt1 | contig 21746 bp, 17 predicted proteins | sample AraplaF_Col_mTSA_FD_184255 | JGI IMG/M metagenome (GOLD analysis project Ga0207425, IMG submission 184255) | Arabidopsis root microbial communities from the University of North Carolina, USA - plate scrape MF_Col_mTSA (SPAdes) (version 3) | ecosystem: Host-associated > Plants > Roots >...
GCGACAACGTCACGGTTGCCGTTGAGCTGATCGTTCCGATCGCGATGGAAGAAAAGCTGCGCTTCGCTATCCGCGAAGGCGGCCGTACCGTCGGCGCTGGCATCGTTGCCTCGATCATCGAGTAATCCTTAGGATTGCTTTGAATTAGGAAAGGCCTCGCTGGAACAGCGGGGCCTTTTCTTTTGGCCGATCGAGGTCTTGTCACCTCAGACGTATCATCGTATGATACGTCCCACGTCGGAGGCACGCTTGATCAGATCGTTCAAGGATAAGCTCACGCAGTCGGTGGCCGACGGCTCGGTGCGGAAGGGATTCCCTTCAGAGTTGGTGCGTCGCGCGCAACTGCTCTTAACGGTCTTGGACGCTGCAGCCGGCATAGACGATCTTCGCTCACCGCCCGGCAATCGGCTGGAGAGATTGTCCGGCGACCGTAGTGGCCAGCATTCGATCCGCATCAATAAGCAATGGCGGATTTGCTTCGTCTGGACGGATGCCGGCCCCGAACGGGTCGAGGTCACCGATTATCATTGATTGCAGGCATGGAGTTTCTGATCATGAGTACAAACAAACTGCCAGCCATCCACCCGGGAGAAGTCCTGCGAGAACTCTATCTCGAGCCGCTTGATTTGAAGCCGTACTCTCTGGCCAAGAAGCTGGGCATCCCGAGAACAAGGATAGAGCGGATTGTCGCTGAGAAGGTGGGCATCACGACCGACACGGCGCTACGCCTTGCCAAGTTCTTTAACACCACGCCTGAGTTTTGGATGAACCTGCAGGTGGCCTACGAGATCAAGGTTCAGAGCGCGGCTCTGGAGACTGCGTTGGCGGCCATCCCGGAACTCGACGCGGCTTAGCCGAACGGGCATCAGACAGCGTGGCCTTGCGTTGCCGACGCGACACTTTATCTATGCCTTCCATAGTGAGGAATGGGAGGACATTTCATGAAGAAGCGCATTTTGTTTACGGGCGGCTCCGGCAAGGCGGGGCGTCATGCCGTGCCGTGGTTGGTCAACGCCGGCTATGAGGTTCACAGCATCGATCTCGTGCCGCTCGACAGTCGAGGCGTTACAAATCTGATCGTCGACATCACCGACAGCGGTCAGGTCTATAATGCGCTCTCGATGTATCGTGACTTTCCGGATCTCGAAGCGGGCAGGGGTGTCCTTCCCTATGATGCCGTGATCCACTTCGCCGCCATCCCGCGCATCCTGATCAAGCCTGACAACGAAACCTTCCGTATCAACACGATGGGCACCTATAATGTCATCGAGGCTTCGGTGAAGCTCGGTGTGCGCAAGATCATCGTTGCCTCCAGCGAAACCACCTATGGCGTCTGCTTCGCCGAGGGTCATCGCGATTTCCATCAGTTCCCTCTGGAGGAGGACTACGACGTCAACCCGATGGATTCCTATGGGCTGTCGAAGGTGCTGAACGAGAAGACGGCGCGGGCGTTTGCCGAGCGCTCCGGCGCCGATATCTATGCGCTGCGAATCGGCAACGTCATCGAACCGCACGAATACGCGAATTTCCCGACCTATTTCGCCAATCCCGAAATGCGCAAGCGGATCGCCTGGAGCTATATCGACGCACGCGATCTCGGCCAGATCTGCCATCGCTGCATCGAGAAAGACGGCCTCGGTTTCCAGGTGTTCAACGCCGCCAACGATACCGTGTCGGCCAATACGCCGACACGGGAGCTCGCAGCCCGCTATTACCCGAACGTAAAGTTCACCCGCGAGATCGGCAAATTCGAGGGTCTGCTGTCGAACCGCAAGATCAGGGAAGTGCTTGGCTTTCGCGAGGAGCACGACTGGCGCCGATACGTGACGCTGTGAACGCGTTTTGATGTACGCGCGAGGAATGGGAAAAAGTGAAAAACGCACTTGCCAATCTCCTCTCGGCGTCTTAAAGGGTGCGCCATGCTTCTCGACAATGCGTCGCGGCTTTCGCCAACAGGCTGATCGGGAAGCGTAAAGGGGTATAGCTCAGTTGGTAGAGCGGCGGTCTCCAAAACCGCAGGCCGTGGGTTCGAGCCCCTCTGCCCCTGCCATTTTCAAACTTCCTTATTGATTTTTCGAGTATGCTTCGGCTGGGTTTCACCGGCCGGTCAGTCATATGCAGGTTTCCTGCATGTAACCGGTGGGCCAAGCCGCGCCGGAGACGAAAGTTGAAGTCAGTCACTTTTGATGAGCATGCGGTCAAGCCGCGCGTTGGGCCGCGTCTATCGCCACGAACCGTGTCAGCGGACGCCGGAGCGATGGCTGGCGACAGTCACGAGGCGCCCACGCTTTTGTCGGTCGTTGTCCCTTGCTACAATGAACAGGAAGTCCTTCCGCTCTTTTTCGAACGAATTGTCGATGAACTAGAGCGGATCGCCGATATCGATTTTGAGATCGTGTGTGTCAATGACGGCAGCCGCGACAACACGCTCGCCGTCCTGCTTGGTGCCTGCCGTGCCGACGCGAGGATCCGTGCAATTGACCTTAGCCGCAATTTCGGCAAGGAGGCGGCGTTGTCGGCGGCTATCGCCGAGGCGCGGGGGGATATTATCGTTCCTATCGACGCCGATCTTCAGGATCCACCCGAGCTAATCGCGAGGATGATCGAGAAGTGGCGCGAAGGCTATGATGTTGTGCTCGCCAAACGTATGGACCGCTCTGCCGACACGCTGGCGAAACGCTGGGCGGCCGCCGCTTTCTATCGCCTTCACAATGCACTGTCCGATGTCGAGATACCTGAGAATGCCGGTGATTTCCGCCTGATCAGTCGCGACGTCGCCGATGCCTTGGTGCAATTGCCCGAGCGTCATCGGTTCATGAAAGGGCTCTTCGCCTGGGTCGGCTTCCGAGCGGCTGAAATCGAATACAAGCGCGAACCACGCGCCGCCGGAAAGACGAAGTTCTCATTTTGGAAACTGTGGAATTTCGCCGTCGAGGGGGTCACAAGCTTCAGTACGCTCCCAATGCGTATCTGGACTTATATCGGCACATTTGTGGCGTTCTGCGCGGTTGTGCGTGCCGTGATGCTCACAGTACGCACGCTGATCTGGGGTGTCGATGTGCCGGGTTATGCGTCGCTTGCGACGGCAATCCTGCTTTTGGGCGGCATCCAGTTGATAGGCCTTGGCATTCTTGGCGAATATGTTGGCCGCATCTATTTCGAGGTGAAGGGGCGCCCGATCTATGTCGTGAGGGGCCGCTACGGGAGTAGGGTGTGACCGACGTTGCCTCACCGGCCGGGCCGGGGATTGAGGGGGCGAGCACTTCACTCACGCGCGGCGTGTTTTGGGTCGCCGTTGCCGCAATCTTTCTGGTCGCCACGATTCTCAGAATTCCGACGCTGGCGACGCGGCCGCTATGGCTCGATGAGACCTATAGTGCCTGGTTCTCTGCACTGTCGCTTCACGAGCTTTGGAGCGAGGTTCCCGGATATGAAACCCATCCGCCGCTATATTATACGCTACTCAAAGGGTGGCGGTTGCTTTTCAGTGCAAGCGAGTCCGGCTTGCGAAGCCTCTCTGTGCTTTCAAGCATTGCGACCGTCTTTCTCCTCTCGGTCTCAGGACGCTTGCTGAAGACGGGGAGGACGGGCGAAACGATATTGCTGCTTGCCGGCTTGCTTTTGGCTGTCAATGCCGAGAACATAAAGTACGCCCAGGAGGCGCGGCCTTACGCGCTCGAGACGCTTGCCGCGACGTTGGCCTTCATTTCAGCTGCCGGTTTTGTCCGAGCTCTTGGTCGGCAGGCCAGCGGCGGCCCGAATGCGGCGGTGCGCTGGGCCATCATGCTCTCTCTCGCCGGCGGGCTTCTTCTTTGGTGCCACAACACGGCGCTCTTCATTGCCTTCGGACTTTGGTGCGGTCTGGCGCCCGCGATCCTCCTGTCGAATTCGTCCTGCAAGCCACGCATGCTCGTGATTGCATGCTGCGCCGGTCTCGGCGCTTTGGTGGTATGGTCGCCATTCCTGCCTTGGTTCATCAGCCAGAGCCGCAGCTTCGGCAATCTGCAATTCTGGATCAAGCCGGCGCTTTATGACCTGATCAGCGCCTGGATACTCGCTGGCGGCGGTCTCCCGCCGGCCGTGCTGATCATCCTGTCGGCGATCCCCGGTATGTGGGTGCTGTGGCGCCATGAAAGGGCATTGGCAGCCGGACTGTGCGTGACGCTGCTGCTGCCTTTGTGCATCGTGTTGACGTTGAGCTTCGCGGTGAAGCCGGTCTACATCGATCGCCTCTTCGGCTGGATGGCGCCGCCGTTGATGGTGCTTGCGGCATGCGGAGTGGTTGGCATTTTTCGAACGGCTCCGGCGCGTCTGACTGTCTGCGGGGTCGTCATCGCGCTAAGTCTCCAGGCGGCGATACAAGGATATCTGCGGCCCCCGATCGAGGACTTTCGCGCCTTGGCCGCTGATTTGACCGCGAACGTCAAGCCGGACGATATCGTCGTTGCGATCCCGAATGAGCTTGATGTCGCAATGAAATACTATGGCTCTGCCGCCGGCTCGCCGGAGGTGATGTACCTGCCGGGCCCATTTCCGTACCGGGATACGGACGGCGACCGCATGTATGTTGCCAATCTTGGCGCCCCTCGGATCGTGCCGGCCGACGTCTCGGGCCTTGCCGAACGCCTCGCGGCTCATCCGCGAATTTGGCTGCTGACACGGCGAGGCGACCTCTACGATCCGGACAATCTGTTGCTCCGGGCGATATCCGATGTAAGCCGGCAAAAGGCTGAAGCCAGATACGGTCTGGTCGAGCTGCGGCTCTTCGAGCGTGACCCTGGCGCGCGGCGTCTTCCATAAAAGTAAGTCCCGCGCATTGCAAAGAAGGGGAGGGCTATGGTAACAGGGGCCTAGATATGGGGGAGCCTCCATATCTGGCGGAGCGCTGACGCAGCCTTTTGGCGCGATGCCGCGCATCCGTTAATTTCGTTAAACTTTGGTTCCCCTCTTGTGTAATGGGGAATCGGTGTTTATGTAGGGGTTCAACAGACACGCGGTGCGTGGGGCTGATCTGTTCAGCTTTACGCGCCGTAATTGCGTGGGCAGTCGATGGCATCCAAATCAAATCCGCTTACGTTTCTGCAGCAGGTTCGCACGGAAACGTTGAAAGTTACTTGGCCGTCGCGCCGTGAAACGATGATCTCTACGATCATGGTGCTTGTGATGGTTGTCTTTGCCGCGCTGTTCTTTTTTGCCGCGGACCAGTTGATCGGCTGGTTGCTGGGCTTCGTGCTCAATATCGGCAACTGATCGGGTGGAGATATAAGATGGCGGCACGTTGGTATATCGTCCACGCGTATTCGAATTTTGAAAAGAAGGTCGCGGAAGACATCGAGAACAAGGCCCGTCAGAAGGGTCTTGAGCATCTCTTCGAGAAGATTCTCGTCCCGACTGAAAAGGTGGTTGAAGTGCGCCGCGGCCGTAAGGTCGATAGCGAGCGCAAGTTCTTCCCCGGTTATGTGATGGTTCGCGCCAACCTGACCGATGAAGCCTACCACCTGATCAAGAACACGCCGAAGGTGACCGGCTTCCTGGGTTCCGACAACCGGCCCGTTCCGATCCCTGACTCTGAAGCTGAGCGTATTCTCGGTCAGGTTCAGGAAGGTGTCGAGCGTCCGAAGTCTTCGGTCAGCTTCGAGATCGGCGAGCAGGTCCGCGTTTCCGACGGTCCGTTCGCATCGTTCAACGGCACGGTTCAGGATGTGGACGAAGAGCGTTCGCGCCTGAAGGTGGAAGTGTCGATCTTCGGCCGCGCGACGCCGGTCGAACTGGAATACGCTCAGGTCGAGAAGGTCTGAGTTCGGATGTAAGTCGGCAACGGCTTATGTCCTTGCGGCGAAAGCCGCAAAGCGCGTGGAAGGTGAGGGCACCTTAGCCGGGTCCTAAAATCCGAACCACGCAACCGCAGCCGCCGGAGCGATCCGGCATTATTGGTCGGGCAACCGGCCGTCAGTGAAAGGCAGAGAGTTATGGCTAAGAAAGTTGCAGGCCAGCTCAAGCTTCAGGTCAAGGCAGGATCGGCTAACCCGTCCCCGCCAATCGGCCCGGCGCTTGGTCAGCGTGGCATTAACATCATGGAATTCTGCAAGGCGTTCAACGCCGCTACGCAGGAAATGGAAAAGGGTATGCCGATCCCGGTCGTCATCACCTATTACCAGGACAAGTCCTTCACCTTCGTCATGAAGCAGCCTCCGGTCAGCTACTGGCTGAAGAAGGAAGCGAAGATCACGTCCGGTTCCAAGACGCCTGGCAAGGGCGCCACCGCAGGCAAGCTCACCAAGGCTCAGATCAAGACGATCGCTGAAGCCAAGATGAAGGACCTGAACGCAGCTGATATCGAAGGTGCAATGGCGATGATTGAGGGCTCTGCCCGCGCCATGGGCCTGGAAGTGGTAGGATAAGACCATGGCAGGCAAGCGCACCAAGAAGATCAACGAAGGTGTTGATCCCACGAAGCTCTACGCTCTCGACCTCGCTATCAGCATGGTCAAGGAACGGGCTGTCGCCAAGTTCGACGAAACCGTCGAAGTATCGATGAACCTCGGTGTTGACCCGCGTCACGCTGACCAGATGGTCCGCGGCGTTGTCAACCTGCCGAACGGCACGGGCCGTGACGTTCGCGTTGCTGTCTTCGCACGTGGCGCCAAGGCTGACGAAGCCAAGGCTGCTGGTGCTGACGTTGTCGGCGCTGAAGATCTCGTCGAGATCGTTCAGGGCGGCAAGATCGACTTCGATCGCTGCATCGCGACCCCGGACATGATGCCGCTCGTCGGTCGCCTCGGTAAGGTTCTCGGCCCGCGTGGCATGATGCCGAACCCGAAGGTTGGCACCGTCACCATGGACGTCGCTGGCGCCGTCAAGGCTTCCAAGGGCGGCGCTGTCGAGTTCCGCGTCGAAAAGGCTGGTATCGTCCACGCCGGCATCGGCAAGGCTTCGTTCGACGCCAAGGCTCTTGAAGAAAACATCAAGGCTTTCGCTGACGCCGTCATCAAGGCAAAGCCGGCTGGCGCAAAGGGTAACTACGTCAAGCGCGTAGCGATCTCTTCGACCATGGGCCCGGGTGTCAAGATCGAAGTCGCTTCGGTCACGGCCGCTTAATAAAGTTTCGCTGGGCGTCAGTCCGGCTCATCAGATTCCGGCCTCGCAAGAGGCCGGAATATTCCGGAGAAATCCGGAATCCTGTCCGAGATTGCAGGTGGTTTTCCCTTAATCACTTGGCCTGCATGAGACGGGTAAGGCCCGAATTTTTGAAGCTTCGCTTCATCGATTTGGTTCGAACCTTGGATGCCTTGTGCCTCTTAGCCTTTCTGGCGCGGAGCGCGAGGGGACAGGATCCTCAAGCGTCGCTTGGGATCATTCGTGATCTCAGGAGGCAAAGGCAACCCGATGGGGCCGGTCACGGTCTCATCTACTGGAGATAGGCAGTGGAAAGAGCGGAAAAACGCGAATTCGTCACGGAACTGAACGAAGTCTTCAAGGCTTCGGGCTCGGTTGTCGTGGCCCACTATGCTGGTGCTACAGTCGCGCAGATGAACGACTTCCGTTCCAAGATGCGCGCAGCTGGCGGTACCGTCAAAGTCGCGAAGAACCGCCTGGCCAAAATCGCCCTTCAGGGTACGGAAGCGGAAGGGATCTCTGGTCTCTTCAACGGTCAGACACTCATTGCATACAGCAATGACCCGATCACCGCTCCGAAAGTCGTCGTGGATTTCGCCAAGACCAACGATAAGATCGTTGTTTTGGGCGGCGCCATGGGGACAACGACGCTCAACGCAGAAGCAGTCAAGTCGCTCGCGACCCTGCCTTCGTTGGACGAACTGCGCGCGAAGCTGCTGGGCATGATCCAGACTCCGGCTACCCGCATCGCAGGCGTTGTTCAGGCACCGGCAAGCCAGCTTGCTCGCGTGTTCTCGGCTTACGCCAAGAAGGACGAAGCCGCATAAGGCGGTTTTTTGCTGTTTATAAACAACCGGTTCGAACCGAACATAAGGAATTGATACAATGGCTGATCTCGCAAAGATCGTAGACGACCTCTCCTCGCTGACCGTTCTGGAAGCTGCAGAACTGTCCAAGCTTCTCGAAGAAAAGTGGGGCGTTTCCGCTGCTGCTCCGGTAGCAGTTGCTGCTGCTGGCGGTGGCGCTGCTCCGGCTGCTGCTGAAGAAGAAAAGACCGAGTTCGACGTTATCCTGGCTGACGCCGGCGCTAACAAGATCAACGTCATCAAGGAAGTTCGCGCTATCACGGGCCTCGGCCTGAAGGAAGCTAAGGACCTCGTTGAAGCCGCTCCGAAGGCTGTCAAGGAAGCTGTTTCCAAGGCTGAAGCTGCCGACATCAAGAAGAAGCTTGAAGACGCCGGCGCTAAGGTCGACGTTAAGTAATCTTGAACTGCATCTGGGAGGCTGGATTTCCGGCCTCCCATTTGCCGTTTCCCGGAACGAATTACCCAAAAGCCGCGTGAAAACGGCTTTTGGGTAATGGGTTCTTCAAGAGGATGGTCTCGAACCGAGACGCGCAGGCAATCCGGCCTCGTGATTTCGGGAAGTGAGACGAGTTTGAAGCGCACATTGCTTGACGGGGTCGACTGGCCATCGGTTCCCGTCCGTTGCAGGCCCGGATGCAATTTTGAAGGAGCGACGATGGCTCAGACCCTTTCGTTCAATGGTCGTAGGCGCGTACGCAAGTTTTTCGGTAAGATCCCAGAAGTCACGGAAATGCCGAACCTCATCGAGGTTCAGAAGGCGTCCTATGACCAATTTTTGATGGTTGAAGAGCCCAAGGGCGGTCGCCCTGACGAGGGCCTTCAGTCGGTTTTCAAGTCCGTATTCCCGATCACGGATTTCTCCGGCGCTTCCATGCTGGAATTCGTGTCCTACGAGTTCGAACCGCCGAAGTTCGACGTCGATGAATGCCGCCAGCGCGACCTGACCTACGCCGCGCCGCTGAAGGTTACTCTCCGTCTGATCGTGTTCGATATCGATGAAGATACGGGCGCGAAGTCGATCAAGGACATCAAGGAACAGTCGGTTTACATGGGCGACATGCCGCTCATGACCAACAACGGCACGTTCATCGTCAACGGCACCGAGCGCGTTATCGTGTCTCAGATGCACCGTTCGCCGGGCGTGTTCTTCGACCACGACAAGGGCAAGAGCCACTCGTCCGGCAAGCTGCTGTTTGCCGCTCGCGTTATCCCGTATCGCGGCTCCTGGCTCGATATCGAATTCGACGCCAAGGACATCGTCTACGCCCGTATCGACCGTCGCCGCAAGCTGCCGGTAACGTCGCTGCTGATGGCGCTCGGCATGGACGGCGAAGAGATCCTGTCGACCTTCTACACCAAGTCCGACTATGTTCGTGACGGCAAGGGCTGGCGCATTCCGTTTACGCCTGAGACCCTCAAGGGTGCGAAGACGATCGGCGACATGATCGACGCCGACACCGGCGAAGTCGTCGTCGAAGGTGGCAAGAAGCTGACCCCGCGTCTGCTCCGTCAGCTGTCCGAGAAGGGCCTCAAGGCTCTGCAGGCGACCGACGAAGACCTGTACGGCAACTTCCTCGCCGAAGACATCGTCAACTACTCCACGGGTGAAATCTACCTCGAGGCAGGCGACGAAATCGACGAGAAGTCGCTCGCCGTCATCCTGTCGCATGGCTTCGAAGAAATCCCGGTTCTCGGCATCGACCACATCAACGTCGGCGCCTACATCCGCAACACGCTGAACGCGGACAAGAACGAGAACCGTCAGGACGCTCTGTTCGACATCTACCGCGTCATGCGTCCGGGTGAACCGCCGACCATGGAATCGGCCGAAGCGATGTTCAACTCGCTGTTCTTCGACGCCGAGCGCTACGACCTGTCGGCCGTCGGTCGCGTCAAGATGAACATGCGTCTCGACCTCGAAGTCGAAGACACCGTCCGTGTCCTGCGCAAGGACGACATCCTGGCCGTGGTCAAGATGCTCGTCGAACTGCGCGACGGCAAGGGCGAGATCGACGACATCGACAACCTCGGCAACCGTCGCGTTCGCTCCGTCGGCGAACTGATGGAAAACCAGTACCGTCTCGGCCTGCTGCGCATGGAGCGCGCGATCAAGGAACGTATGTCCTCGATCGAAATCGACACGGTCATGCCGCAGGACCTGATCAACGCCAAGCCGGCAGCAGCTGCCGTCCGCGAATTCTTCGGCTCCTCGCAGCTGTCGCAGTTCATGGACCAGGTGAACCCGCTTTCGGAAATCACCCACAAGCGTCGTCTTTCGGCTCTTGGCCCGGGTGGTCTGACCCGCGAGCGCGCAGGCTTCGAAGTCCGCGACGTTCACCCGACGCATTACGGCCGTATTTGCCCGATCGAAACGCCGGAAGGTCCGAACATCGGTCTGATCAACTCGCTGGCGACCTTCGCACGCGTCAACAAATACGGCTTCATTGAATCGCCGTACCGCCGCATCGTTGACGGCAAGGTCACGAACGACGTTCTTTACCTCTCCGCAATGGAAGAGGCGAAGTACTACGTCGCTCAGGCCAACGCCGAACTCGGTTCCGACGGCTCGTTCGTCGACGAATTCGTCGTTTGCCGTCACGCCGGCGAAGTTATGCTCGCTCCGCGCGACAGCATGAACCTGATGGACGTTTCGCCGAAGCAGGTTGTTTCGGTCGCAGCCGCTCTCATCCCGTTCCTGGAAAACGACGACGCCAACCGCGCTCTCATGGGCTCGAACATGCAGCGTCAGGCCGTGCCTCTGCTGCGCGCTGAAGCTCCGTTCGTCGGCACCGGCATGGAGCCGATCGTTGCCCGCGACTCCGGCGCTGCTATCGGCGCTCGCCGTGGCGGTGTGGTCGACCAGGTCGACGCGACGCGTATCGTTATCCGTGCGACGGAAGACCTCGATGCCGGCAAGTCCGGTGTTGATATCTACCGTCTGCAGAAGTTCCAGCGTTCGAACCAGAACACCTGCGTCAACCAGCGTCCGCTGGTCACCGTTGGTGACGTCATCAACCGCGGCGACATTCTCGCCGACGGCCCGTCGACGGACCTGGGCGACCTGGCACTCGGCCGCAACGCGCTCGTCGCGTTCATGCCGTGGAACGGTTACAACTACGAAGACTCGATCCTGATGTCGGAACGCATCGTCGCTGACGACGTGTTCACCTCCATCCACATCGAAGAATTCGAAGTGATGGCCCGCGACACCAAGCTTGGTCCGGAAGAAATCACGCGCGACATTCCGAACGTTTCGGAAGAAGCGCTGAAGAACCTCGACGAAGCCGGTATCGTCTACATCGGTGCTGAAGTTCAGCCGGGTGACATCCTCGTCGGCAAGATCACGCCGAAGGGCGAAAGCCCGATGACGCCGGAAGAAAAGCTTCTGCGCGCCATCTTCGGTGAAAAGGCGTCCGACGTTCGCGACACCTCCATGCGCATGCCTCCGGGCACCTACGGCACGATCGTCGAAGTTCGCGTTTTCAACCGCCACGGCGTTGAAAAGGACGAGCGCGCGATGGCTATCGAGCGCGAAGAGATCGAGCGTCTTGCAAAGGACCGCGACGACGAGCAGGCGATCCTCGACCGTAACGTCTACGGCCGTCTGATCGACATGCTGCGTGGCCAGGTTGCCATCGCAGGCCCGAAGGGCTTCAAGAAGGGCACCGAGCTGTCCAACGCCGTCGTCTCCGAATATCCCCGCTCGCAGTGGTGGATGTTCGCCGTCGAGGACGAGAAGGTTCAGTCCGAGCTCGAAGCTCTGCGTGGCCAGTACGACGAATCCAAGTCGCGCCTTGAACAGCGCTTCATGGACAAGGTCGAGAAGGTCCAGCGCGGCGACGAAATGCCTCCTGGCGTCATGAAGATGGTCAAGGTCTTCGTTGCTGTGAAGCGCAAGATCCAGCCGGGCGACAAGATGGCCGGCCGTCACGGTAACAAGGGCGTTGTCTCGCGTATCGTGCCTGTCGAAGACATGCCGTTCCTCGAAGACGGCACGCATGTCGACATCTGCTTGAACCCGCTGGGCGTGCCTTCGCGCATGAACGTCGGCCAGATCCTCGAAACCCACCTTGCCTGGGCTTGCGCCGGCATGGGTAAGAAGATCGGCGAGCTGCTCGACGAATACCGCAAGACGATGGACATCACCGACCTGAAGACGGAGCTGACGGATGTCTACGCTTCGCAGGCCAAGGATGAAGTCGCCCACTTCGACGACGACGCGCTGGTCAAGCTGGCCGAGCAGTCCCGCCGTGGTGTCTCAATCGCAACGCCGGTCTTCGACGGTGCGCATGAGCCTGACGTTGCCTCTATGCTGAAGAAGGCAGGTCTGCACGAAAGTGGTCAGTCGGTTCTGTACGACGGCCGCACGGGCGAGCCCTTCGACCGCAAGGTCACCGTCGGCTACATGTACATGATCAAGCTCAACCACCTTGTCGACGACAAGATCCACGCTCGTTCGATCGGTCCTTACTCGCTCGTTACCCAGCAGCCGCTGGGCGGCAAGGCGCAGTTCGGCGGTCAGCGCTTCGGGGAAATGGAAGTCTGGGCTCTGGAAGCATACGGTGCGGCTTACACGCTGCAGGAAATGCTCACGGTCAAGTCCGACGACGTCGCCGGCCGTACCAAGGTCTACGAAGCCATCGTCCGTGGCGACGACACGTTCGAAGCGGGTATTCCCGAAAGCTTCAACGTTCTCGTCAAGGAAATGCGCTCTCTGGGTCTTTCCGTCGAGCTCGAGAACTCGAAGGTTGACGAGCAGCAGACCGGCCAGTTGCCGGACGCCGCCGAGTAACCACCTGATAGGGTGCGCGCTGCCATGTAGCGCGCACCGTCCCAGCTCTGGCCCCGTAACGTGTTGGCCGGGAAGGGACGATTTCGCCGCATTCTGCGGTTATTGTCGTTTTTTCGCGATGGCGCGGCGCCCGGGATTTGCCGCTGATCATCGCAGTTTGAGGGCTTTCAGCCCATGAAGGAGACAGGCATGAACCAAGAGGTCATGAATCTTTTCAATCCGCAGGTGCCTGCGCAGAATTTCGATTCCATCCGGATCTCGATTGCGTCTCCGGAGAAGATTCTCTCCTGGTCTTATGGTGAGATCAAGAAGCCGGAAACGATCAACTATCGTACGTTCAAGCCTGAACGCGATGGTCTGTTCTGCGCCCGCATCTTCGGACCGATCAAGGACTACGAATGCTTGTGCGGCAAGTACAAGCGCATGAAGTACAAGGGCATCATCTGCGAAAAGTGCGGCGTCGAAGTTACGCTGTCGCGCGTTCGCCGTGAGCGCATGGGCCACATCGAGCTCGCCGCTCCCGTTGCCCACATCTGGTTCCTGAAGTCGCTTCCTTCGCGCATTTCGACGCTGCTCGACATGACGCTGAAGGATGTAGAGCGCGTTCTCTACTTCGAACACTACATCGTCACCGAGCCGGGCCTCACCGCGCTCAAGGAGCACCAGCTCCTGACGGAAGAAGAATATATGCTTGCCGTCGACGAGTACGGCGAAGATCAGTTCACCGCCATGATCGGCGCTGAAGCCATCTTCGAAATGCTGGCATCGATGAACCTTGAGAAGATTGCGGGCGACCTGCGCTCGGATCTGGCCGACACCACGTCGGATCTCAAGCAGAAGAAGCTGATGAAGCGCCTGAAGATCGTCGAGAACTTCATGGAGTCCGGCAACCGCCCGGAATGGATGATCATGAAGGTCGTCCCAGTCATCCCGCCGGACCTGCGCCCGCTGGTTCCGCTTGATGGCGGCCGCTTTGCGACCTCCGACCTGAACGATCTCTATCGTCGCGTCATCAACCGTAACAACCGTCTGAAGCGCCTGATCGAACTGCGCGCTCCGGGCATCATCATCCGCAACGAAAAGCGCATGCTGCAGGAATCTGTGGACGCGCTGTTCGACAACGGCCGCCGTGGCCGCGTCATCACCGGCGCCAACAAGCGTCCGCTGAAGTCGCTGTCCGACATGCTCAAGGGCAAGCAGGGCCGCTTCCGTCAGAACTTGCTCGGCAAGCGCGTCGACTATTCCGGCCGTTCGGTCATCGTGACCGGCCCGGAACTGAAGCTGCACCAGTGCGGCCTGCCGAAGAAGATGGCGCTCGAACTGTTCAAGCCGTTCATCTACGCCCGCCTCGACGCCAAGGGTTACTCCTCGACCGTCAAGCAGGCCAAGAAGCTGGTTGAGAAGGAAAAGCCGGAAGTTTGGGATATCCTCGACGAGGTTATCCGCGAGCATCCGGTTCTCCTGAACCGCGCACCGACGCTGCACCGCCTGGGCATCCAGGCCTTCGAACCGATCCTGGTCGAAGGCAAGGCTATCCAGCTGCACCCGCTCGTCTGCACGGCCTTCAACGCCGACTTCGACGGTGACCAGATGGCCGTTCACGTGCCGCTGTCGCTGGAAGCCCAGCTCGAAGCCCGCGTCCTTATGATGTCGACGAACAACATCCTGCACCCTGCAAACGGTGCACCGATCATCGTTCCGTCGCAGGACATGGTTCTCGGCCTGTACTACCTCGCGATCATGAACCAGAACGAACCGGGCGAAGGCATGGCCTTCTCCGATCTGGGCGAACTGCATCACGCGCTTGAAAACAAGGTCGTGACGCTGCACTCCAAGATCCGCGGCCGCTTCAAGTCGATCGACGAGGATGGCAAGCCCTACTCGAAGATCTACGAAACGACCCCTGGCCGTCTGCTCATCGGCGAACTCCTGCCGAAGAACGGCAAGGTGACCTTCGACATCTGCAACCAGGAAATGACCAAGAAGAACATCTCCAAGATGATCGACACGGTCTACCGTCATTGCGGCCAGAAAGACACGGTCATTTTCTGCGACCGCATCATGCAGCTCGGCTTCACCCACGCCTGCCGCGCCGGCATTTCGTTCGGCAAGGACGACATGGTTATCCCGGACTCGAAGGCGAAGATCGTCGGCGACACCGAAAACCTGGTCAAGGAATACGAGCAGCAGTACAACGACGGCCTGATCACTCAGGGTGAGAAGTACAACAAGGTCGTCGACGCTTGGGGTAAGGCAACCGAAAAGGTCGCCGAGGACATGATGGCCCGCATTAAGGCCGTCGAGTTCGATCCGGAAACGGGTCGCCAGAAGCAGATGAACGCCATCTACATGATGTCGCACTCGGGTGCCCGTGGTTCTCCGAACCAGATGCGCCAGCTGGGCGGCATGCGCGGCCTCATGGCCAAGCCGTCGGGTGAAATCATCGAGACGCCGATCACGTCGAACTTCAAGGAAGGTCTGACCGTTAACGAGTACTTCAACTCGACCCACGGTGCCCGTAAGGGTCTCGCAGACACCGCTCTGAAGACGGCAAACTCGGGTTACCTGACCCGCCGTCTCGTCGACGTCGCGCAGGATTGCATCGTCAACCTCGTGGATTGCGGCACCGACAAGGGCCTCACCATGACCGCCATCGTCGATGCTGGTCAGGTCGTGGCATCGATTGGCGTTCGCGTTCTCGGTCGTACCGCGCTCGACGATATCGATCATCCCGTCACCGGCGAACGTATCGTCGATGCCGGCAAGATGATCCTCGAGCCCGATGTCATCGAGATCGAGAAGGCCGGTATCCAGTCGATCCGTATCCGTTCGGCACTGACCTGCGAAGTTCAGACCGGCGTTTGCTCGATCTGCTACGGTCGTGACCTTGCCCGCGGTACACCTGTCAACATGGGTGAAGCCGTTGGCGTCATCGCCGCGCAGTCGATCGGCGAGCCGGGCACGCAGCTCACCATGCGTACGTTCCACCTTGGTGGTACGGCGAACGTGGTCGACCAGTCGTTCCTCGAAGCATCGTACGAAGGTACCGTGCAAATGAAGAACCGCAACTTGCTGCGCAACTCTGACGGTGTTCTCGTCGCTATGGGCCGCAACATGGCGGTCACCATTCTCGACGAGCGTGGCGTCGAACGCTCTTCGCAGCGCGTCGCCTACGGTTCGAAGCTGCACGTCGATGATGGCGACAAGGTCAAGCGCGGTCAGCGTCTGGCAGAGTGGGATCCGTACACCCGTCCAATGATGACGGAAGTCTCGGGTACCGTTCAGTTCGAAGACGTCGTCGATGGTCTCTCCGTTCTCGAAGCGACCGACGAATCCACGGGTATCACCAAGCGTCAGGTTATCGACTGGCGTTCGACCCCGCGCGGTTCGGACCTCAAGCCGTCGATCGTCATCATGGACGCCAGCGGTAGCGTCATGAAGCTGCCGCGCGGTGCTGATGCCCGCTTCCAGCTGTCGGTTGACGCGATCCTGTCGGTCGAGCCTGGTCAGAAGGTTTCCCAGGGTGACGTGCTTGCACGTTCGCCGCTGGAAAGCGCCAAGACCAAGGACATCACCGGTGGTCTGCCGCGTGTTGCCGAACTGTTCGAAGCTCGTCGTCCGAAGGACCACGCCATCATCGCTGAGATCGATGGTACGATCCGCCTCGGCCGCGACTACAAGAACAAGCGTCGCGTCATCATCGAGCCGGCGGAAGACGGTGTCGAGCCGGTCGAGTACCTGATCCCGAAGGGCAAGCCGTTCCATCTGATGGAAGGTGACTATATCGAAAAGGGTGACTACATCCTCGACGGTAACCCCGCACCGCACGACATCCTGCGCATCCTGGGCGTCGAAGCTCTGGCTTCGTACCTGGTCAACGAAATCCAGGAAGTCTATCGTCTGCAGGGCGTTGTCATCAACGACAAGCACATCGAAGTGATTGTCCGTCAGATGCTGCAGAAGGTGGAAATCACCGATGCAGGCGACTCGACCTATATCGTCGGCGACAACGTCGACCGTATCGAGCTTGAGGACGTCAACGACGGCCTGATCGAACAGGGCAAGAAGCCTGCCTATGGCGAGCCGGTTTTGCTCGGCATCACCAAGGCATCGCTGCAGACGCCGTCCTTCATCTCCGCCGCGTCCTTCCAGGAGACGACGAAGGTGCTGACGGAAGCTGCGATCGCCGGCAAGACCGACGGCCTGCAGGGTCTGAAGGAAAACGTCATCGTCGGCCGCCTCATCCCGGCTGGTACAGGTGGCACCATGACCCAGATCCGCCGTATCGCGACCTCGCGCGACGAGCTGATCCTCGAAGAACGCCGCAAGGGCACGGGCGCCGATGTCGCGACCCCGATGCTTCAGGATCTGGCTGGCGAAAGCGCACCGGCCGCCGAGTAATCGGCGCCGGGTCGCAAGACCGGATACCAAGAATTGAAAACCGCCCGGAGCGATCCGGGCGGTTTTTTCGTTTCAGGCTTTTGAAATGGGGGCGGGGAGGGCGCGGCGATCAGCCGATCATCGGCAGGCAGTGTTCCATGCCATAGCCCAGCCGGGCTTTCGCTTGCGTGAAGTCGATCCAAAAGAAGCGAAACTGGATGGGATCGCCGCCGCCGAATGGCGTCAGCTCCTGGTGCAGCCATGTCTCCGGATGGTGACCGTCAAGCTCGACATGAAAATAGTGCCGGCGATGCCAGGCGATACCGCCGATCTTCAGCGAAAACCGATAGTCGTGGACGGCAAGCGGGGTGAGGGGAGCCGACGGCGCCAGGCCGGTTTCCTCGCAGAATTCCCGCAACGCCGCCTCGGCGATATCCTCGCCGGTCTCGACCGTTCCACCCGGCACCTGCCATAGCACGTCGGGAAAGTCCGGCTCGTCGAAAACGAGAAGCCGGTCGCGCCAAGTTGCATAGATCAGCACTTTCAGCGCATCCGGCTCCATTATCTCGGCTCAGCTGAAGCGAATGATCGCGACTTCGCCTTCGACCGCGCCCTTGTAGGCGGATGCGTGTGGCTCTTCTTCCGGAATGTCGGTCAGCATGCCGATCTGGTCGAGGTCGGCCTCGATGAAACCTTCCTCGGACAATGCGTTCAATGCCTCGCGAACCGCGCTGTCGTCGTCGGCCGCCTTCAGCATGATGTGCAGATCGACACCTTCGCTGCCATCGGTCTCATAACCCTTGCCGATGATGATGAAGACCATCGGGCCTTCGTTGTTGTTGTCGTTGTCCGGGCTGGTAATCATTCTTCGTCCTTCGATTCGAGATTTGAATCTCATTTCAGGCACTTGGCCTCTGCAATCTCTGATTCCTTAGCCGCTTTCGCTGCGATGCCCAAGTTTATCTTGGCCACCGCACGCGATTTTGTCTAAAAGGTCCGGGCGAGGGCCAAAAGGCCGCGTTTCAAGGCCTTCTCGGGAAGATTATTTGTTAACAGCCTTGACGAGACGACGGGAAACCAGTAGTACCCGCGCCATCGGAACCCATGTGAGGCATGGCCATCTGGGGCGACACGCCCTCGATATCACCTCAAACAAGGTTCGAAACGCACGTTGAAGATATGTTGCCTGCACGCATGACGCATTTCTTTTGCGTCCTCTGCTCTTTGTGGTCCATCTGCGAAAACAGATCGGGCCACGTTTTGCGCATTGAGACAGGCGTGTGATCTTGCCGGAGACGGCGTGAGTTACGCCCGCAAGGGTTTGAGATTTAAACGTAAGGGATGGTTGAATGCCTACCGTAAACCAGCTGATCCGCAAGCCGCGCCAGCCAAACGTAAAGCGTAACAAGGTTCCTGCTCTGCAGGAAAACCCGCAGAAGCGTGGTGTTTGCACCCGCGTCTACACCACGACCCCGAAGAAGCCGAACTCGGCTCTCCGTAAGGTTGCCAAGATCCGTCTGACCAATGGCTTCGAAGTCATCGGCTACATTCCTGGCGAAGGTCACAACCTGCAGGAACACTCTGTCGTCATGATCCGTGGCGGCCGCGTGAAGGACTTGCCGGGTGTTCGTTACCACATCATCCGCGGCGTTCTCGATACCCAGGGTGTCAAGAACCGCAAGCAGCGCCGCTCCAAGTACGGTGCGAAGCGTCCGAAGTAATTCGGACTTTTTGTAAATTCGGCGCTGCGTGAGGTCCTCCGCGTGATAAAGCGCCTTAACGGTTAAGAGACGAGAAGTATGTCCAGACGTCACAGAGCAGAAAAGCGCGAGATCAACCCGGACCCCAAGTTCGGCGATCTCATCGTCACCAAGTTCATGAATGCAATCATGCTTGACGGCAAGAAGTCCGTCGCTGAAAGCATTGTTTACGGCGCATTTGACTCCGTGCAGAACAAGTCGAAGCAGGAGCCGCTGGTTGTTTTCCACGCCGCCCTCGACAACATTGCTCCGCACGTAGAAGTCCGTTCGCGCCGCGTTGGTGGTGCTACGTACCAGGTTCCGGTCGATGTTCGCCCTGAGCGTCGCCAGGCCCTCGCAATTCGCTGGCTGATCACTGCCGCTCGCAAGCGCAATGAGACGACGATGGTCGATCGCCTTTCCGGCGAACTTCTCGATGCATCCAACAACCGTGGTAGCGCCGTCAAGAAGCGCGAAGACACGCACAAGATGGCTGATGCCAACCGTGCGTTCTCGCATTATCGCTGGTAATCCCGAACGGTTCCCGAAAGGCAGTCCATTATGGCTCGCGAATATAAAATCGAAGACTACCGTAATTTCGGTATCATGGCGCACATCGACGCCGGCAAGACGACGACGACCGAGCGTATCCTTTACTACACCGGCAAGTCGCACAAGATCGGCGAAGTGCACGATGGCGCCGCCACGATGGACTGGATGGAGCAGGAGCAGGAGCGTGGCATCACGATCACGTCCGCTGCGACCACGACCTTCTGGAAGGGTCGCGACGGCAAGATGCGTCGCTTCAACATCATCGACACTCCCGGCCACGTCGACTTCACCATCGAAGTCGAACGTTCGCTGCGCGTTCTCGACGGTGCTGTTGCCCTTCTCGATGCCAACGCAGGCGTAGAGCCGCAGACGGAAACCGTCTGGCGTCAGGCTGAGAAGTACAACGTTCCGCGTATGATCTTCTGCAACAAGATGGACAAGACCGGTGCTGACTTCTACCGCTCGGTAGAAATGATCAAGACCCGTCTCGGCGCCACCGCAGTCGTCATGCAGCTCCCGATCGGCGCTGAAAGCGACTTCAAGGGCGTTGTCGACCTGATCGAAATGAACGCTCTCATCTGGCGCGACGAATCGCTCGGCGCTCAGTGGGACGTCGTCGAAATCCCTGACGACCTGAAGGAAAAGGCTGCTGAATATCGCGAAAAGCTGATCGAGACCGTTGTCGAGATCGACGAAGCCGCGATGGAAGCCTACCTCGAAGGCACCATGCCCGACAACGACCAGATCCGCGCGCTCGTCCGTCGCGGCACGATCGACGTCAAGTTCCACCCGATGTTCTGCGGCACTGCCTTCAAGAACAAGGGCGTTCAGCCGCTGCTCGACGCCGTTGTCGACTACCTGCCGTCGCCGCTCGACATTCCGGCGATCAAGGGCATCGACTTCAAGACCGAAGCCGAAATCGAACGTCATGCTGACGACGCCGAGCCGCTTTCCATGCTCGCGTTCAAGATCATGAACGACCCCTTCGTCGGTTCGCTGACCTTCGCTCGCATCTACTCCGGCAAGCTCGAAAAGGGCGCGTCGGTCATGAACACGGTCAAGGACAAGCGCGAGCGCGTCGGCCGCATGCTGCAGATGCACTCGAACTCGCGTGAAGACATCGAAGAAGCCTTCGCAGGCGACATCGTTGCTCTCGCCGGCCTCAAGGAAACCACGACTGGCGATACGCTCTGCGATCCGCTGAAGCCGGTTATCCTCGAGCGCATGGAATTCCCCGAGCCGGTCATCCAGATCGCGATCGAGCCGAAGACCAAGGGCGACCAGGAAAAGATGGGCCTCGCGCTCAACCGTCTGGCTGCTGAAGACCCGTCCTTCCGCGTGAAGACTGACCAGGAATCCGGTCAGACGATCATCGCCGGCATGGGCGAACTTCACCTCGACATTCTCGTCGACCGCATGCGTCGCGAATTCAAGGTTGAAGCAACCGTCGGTGCTCCGCAGGTTGCCTACCGCGAAACCATCACGCGTCAGCACGAAGAAGACTACACGCACAAGAAGCAATCCGGTGGTACCGGTCAGTTCGCGCGCGTCAAGATCATCTTCGAACCGAACCCAGAAGGCGACGACTTCAAGTTCGAATCCAAGATCGTCGGCGGTGCTGTTCCGAAGGAATACATCCCGGGCGTTCAGAAGGGTATCGAAAGCGTTCTGTCTTCCGGTCCGCTGGCTGGCTTCCCGATGCTCGGCGTCAAGGCGACGCTCGTTGACGGTGCCTTCCACGACGTTGACTCGTCCGTCCTGGCGTTCGAAATCGCTTCGCGTGCTTGCTTCCGTGAAGCAGCCAAGAAGGCCGGCGCTCAGCTCCTCGAGCCGATGATGAAGGTCGAAGTCGTAACGCCGGAAGATTACGTCGGCGACGTCATCGGTGACCTGAACTCCCGCCGTGGTCAGATCCAGGGTCAGGAACAGCGCGGCATCGCGATCGTCATCAACGCCAACGTTCCGCTGGCGAACATGTTCAAGTACGTCGACAACCTGCGCTCCATGTCGCAGGGCCGCGCACAGTACACGATGACCTTCGATCACTACTCGCCGGTCCCGTCGAACGTCGCAACCGAGATCCAGGCAAAGTATTCCGGTCAGAAGTGACCGGAATACCAATTGACCGATAACAAGAATTAAGTCCCTCGCGGACTTGCAAGAATGGAGAGCCTAAATGGCAAAGAGTAAGTTTGAGCGCAACAAGCCGCACGTTAACATCGGCACGATCGGCCACGTTGACCACGGCAAGACGTCTCTGACGGCAGCGATCACGAAGTACTTCGGCGAGTTCAAGGCGTA
>Ga0207425_1000574_pt1 | contig 21553 bp, 23 predicted proteins | sample AraplaF_Col_mTSA_FD_184255 | JGI IMG/M metagenome (GOLD analysis project Ga0207425, IMG submission 184255) | Arabidopsis root microbial communities from the University of North Carolina, USA - plate scrape MF_Col_mTSA (SPAdes) (version 3) | ecosystem: Host-associated > Plants > Roots >...
TCGCAACGCGGCCCGCCGATGCGCAACACGGGGAAAAACCCCGCCATCCTGAATGACGATCAGCGCAATGCAAAGCCTGCAGCACGCTCAATGCCGAAGAAGGGTGGCTACTTCAGCGTAGCCCTAACGAGGCTCTCGCCGAATCGAATCAGCACAGCCGGCTGAAACCCGCAGCGCATCGCTACAAATGGAGCGTGACTGCCGAGCGAGATGCCCACGCGTGCCAACATCCCTTGCAGGAATTTCACCGCCTCGTCATCTTCTAAGGGAGGCAGGACGAGCACGTCACCGGCATTAGCCCACACGCCGCCTCGCGTGTTGGTAGTGCGGTAGCCGGAAAAGAGTGTTCGTATCAGAGGCAGCCCCTTGGAGTCATGGGCCGGCAGTTGCTTCATCATCCGGAAGCTGAGTGAGCCCTCCCGGTCACTGTTGTCGCGCGCCATATTGTTGCGTGCCAGCTGCTTTTCGACAAAGGCGTCCGCTTCGTCGAGGATGAGCAATATGCTTTGTCCTGGCCTTTCGCTCAGAAAATGATTCATATAGTCCATGAACCGCGAGGCTGCCTCGAGTCCACGGGCTTCGGGCCGTTCATGGAGTCGGAACCGCTTGATCATCGCTTCGAGGATGGCGTCCACCACCCAAGGTTCCGAATCACCGCCCGCGATGGTGATAAAGAAGACGTTCAGGGTGTTCTCTGAATCGAGCTTGCCGTTGTCGAACCGATCGACTACGTACTTCAGCAGTGCGCTCTTGCCCAGCTTGCGCCCTGAAAATAATCGTGTGTACTCCGCGCCAAGTGCGATCTTGCGGGCCTCCTGCTCACGACCGACGTAGGTCTCCAGGCGCACATGCTGCCCATCCAGACTGGAGAACGGCGACGCGCGAGCGAGATCAATCTGTTCCAAAAGGATTTCAAGGAAGGGGACGAAACTCTCAGGCTGATCTCCTGCAGATGCCGCGCAAAGCCTGCATACATCGATATCGTCGATGACCGCCGCAGTGATGCCACGCTTGCGCAGGTCTGCGCAGAGTTCGTCGCGGCGTGACAATGCGATACCGGGAGCGAGGAATGCGTACAAAGCACTCGTCGCCTCGTCGCTCGTAGCCGCCGTTGCCCAATCGCTGGGAACACCGCCGCCGCGCACGCCCGTCGGCGGCAACGGCATGATCACAATCTTGCCGTAGTCCGCAAGCTGCGGCAGGAATGTCGGATTCATTCCGGTCTTCTGGAAATAGGTCCGAATGGCCTCGCAATCGACGACTGTCCTGCGCGTCTGGTGCTCGCGCAGATCGCTAAGCTTAACTGGACGTCGATCTGACCTCGAACGGTCAGTTTCGCCACTGATCACCGCAAATAGCAGCTTGGGTAGCGCGTCACGTTGCCCACTCTCCGTCGCACTTGCCGACCAGATGTCAACCAACCGCTGTTGTTCTTCAGTAGAGCCGCGTAGATCCTCGGCAAGCTTCGTTCGGGGTTCAGGCCACAAGACAAGCGCGTCGTCGCGCCAAATGGTTCGGCGACCTCCGAGCCGCCCTGGCTCGACTGCGGGTACTACACCGCCATGCACCAGCGAAAATCCCGCCCGGTAGTCCTCGGCTTGGAAATCGCGCAGGACCCGCTCGGCCAGCTCTGGCGAATTGGTGCGCGCTTGGATGACAAGGGCATCAACAGCACTGTCTCGCTGCCTCTCGGCGAGTTCAACACTGCGTGCCAGCCAAGTCAGGCGCAGTAGACGCTTGTTCATCGAGACACCAGTTCCCCGCTCGGGCTGCGTCATTTCCTTGGCCTCGTCGATGACGACCTTGAGCATCGCCTCGTTCGGGGCCATGAGCTCGTCACAGGCGCTCCACAAGGCTTCGAGACGTTGGGTCGCTTCAAAGGTGTCGGCAGCGAGATCGAAGGCGTATTGGTGCAGAAGCGTCCGTTGATGGTCCCAAAGAACATCCGTCTGCGACAGTGCAGCAAGCACATCACGGCGCGTATCTTCGGCGGCCGCATCCCGCAGCGCTGCAAGGAACTCTCTGTCGTTGTCTGGCACCTCTCCATCGCCGGTCGCTCCCCCCTGTAGGAGCACGCTTGCGGCACGCGGATCCTCGACATCAAGGACCCGAACGCCACTCCTCGCAATACCATCACGCACTAGCGCACCCGGATCGAGGAAACGTATGACATCGACATGACTCAATAAATGGCGAGCGCTCAGGCGCAGCGCATCTGCCCGCGGCCGCCGCTCAAGTACTGCGGAGAACAACGACGCACACAGCCTGTCAGTGGTGCTCGACGAAACACCGGCCAACAAACGCATACCCGCTTCGACCGGAACGCCGTCATAAGACGCTCTCGATTTCTCCTGTTGCCGGCGTGTCTCTACCGCCAAAAGCGCGTCAGCAACATGGCTGATGGCTGCGACGATTTGCTGAGCCGCACCGTCAGCTGCCGAACGGTCCTGATGCTTCACGCCTTCGTTGTCCATGATGCGGGCGAACGCTCGTCCGACGTTGACGACGCGTGAGCCAATGCTGGACGCCTGTAGCCTCGGTATTGCGACACCCTTAGGCCCGTTGGGTGCTAGATCGTCACGCAACGGGGCGACATGTTCCTGGACGAATCGCGTCCACGCAGCACGGCAATGCGTGCGCTGGATTTTTCCTCCTGCAGCGCTCCAGAGAGCGGTAACGTCCCGCTTCAAGGCCTCTTGCGCCTTTCGCAAAGCACCCTCGAGCTTTTCAAACGGCTCCGGTCGCTCATCCAGGAGGCGCCGCCGCAGAGATTCAAGGGGGTCGATCTGGGAAGTCCAGCCGATCAACAAGAATCTCACAATATCGTCGATGCCCGAATCATGAAAGGACGCCTGCTTCAGCATGCTCTCAATCTCGGATGGCGTGAGAGTGCACGGCAAGGTCGGCTTCAATGCCTCAAGCATGAGACCGATACCAACGCTCGGATCTTCGATATCGGCTCCGAGCATCAGAGTCCGACGCAAGCGCTCTACACGCTCAGGCTGCCGTCCCGCAGTAGGTGATTCTGGTGCGGACAAAAGCTCATCCGCCTGGGCAAGATCATCGAGCTGCAGCGGTGCTGCAGCCCCGGCAGCCTCTGCAGCGCGCGCGAACAAGTATGCCAGGCCAGCATCGCCGAGCTGCCAGGTCTGCAAGGCTCGGCTGGCGATTTCCTTAGCGAATCCCGTTGCACGCCAGGGCGCGAGTACGACCTCACCAGAAGCATCGACCCAATGTGCGCGGCAGAAATCGTCGAACAATTCGAAGTCAACCGCGACGGCCAATTCTTGCGGCAACTCGTCGATCGGAGAGGGACTGATGTCCGACTGGGCTACGTAAATTTCAGCAGGCGCGTCCATGACCGCAGTCGCGCCCTCTAAGGAGGCGAGCGCGGTCGTCGGTTCGGCTACCGACGAAGAGGCGTCTGGCTGCCCAGGCGTATCCGGCACCGAGGGCTCGTGGGGCAAGCTGCCCTCGCTAACGGTCGACTCGCCGGCGATAGCCTCTGCAGGCGGCATCGGATCGAGCTCTCCTCCTCTGGCTTCCGACAATGCCTCGGTGACCGATGAGGAAGACAGCTTTGAGGAGTTGTCACTAATCGCCTCTTCCAGAGCAGGCGAGCCCGCGACTAGCTTCCCGCGTACCGCCGCCGAGGCCACGGCACGGCCGAAGACAGCTTCGATCTCGAACTGGAGATCGGCGGCCAGTTCGTCGCCGAGATGATCACCTTCATCGACAAGTCGAAGAAGGCTTCTGACAGCCAGTTCAGCCTCGGGCAAATGCTGGCCAGATCGAAACACCTCCTGCAGCTCATCGCACTTTTGGCGGATTGTTGTGAAGTCCGGTTCACTCACGTGCCGGATCGCGCGGCAACGTACGAGTTGCCCAAAGTAGCTCTCATTCCGGTTGCGAACTGCCAGCGCCTCCGTTAAGTCGGTCAAGCGTGAAGTGCCCACATTCAATTGAGCTGCCAGGGCCGCATGCCTTACTTGGATTTGCTCCCACAACTCAATGACGGGGTTCAGGTCCGGTACCTCCTTAGCCGAGGTCGTCGCGGTTACGCCCCCCAGAAGCGCCCCCAGGATCCCAAGGTCCGCCTCAAGGGCCTGTAACGAAGTTTCGTCAACCGGTGGAAACGACACCTTTTCGGAATCTGGTCGCGTCACCGAAGGTGGCTCAGTTGCGCACACGACGACACCATCAGGCATGGAGCACATCACCTCTGTCGGCAATGGCGAGGCTGAGGGTTCAACAACGGGTGCCTGCTTCAGACTCTTACGCGCGAGGTCAAGTCCACGCCAGCCAAGATCGGAAACAATGAGACCGGCACAGACCAGCGTCATCTGACGAGTGCCGTGGATCGCAGCTAGGCGCAGGGCATCACGACTCGCATCGTCCGCAGAAAAGGTCGGAATCGGTCCCTTGCGAGTCCCTACCTCATTCCGCTTGCAACCGACAGCATCTAGCATATCGTTCAGGGCCGCAGTGAACGAAAATTGGATCCAGTTGCATGCCGCATTGACCAAGAAATGTTGTGCGCGCCCTGCGTCCAGCAGTTGCGCTTTGTGCTGACCCACCGCTCGTTTAAGTTCGTCGGCCGATCGCGGCCTCACTTTGATGGGAATTGAGCCGCTTACACGCTTGACACTTTTCCCCGACTCAATTTCATGCAACGCGAGGCAGAGCTGCGTGTGCTGCGCCGACCGTTGAGGCATGTCGTACGCATACTTGCCAGCGTTCTTCCAGTAGGCGCTCTGTTCTTCCGGGCTCAGATCGTCCCAAAGGCCGTGAAACTCACTCCACACCTGCGCCCAACCCTCCCCTGCACCCACGGTCATTGCAATCTCCTAGATGTGCTTTTTATTGAGTAATCATTGTCTGCGAGAAACGGATGCTGACAGACAGTATCATCGGCAGCTTGACTATCAAGCCATGCGATTTAGGATCTGGAAAAAATCCGTTCAACGCGTTTAGTCTTCAAAAAATGCAGATTGGCCTCCAACGATGGCCAGACCAAGTTTTATTCAATGCGCGAAAACCGGTGGGCGGCGTACGAAGGCTGATTACGGCTGGCGTGCGCGGGTCACGGAGCCGGCAATCGCTGAGTATTTTGAGCGGCCGGAGAACTAACCTAGGCGGCGTGCTTGATGAGCTTGCTCGCGCCCCTCCCCATGCAACTGGTATCTACCGAGCTCGTTCTTGATCGTAATTCGAAGCGCCGCACCCAGTTGGGCGGCCAGCCATTCTTGGCTGTGAGTCATTATCAGCCTGAACTCTGCCTTCTCTGACCGCAGTACCATCGCGGCGGTTCATTAAAATTGCCCGCTGTAACCGCAGTCTGCGCTGAGTTTGGTCCAGGGCAGCCATTGAAGTGAGGCGGTGGTCGTCCGGAGAACCCCAAGCAAACTTGCTCTCGGCGAACGTTACATGTGAGCAGCCACAGCGCACGAAGCTTAGGACGACAAGTCCAGCAACTTCTGCGTCCAAAGTGCCGCGAGCTTGCCGTATCCCACAGTGGAGGGGTGAATTTCGTTCTTCCAATCCTTTGTCTCTCCCTTGTCAGCAGTTCGCGCTGGCTCCAGCGTCCCCTGAGTTTGCACAAGGTGTATATCCGGCACGTTCTTGACCACGCTCTCCAACAAGGCACGCACTCGACCGAGTAATTCAACCGAAAGCTCCTTCCAGTCTGCTTCGGGAACGCCGAAGGCTCGGACGGCCTTATACAGCCATGGCCCGCTTAGAAGAGCACTAGAGTTGCGAGGTGTAGCGAGGTCATAGGTGTGCATGACGATCGGCGTGGAGCTGTTGTACCTCGAGCGAGCGCGCATCGATAGCAATTCATCGACAATGGCTCGCGCGTAGGTCTCGAAAGTCTTCCAGCCTGCTTCGCTGATATAGCGCTTGATTCCACTTCCACGGCTCCACTCAGTCTTTACCGCCAGAATGCGCTTGTGCGGTGGAGACTTCGGTGATGACATCACGGCTGCGATAACGTCGTTGCCTAAACCTGAAATGAGGATGGCACTCCACTTCCGTTCGCCGTTGCCGAGGAGCAATCTCCCGAATAGCGGATTGCGGACAACATTGACCATCTGGGTCAGTTCCGCGCCAGGTCTCGCACAGTTCACAGCCAATGCTGATCGTGGAGCTTGGATATTGACCAACAGGTTTTCTGTTTCCCAGGGCGGGACGTGCCCGAGGGAGAACCACGAGTCGCCTTGGGCCAAGTAGTAGAGCTCGACGCCGGGTCGAGGAATGGGGGGTTTGATTAATCCGAGAAAATCGTATGGATCCGTCAGCTCGATTCTCTGCATCGGATTACCCGCCTTTCTTTTCTAATGCGTGGCAGAAACGGTGCCACCTTGAAAGAGGAGCACAGATGATGGAAGTCCCGGAGGAACCGCGACTGACGCGCACTGCGACGGACATTGTCACCCGTAGGGGCATTCTTGGCCGTGATTACTTGTGGGTTCCGTACTGAGGGACAGTTCTGCTGTTGCGGTAAGTTTCGCCACGATGCGAACTGCCTTGTCCACCAAAATAAATGCCGCCGTGACTGGCTGTGTGATGCCCACCTCCATACGTAACACGACTGCCGCTATCCCCACTTTTGGCGATAGTGACCTGCGAGACACGCAGGGTAATGGGGAGAACGCCGAATAGGACCACTTTTTTCATGATCTCTTCTCCTGGTGAAATGCCATGGCGCGCGGCAACAGGACGCACTAGCTCTTGGTTCTCAGGCACGGTCTGCGCATGTGGACAGCATCGTCAAAAATAAGCTCAGCGCCAATCCCCCTTTTATGGGATGCCGGGGAAGCCCTGATGAAAGTCCATGAAGACATGGGCATCATGTGTTCGTCGCCACACTCCGCTTCAGCGCGAGCCTGATGACTCGTTGAGCAGATTTGCCGTGCCGCTAGAGGGCGTGGACACCTGGTTGGCAGAAATCGATTTGGTGTTTCTGCTTGAAGCCCGGGGCGCAGCACTGATCATCGGTAGGCGGACCGATTTTTCGAAACAAGCGAGACGACGGTGGAGGTCATACGGCTTCGCTGAGTCAGAGTACATCACCATTACGGGTGATGCCTCGGCGATAGAACCGTGCTGTGATCCGGTTTCGTGATTCAGCGCAAAACAACTTAGGAATCAAACGGGCCTCTTCCCGGCATCTGCACAACTCGGTCTCTTTGGCAGCACGGAACTCCGTAGTCTGATGTAGGACAGTACGGGCAGAACTGGTACTTCCCGTTTGCGCGCTCAGATTGATGCGCTCCGCTCGTTGCGCAGGTCAGGCACAAAGTCCCGGAACGTAACAACTACACAAGAGCAAGATGGAGTTATTCAGAAGCATCGCTGCACACGGTTCGCTTCGCCCTCGGGCGGAGAACCTCATCCGGGCCATTCCTCCAACACATTTACATCACGCAGCTCACGGCCTCAAGCATCCACTGACCGTGTACCAAACATCGCTGAACAGGATCCAGACAGCATGGCTCAGGGTATTTCCGTTGTTGGAGAAACTCCGAATCGAGGTGATGTGCGACGTCGAACTCAAGCACTATAAGGAGACGCTGGAGAGTTATGAAGCTCTGCTCTACCGCTTGAATGAACACATCGACGCAGCGCATGAGGTTCTACGGACGTTGCGTGCACCTTCCGGCAAGGAATATCGAACTCATGCGGAGTTTCTCCATGCCACGAAGCTTCCTAGTTTCCGCAGCTTCCAGGATGCAATTCACAAGGGCTACCGCAATCAACTCATCGGCGTCATCGTCAATGAAATGAAACACGCAAGTGCGCAGCTACGAGCAATATGTGGGAACACAGAAAGCCGTACTGTGTTGGGCTACTTCCTGGATGGCCCTCATGCTCCAGGTACGCTGGGCCCTAACAAGAGACTGCATGCGAAGCATGGCCATCTGGAGACGGCCTTCTCATTCTCTCGGGACATGCTCATTCATTTCTGGTGGGTCTATCAGGTAAGTGAAGCGCTGTGCCGCTGTATCGATGCGACGCTTCAGGTTGATCACGGAATCTCGCTGACCGAAGCACTTCCCACGACAAATACTCCAGAATGGTCTAACTTATGTTTGTCGTGCTCGCAAATCGAGCCTTCTTTTTTCCTGGATGAATGCCTCAAGCCTTACCCGGTTCTGATCTGTCCCCCCGACATGAGCTCGGTTCGACTGACATTCCCGACCTCCAGGCGGGCCTCCTCCTATCGGTCGATGAATATCAAAATGCTATTTGAGATCAGTGAGCAGTCGCGTTCATTTGTCATGCCGTACTTTCAGCGCCAACCCAGCGCATAGGAGCGTACAGTGACGTGAGAGCTCTTCTTGGTCGGTTGCCAACGCTGAACGTCAGTAACATTTCAGATTTGGCTCTGTGCAATGTCGGGGTTGCGTCAAGCGATTTGGCGAGATTTCACACATCGATGATCAATTCAGGATCGAACGCCTTGTTCTCGATCTTGCCACTCCAGTTCACATAGCCGCGCGGATTGCTCACGACTCGGCAAGAACGGACTCGATAATCGAATTGCTGATGAGTGTGGCCGTGGATCCAGAGCGCGGGCACATCAAAGAAAGCATCCGAAAGCTCGGTGATGAAAGCACCGGAAGCCCAGTCATTGGCATAGCGCTGCGCCAGCGAACTGCGATGCGGCGCGTGGTGCGTCACGACCACCGTCGGCCCGTTGAACGGCTCCGAAAGCTTGTCGCGCAACCAGGCGCGCTGCGCTTGATGGATTCTCAGCGTGTCTTGCGCTTGCAATTTTCGTCCCTGATTGTGGCGCCACGTGCCGGGTTCTGCCGACTCGTCAGGTGCCCGAATCAACGTATAGTCGTTGAGCAGATTGGTCGCCATCTTCATGGCGCGTGCGGCGTCGCTGACCAGTCCTTCGGGTGTCTCGATCGCAAGCTCGAAGTCGGTCCACAACGTCGCACCGAGAAACCGCACGCCGGCGATCACCACCTCGTCACCATCGAGCAGATGGACATTGGTTCCTTCGGCTTCGCGCCGCGCCTCAGTCAGCGTTGTGTCCAAACGGCCGTCGTAGTACTCATGGTTTCCCAGCAGATAGATCACGGGCTTGCCCCGAAAGCGATCCGCTGCCCACTGGACAGCGCGCTTGGCCGGCGAATGGATGTCGCCGGCGAGAACAACGACATCGAATTCAAGATCAGGCGCTGGCTCGAACGGCGCGAACTCGAGGTGAAGGTCGGAAAGAATCAGCACTTTCATCGGGATGCTCCTTCAAAGCGCGCACGGAGCTCGACACAGGCCTTGTCGTCGAAGCCGGTGAACGAGCCACACACCACCAGGTGGTCCTTGCAGTGATCGAATTGCCAGTAAGCATCGTCGAGCGCGACCCAGGGCTCGTCGACCGCATCGTGAAGCTGGAGCCAAGCGAGGATTTCTCCTTCACGCGGCCTGTACGGCGGAGGAAGTCCGCACCCCGGGTACGGGGTCATCCCCAGGATACGAGCTCGAATGTCACTGGAGAAGGGCTTCATCAATGTCTTGTAGCGGAGATGTTCGCGCCAGGACGAACTGATCACGATCTTCACGAACGGGAATTCGCGCAGCAATGCCTCCAAGCGCGGCAGGAAGCAGAAGTCGACGCCGTTGAGGATGTGATCTTCCCCTTCCGGATGCAGCACGCCGTCGAAGTCGAGGAACAGGATCACGCTATGCCTCGCGGTCTGTCCCTGTCGGTCCTCACACGACACCACCGTGTTGGATGGCGATGAGCATGGCTCGCACTTGTTCCGAACCGCCCTCCGCAGCGAACGCAGCGGGTGTTCGACCGTTGAACAGTCTGTGCGGCTTGTTCAGCCAACCCTGTGCCGCCGAGCCGAACACCTGGGTGGCGAGATCAAGCAAGTCTTGCGGCTGGATTTCCAATTTGCTTACCTCCTGCGGATCCTGAGGCCACACCAGGTGCGATCCCATGTCAACCCCGAAGGCGCGGAACGGTGCCGCGGTGGTCATCAAGCCCTCCGCGACATAGTCGATGTTCTGATGGTGGTGGCCGTGAACTACCAATTGGACGCCGAGCGTCTCGGCGAGTTCGTCGATCGCCTGCCAGCCATGCGGATGTGCGGACGGTGCTTCGTGCGTCACCAGGATGTCAGCTGGCCCACTCCGCAGCAGTTGCTGGTAGTCCTCCGGAAAGATGGAGGATCGGTGCTTGCGGGAAATACCGTCGCGCCACCGTTCCTCGCGCTTCATGGTCCGACGCATAGCATCGCTCGACTGGAACGCGGCGTTCTCGACCGGCTGCCGCGGATCCCAGATCTTGCTGCGGAAGATACCGCCCAGGCCCGCGACTTTGTACCCGGCGATCTCGACGACGCGTCCATGGAGATTGCGACCAGCGAGCTCCGATTCCCACAGGTTGTCGTGGTCGGTATCTGAATCGGTATCGTGGTTTCCGTGGATGAACCAGACCTCAGTAAGATCCAGGATTGGGCTCAACTCAATGTGCAGCGGCTGACGCGACTGGATGTCGCCCAGCAGTACGATGGCTTCAGGCCGGCAGCGTTTGACCGCGGCGACCACGGACTCGAGGTCCCCGTGCGGATCGCCGAAGAACATCAGCTTGGGAGCCGACTGCTTGCGCTCGGATTGCGCGTGAAGGTTCGACGAGATGTGCGGTGTCATTTCATGCACGTCGAGGCGGCGATGAAGCATCGGGCAGCCGCGAACCGCAGGAAGTGTGAGCGAAGCTCCTGGAGACTGTCCTGATCGAACGCCCGTGTGTGGTCGGTGAGCACGAGCCGCGCGAAGCCCGCTTCAAAGCTCTCAGGCCAATCATCAAGTGCGACCCACTCCGCGTCACTATGGCCGTTCCCGTCGAGCCAGACCTGGATCTCCAGCTGGCGCCGGTGTTGAACGACCGTATCGGGGCTGATCTGCGGCGTAGCTCCGATGATCCGGTGCCGGATATCCTCGCTGAAGTACCGCTGCAACTGCTCGATGCTCTCAGCGAGTCGCCAATCCGAGGAAATGACGACGTCGACAGACCTGAACTCCCGAAGCAGCTCTTCCAGCAGCGGCAGATGGCTGAAAAACCTGCTGCTGAACGAGAAGTCGGTCTCGACGGGATGAAGAACCCCATCGACATCCAGGAACAGGAGGTCGCTGGAGTCATCAGTGCGGGTGGTGCGGAGGGATGTCATCCAACAAACCCGGCCTGGATGGACTCCAGGAGATTGAGTACATCGACGGTCCGCCCTTCGGCTACCAGCGACTCGGCAGTCCTGCAATCAAACAGCGCGAGTGGTTCGTTCCTGTACCAAAGGATCGCCGCCTCGAGGTCCCCGCCCACGACCTCGGTCGCGGCAGCCAGCACTTTCTGGATCGTGCGGGTAGATGACAGGATGTCACTCATAGCTGGACCACCAGCTCTGGGTTGAACTGCTTGTTTTCATGGTCTCGGCCATGTTGTACGTACCCTCGCGGGTTGCACACCACCCGACAGTTGCCGACCCGGTAGTCGTGGCTCTCGTGGAGGTGCCCGTGAACCCAGAGCGATGGCACTTCGAAGAAGGAGTCTGGAAGCTCGCTCACAAAGGCTGGGGATAGCCAGTCGGACTGGTAGTGCGGCGCGAGCGAGTTCCGGTGCGGGGCATGGTGAGTCACCACCACCGTTGGCCCTGCAAAGGGCTCCGCCAGCTTCTGTGCCAGCCAAGCGCGGTCGCTCAAGTGGAGCGCCCGAGTGTCCTCGGGTGTCAGGCGGCGTTTCCCGGGCTTGGCTCCCGCGGGAGCCTCGGAAGGTAGCGGCACCTCGGCCCACCGGATGGACGAGTAGTCATTGAGATGCACCTTGGCCGCCTTTATGGCCCGCTCGGCGTCGACCACAGGCCCAGCCTTGGTCTGGACCGGCAGTTCGAAATCGGTCCACAGGGTGCAGCCCAGAAACCGGACGCCGGCGATCACGGCCTCGCCTGGCGCCAGGAGGTGCACGTTGCACGCCTTCGCGGTCATCGCCATTTCCTTGAGCGAGGTCTGCAGGATGCCGGAAAAGAACTCGTGATTGCCCGGCACGAAGGCGATGGGAACCGTTTCCCCGAAGTTTTCCGGCCGGCGAGCCCACCGCATGGCCTTGGAGCCGGGCACGAAGATGTCTCCGGCCAGGATCACGACGTCGCAGTCGACCTTCGGGACGCTGAAGATGCCGAACTCGAGGTGCAGGTCTGAAAGGATGAGCAGCTTCACATCGGTTGCCCCTTCAATCTCACAAAGCTCAGGACATCAGGATCGAAAATTTGGAGTTCCACGCCTCGCCATAGGACATGGAGGGCACGGCCACGCGGATCGTTGGGCGATCGAAGTCATTGGTCTCGAAGAGGAAGTGCACGTGTTGAAAAGCTACATGGGAGGGATAGAGCGGGGACAACGCAATCTCTCGCTGACGAACATCATGCGGATCGTGACGGGGCTGGAAATGAAGCCGTTCGAATTCTTCATATACCTGGACGCGACGTCGCGCAGCAATTGGTGTAGCCCGGAATCGCGGAGCGAACAAGGCTGTGTCGCAGCTTCCTCTTCTCTGCCCGGTTCCTACCTGCACATCATCCATGGGTCTTCAGAGCCACAAGGGCCTGCCCCCAGATTGCGTGATAGGTGCTCGCGCGCGGTACTGCCGTGTATTTGCTGACAGGCAGCATGGACACGCGCGCCAATCGCACCAGTATGTCATCTACATCCCGTCGTGAGTATCCGATCGCGAATTTCAAGTTGCGATGCACTCTCGTGTGGTTGAAAGCAATGGGCCACACTTGCCGATAAACAGCGGGCTCGTCAGTCCTGCCGATCCAGTCTTGACTGCTTAGCGTTGTCACGTCAAGACCTAGTCCGTGCGCTATTTGCACAGCACAGCGGGAAAACTGGGCATAAGCAGTCTGAGGGGCTAGATTTAGAGTAGGTGCTTCTCCATGCAGATACTCCGCAGAGTAGAGCCGACGGCGCTGCTGAGCGGATGCGAACACCTCGGCAAACAGGACACGCCATCGCGCAAGTAAAAAGCAGCATGCGCATACCCCTGACCCGTCGAAGCCATATTGCGCCATCGGTCGCAGCCAGGATGGCGCTTCATAATCAAAGCTCGGCTGCTGAATTTCGATGTCGAGCGTCGGAGGGGCTTTGTGGCCACAGGACTGGCGGATGGCTTTCTTGAAGTGCCGGCCGATCGATTTGACGGTCGTTCGAAATCCTGCAACGACCTCTTCTTCAAGCTGAGACCTCACCTGCGAACACTGCAAGGCTACAACTGCAGGCCGAGTAGTTATCGCGAAGGAGCCGACCAAAGTCGCAAGCCTGCGGCCAGCCAAAAGACCACCCAGATACGTCGGCCTGGAAAGCGGCAAGTCAGATGACCAATCGCCAACAAAGTGAACGCACCTGCATGCCCGCGAGAGTGCGCGCTGCAATGTCACAAGGCTGCGTGCCGGCTCATAGTACTCCCAGGAGCTGCTCCCAAAGAGCTCAAAAAATTCCGGCAGCCTTCCCGCAAACGGGGTTCCGCACCGTACGCAGTGCAGTGGTTTTTTGAAGTCGACTCCGACGAACTCTGTATCGATCCAGGCTCCGCAATTCGGGCAACCCGTGCGCAATGGAATGCCATGGACAGGACAAATTTCAAGCCCGTCCAGCTGAAAAACGTTCGCATGAAACCAGTGTTGCAAGCACTCCGGGCAGTAACGAAGTGCACTCGATGCGGCTCGTTCCGCGTGCTCATGAAACAGTTCCCTCATGGTCAGGGCCCGAAGCACATCAGACCCGGCGTGCGGGCGAAGTCCTTTAGAACGCTCGTAAGCAATGGCGCAGAAAAGCTTCCCGAAGCCCCTCATCGATACCCGTCCCTGGGGCCCTGTTGGACGATTGGCAAGAACCCGCTTGAGCGAATCTCCATGCAACGCGTTCAGAAAGGCGAACTTGTGCGCACACATCCAGGCGCTTTCGGCTTCACGCCAGTATGAAAGAGGCCAGACCCACGGAGATTGGGTTAATAGATCTGGTGAGGACATGTTTGCTCGATGGCTTGTACCCAGGCTACAGATTCGTTACGCTTGCCTTTCGCCTCCGAGGTTAGGCAATCCTTGAGGACAAAATGGATCGGATCGGTGATCCACTGCATGCAAAATCCGCTGCGGCGCGGACCCCCTTCATGGACCCCTGCGTACTCGCACAGTGCGCTCCAGTAAGCGTCAGACTCGAACTCCAGGCGCCAATTGTCATGATCGTATTTGGCTCTCGCAAAATAGCGTGTGTACGGCCAGTGAGGATCAGGAAAATGCAAGGCCTCGTCGTACTGCTTAAGGAGGGTGCGGAGTTCATCCTTGGTTCGAACCCCCTCGAAACTCATCATTCGCACGAAGAAGCGCCCACCGATTCCTTGATTTCCTGACTCGACGAGCAGCTTCCCGCGGTTGCCGAGTTCCTCGTTGCCGAACGAGTAGACCAGCATGCCGACGCCGTTGCTCTCAAGCCTGTTCAATGCGATGTAGAGTGCGTTCCACTGCTGTTCGTTGAATTTCTGTGCCTCGTCTAGGAAGACCACGCAGTAAAGCGCATCGCTATCCCGGCACAGAGACATCAGGTGGCCGGCGAAGACATCGCAGTTTTTGCTCCTTAGTCGGGTCGGATCATCTTTTTTCAGCTGCTGCAGAAGCTCGGAATAAGTACGGGAAAATCGATCCGTGCGCGACTCAGTCTCGGCTGTGATCGAGACACAGGCAATGTGCGAAAAGGCTGCTTTCAAGGAGCCATAGAGCTTGCGAATAGCATAGGTCTTTCCCATCCGGGAAGGTGCGGAAAACGCAAGCCCACCTTTCCCGAGCTCCACCCAGTTCTTCAGAAAGGCGTCCGCGCGTTTGAAGGTGTCGGTTTCCAGCATATAGCCAAACCGAACGACACTCGGGTGACGCACCTGCATTGTTACGCGGTAAGCCACATCCTCGATCATCTCTTTGCCTCCTTCACGGCAATGCGCACATCTGTCCACCGTCCGCCCGATGCATCAGGCAGGGAGTCGGAACGTGCGCGTCGTGGCACCGGTGTCGCGCCGCCATCGTCCGGACGACCGCGAAGCGTGTCGAGGTATCGATTGCTGCCGCGCATGACCTTTTCGGGCTTCTCTCGGACATGCTTGGCCATCTCTTCGATCTTGAACTCCCTGAATGCCTCAACCGGATCGTCCGTCTGGCGATACTTCAGTAACCCCGCGTTGCGCAATCTGATGATTTCTTTCCGTGTCGCGCGGTTATGAAAACTGTCTGACCAATGACCTGTGACCTGTACGGCCCCGAGTTCCTCTCCGTCTTCACGGCACAACTTGATGACGCGGTGGTCCTTTTGCAACAACGCGATGCAGGGCGTCCCGATCAATTGCCATGCGTCACGCAGCAGCGCGCTGCTGTATTTGGCATGATCCATTTCAACATAAGGGGGCGTACCCTTCTTCTCGCTGCCGCGGATCGTCACCTTGCAGATGTCTACGGGGAGCGGCAGGTCTTTCAATGAGCGATGCGAATAGCCTGGAATCGCAGAACCTCGCTCGATCCGCCCCGAGAACTCTCGCTTTACGGCCTCCAGCGGAGTAGCCCCATAGAGTTCGGTTCGAGGCTTCGCATTGAAGTTCGCCACTACGACTTCGATCAAATCCTTGAGCTGATCGAGCGTGATTTCCCACTTGACGGCATTGCCTGCGGCGTCATTCACGTGGCGGTCATGGGGACCACTTCCTGTCGTCGACGGAAGTCTGGATAAGAGTACTTGTAATTCACCGAAGACTTGCTCCACCACGTACCGTGTGATCCAGCGGCGGACCTTGCCGAACTCGATCTGTAATCCGAGCAGATGCTTGAGGTACACCAAAACCGCATCTGCATAGTGCGTCAAATCATTGTCAATTCGCACTAAGCCTAGACGCAGGTTCTCTAGAAAGCCTGGGACTACCCCGCTGGGCAATCCCGCCTCTGACTTGTACGCAAGCGTTGGGACCGCCTCGAATTTCCATGGCGTCCAGGGAGTCAGTAGATTTGAGAATGTCTCCAGAAAATCTCCGGAGCTGACACGGCTGCGCAACGAGAGATGGTAGGCGAGGATACATTTGGGCTTCATCGATACCAACATGCACAGCGACATGCGCTCCATGGGAAGCAAGATACGCTGCCCTTCGTGCTCTAGAGCAACCACACCAATCGCCGGAAGTGTTTGCTCGTCGTAGCAGGCAATATCGCAGGGCAGTAGTGGAGACAGCCAACTGTGCTCATTACTCATTCCGTCGAGGCCATCCAGTGCTTCATGACCAAACAACGCAGTGCGCGCCCCGCTTTTCTTCTTGACACGAACCGCCTCTAGTACGTATTTACGCAGCGACTCGTACCCCTGCAACTTGGTGCAGAACGGGTATTGGGTCGCTGTAACGCCATCCGCTCGCAACGCAGTGAGGAATTTCTGATGAATTTCGGCATGCGCGAGCGCGTGCGAGAACCGATTTTTTTCGGACTGATTGATTGCGTCGTCTATAGCCTTACGCGCAGTTGGATATTTTTTCAGACATTGTTGAAAGCTGCCGGCCGCTCCAAACCCATCTTGGATACTCGCACTATCAGACACCATCTTGCGCTCATACAGGTTGATGTGGACATTCCCGATCAATGCCCGAAAGCCTTGAATTCGTCCGTCTTTATGCGCAAGGAAAAAGCGATTTTGGTAATAAGACAGTAATTGCTTGCTCACGCCGTAAAGGCGCAAAATCTCCCGCGGTCTCATCCCTTTCCAATACTGCTCCAGAGCAGACTTGAGGCGGTTGTACTTTCTCTGCTTTTCCTGCGGCACCACTTGAGGTGCGGGAGCATGCGTGAGATCAAGCTCTCGCAGCCTAATTTCCCGCGTTGCGCTGCGCCTCATTGGAGTTCCCAGGGTTTCACTGAAGCGGATAAAGCGAACGGACGCTTTGCAAGCTCGATTGTGAGCTGACGCTTTTGATGTGCTCGCATGGTCGCAACGAACACTTCCTCCCTGGGGAGTACCTGAAATTCCCTGTAAATGTCCGCCAGATGAAGGCCTTCACTGACGCGCACCAAGTTTGCGATTTCCTCTTGAAGGTTTGCAGTGCCCAGATGCCGAAACTGTTCGAGGGCCGAATTGATGCTCAGCCAGTTCATCAGTTGAACGCTTTGACGAATCGCATCCTTCTCTGTGTACCAGTTCCATGTGTAGCCAAGTTCCGAAGCCCGCTGTGATTGGATCTGGGCCTGCTTCTTAGCTCGGGGGTCGTTCTCGAGGTCTTTTTCGTACTTCACCTCATACAGCCCTCGCGGCCCTTTGTAGCGCTGGAAACCAATGTCGGGCTTTGATCCGGCGTAGCCTTCTAAAGAAAGCTGTGCCCAGATCGTGTCGATGTCGCAGCTGTAGCTCAGGACCTCCTGCGAAGATTCCGCCCAAAGCATGGCCGCGAGTTCCAGATTGCTTCGAAGCACCCACTCCCTACAGACCTTTGGCCCGTAAATGAACACGATGTTGCCGGGCTGCTTGCCTCGCGCTTTGATGGTTGCGCGCACAGCCTGAGACGCTTTCAGTGGCTTGCGACCACGTGCCGTTCGGACAGTCGAACTCTGCATGGCACCCCCTTACATAAGTTTGGAGCGCAAGACCTGTTCGGCGCCGCTATCGATAGCGGCGCGCAGGCTCATGCAATCGCTCCTCGAAATCGACATTGGTCATTGGTCATCCCACGAGGTGAATGCGCTGGCTCTAGATAATTATCAGAAACGGATTGGGAAAATCAAATTTTCAGGCCTGATTTATTTAAAAAATGACAAAAAATTAGTAACCATCTAGTCGAATCAAGTAATCACTAAGCCAAACCAAGTAAAAACTTGGCAGATCAAGTTAAAAAATGAGAAAATTCTAGAAAACGACCCCAAATGAATCAAACTTGCGATGGAGCCTTCCAGCGCAGCGGGAGGATTTCATTTAAAAAATGGAGGCACGCATGTCAGCGTTGATTGATATTTCGAAGCTAAATCGAAAGAATTTGGCCCGCTGTATTGGCGAAACGATTGGAATGGAGATATTTAAAGCTCAGACACCCCATACCATGAAGTCCTATCTGTCAACCACCCAATACTGGCTCGCCTGGCATTATGTGCGGTTTAATGCGCAGTTAGAGTTGCCAGTCCCCGTTGATGTGGTCATCCAATTCATCGCCGATCATGCTGCACTCGGAGGATCCGAATCACAAAAAGGTGGCTGGAAGTTGAATAGAAGCGACGAACGTTCGGGCGGGCAAGTCGATCCTGAAATGCGATTTGCGAACCAACTTCCAGCTGAACTCGATGACCTATTGAACAACGAAGGGTTGAAGCGGGGACGTGGACATTTTTCTTTCAATACTCTTCGCCACCACCTTTCCGTTCTTTCTTTTATTCATCGGGAGCTCTGGCTAAAAGATAATCCGTGCAAAGATACCAAGGTTCGCGAATTGCTTGCCATTGTCCAAAGCAAATGTGCAAGGGACGGCGTGAGAGCGCACAGACTAACGCCTTTTACTCAACAAGCATTGAATTCCATCTTGGCCACCTGCGATGAGTCCATAGTCGGAAAACGCGACCGGGCTCTTTTATTATTTGCTTGGGAAGGCGGAGGGAGAAGACGTTCTGAGGTGGTCAGCGCAACCATTAAAGATTTGCGTAAAGTAAGCCCTCAGAACTATATCTATTCCTTCACCAGTATGCACGCGAACCGGGAAACTACGAGAGAAAAAAATTTGACCGGCGACGCCGCTGATGCGCTAAACGCGTGGCTACAAATCAGAGGAACCGATCCTGGTCCGATATTTAAAAGGATTTTCCGAAGCGGTCGCATTTCAAATGCGGGGCTTCGCCCTGGGAGAGTGCGCATGATTGTGAAGGAGCGCTGCCGGAAGGCAGGCCTGCCAGATGACTATTCTGCGCACTCACTGCGCTCAGGCTTTCTTTTTGATGCAGGCAGGCGCAATCTTGGTTTGTTGGCCGCAATGAAAATCTCCGATCATCAGAACTATTTTCATGCCGCAAGTTATTTTCCCCAAGAGTATCTGGCCGGCAGTATGAAGAACCTTTTTTTGGATTTTGATTCTCCCAACTGATCGCTTTGGATTTTCATCCGACCCCCATTCGACGTAAGCGCCAAACGTCTGAAATCCCTCGAACCGTTTGCGGCTGCGACACGGCTTCGCGCTGAGCTGCACCCACACTTGGACGAAGCGCCGAGACAATCCTGAAAGATGCCATCCTGAAGCGCTGTGCTGGCGCCGAAGAGGCCGACGTGGGCTACGCACACAACCAAGCAATCGTGTCGGTTCTAGGTCTCCATGCACTCCGAACTGCTTGCACATTGGCCCACGAACCGAAGCGCATCGAGCGATTTTGAGCGCTTAGCGCCATTGCTGAGCTGCCGGAGCGATTGATGCAGGAGAGGTCAGCCGCAACATGACAGAACCTCTTTTTCCCTTTTTCGACAAACAAAATCTTTCTGCGCGATGATCGACAAGCGATCTCCTTGGAGAGGGGTAAAGAAATTACTTGTGCAGCATTTTTTTCTTCTTGGGACGCATGGAGTGGGACGCCAAGAATCGTCAAAGGAATTACTAGAACAGCATCCATGCTGGGGCCAAGGACGAAATCGGCGACCTACGTCGCGGTCTGCACCGGCTCCAGGCATGACCGCGCCTGCGACCACGCCCCCGTGCCGCTGGCGAGCGCGGACGCGCCGAAGACGGCTGCGGCCGCACTCCACGAGATCGAACTGCCCCTTCTGCGCGAACGAGGCGATTTCCTCCGCCGGATGTCCTACCCGGTGCTCGAAGTGCGCCTGGATGCCGTTGCGCGCCAGCAACTCGCGCACCGGCTCCAGCACCATCCGTGCATCGTCTTCGTAGTAGCCATGCACGACCTCCGGCCCCGCGAAGGCCGCGGCGCGGTGCGGCACAGGCAGCACCAAGTGGAAGACCGTGAAGGCGTGGCCCGCATTCGACCAATCCTTGTGCTTGGTCAGGTAGGACAGCATGCGGTTGGTGTAGTCGCTCCCGTCGACGGCAAGCAGGATTCTCATGAGGGTTCCTTCGGCCGGGGCGTGCTCCCCGATGACAGCATGGTCGCCGCCTGCCCGGCGATTGGCCTTGCCTTGCATCAAGACGGAATCCGGCAATACACACCCATGAGCCGCCCTCTTCCGGCGCGGGCTCTTGATGCAGCGCAAGGCGACACGCCTTCTCGCTGCCTACATTGGCTCGACATGAACCCAGCAGAGAGGCAGACATGAGCAACGTACTGGTGATCGTCTACTCCTACACAGGCACTTCCCGTCGTGTCGCAGAACTCCTGTGCAGCCAGCAGAACTGGCAGCTCGCGAACATCACCGAGGTTCGGCCTCGCGCGGGTGCTCTCGGCAGCCTGCGCTGCATGATCGACTCCTTCCTGCGGCGGCAGCCCGCCGTCCGCTATGACGGTCCGCCGCCTGGCGACTTCGATGCCGTAGTGCTGGTGTCGCCGATCTGGATGCTGCAGCTCGCCAGCCCCATGCGCGCCTTCGTCGCGCGCCAGCACGACCGGCTCCCCGACGTCGCGGTGCTCTCGGTCATGGGTGGACAAGGTGCCCCGAACGCCGCCGCGGAAATTGGCCGGATTCTCGGCCGCGCGCCGATCCTGAGCTCCTCGGTCACGATGCGCGAGGTCGACGACGGCAGTTTCGCGGCCCGTCTGCTGGCCTTCGGAACCGCAGTCCGCGATGCCGAAAACTCGCACGCCGTAGTTCGACCCGTCACGCTGTCGCCGCAGTCGAGCTGAAGCTCTGATCCGATGGACGTGGGCCCGCTTTTTCTTCACCCCAACGCGACGCATCGCATCGTCCGCCCGGCTTGCGCACTTGCCGCCGGCGTTTCGTTGCTGTGCGCATGCGCCGCGCCCGTTCAGGTGCCTCCGGCCACCGTCGAGCAGGCAGCCATGTCGCGCACGCCGTCGGCGAGCGGCGCAAGCGATTTCTCGTCTCTGGTCGCCAGCCGCGGCAGATCGGTGGTCGACATCAGCACGCTGCGCGTCGGGCGCGACCTGAACCCGGAAGACATCGAACTCGAAATCGCACCCGAGCATGATTTTGCCGACCGCCTGGCTTGGCCCCTGCCCGCCAGCGCGCGCATCAGCCAGATCCGCGACCTCGCGTCAGGTCTGATCATCCGCAGCGACGGCCTGATCCTCACCAGCGCGCACGTGGTCTCGAACATCGACGAAGCGCAGGTCCAGCTGGATGACGGGCGCCGCTTCACGGCGCGCGTGGCCGGCATGGACAGGCGCACCGATGTCGCACTGCTGAAGATCGATGCGACCGACCTGCCGGTGGCAGTCATCGGCGATTCCTCCACGCTCGCGCCGGGCGACTGGGTGGCTGCAATCAGTTCGCCCTTCGGCTTCCACGGCAGCGTGACCGCCGGCGTGGTGAGCGCCGTCGGGCGCGTCATGGCGGGTGCGGGCGAGATCCCGTTCATCCAGACCGATGT
>Ga0207425_1000612_pt1 | contig 20564 bp, 16 predicted proteins | sample AraplaF_Col_mTSA_FD_184255 | JGI IMG/M metagenome (GOLD analysis project Ga0207425, IMG submission 184255) | Arabidopsis root microbial communities from the University of North Carolina, USA - plate scrape MF_Col_mTSA (SPAdes) (version 3) | ecosystem: Host-associated > Plants > Roots >...
TACATCCAGGGCCACAGCTCCCCCGGCATCTACGCGCGCTCCTTCCTCGAAGGCCGCATGAGCGAATCCCAGCTCGACAACTTCCGCATGGAAGTCGACGGCCGCGGCGTCAGCTCCTACCCGCACCCGTGGCTGATGCCCGATTACTGGCAAGTCCCGACCGTGTCGATGGGCCTGGGCCCGATTAGCGCCATCTACCAGGCGCGTAACTGGAAATACCTCGAAGGCCGCGGCCTGATGCCGAAGTCCGACCGCAAGGTCTGGGCCTTCCTCGGCGACGGCGAAACCGACGAACCCGAATCCCTGGGCGCCATCTCCGTCGCCGGCCGCGAAGGCCTCGACAACCTGGTCTTCGTCATCAACTGCAACCTGCAGCGCCTCGACGGACCGGTGCGCGGCAACGGCAAGATCATTCAAGAACTCGAAGGCCAATTCCGCGGCGCAGGCTGGAACGTCATCAAGACCATCTGGGGCAGCTACTGGGATCCGCTGCTCGCGCGCGATACCACCGGTCGCTTGCGCCAGTTGATGATGGAAACCGTCGACGGCGAATACCAGAACTGCAAAGCCTTCGGCGGCAAATACACCCGCGACAACTTCTTCGGCAAATACCCCGAGACCGCCGCGCTCGTCGCCAACCTGTCCGACGACGACATCTGGCGCCTCAACCGCGGCGGCCACGATCCGCACAAGGTCTTCGCCGCGTATCAGGAAGCCGTCAACACCAAGGGCATGCCCACCGTCATCCTGGCCAAGACGGTCAAGGGCTACGGCATGGGCGCGTCGGGCGAATCGCTCAACCCGACCCACGGCACCAAGAAGATGGACGACGAAGCCGTCCGCCTGTTCCGCGACCGCTTCAACATCCCGGTCACCGACGAACAACTCAAGGACGGCGCCGTCCCGTTCTACCACCCCGGCGAAAAATCGCCGGAAGTCGAATACATGCTCGAGCGCCGCAAGGCCCTCGGCGGCTTCCTGCCGCAGCGCCGCCGCAAGGCCAGCACCTCGCTGGACGTGCCCAAGCTCGAAGCCTTCGACCGCCTGCTCAAGAGCACCGGCGAGCGCGAAATCAGCACCACCATGTCGTTCGTGCAGGCGCTCAACATCGCATTGCGCGACAAGCAGGTCGGCCCGCGCATCGTCCCCATCGTGGCCGATGAAGCGCGCACCTTCGGCATGGAAGGTCTGTTCCGCCAATTGGGCATCTACGCCCCGCACGGACAGAAGTACAAGCCGGTCGATCGCGACCAGCTGATGTACTACCGCGAAGACACCACCGGCCAGGTGCTGGAAGAAGGCATCACCGAAGCAGGCGCGTTCTCGTCGTGGCTCGCCGCCGCGACCAGCTACAGCACCAACGACTTGCAGATGCTGCCGTTCTACATCTACTACTCGATGTTCGGCTTCCAGCGCATCGGCGACAGCGCCTGGCAAGCCGCCGACATGCGCGCGCGCGGCTTCCTGCTTGGCGCCACCGCCGGCCGCACCACCTTGAACGGCGAAGGCCTGCAACACGAAGACGGCCACAGCATGGTCCAGGCCGGCCTGATCCCGAACTGCCGCAGCTACGACCCGACCTTCAGCTATGAAGTCGTGACCCTGCTGCAACACGGCATGCAGCGCATGCTGACCGAACAACAGGATGAGTACTGGTACCTCACCCTGATGAACGAAAACTACACCCACCCCGACATGCCCGAAGGCAGCGCCGACGGCATCATCAAGGGCATGTACCTGTTGAAGGACGCCGGCAAGCCCAAGAAGAGCGAGCTGCGTGTGCAGCTGCTGGGCAGCGGCACCATCCTGCGCGAAGCCATCGCCGCGGCTGAGTTGCTGGACAAAGACTTCGGCGTCACCGCCGACATCTGGTCCTGCCCGAGCTTCAACGAACTCGCCCGCGACGCGTGTGATGTCGAACGTTGGAACCGCCTCAACCCCGAAGCCAAGACCGCGCGCAAGCCCTACATCACCGAACTGCTGGAAGGCCGCGCCGGCCCCGCGATCGCCGCGACCGACTACATCCGCATGTACCCCGAGCAAGTGCGCGCGTTCGTGCCGATGCGCTACACCGTGCTGGGCACCGACGGCTTCGGCCGCTCCGATACCCGCGCCAACTTGCGGCGTCACTTTGAGGTTGATCGGTACTACATCGCGCATGCGGCCATTGCGGCGCTGGCGGCGGAAGGGAAGATGACGGGGAAGGATGTGGCTCGGGCTATCAAGCAGTACAAGATTGATGTGGAGAAGCCGAATCCGTTGGGGGTTTGAGGGGTTTAGAGATAAAAAAGGGCGGCCTCGGCCGCCTTTTTTTATGTCGATCTGATTGATGAGAGAACTTGATTTAAAAGATTTCTGTGTGCGCGAATTTCTTGCCTTAGGCTAAGTGTCCGCGCGTCATCAAAAGTCTCTTCTGTGCCTTCTTTCGGTTCGAAGATCGGGAAGCCGTTAACGTTATACTTCGGTCGTTGGTGCGCTAAAGCGTTCCGCCATTGCAAGAGCTTCTTTATATTAATTATTTCTTCTTTGTGTGGCTTAAGATTATCGTGGTCCTTGCATAGGCTCGTCACCATGTCGACGCGGCGGCTACTGTCAAAGCCTCTTGCTTTAATTAGTATTTCAAAATCAGCGGGATCGAGATTGACAATTGCGCTAATTAGAGCCTCGACCTCATCGAAACTTGCATGCTCCTGATCATGAACTAGATCTCGTAGATGCTTGACCACGGGGCGCATCTTCTCCAGCAGCCGCTTACGTAAATCAATTTTTCGATCTTCTTCAAGTTTTTCATGAATAGACTGGATGACATCAGTAACGAGGTGGTCAAGTTCTGCGACGCCAGCCATTACGATGCCGCGCATATTATCAACGTCGATGACTTTCCTTACGGTTAACATAAAGACGTCGAAAATCTTGCGTGAGAGCTGGGTGCGAGTCGAAAAGAATACACCTTCAAGTTGATTCTTTGCGGCCAGATCTCTTAGGTCCTGCACCGAGTTCTGCGAGTAGAAAATAACTTCGGTTAAGCAGTTATGGTTTCTGACTTGCTTGATGACATCGCTGCCGTGAAAATCACCTTCGGCTACATTATAGTCGACAACTATTAAGTCAAATTGCGTCCCGTCAACTGGTTGTTGAATTTCTTCCGGCGTGCTTCGTATAACAAAATTGACGTCGAAGCCTTGCTGTTCAATGCCATCAGCCAGACTCTCTATATCAAAGCTTTCAATGAAATCTTGGCTGTCTTCAATCCAAAGTATGGAATAAGAAAGTTTCATTTAATTAGCCGGATTTCAACTCCGAAGCCCGGCTCCTCCCTGTTGATTAATTTGATGGTTCCCCCCATTTGCTTTACCGTGTCCCGTACATGGTAAAGCCCAAGGCCAGATCCATTGGTCGTGGTGACACCTCTCTCAAAAATCTTGTCGGGAGGCGTGATTTCGGAAGATAGACCGGGGCCGTTATCGATGGCTTCAACTAGGAGCTCGTTGTCGGATCGCCGCTGAATAGTCACTTCGATTTTTTTGGCACCAGCTCGCTCGCTATTGCTTACAAGATTGTCAAAGACAATTGCGAGTTCAATGGGCTTAAATCTGGTAATAAACGGCTCATTACACTCATTCTTTACGGATAATTTTATATCTTGACCGCCAGTGTCCTTGATCACATTCGTCAAATATTCTTGAATAAACTGAATAATGTCACTGGTTAGAAATTCGGTTTTTAAACGGAAGTTGGCTTTTGTCGCAAAATTTGTAACGGTAAGTATTTTATTTGTTACATTTAACGCCTTTCCAATGTTCTCGATGGCTTTTTCGGTATCTCCTCGCCTGAAAAGTCCCAGAGCTTTTTCGAGAAAATTTCTTCCTGCTGTAGCATATATTCCGGATTGATGATGCAGTAGCATTAGTTGCTCTTTGTCCGAGCTAGATGAAACTCGGGCAAACATGAGCTGTGTCTCTTGTGTTTCAACGCGCCGCTCGAGTTCAATATTTTTCTTGGAAATGTCGCGCGCCACGTTTTTTAAACGCTCCACTTGGCGAGATTTCCTGCTAGCCTCGCGCTGCGTTCTTGTGAGTGTTTCTTTTTGTTGGTCGAATTCTTTCTTAATCCGATTTAAAGCAAGGCGCATGTCTTGTCCAACGGCATCTTGATCGAAAGACTCGAAGCGATCGAGGATGCCTTTTACATCCTCCGCCCGCTCTCTGGCCAAGGTATCTAAGACATCTGCGTCAATATCGAGCTCTCTAGCCGTAGCAGGTGAGGCTCCAACTATACGTAGGACATCCATCGCGATACGACGCCGCTTCTTATCCGTTGATTCTTCATAAATTTCAGATCTGGGCATGTCGCCTTCGCCCGGTAATTCTCCGGCTGAAAGGCGTTGGCGTATCTGAGCCGAAACAGTGTCCCAGTTCAGACCGCCAATAACAAATCTCTCAAGTCTGGTGAGTACGGAGAAGAAGATTCCATCTCTGCTGGTGAGCTTTGTATATGCCTCATCGCGAATTACGCCCTCGCGATTGGAGACTATTCGAAGCTTCGTGGTCTGATCATGCACATCAATATGCCCTACCAATTCGCGCCCGCTCAGAAAACGTCCAGTTCCCTGTCCTTTTCTAGTGTCTAGTTGAAGCCAGTCATTGTCGCGATCACCGTAAGGGGAGACACGATAGCCATTGATAAAAAGATATATAGATCCGAAATCTACTAAGTGCCTACCAGTTTGTCTTTTGAAATAAGCTTTTTTGTAGGAGTTCATATAGTGAAGGGTTATCTTTACCCCCTTCAGCGGGAGGAAGTCTTTTCGCTCCTCCACTAATCTATATATGCGGCTACCCTCATGGAAGAGTTCGGTCGTGAGAAATTTTCCGGACTTGTCAAGCTCCGCCTCTATGTACGTAGTCTTGAATTTTAGCTTGTCAAATATCTGATTGCTTACTACGCCATTTACCTTCTCGTGGTCCTCGGCGTCTTTATCAGCCTCTTTTTCGGCAGGGGCTGCCATCTTTATTTCAACGGTGCTTCTATCAAATGCCGCAATTGGATTAACGAAGCGCTCTAGGTTTTGCCGCAGTTGAAGTAGCTGGTCCCGATGCCACGCTTGTCTGATGCCGCTGATTGCAAGAACTGTTCCGTTGCCACGTAGCGTAATTCCAACATTATTCCGCATCTCTGTCGCGGTTGCTTCTGATTGGTATACGTTGACTTTTTGTATTGTATCTTCGACCTGTTTTTTATTCTCAAAAGCGGTCCAGTCAATAGATAAGTGTATTAGCGGTCCGCCCTTCTTCTTTGTGTACATGTCGAGCTTGGTGCCGAGACGGTCACACGCAAATCGACCAACTCCTTTATTTCCCGCAAGAATGCGCCCAGTGCTTTTAGCGTCTTTCTTTTCCGAGTAGGCGATATTTAACCACTTACCTTGTATGTCCGTAAGGGACATCCCGGCTCCATCATCTTGAATTAAGATCATGGCACCTTTCGTGGTTTGATTTACCGCCGCGCTAGGGGGCAAGAAGGTTATTGACACCTTGTTGGCGTTAGCGTCGATACCGTTTTTTATGAGCTCGATGATTGCAATATTGTCATCGTTGATCAGATCTTGCCCAATGACATTTTTCAGCTCTGCATGAGTGCTGAAATGAAGTTTTCGCGGCTTGGATGTCATTGAAGATAATTCTCCAAATCAAGTTGATGCTCAGTGCTGCTTCGAGCTATGCTTGATGCAGGTTTGTATTTGTAGAGTTAGCAAATGCGACTGGCGCTATGCGGCAAGTTGCTCATCTTTTGCATTTCTGATCCTGACAAGAGCCTCATTAATATACGATCCCAGAAAAAGTGCCAATCTGGGCGGTACTGCATTGCCTATTTGGGTAAAGCGCGGAACTTCCATCTTCCGCCTCTCGCCGCCCGTCGTGTATTTTCCTAAAAACTCGAACCAATCGGGGAAGGACTGAATGCGTGCGCATTCTCTCGCGCTCAGAATCCTGGGTTCACTGTAGTGAATAAAATCATCGGGAAGAGTTGTAATTGTCGGTGCCGGTTGATCCGGATTGAGCCAGTGAACTCGATGCTTAGTAGTACCCAGTAGTGCATTTATCTTTGCCGCCACTTTGTAGCCGCGAACTTCCATTTCCTGAATCTTATTGAATTTGTAAACGGTGCTCTCCTTATGCCTAGCAAGTCTTATAGAGTTAGGCGCGGTATCGGCCTCCGGCATTTCGGCGCGCATTGACTCTTGGTAGGATGTGCGCGGACCGCTATATTTTGCTTGCATGAACCCCTTCGAATCTGGGCATGGAACTCGTACTTTTCCTTCAGTCTCTAAATCAGATATCGCATCTGCGACTGAGTATTTCTTATGCGCCGGCGCTCCGATCCGAGCAAGATGAGCTAGCCTCATTTCCTCTAAAAACCCTTCAGATAGAATCGAATCGACGAGTTCTCTGTTTCCACTCTTGAAGCCGATTAGAAAGAACCGAGGGCGATGCTGTGGAACGCCATAATCAGACGCACAAAGTCGAAAAGTCTTAGTCACGAATCCAAGCGCTTCTAAATTTCTCAAGATGCGATGTGCTGCAGTTTCTCGACAGTTTTTGCCAGAGTCTTCTCGTCCTCGAATAAATGGCCGGTCTATACCTTCCACATTTTCGAGGAGTACAACACGCGGGGAGACCTTTTCCACAAATTGAAGGTATGCGGTCCAGAGGTGATTTCTCGGATCATGCGGGTTGCGTTTTCCGTACATTGAAAAGCCTTGGCATGGCGGGCCACCCGCTACGACATCGACAGTTCCTCGTAGCTGGCCGACTTCATGTCCGTATTTCGTCAATAGCGTTCTAATCTCGTGCGCTTCCTTCGGAATACCCTCTGGCCACGCCATGCTCGGTAGGTGTCGAGGTTTTGAAAGGTTGTGCCACAGCGTCTTAAACGCGTCGGGGCTTTTCTCAACCGCAAGAACTCCAGTGCCCCCTGACTGGGCTAAGCCTAAAGAGAGACCGCCGCAGCCGGCATATAGATCGATGAAAGAGAACGGCACGTCAGAACCCCGCTAATTTGGTCTAGCCCAGGGTAACGCGGACTAAGTTGGCAAACCAGGCTTCAATGATGTCGCGAATGCAAACGCAATTCCACGGGAGCTCAGGCCAAATATTTAGAGCTAGACAGATAATTACGTTTAACGTAATTTACGCCTCTGAGGTTTGAAGCCATCCTTCTCTACATGGCCCAGATCGAAGTACACGCCCGCTCCATCTTTGCCCAGCGCTTGAAGCAAGCCAGGGAAGATGCCGGGCTCACCCAAAAGGAGCTGGGCATGACCATAGGTCTACCGCAAGAAACCGCGGCCGTGCGGATCAACCGCTACGAGAAGGCGGTCCATGACGCCGATCTGGCGACCGCGCGCCGCATCGCCGACGCCTTGGGCGTCCCGCTCGCCTTCCTCTACGCCGAAACCGACACCATGGCCGAGGCCATCCTGACCTTGGGCCTGTTGTCCAAACCCGAGCAGCGCAAGGCCGTGGCCGACCTCAAGGCCCGCCTGTCCCAGTCGGTCGCCGCGCGCGACAAGTCTTAGCGGTACGGCCGACGCGCGCTCAGCGGGTGATCGGCTGATCCGGCGTCGGCGGGGCAGGAGTCATTGACTGAGCCTGGGAAGCGCTAATGGCTTCCAGCGTCCGCAACGAATCGCTCAGCGGAACCGACGAAGCGCGCTGCGTCTCGACATGCGACAGCTTCTGCGCGGGATCATCCAGCCGGCCTTGGACGGCAATGACATTCCGACCAATCTCGCCGCCGACATGCTGGCTCAGCACTACATGGTCGATCCGGTCCAGTCCGTCGCGCTTCGCTTGCGCGGTGAGGCAGCCGGCAATGCAGTCAAGCGCCTCGGGGCTGATCGGCCGACCGTGTTGCTCAAAGGCTTCGCGGGTCAGTTCGCGCGTTTGATGCAAGGACGCGTGACTGTGATTAGCGCGATCAGTATTCGATCGGGTGTGAGTACCGTCAGGAGCGGCAGGCTCCTTATCCGGTAGTGGATTGGATCGCCTGAAATACTCGTAGTCACGTAAATACAGATCGCGATGCGTCAGATGGCCGTCCTGATTCTGATCGGTCAACGGCTCTGAGCGTGTGTACGGTCGATCAGGCACTTGCTTGGCGATCCGATCGACCATCGATGCGGAATCGGTGCCTTGTTTCCAGTCATTGAACATTTGCGCGAGCTCAAGGCCCGGTAAGTAACCCAGATCCTGCCACCGCGCCGAATAGTTGGATTTGTCCTTGAGTTCGTCGACGATCGGGAACGCATTGAAGATGGCTTGCGCTTCTAGTTGGCTGCGATAGCTGACGTACTCTTCCTTCGATCCGTCGACGGGAAACTTGATCGCGGCAGTGTTAAAGCGATCGTGACCGATCTCATGCGCCAGTGTGGTAAACATGGCTTGTTCCATGAGCAAGTACTTCTCAGCATCCGGCCCACGAAGCGCGTCGTAGGTGTTGCTGTCAACGTGAATGACTGGCGGCTCGGTCGCCTGGTAATAGGGCAGCACCACGCGTTGCGAGCTGTCAATTTTTCCGTCCTTGCGAAAGAACTCTGCGAAATCCTCGCTGGCATGGGGTGACTGCCTGATCCATTGCTTTGTACGATCAGGCATTCTTGTGAACTCGGCGCTGCGATTCAGGATGTCCAGGTCTCGCTGGTGCTTTGTTGTGGGGTCCATGTCATTCATTCCTGCCTCCAATGCCCATACAAAAACAGACGCGGCTTGTCGCCCTGGTCTGACGCGCCTAGGCTATCGCTATGAAACATGGAGTGTCGATCTGTATGAGACGTCCGAAGATTAGTCGGTGCATTCTTGGCGCATTAGTGGTGCTGCTTTCGCTGGGCTGCGTCAGTAAACCGAAAACAAAGCCAGTAGCGCGGAGCGACGTCGCTGCATTGACGGTCGAAGACATTATTCGTCTGCCGCTTGAGCAGGGCGTCATTGGCTACGATCGTGTGTCAGAGAGCCTTCGTTCGATTGGACAGTTCAGCGTGCTGCGTCAAAACCCACCGATTCTGAAAGCTGGGCGCGCAATGAAGCTCTCGGATGAACACGTTGTCGTCAGTGCATCGATAGAAGATTACGAAGGCTATCGAAAATTGGGCCTCGCTCTTGACGGAGGAAATTGCTTTCCACTTGCGCGAGCGGGTGCGATAACCGGAGTGGTCACCACAATTGTCCAGCCCCAAGAACACGACAATGAGCACGGACGCACATTCATAGCCAAGCGAAACGGAATGCTGGTGATCTTTTCCACGTCCAGTCCCGGCTCCGAATGCGTGAGTTCGATCACTTTGACGCAGTCGTCTAAATGATCTGTCCGCGTCGATGCCGATCTGGCGACCGCGCGCCGCATCGCCGGGGCCTTTGGCGTCCCGCTCGCCTTGCTCTACGCCGAAACCAAGGGTGCGGCAGTTCTAGCCTGGGGCGAGTTCTCCAAACCCGAGCAGCGCAAGGCCGTGGCCGACCTCAAGGCCGCCTGTCCCAGTCGGTCGCCGCGCGCGACAAGTCCTGAGCCGGACAGGCACCGCGTCGCAGCTTGATCGGCTGATGGTCCGCGCCAATGGTCTTGAGGTGCTGAGCGATCCGGTCCGCCGCTCCGCTTGGTAGCGTCGTCGCAGACACGCTCGATAAGTTCGTGACTTGCTTGTGCGTGTCATCACGGGCGAAGAAGCATCAGGGCACTGCCACGCTGACGCCGACCAAAGACGCGCTGTCGCACTTCAAGTAACTGCATTACTCTCGAGTCGCAGCCGGCACTGCGCAGGAACGGAGCGCGCAACTATGAGTACCGCGATGAACGCACAGGGACGTTGTTTAAAAGCGGCGTTGCTGCTCACCTTGTTGGCGCAAAGTGCTTGCACCGCGCCCACCCGTCCAGTCTCTGTATCCGACGCGACGATGGAAACAACGCCCACGGTCGAGGACTTCCTGCGCTGGCCCTTGCAAGGACCGGAAGGCTACGACAAAGCGATTACTGCCTTGCTCGGCGTGTATCGCGCACAGGCGTTCAGCGCGGCACCACCCAATCTGTATGCACGAGATCCGGTCCGCCTGAGCGATGGTTTCAGCCTGGCGGGTGCGCAGGTGGACAACCAATACTGGTACCGAGCGGTGGCCTCGGTCTTCATCGCAGAGCAGCCCTGCTTCCCGATGGATCGGGCCACCAGGATCGCAGGTGTTCAGTGGAGTCCACCGGCACCGGCTGGTGGCGTGGGACGAAGCTTTTCTGCCGAGCAAAACGGCATGAAGCTGACGCTGACCGAATCGCAGAACAATCCGCGTTGCCTCGCCGATATCAGCTTCCTTCATCTCACGACGACCCGGCGAACAAACTGAGCGATCAACGCCTTTGAAGGATCAATGGGCCATGCCGACGCAACGCACCGAACTGCTTGATTCGCAATCCGGATTTCAATCGCTGCCGGAGCGCACGCGAGACTGGATTCTGCAATCCCCTCATGCGACGCAGGACTTCGCCGAGTTCTTCGCCAAAGGTGGGAAGGTCGAGCCGGCGCAGAGTGTCGATCTGCCTTACTACCATGCGACGCAGCCGCCGAAGATCTACATCAGCGCCAAGACGTATGCCGATCTGACCGGTCCGGATGCCGCGCACCATATGGATACCGAGCTGAGATTGTTCGCCACCTTGGCGCACGAGATCGGTCACGACAAACACAATCCAGGTTCCGAGCCATTCAAGGGCAAGACGGCCGAGGAATACGTTCAGTACCGCAGTGAGCTGGAGGCCAAGACGGTCTTCAACGCGTTTCCGATTTTCGACGACTTGCAGAAGAGCGACCCCGAATTCCGCGCAAAGTGGGATGCGGTTGGATACGGCCGAGGCAGCGGACTTGAGCCGGCGGGTATCTACTCCGAATGGAAGGCGGGCCGTATCAACGACACGACGGCTGTCGCTCATCTTGCGGCGCCGATCCCAAACTTCCCTTACACACGCAAAGAACCTCTGGCCGATCAGAACGGCGATGGTGTTCTGACGCAACGCGACGTCTATCTCCAAGACTTCCAGCGACTGATGCATCGGCCGCAAACGCCGGCAGGCGATTCGCGATCCTCTAAACCGGAGCCCGAATCAGGTACTCCTCAACGTTCTCGACAGGCTGATCACCCTTCGCACGCGGACAACGCGGCTTACGAAATGATTCGCGGCACGGTGCAAGCGTCCGGCCGGTGGAGCGAAGAGGAAAGTCGGAATATTTCGGCGAATCTGCTTCTCGCCCATAAAGCCGACACGCTCAGCCAGCGTCTGGACAAAGTAGTAGTCGGCAATCCCCAAGCCAATGGCGATGTCCACGTCTTCGCCGTCTACCAGCCCTGGGGCGACAAAGAACCCCGCTTCCTGACAAGCGTGAATGCCACCGAGGCGGCAAAGGCTCCAGCGGACAAAAGCCTGGACCAAATCGAACAACTCAATCGCCAGCAGGCTGTATCGCTGGATGGCCCAGAAGCTCCGAACCGTGGGCCACGGATGGGCTGAATAGTCCGCATGCCAGACGGCGACCGCGCGCCGCATCGCCGGGGCCTTGGGCGTCCCGCTCGCCTTGCTCTACGCCGAAACCAAGGGCGCGGTAGTTCCAACCTGGGGCAAGCTGCCAAACCCGAGCAGCGCAAGGCCGTGCCCGACCTCAAGGCCCACCTGACCCAAGCGTCCGCCGGCCGCGCGGGTTCATAAGCCGGACTCTGGCGTGCGCAGTGCCGGCGTTGCGTCGGACCGCACGGGCGTTTCCTCAGCCCGAAGCGCTCCGCCGAAGGGCCGTCCGGGCCTACGCGTGTTCCCGAACTCCATTCCGGAAAGCCACCGAGGCCTTCGCGAATCCCGCTGAGGAATTACGGAGAGTGAATTCGGGACTCGCGAGAGCGAAATCCGCATTCCCGAAGGCCAGCGCCATACTCGCGAAAGCGAAATTCACTCTCCGGAAAGCCGATTTCACTCTCGCGAGTCCCAAATCCGTACTCCGATAAGCCACCGTCGCACTCGCGAGTCCGAAATTCGCTATTCGTAGTCCCGCCGCGGCCATCGCGTAGCCGAAAAAGCTTTAACGCAATGACTCGCCGGCTTTCCTTTAAGGCTTTTTCGCTTTCCGGAATGTATTTTTTGCTCATCGATATGCCTTGGTAGCACACCGGGCCCGTGTCGCGGTCTTCTGCTGACAGGTTCATCCATCGGTCGCGGCAAACCCTGACCCACCCGCGACGGCAGGCGTCGGCGCGTTTCGCGCGGCGGGCCTGACAAGAAACAAGAGAGACGCCATGTGGTTTAAGCAAGCAAAGACGCTCGATGGATGGGTGGATGCCTACCTCGAGGCGAACGAAGTCCCGGTCGAGCAGCGGGATATGAGCGGCCCGCACTGGTGGCCGATAGAGCGCGCGATGGTGACTTCCCGACAAGTCAGCCCGGATACCCTTTGGGAGTTCATTCTGGCGGTGCTGGCAAGGAACCCGCCCGAGCACACGTTCTACTGTCTGGCGGCAGGGCCGCTGGAAGAACTCATCGGGCACTTCGGTGCCGATTTCATTGATCGCATCGAGTCGGTAGCTCGCGTCGATGAAGCCTTCCGCGAACTGTTACACGGCGTTTGGAAGCCGCCTGGGGTCAGTGCGGAAGTCTGGCAGCGCGTGGAGCTGGCCAGAGGCGACATTTGAAGTCAGCGGTAACGCCGTTCGCGCCGTATCGACCTGGTGTGCGGGCAAGCGGATCCGAAGCAGACGACGAGCGCCAACGAAATCTTCGTGTGTGTGTACCAAAGGAAGTCACATGTTTTCACCATCATGCCTCTTCAGTTGGGCGATCAAACGCATAAATTCCGCAGCGGTCGTTGTTCATCGAATGACGGCTCGCTTATGCTCAACGCATCCTCTCATTATGCGGTGCAAGCAATGCGCAACTTTGAGTTTCGCTGTGTTGCCGCAACTATCCGGCCGTATGCAGTCACAGCCGCGCTGATCGCCTTCAATGTCAGCGCCTGCGCTCACAGCCCGACATCGCGGCTCAACGCCGCTACTACCCAGCAGGCCCATGACATGACGTCGTCCGAGCCCTACAGAATCAGCACGGCCAGCGAGCATCCCGACTTGACGCCAGGAGAGGTTGCGCGGCGGATGCTCAGGTTGGCGGAAGCGCTGAAGTCGATGGATGAGCTGAACGTCGAGGATGTCAAAGAGCGCACCGGTTTTCCGCTCAAGTACGCGCCGCTGGGCAAGGTATATGCCTTCGCCGTGAAGCTGCCGGAATCTGGTTGGAGCTACGGAGTTACCTACGAGCAAGACGGGTCCTACAAAGCGGTCGAGCTTGCCTATCGCCATCCGGATACCAACGAGGCGTCGATGTCACCGGTATGCGAGGTCGACTTCGCGGCGGCATCCAAAGCGCTGAAAGACGCGGGCTATAGCAGCAAAATGGAAGCCGACGAAATAGGGCAGTCATCGGAATACCTCTTTCAACGCGCTCACGTGACAGTACGGGTGGTGCCCACCGCCGAGTTCGCGCCGATCAATGGAAAGCCCGCCCGTTCCTGCATACAGCAACTGACGATCTCTTCGACGGATTGAATATGGCAAGGATGAACAAGCAGCTGGATGCTGCCGTCGACGCGTTTGCGAGTTCGGCGGGTGTGACTGACGCTCACGTTGAACGCCTGCGCGAGACGCTGGTCTCGGACGACGAGTTGCTGGAAAGGATGAACAAAGCTGCCAGGCAGGGACAGCTGACGTCATTCGCGATTTCAGCCAGGCCGGACAGCTTGGTGGGAGACATCGACATTCGTAGCGGCGTTATCGGGCTTCCGCTTAATGCGTTGGCGCAATCTGAAGGCGCTTCGAAGGGTCGATTGGACGCGGCGCTGAGAGTTCAGGAAATGTCGCTGCGTTTCGGAAATGCTACTTACAAAGACGAAGCCGGCGTTACTGTTGCGGTATCGCAGGAGATGGTGAGCAACCTTCAGACGGCGATCAATGCATCTCCCGTGCTCGCTGATCGCATCGGGGCCGCGATAGGCGCCGAGCCAAAACCGCATCTGAAGAGCTTCGGGATTCTGCCCCATGGGCAGGGCGCTGGGGCCGCTTACGATGGCGAAGAGAAGACAATGCTGATTCCGGCGTATCGGCTGCAGAACAAGTCGTCGGCCAATAGCTCGGGATTCGATGTCGCGCCGATGGTTTTTACGCTGGCGCATGAGACGCAGCATGGCTTCAATCATGACAGCAAGCGTGAAGCATGGGCCGCCTTCGACACCGAGATCAAGCAGATCGCGCGCGACAAAGAACCCATCAACGACTACACGCAGCCCGTTGGGAAGTTTCTTCAGGCATCGCGGGTGGACGAGGCGCGAGCCGAGATCGCGGGTTGGAACGCGGTCGTGAGCATGAAGCGTCAGGCCAACGGGGAAGTCGGTCTTGAAGATATGGGCCGAACGAGGGGAATTCGCTCGCATATGCTATTGCAGCGAGACGACGAAACGCAGCGGTTAGTCGGAAAATCCGGTTTAACGTTCAATGCGGATTCGACCATAGAACCGACGCCGGGCAACATCGAGGCAATGGGTAAGAACTACTTCGACCGCAAGCCCAAAGCGGATGGAGTCGAGTCGGCCGACACGGCCACGCTGGGGCCGCACAATGAATCCGACTACCAGAACTACTACGGGAGGAACGCAATAGAGCGGGTAATCCAGTTCGACCGCGAATATGCGCATTCGGTGGGCGGCGTCCAACCGAGAATGCACATCGATATGGGCAGGCTGCGCTTGAGCGAGCGGCTGATCGAACGGCTCGGCCTGGAAATAGACCCGCATCCGGAACGTCCCCATGCGTATTACGACACCAGCCAATCACCGCCAGCGCTTCATCATTTCGAGCACACCAAGATCGGCTCCAGATTGAATCAACATGTTCCGATCGAATCGGACGCTTTGGGTGACCCGCGCGGGCCGATGGGCAATAGTCGACTGTTGCCGATCCAGCAGGGTCATCCGGATCACGGCTTGTACTCCCAGATCGCGACTCAGGTTCGACAACAGGATCAACAGCACGGCCGCCAATGGGACGAAACCAGCGAGCGTATGACCGCAAGCCTGCTGGTTCTGGCGAAAGAAAATGGCTTGTCGCGGGTGGATCACGTGGTCTTCAGCGCCAGGAACGAAAAAGTCGCCGAGGGCGAGAACGTGTTCGTCGTCCAAGGGCGGCTCGACGACCCGTCGAATTTGCGGGCGCATATGAAAACGGACGAGGCCGTCCGTGCGCCGGAAACGGCTTCGTTCGAAAAGGTGGAGGCGTTCAACGAGCGTGCCGCCCGGCAAACGGCTCAGGCGCAGGCACTCGGGCAGATGCCGGAGGAGCCAACCAAGGCGCCGGGTATGGGGCGATGACGGCACCGTACTAGCAAGAGGGTCAAGGCCTGCGATTGGGCGACAGTGCTTCGCTGGGGACAGGATGAGCGCGGGCTGGCCGTGGTGGTGATCGCCGAACAGGCGGCGCTGCCTGGCTATGAGGCCGTGGATTGGGCGTATCTGCTGCGCGGCTGCGTGATCTAGGTCGCTGCGTTTGGCCTGATCCATTAGGATGCCGAAGCATTGGTGCAGGACGAAGGCCTCGTATTTCTCGCTCGGGCAACCCGATGAAGCCAGATCAAGCCGAACTCTTCGCCGCGCAAGGTTTCTTGCGGTTGGATGCGTTCCATCCGAAGAGACGGATGGCGGCGATCAGGCAGAAGGTGCTCGATGAGGTGAAGCGGCTGTCGGCGCGGGCTAGTCCGATGAAGTCGTTGCGGCAACTGCCGTTCTTTCAGCAGATCGGAAAGTTGTCGGCGCTGGTGGATGTTCCGGGATTGCACGACGCGTTGGCGACGCCGGAGCTCATCGAACTGATGGCCCGATTGGCCGATCGGGCGTTGACGCCCAGCCAGGGCACCCAGTTGCTGCTGTCGCCGCCGAACCAGGGCGAGTGGACCTTGAAAGGTCTGAACTGGCATGTGGATGTAACCGCCGATCCGCCGCATCGGCTGCCCGGCATTCAAGCGTTCTTTCTGATCGACGATGTGGCGCCGCGCGGCGGCGCGACGCTGGCGCTGGCGGGGTCGCATCGGGTCGATGCGCTGGGGCCGGGGTCTGCATCCGCGCTGCGCAGGCTGTTGAAGACGTCGGACGATCTGGAGCGCGATCTTCGCGGATCGGGCGTGTCTATCGTCGAAATGTCAGGTCGCGCGGGTGACATTTGTCTGATGGACATGCGGCTTTTGCACACGCCGTCGATCAATACGACCAGGCATCTGCGAATGATGGCGACGTGCCGTTGTTTTTCGCGCGCTTGATGCTATTTTTTTCCGGCACTCGCCGGGGTCCCGTTCAAAGATGTGATCGGGCATGCGGCGGCGCCATGAGACGATCGCGCATGCGCTTCGTGGCAGGCAGGGCATCGACGCTTGCCAGTGCTCCGCGCGACTTGAATGCACGTATCCACTTGAAATCGGGAGAACGGCCATGGTCAACAAGAACGCGATCAGCAAGAACACGATTTGTCTGTGGTACGACGGCACCGCGCTGGACGCGGCGACGTTCTACGCGAAGACGTTTCCGGACAGCGCGGTCGGGGCGGTGCATCACGCGCCCGGCGATTATCCCGACGGCAAGCAGGGCGACGTGTTGACGGTCGAGTTCACGGTGATGGGCATTCCGTGTCTCGGTTTGAACGGCGGGCCCGCGTTCAAGCACACCGAGGCGTTCTCGTTTCAGGTCGCCACCGACGATCAGGCCGAAACCGATCGTTTGTGGGATGCGATCGTCGGCAACGGCGGCAAGGAAAGCGAGTGCGGCTGGTGCAAGGACAAGTGGGGGCTGTCGTGGCAGATCACGCCGCGCGTGCTGACCGATGCGTTCACCAACACTGATCCGAAGGTCGCCAAGCGCGCGTTCGACGCGATGATGAAAATGCAGAAGATCGATATCGCCACGATCGAGGCTGCGGTGCGCGGCTGATCGGAGCGCGCGACGGCGGTGCTTGAGGCCGCGGCTGAAGCGGCGGGTTCGGGCCGGCACCTGCGGTAACTCGGATTCGCCGAACCACGGGATGCGGCCTGGCCCGCGTCCCGGTGGTCCGCGACGCGCTCGTGCGGCCTGCGTCGCAACCCCGTGCACTGCGCCTTACTTGGCCGGGCGCCGCCGCTCGAATCGCAGCTGTCTTGACCCTGTCATGCGCGTGGCATCGAATCCGCGCAACGGCTCAAGCGCCGGGAGACGAGCATGGCGCCGTTCCGCATTCCAGTCTCAGGCCGGGTTCCGGCTGTTTCGCGCGTGTTTGTGCGGTATTTGACCTGGCTTGTGTTGCTTCTGGCGGCGTGTCCGGTGTTCGCGAGTGAACAGGCCGCGCAGTGGCGGGTGGTCAGCGACAAGGACGGCATCCGGCTGGAGGCGCGGCGCATTCCCGGCGAACGTTTCGATGAGCTTCGCGTCACCACGTCGCTGAAAGCCTCGCCGAAGACGATCGCCGACTATCTGCTCGGCAAGTACCTGGACGAGAAGAACAAGAACATCCGTCGGACCTTCATCCAGCGCGGGCCGGACATGGCACTGTGGTCCGACGTGCTCAGCACTTCGGTCGCCAGCGACCGCTGTTACTCGATGCGCTTCGAGCGGCACGCGTTGGCCAACGGAGCGATGCGGGTGAGGTTCGTGTCGCTGGACTATGCCGGCCGGAAACCGATGCCCGACTGCATCGCCTTGCGCGCGCGCGGCGAGTGGACGATGACGCCGACCGGCGACGGGACGCGCCTGAGCTACGCCTCCTTGACCGACATCGGCGGCAGCGCGCCGGCATTCCTGGTGCATCGCTCGCTTGCTTCGGCCGCCGTTTCCAGCGTGCGCAAGGTGGTCGCGGGTTCGTCGGGTCTGGCGCTGCCGCGCGGCATCGGCGACTGAGCGGCGGCGATACGAATCCGCATTCGGATCGAAGACCGCCGCGGATCGAGACCGATCGTCAGCCCGCGGGTTCGCCGAACCATCGCACCGCGGCCTGAGCGGCCCGCTCATGATCGCTCGCGTCCTCGCTCGCCCAGGCGACGAAACCATCCGGACGCACCAGCACGGCGCTCACGCCGATCCGATCCTTGGTGTCGCTGGCGATATACGCGATCCGATCGCTCCAGCGCTGCGCGAGCGCGCGCAATCGCGCATCGGCGTCGAAGTCCAGCAGCAGGCCCTTGCCGTTGCGCAGCAACTCGCCAAGCCGGGTTCCATCGGCCAGTTCGAAGTCCGGCGCGCTGCGCCCCACCAGCGGGTGACTGTCGCCCAGGTCGTAGCGAAGGCCGACGCCCCATACGCGTTCGGCGAAATAGGTGGCGCCGTCGCGGGTGTCGATGAGGTCGCGGATGATGGCTTCGAGCGCGCGCGAACTCGGGCTGGGCCGCATCAATGCGACCTGGGCGCGCGACCAGTCGAGCACCTGCGCGCCGACCGGATGGCGTTCGCTGAAATAGCTGTCGAGCAGGTCGGCCGGCGCGTCGCCGCGAACGGTCGCGGCAAGCTTCCATCCCAGGTTCATCGCATCGCCGAGACCGAGGTTGAGCCCTTGGCCGCCCAGCGGCGAATGGATGTGCGCGGCGTCGCCGGCGAGCAATACGCGCCCGTTGCGATAGGCCGTCGCCTGATAGGTGCGGTCGGTCCAGGTCGTGGCGAGTTGCAGCGCGGTCACGGTGACGTCGGTGCCGGAGATGTGGCGCAACACCGTCTGCACCTGATTGAGCGTGACCGGTTGGGTGCGATGGAACGCGCCGCCGTCGAAAGAGGCCATCGCGATGGTCCCGGGCTGCGCCTGGAAATACATGCCGGTCGGCGTGTAGTGGCGGCCCAGGCTGAGCTTTTCGGGATCGGCGATCTCGACGCGGACCGAATAGCCGGTGAACTCGGGATCGGTGCCGACGAACTCGAACCCGCCGGCTTTGCGCACCAGACTGCGGCCGCCGTCGCAACCGACGAGCCAGCGGCCGCGAAAGGTTTCGCCGCTGGCGCGAATGCTCACTTCATCGTCCGACTGATCGAATGCTTCGACGCGCAGCCCGCGTTTGATCTCGACGCCCAGCGCGATTGCGCGCGCGGCCAGGACCGACTCGATGCGCTCCATCTCGGCGCCGGTGGCGGCATCGGCGGGGCTGGGCAGTCGATACGGCCACTTCGCGGTATCGATCTTGGCGACGTCGAAAGGAATGCCGGCGAAATGCCCGAACTGGCGTCGTGGTTTTTGCGCCGCTGGCCCGGTTGCGGGGGCGCTGTTGCTCGAGTCGTCTTTTGGACCTTGCGGCGCCTCGATATCGTCCAACAAGCCGCGGCGATAGAAGGCTTCCAGCGTGAGCGTAGAAAGCCCGCGCATGCCGAACGGCAGCCGTTTCAAGGAAGCACGCGGGTCCTCGGCCTGCTCAATGATTAACACCGACAGGCCGGCGAGGCGAAGCTCGCAGGCGAGGAACAGGCCGACGGGGCCGGCTCCGGCGATCACGACGTCGTAGATCAAGGGGCAGTCCTCGCGGGGGATGAGGGTGCGTTTGCGGGAGCGAATACGGTGTCGCTTTGCTGCCGATGAGGCGATTGGGTCGCTTTGGCTTGGGTAGTGTAGTGGGCGTTTCAGGGCGCAGGGATGCCGAATTGGGTTTTTGGGTGGTGGGCGATGGCGGCGGGTGGTGGGGGCGCTTTGATTCGGGGGCTAAAAGCAAATCCCCCCTCCCCCCCTTTTTCAAAGGGGGGAACAGCAACTGCAACGGCAGGAAGAATGGCGAGCGGAAATATCGTCACCTTTAAAAGGGTTGGCGACGATGTTGTTTGCTTCAAGTCAGTGGACTGCGGAGGGGAATTTGCTCCACTCGTCCATGTGCAGCACGGTGGCGACGCGGTCGGCGAGTAAGGCGGCCATGGCCTCGCGGCTGCGGAATGGCTGTCTCTCCCGCGGGTGGGAGAGACCAGACGTTTGTGTCGCCATGGGCTATCGCAACCGGGGCCTTCGCAGCAGACACCTTCGCAACCGCAACCGCAACCGGTCGCGACCCACTTAAAGCGCCGCGGGCTGTTGCTGGGTCACGCAATGCACCATGCCGCCGTTGCGATACAGATTGCGCACGTCGATGCCGATCACGCTGCGGCCCGGATACAGGCGTTGCAGGATCGACTTGGCGACGGCGTCGTTGGGATCCTTGTACTCGGGCATCAGCACGACGCTGTTGCCGACGTAGTAGTTCACGTACGAGCCTTTGTAGCCCAGCTCATAGCCGTATGCGGTCACCACGTCGCGCGCGGTCAGCGGCAGCTGCACGATGCGGTAGGCGGCGCCGTCGATGTCGCTCGCGCGGTACAGGCGATCGATGTCGGCCGACGACAGGCCCCATTGGCGCAGATCGGCGCGGCTCATGGTGACCACGGTGTCGGGCGTGCCGAAGCGGGCGAAGCCGTCGATGTGCATGTCGGTGATGTCGTCCTTGCCGCCGGGCGCGCCGTCGAGCCAGATGAACTTGGATACGCCCAG
>Ga0207425_1000649_pt1 | contig 19226 bp, 15 predicted proteins | sample AraplaF_Col_mTSA_FD_184255 | JGI IMG/M metagenome (GOLD analysis project Ga0207425, IMG submission 184255) | Arabidopsis root microbial communities from the University of North Carolina, USA - plate scrape MF_Col_mTSA (SPAdes) (version 3) | ecosystem: Host-associated > Plants > Roots >...
CGTTCGACCGGATTGGGCCGGCGCGGCAGCAGCGGATCGGGGTTGGACCCGGCGCCCGGCGGCGAGGTCCCGGAGCGGCCGGAGCGATCCGATCCACCACCGCCATTCGGCGAATCCGTCTCGGCGGCGGCGCGGATTGCGGCCGATGTTTCAGGACGCGAACCCGGTCCCAGATTCGTCCGACCATCCGGCCGGGTATTGCCTATCAATCGATTGGGTCGATCCATAACCTCTCCATCGGGCATCCATGCCCGAAAAAAATACCATTCGAAATTGCTCTTTTCAACCAGCAAAAAGAGTGATCTTTTTGCAAGGGGGTACGCAACAATGAGTTGCGCTATCCTCGCCCCGCCAGACGGTCGGGGACGAGCGGCCGCCCACGTTTCAGCCCTGCAGGATGCTCCGGCGAGACCTATGACCAACGCTCCCCATCAAGAATTCGCCAATCGGCTGCACCAGGCGCTCGACTTCTCCGGATTCGCCAAAGGCCGAGCCCGCACCGGTGCCCTATCCGCCTACTACGACGTCAGCCGCGAGACCGCTCGCAAATGGCTGGTCGGCCTGGCGCTGCCGGAACTCGAACGCATGCTGCAGATCGCGGTGCAGCAGCACGTGAGCTTCGAATGGCTCGCCACCGGCCGCGGCACGATCGAAGGCAAATCGCTGTCGGTGCGCGAAAACGCGGCCAAATACAGCGATCCCGACGAACTGCGGCTGATGGGCCTGATGCGCAAGCTGTCGCGCAAGAAGCGTCGCGCGCTGATCGAACTGCTCGACGGCAACTGAGGTCCCGGATTCGGACGCGCGTCGTGCCGGCGCAGCCGGCGACGCTTCGGGCGAGTACGCGCCGCGCGCGCTGATGCCATCGGCTGCAAGCGCGACACGCGGCGGCCGCGCCCGGCAAACGCCCTTGCGCGACATGCGCGGCATCGGCGCGACTGAATCGGTCGCCGCGGCGAACACACGCAGCGCTTGAGAACGCGCCGTCAGGCCCTATACTGAACCTGTCAGCGAAACAGCTGTCCCCGGGGGTGCACTGGCTTCGACGGGGGTCGCGAAATCGCCTGGTGCATGCCGAGGGGGTAGCTTTCCTCGTTAATCCAGCTGCAAAACTCTAGTTGCCAACGACGACAACTACGCTCTCGCCGCTTAAGGCGTAAGCCTCGAAACTGCTTGTGTCCGTGCTCGCAGCGTAGAGTCATTATCACGGAATCGTCGGGAGCGGCTGCCTGTCAGCGCCCGGTTAACCTCTAACAGGCTGGTTCCTGGATGCGCTTCGCGCACCGTGCTGTTCGGGAACGAGATCTAACGGAGCGCTAAGCATGTAGTACCGGGGATGGAGTGCCTTCGGACGGGGGTTCGATTCCCCCCACCTCCACCAATTCGAAGTCCAAGCAAGTCCAAGCAAGGCCGGAACTCCTTACAGATCAAGGGTTCCGGCCTTTTTTGTGTCCGATGCTGTCCGACGAGAAGCATTGAAGTCCGGGGGCATTTGGGGGCAAATGTGGGGCAACGGGACCGCACGGACAGTGTGTTGCCCCCAAAGCTCAGAGAGCCGCACAAATGCCCTTGACCGATACTGCGATCCGTAAGGCCAAACCGACAGAGAAGCCACAGCGCCTATTTGATGGCGGCGGCATGTATCTGGAGATCTCCCCTGCAGGTGGCAAGTGGTGGCGGCTGAAGTACCGCTTCGCGGGAAAAGAGAAACGCCTTTCCTTTGCGATGCACTGCAGGATCGACTCCTGCAGCAAGCCTTTTTCTTGCGACTTCACGTTTGCCTCTGGCGTCAGCCAAGCTGGCGCTCGGATAGGTCCCCAACCTGAGGGAATGGTGGCGCGCGCTATACGGCCTCGCGGTTGTCGGGGTTCCTAGATCGAAGATCGCAACGCTACGCTACCTCGTCAAGCAGGTCGGCAGCTTCGAAAATGCCGAGGTGGAATTCTCATACAACTTCAAGAAAGCCTAGCTAGCTAATTTTTGAAGCCACTCGGGAATAAAAACACATCGTCTACGCACAGGCTGAGCATCGGCCGCCTGGGCTTTTGGTAGATGTGAGCTATATCAATGCGCCTCTGACAAGCTTGACGCTTGACCGCGCCGCATCATTCCCATCAGCAACCAAAGAACGCGTCTGGACGGTTCAAGCCGTCAATAGAAATTCTCCAAGGCCTCCATTCGAGCAAGGTGGCTGCGAAGACGATTTTGAAAACCGTCAGCAAATCGCAATTTAGCAAGTTCCGTCCTTGTGATAAAACCGCGCGTGGCACGGGCCGAGAGTGGTTTTCCTTCATGGTTAAGGAACTCTGTTAATGCAGGCCGAATTTTCCACTCTGGATAAGCGTTTATGGAAACGGCATGTCTGTAATCGCCATCATAGCGAGCGGCCTTAGGCCAAGGCCCGTGTGGATCGAGCCTGCTGTCACGTGCTGTACTATATTTCTTGGGGCGGGCCAGGCGCTTACCGAGCCATTTTGCGACTGGGACCGACACGGCATTACCCACCAGTGACCACCGCAATGAAGCACGGCCCACCCCTTCGGCCGGTCTCGTCCAATTGCTGGGAAAACCCTGAAGCCTTTCAGCGTCACGGATATCCGGAGTGATGACTTCACCCGTGGGCAGAAGAATCGCTGGCGGAGAAGCAATTCCGATTGAGGACCCTCGCTTAAGCGTCGGAATGCCGTCGGGTACCCATCCCAATCCGCGCAGCCCTTCCGTCCAATAAAATCCGTGGGCTTGGATATCCAGGTTCGTGGCTGTCGCTTGAGGCTGGACTTCATCCGAAAGGATAATCGAGGCAGGATCGACATCGGTCGCGGTCGCCACGATTAGGACACGTTCGCGACGCTGCGGCAGGAATGACAAACTGCTCACAACCCGATATGCCCACCGGTACCCCCTCCCTTCGAAGGCTTCGGCTAGAACCTGCATCGCCCGCCCCTTGTTTAGCTGGAGCATAAACGGCACGTTTTCCAAGACAACCCAAGCGACCCGCCGTTTATCCAGTAACCGGAACACCTCGCCAACTAGGCTAGATCGCGCGCCATGGATGCCGACAGCTAGACCTGCTTGGCTCAGATCTTGGCAAGGAAAACCCGCAACCAAGAGATCGACCTCCCTAGGAAGTGACTTAAGTCCGCGCACATCGCGCTTGCAGTCCACGTCCGGAAATCTCGTGGCAAGAACGGCACGCGCAGGCTCCCATAGCTCGCATAGCAGCTCTGTCTCATGTCCGGATGCGGCAAGGCCCCGCTCAAATCCTCCTATACCCGCGAACAAGCCTGCAACCTTCACAACGCTTCCTTCGATTCGACTACAACGGTGGGGAGATCGTCCTGTGTATTGCGAGCCACTGGTACATTCCATTCACTTGCGTAATCTGCATGCAAAGAATGTTCCGTGCGAACTGTTCTCGATAGAGAACGGCAACTCGATAGCCCTGATCTGGTCAGCGATCGCCAGATTCTGATTGAACGGCACTTGGCTGGACGTTGCCCAGGAACCAACCCCCTGGTCGAAAAAGATAGTTCCCGCTCCCCTAGCTGTTCGGAAATCGAGGCAACGCCTGTGAGGGACCTGCTGATGGAGAACCAATGTAGACGTGGAGGAGAGCCGAGTGAGCAGATGCTGGAAAACTACGTTTCGATCGGAAACGTTCGCCCAGTCGTCCTTGAACGTCGTGCCTACCCGGGGACGGCGATGATCTCGGCGCTGTATGAGCGTGTCAACGACCAGCAAGGTATTCGCATCGCAGAATCCAGAGAACAGCTCCGTCACCAGGCGGATCACAAGCGGATTGAATAGGTACCTGTCCGAATAGCGCATTTCGATGCAGCGTTCGGAGAGGATCTCAGAGAGTGTTTCGTCACGGCTCGTCAGGAGCGACTTCAGGCGCTGCCCGAACCCTTCAACAACGCCGTCAAGCTCGGTATCGATCTCGAAGACCGTCTCGCGATTTCGCTGGACAAACAGTGATCGTGAATCAATAGGATGTGATGCGACGGAAGGGCTTTCAAGCGTGCCGCGTACCACGGGAGCATCTGAGGTGCATGCCCATCCTCCGTCTATACGGTAGGCGTCGCGGTCCAGTGATCCCCAGCCAGTAATCCGACCATGCCTAACGGTTCGAGCTAGCAGGTGCTTATCGTCTGGTGGCAAGGTACAAAGTGACGCACGGGCACGTTCAATCCAAAGCGCAATACGGCGGCGGGTCACAGCATCGGCCTGCTCTAGCGCCGTCGCGTCAATTTCGACACGCACGTTTCGTTCACGAGCGCCCCATCGCTCAACGACTGACGCCATTGGCCACGCATCGAAGTCCCATTCGCTAGGATCCCCGTGCAACATCACAGTCAGGCTGGTCGCTGGATCCGCGAGCGCCTCGCTCAATGCGTCGGCAAGCGCGGATGGCTCGTAGGTAGTGGATGCACCGAAGAGGCGATGCGCGTCTGGAATTGAGATCCGCGACAGTGTATCGGCAAGCAGTTTAAAAGCCGCCTCGCGATCCGTGGTGTCGACTGCATGCTGCATGTCGGGAGCCAGAACGCAGCGGGGGCAGACGCGCTTGGCTCCCGGGTCCCCGCACCTACCCACCGACATGCAATTAAGGAAGCCACACGCTTCATGCAGCACATTGACAGGATCTCGCATGATACTGGCCGCAAACCCGGCCCCGCCGCTCGCCCTGTCGAACACAACGCTGCTCCAGTTGTCAGCTCCTTGAGGATTGGGCGCCTGTGGCGCGGCAACGCCCATTTCGTCGGCATCGATGCCGAGCATCTTCGCTAGCGCCTCGCGAACCGCCAGCGCGACGGTCAACGCCACTTCGCGCGAGGAGCAATCGTAGAGTTGGATTTCGCATAGGTCGGTGCGGATCTCGTGACCCAGATCGAGGTTGCGTGCCACCGCATAAGGAGCAAACTCAGGGGTACCGGTGCAAGCGTCTCCATCGGACACTGTCGGTACTCCGCGTAGTGGCCTGTGGCCGGACAACCGGGCGGCACCGCCCTTTTCGACTTCGGGCTCGGCACGTCCACAGTGCAGGCAGACCGCATAGCCATGCCTATTTTCGCCCGGATTGAACCAAAAAACGATTCCGTCTGGACTTGAGCGTACCCGTCCTACTGCCGGATCAGGGAGTGCACGCCACACGGCATCACGAACGGAAACCCAGGGCTCGACGATCTGTCCCGCTCCAATCTCACTCGGGTCGTCATGGATCTTGAACCGAACGTCGACCGAAAATCCTCCGGGGCTGATGAAGTGGCGCGCGGTTAAGTTGTCCGATCCACACTCAACACACGGTGTCGCCTCCAATGCGGAGGGCCTGGAAAACAGCGCACCGCAGGACTTGCAGTACCACATCGTTCGGAGGCTCTGGATCTCTCGTTTTCCGGCCTCATCGACTGGTCTTTGCCAATTGAGCGTGAGGCCGGCGGACTCCCTTACGACTCCGTCCACTACGATTCCGCGGCCGGGAGCGTACTCATATATGCCTATCTCGCGTGAGCGCGAGGGATAACCACGGCCGAAGCTCCTCTCCCTGGAAGCTTCTTCGCTGTCCGATTTTGCTTCCCGTTCGCCGGCAGTTTCGGTCACAAACTGCACCACATCCGTGGGGAATCCATAGGACGGCAGGAAGCCTCTAGCCGCCAATTCCCCGAGCAGATAGCCTCTCTCAAGCCGCTTACGCTGTAATTCCCGCGCCTTGTTGATCGCGGCAAGATCCCCTTCGCTTACCGAATTCGCATCCGGAGAGGAAAACAACGCTTCCCACTCGGCCTCTAGGTCAGAGGAGACACGCAGCATCCTTTCACGGAGGATCGCGATCAGATCCAAGTTCGGCGACACCGACGTGCCAGCTAACAGAGTACCTAGTGACGAGCGTAATACGAGGTTGGACAAGATGCCATCCAGCCACAGAACGAAGGCATTCGCGGGACTGTGACCGTTCCGGATTTCGATACTACTGTCGAGTCCAAAGAACTTGCCATTGCTGAGCTTATGAAGCTCCGAGCCACGACTGGAAAGAAAGCTAGCGAGAAGGAGCGCAGCTGCGTGCCTGATAGCGATGCTCGCGCTTTGGAGGCTGACCTTGGGCGTGGTGACTTGACGTTCGAGATAGCTCTGCGGATTCCCGATGATCATCTGGTCAAGGGGACGATCCTTACATAAAGTGAGGCCCAGGGCGATCGGCTGTCGCTGTCGGCCAGCCCGTCCAACGCGCTGACGGTAGTTCGCGATCTGTGGCGGCGCGTTGGTGTTCAGGACTGCTTCGACGCTGCCGATATCAACGCCCATTTCCATCGTGGTCGAGCAACTGATCACATTGATCCTACCCGCCTTGAACTCACGCTCGTATCGCCTGAGTGTCATGCTCGACTGCTGGGCGGAGTGTTCCGCTGCGCGAATCCAGGGAGAGAGCCGGGCTGCGCGATCATGTTGGTCACCCCATTTGCCCGCATCGCGCAGTGTCTTCACAGCCTGATCGTCTGCGAGCCAGCCATCAACTTGCGCTTCCGTGACCGTTCGGCCATCACGATCTTGTCCCCAGGGAAACGGCAGGCGCGGAAGCTCAATCGGCTCTGCGACTGGATGAACGCCGCCCACATCGTAGGGACTCAGCCCCCTAAGTGTGGTATCGAGGACGCGCCGCGTGGTAGGACACCAGAACGCCCTCTCTAGTCGGGCGACGGACAATGCATTTAGCCTAAACCGATATCCATTTTCAGTTGGCACCATAAACCGCTTCAGATCACGCCAAGCGTCTTCCAGAACTGCAGCGACCGCATCTTTGTGGGCGTGATTGTCAAGCTGCATACCCGTTGACTGGAAGAGCATCCGCACCACACGGGTCGGACGATTGCCATAGGCATTTGGCCACAGACGCACATACTGGCTCGACTTCGCACCGGGTTGCCAAGGCTTGACCTCGATGTGACTCTGTCGGCGATCGATCCAGTTCAACCACCAGCGATCAAAATCCAGCGCCACGTTCGTTCGCAGGAAATGGGTGACCAACAGACGCAGCAGATCGCGCCAATCGTCATGACTTAGGCCGATAGCTTGAGCCGACTGCGGGGCCTGAGCAAGCACGTCGTCAATGCCGGGAATCTCAAAACGGAAAAGGCCGAGTGTTTCTGCCGAGTTGGCGCGTACCGGGCGGCGCATCGCCTCTCGATAGAGCAGGAACTCCGCGAGAACCTGCGTTTCTTGAAACCGGCGGTCGCGGTTCGCAGTTGTCCACAAATCCCTGAGGAAATGCTCGACGGTGACGTGGTTAGCCAGTCGCCGCACAAGGTCCGGCCACGGCTTGGCGGTGCCGCGCAGCATTTTGTTGCGATTGCTCTCCAGCTCATCTGCTATGCCCGCAAGCAGCGCGCTTCCGGGTGTGGCGCGAAGCGCCGCGATCTTAGCCTCGATTTCCTTTAGAGCTTGCTGATCGACACCGGGATCTTCCTGCATAAAATGATAGATGAAGCTGCGGACGAAGGATCGCTCTGAGGCAATCTGTATGTTCGCCGCGTGGCGTGCTGTCCCCTGTCGAGCGTCGGTAAAGGTAATCAGTCGACGGCCCTCAAACGGCAACAGCTCTTGCGTATCAGACTCGGCGGACAGATTGGCTAGAAATCCCGGTGTGACTTGCGCCATGAGAAACGGCGCTCCGGCCACCACCGGACGCATCGCGCCACGCTCCGGATCGACCCGCAGAGGCGCGCGCAGGCAGCTCGGACAGGATCGAATGTCACCGCTGGCGGAAAAACATGTGGCCTGTTCGCCATCCGGATCAAGGGATCCTGTCTTCAGTGCAACGTGGATGCGCGCGGCGCCCACTTGCATCGGCAGGGAGAGGTATCGTCGTAACAACATGCCCGGCGCGACGACCTCCTCCTCTGCGTCCTCGTCTTCCGCAGCGACGCTGGGATCCTCGCGCTCAAGCATCTGTTCAAAACCGTCATCGTCGTTGCCATCACTCCATGCGGCGATTCGCGAACCTTCGTCATACTCTTCGGCCCGCAGGGCACCTTCTCCGCAGAGGGTGCAGCAGACCCACTCAAGCACTATGGATCCGCAGTGCGGGCAGTGTTCCCTGGCATCGAACAGGATCGAGCCGTAGGACCAGTCAGAACCTTCCTCACGCGCGGGGCTGGCGACGCAGTCAGGATTGATGCACGTCCACAGGCCCGATACCGTTCTGTGGAACAGGTGGATGCGACTTGGAAGAACGGCATCGGCACCAGTTGCCGCCATGGAAGGGGGCGAATTCGGATCTCTTGCCCGCGCAGCCTCCATTAGCATCGTCGTCGGATCACCCGCACCGCCAGAAAGCAATGCTGATTTCTCTTTCCAGCTACGCCACGAGTAGATCTTGCCACTGCGCAACTCCTCTCGGATCATGCGCAGCTGGCTCGATTCGGCCAGCAGCCGCCCGCTGTCGTGCGGATCGAGACTCTCTAGCCTCTCCAGAGGAACTGGACGATCGCTACAAAGTTGCGGAGCTGGCGGCAACGGTGCGCGACTGCCCTCGACGACGTGGATGGCGTTGTCCGGCGCGCCCGACAGCTCTTGCAGAAAGCGGCGAAGATCTTCCTTCGCGTTATCACCACCAATTGTGGCTGACGTCGCCACGTAGCGGATCTGGTCTGGCGTGCGGCCGAATGCGAGCGCAACCCGGCGGAGCAGGAGCGATATCTCGGCTGCCTGCGCGCCCATGTAAGAGTGTGCTTCGTCGAGAATAATAAAGTCTAACGTTCCTTGCGACGCGTTTAGGATCGGGGCGTCGTTCTGGCGAATCAGCATGTATTCCAGCATCGTCGCGTTGGTGACCAGCACTGGCGGCGGCGACGCACGCAAAGCCGTGCGATCAGATATACGCCAGGGCTTCGCCATCCGTTCCGCAGCACGTGCTGTCTCAGGCGTCTCGCCGTTGTACAAGCAATACCTAAGAGCGCCCTCGAAAGGCTCGAACCATCGATGAAGCCGCTCTTCCTGGCTACTGATAAGTGCGTTTAAGGGGTAGAGCATCAATGCCCGTACCCCGGTTAGATTTTTCGTACCGCCATCCGACAGCCTCACCAAGCTATCGAGAACTGGAACCAGAAAGCACTCCGTTTTACCCGAACCGGTGCCGCTCGAAACGATCACGGATGAGGGAACGACAGAGGTGAGGTGGCGCCAGGCTTCGGCCTGATGCCGGTATGGCGGGAAGGACACGTCACTCAAGATTTTGATCGTGCGCGGATCAAGAATCCCGGCTTCGAGTCCACCCCATCCCCCGTCAAGCGGCAGCCACGGGAATGCCCCCTCGATAAACGGCTCGGCGAGCAATGACCCGTCTATACCCGCAGGCGCCCCCCAGCTGGACCGGAGTTGCCGTGCTAGCGTTCTCGATCGTGGTCTAATCATACCGATGATCGCATCGGCAGCTTGTTCTGGCAGGCGGGTGATCATTTTATTGAGATCAATCATGTTCTTCCCCGACGGGTGCTATTCCTGCCTGAAGTGCGGCGGACAGGCAGATCGGAATGATCGCCTCGAAGTATTCCGGGTCGTAGAGCCAAACATCGCGGCATCGTTTAAGTGCATCGCGGCCCAAGCTGATCCATCCGCTGGCATGATCGGCCAGAGCGAACGGAACCGATATGACATCCGCCAAGCTTGGGTCATACGGTATCCAACGCTCCCGGTGCCGCTCTCTGTGTTCCACGGTCAAAAGGTTGTGTGGTGGTGGCCCGACATCTTCATGACGGCTCACCATGCGATCTATCTGGCGACGCAGGCCGTCGCGGCGGCCAATCGGTGGCAGGTGTACGGTTGTACCGTCGATGGCTTGATTCTTCCGGGTCATCTCCTTAACGATGACCCGGAAGAACACAGCATTGGCGTGAGCGGCGAGATCGGGGCGCAGTCCAACAATCTCTCTCAATGCGACGAGCTCGCGTTGATAACCAATCGACGCGTCGATCCCAAACTCCTCCGATACCTGGCGTACATAGCAAATCCGTTTTGAGAAGGATTGCAGCCAGTCTTTTACCGATGTAGCGCACCACAGGAACGGCAGGTCACGCTGGATCTCCAACAAGGCGACACGTTCGTCGAGAGATTCGCACTCTGCAAGCAGCCTGGTGGCAACGCCAGGCGCATGGCCGAGGAGCCTCAGCGCATCGATCGATGCGATGGGTAATTCCTCGCGCCGGGCGAGCATCAGTAGTTCGATCAGTTTCCGGCGATCCTCCGGCAGCAGCCCCTCCGGATCGGCATAGACCTTACACAGCGCATCGGTGCTGCGCGATGGATCGTCCTGGCTTATGGCCCGCTCGAAAGTCGTCGGCTTCGCTACGCATTTTCCGGCGCTAGCGGACAGAATCCTCGGACGGATCCTCAAGCCGTTGCGGCGACGGCCATAGATGAGCCAGGGCCCGGTTGGCAATGAGCAGCCCAGCTCATCACGCATCGAACTATGGCAAGCCGGTGCCTCGACGTTCACCGCGCCAGCGGACGGCTGTGTTAAGGAGATTCCCAGCAGGTCGAGCCCATGAGTTGACGCCAACGCGGAGAAGACAGCGTTTCTTGGGCCGTCAAACGGATCGATTTCCTCTGCATACCAGCGAATTTCCGCAATGCGTTTCGTTCCTCCCATCGCAGTGAGATCCACACGGGCATCCAGGCTTCCAGAACTGCCAAGCAACTGCCTGACGCTGTTAGCGAAGGCCGCAAGAGGGACATCCCCCGAGATGACGCGATTGATCACTAACGGCGGCGCATCGTTCGCGCGCAACTCCAACGTCACAGGAATCCGACGCGTGGCACAGAGGCGGATTCCCTTAAGGTCGTCGACAGCGAAGGTCGAGCGCGATGGCAAGATGGAATCGGAACCGTCGATCAGGCGCAGTTCGAAGCTTGGATCAGTGAACGACAGTTCCAGTTCTGCATCCCAGCGAAGCCCAATAGTGACCGTCGGAGAGCAGGAGGGTGGGCCAAGTTCGACGATCGAAAAGCCATCGTCGTGGCGGATGTGAAGGTGCGGCGCGCCACGTGCCGAAAGCAGCAAGCTATCGCTGCCGACGACACGCAGTTCCCGCGCGACCCCGTCTAGGATCGCATCGAATTTCGGCGGAACCACAGAGGCGGTAGTACTGAACTGCATCTCGCCGCCGAAGATCAATGCGATGTCGATTCTTCCCCATGGCTTGCTGCCTTCTATCTTCCGCCAAGTTCCGCGCCCCCTCGGGCGCCAGTACTGCTCGTGACGCTGGGTCGGACTGAGCAGGCCATTGCTCTCGATCCACAACGTCGGCACACCACGGAACACGGATTCATGCGAATTGTGCAGGAGGTTACCGACGAGGATCGGCCGGCCGACTGCGCTGCTTTCGACCGAGGTTCGCCAGGACCAGCAGACGCCGTTTTGAGTTAGTGCTGCGGCCCCGCTGAAACAGACGATGCGCCGACCCGACGTCGGGCATTCCCCCAAATCGGTATAGCCATCAGAAAAGGATACGGAATCGAAAGTGTCGTGGCGAACGGCCAGGGCGAGCGTCGGCCGACTCGTCTTCACTGGCGAGGTTCCTAGAATCCGCAGAGTCTTGGGCGCGCCCGATCCGTCAACCCGCTCAAAATGCATTGCGATGACCGGGCCATCGAGCGCCTCTCCGCCGGGGGCAATGAACTCAGCGGCAATTCCGTTTCCGATCAACACGGCAAGCTTGGCGGCACCCTCCAAGCAAAGCGGTGCGTCGAATCCCGACACGAGTGCACGCAGCTCATTGGCTTGCGTTCCTTCCCTCTCGCAGGACTCAATAGCCGCGACTGCGACTGGCTGCTCACAGAACGGCGACATTGGGACGATTCGTGCGCGCCGGCCGTCCTTAACTGCGTCGGCGACCGACTGCGGCAGGCGCCGCGAATCCAAGACACCTGTCAGGTTGAGCGAGGCTCGTGGCTGCCAGTCTGTGCCCACCAGTAACAAGTACCGCTTGATGCTGAGCGCGGTGGTGCCTTCTTCGCGAACCCGAACGATCTGTTCAACCATCGCCCGGATGTCCTCGGATTCGATATTGAACGGAAGTTCGTCCCGCCAAAGGGGACGTAACTTATCGAGCGTGCCCACAGGATCGCTCGCATCCGCCGGAAGCAAGGCCCGAAACCTCACGATCGTTTCACATAGTTCGGTGGCTGGCTCGACTAGAGCATGTGCGAGCCGGCCTGAAACACGCCAAGCTTCCGCATCGACCGAGTTCCGAACTGGAAAACCCTTTTCGGCCGCGATCACGGCGTTCTTCAGCCATGAAGAAATGCGGGGATCTTCGCGAACTGAGGCGACAGGAAAGCCGGCCTCACGCACGATGGCTAGCAGTCGTTCACCACCGGTTGGTTTCGGACGCCGCCAGATATGTAGCCCGCGATCAACGAGCGATTCGATTTCGCTGTAACGGACACCGGTATTGGATCCATAGTCCAAACCGATAGCACGAAGTGGACGAATCCAGTCCCAATGTCCGCCATTGCGTTCGCGCCTGAACCATTCGGCGACGTGAGATACAACCAGTCCGGCACCATAGAAATCGTTGAGTGCCGAAGTACCGTGGCGCCGAAGAATCTCGCCTATGTGGTCGAACTCAGAACGCGCGAATCTGTAGGCATACAAGGGCCGGCGGTCGGGGCTTGCAAGGCCCCGAGATGCCAGCAGCGATAGCCATCCCTCCCTGAGCTCCGCTTTCAAATCCCCCCCCTGCCAGACACCGCAATACCCATGCGGCGTACATCCCTGTTACCCGAAGAGTAACACTTACATCCCGCTCAAACGGAAGAAGGCCGCTATCGCGGCCAGGCAGTAAACCCTAAGCCACTTGAATGTCGTAAGTGGCCCCTGGCACGTGGATCACCCAGATCGTTAGGCGTCTTCCCTAGATCGGTAAGCTGGCCTTCTATCCAATGGCTTCAATAGCTAGGCCTCTACACATAGCGCGCCCTCAATCGAAGCGGGCGACAGAATTGAAAAAGCCAATAGAACAGCAAACACTCACGAGGCCGAACAGCATTTAACACACTGAAATAACTAGGTTTTCTTAGGAGTCTAATACGACCACAATACAGGTCGCGCTATGGAAATGCAGTCAGTGTCAAGCACTTACGGCGATGAGTCGCACATCATTTCTGTAACCGACGTTCCGCGCGCACGCGGGCGCGCGCGAAGATACTGGCATATGAGACTAATGGGCGGCCCTGGATCGAGCACGCTTGCCATGCATTCCGAGCTTTTTCTCTGTCAATTCCATGAGCTCGGCAGTAGACACTTGCAGGGTCTGCGCTAGCTTAAACAGGACTCTCAGACTCGGAGAGTTCAGCCCTCTCTCGATGAGGGACACGTAATTGCGTTGGATACCCGCCTCCAAAGCCAGCGCCTCCTGAGACAGCCCAGCGCGGCGCCTCAGTTCGCGTAACACCTCTCCAAAAGCGGCTTCTGGCTCCAACTTGCCCTCCAATGATCTGGGCAAGTAGGTCGCAATTGCACCTCCAAGTCTTCACAACATACTGGTCAAAGCCGATCGCACAGGATTGCCCCGTGGCTAAACTCCAGACGCATTACGACAACCTACAAGTCGCCAAGTCGGCCTCCGCGGAAGTGATTCGAGCGGCCTACCGGCAACTTGCCCAGCAGTGGCATCCAGATAAGCATCAAGGCGACCGAGCCCGGGCTGAGAACGTCATCCGCCTGATCAATCAGGCATACGAGGTTCTGAGCGATCCGGAGAAGCGCTGCCAGCACGACGATTGGATTGCCGAACAAATCCGCGTTGACACGTCAGCGAATGAAGGCCGCCCAAAACTAGAAGCAGCCGAACCTACGGCCATGGATCCATGGCCATCGGCTTTGACACGACACGCCAGCATGGGAGTTCTCATCGTTTTTAGTTCGTGCGTTGCCATCGCCGGCTCCCGTTCGCTTTTCGGCCCGACAGAAATCGTGCCGACGGTGGTCGGATTCGGTACCGCAGCTGCGCTTGGGCATTGGTAGAAGCGGGTTGAGAGCTCATCTTCAGAAGAGAAGATCAGTTCGATGACCTGGGCATTAGCGGCATGCTGGGCGGGCTTCCCTCTGGCGATCTCCATCATGGCCATGGGCGGAGTCGTTTTCTCGAATCTCCGGAACCCGCTTTGGATTACCGGTGCGGTAGCTGCCTGGTTCGCAATTGCCACAGCGGCGCGCGCTGCCTTCTTGCCAACACGTCGGCCGCTTCCAATGCTGAAGCTCGTTGGCTGGGCCTACCTTACCGCTGCCGGTTCGACCGTCACGTTTGCCGTGATCTTCCAGCCCGAGATCTTTGGCATCCCATCCGCGCCGTATGCATTCGCTCGCTACATCAGGATCCTTCTTGGAGCCCTCCTCGTCGGCTTGCCATTGAGCATCTGCTCAATGGCGGCGGCAGCTGGGTTCGCAGCCCTGACAACCATGGTCCGCAAAGAACCAATCCCGAAAGAGTCTTATAGGCCAGCCTTCATCGTGCTCGCTTCGTACGCTCCCGTTGTCGGGATGATTGCCTACGCGTTCCGACTCATCTAGAGGCAGCACATACACGGCATCCGCGCACCGCAATATCCCTGAAGGATCCAGCAGGGACACCCCACCCTCCAGGACAACGCTCCCTCTGGCATCGCAGAAGCATCCCTCAGGGACATTTAGGACTGGATCGCAGGACCTGACGAAGCACCCACCTTTCGGGGCAAATTTTGGGGCAACTAAAAAACAACAACCCATCAACATACTGCTTGATATGGATTTTAATGACGTGTTAGATAGCGCCCACCTCCACCATCTCAACAGATCAGGCTGAAGTTCCCAATGAGGACTTCGGCCTTTTTTGTGTCCGCAGTGGCGCCGAAGGATCTTGCAATCGGATTCGTCTTGGCGCCAACAATGGCGACGACTCGTCTACCGCAGAAACAGCCGCCGCCATGGCGCGCACCCCGCCCGTCCATACAGTTCTCACTCGCCGCGGAAAGACGACGCACCAATGACAGACGATCCCTATCGCGCCCCCACCCACGCGGTCAGCGCGCCACCCGCGAGCCGATGGCCGCTTTACGTGGTGATTCTGAGTTTCGTGCAAGTGCTGTTGTGCGTATTGAACAACGCGCCTTCGGCCATCGAGATGACCCGCAACGGTGATCTGATGCCCATCAGCTTGTTGGCTCTCGTCCTGTCCTGCACCACGACGCTGATCGGTGCCGCGATGTTGCTGTGGCGTAAGCCGTTATCGGCGTCGGTCGCCTATGCGATATCGAGCCTGTTCGCCGCGCTGGTCTTGGCTGAGTGGCAACCACCGTTGGCAATCACCGGGCTGGGCATCGCGCTGATCGGGCTTTTGGTGGGCGTGCATTTGCGCTTGCAAGCAAGGGCCGCTCGCGCAGCTTGAAGGTGGCACGTCACAGCGGCGGTTTTGCCGGCGTTCCAGGACGCCGATGCTCGCTGCTGGCGCCACGGCGCAAACAGGATCATTGCTACGGCGGCTGACTCGAACACGATCGAGAGCCGCTTGCAGGTCGCTTGCTTACGCAGCGAGGCCATCGACCCTTGCGAAGCCATCGGCCCTTGATCGTTCGCACATCGTCGTAGCGCATCGACAAGACCCGCCGCCGCGCCCTGTCCAATGCGGATGAGCGAGCTTGGCGCCTGAGGCGTGGCTCGCGATTCTTGCCATGCCTGCGCTCGGCCCGCGTACGGGCGGATGCGAAAAGGCCCCGGTCACCCGGGGCCTTCCTTCCCATCCCCCGCTCAGTTCTGCGAAGGCGTGTTCTCGGCGAAATACTCGTGACTGTCGGCGTTGTCCAGGGCGCTGGCCGGGTCGCTGAGGGCCAGGCTCTTGGCGCCGGACTGGCCGTAGACGTGATCGTCGGTACCGGCCACCGCGGTGAAGTGGCTGGTCTCGTGGATCAAGGTGCCGGCCTTGGAGTCGGTGCCGGTCAGCGGCGCGGTCCAGAACGCCTTGCAGACGTAGATCTCGTACGGCTGGTTCGGATAGACGTAGGCGTAGTACTTCTGGTTGCAGCCGCAGTTGACCGTGATCTCGCCGTTGCTCTGGTCCAGCGCCGCGTCGATGGCGACGAAGTGCTGGCTGGCGGTGGCGTAGCGCGAGGAGGTGTAGGAACCGAACCAGGTCGTGTAACGCGGACCGACCGTGCCGGCGTTGAGATAGCCCTTAGCGTTTTCGGCGTAGCCGCGCGCGGCGTTGACCGCGCCGCCGATGCTGTCGATCTGAGTCGCGCTGCAGCTCTTGTACGACACGCCGTTCACGACCGAACTACCGCCACCGCCGCCGGGCTTGCCCTGGACGCCGACGTTGCTGCCCTTGCCCGCCACCCACAGGCTCAAGGGCGCGCTCTTGGCGACCTGCGGCAAACCGTTCTTCTGGTTCAACGCGCTGCCGTCGGACAAGGACGCGAACTGCAGGGCCGAATCCATCGCGACGACGTACTGGCCGCTCTGGCTGAAGTCGTAGGCCTTCGACAAATCGACGACGCTGCGCAGGGTTTCGCCGGCGCGCAGGATCACGAAATCCTCGGCCTGCGGCAGGCCGCGTTTGATCATCGGGCCCTGATAGGCCACCGTCGCGCCGTCGCGGCTGATCTGGAACAGCTTGGATTCGACCAGATTCGACGGCAGTTGCCACTTGGGCACGCGCGCGGTGTGGCGGCTGGTGTTGGTCACCGTGACCTCGACCTGCCCTTGGAAACCGCCGGCCGGATCGGCCACGGCCATCAGGCCCACGCGCAGCGGGCTGACCCGGTCGGCCGGCGGCGCCGCGGTGACCGAGGCGATCGCGCCGGCCAGCAGCACGCCGCCCGCGATCGTCGGCATCAAAACGAGTTTCTTCATCGTGTTCACCTCGAAATTCGGTAAGAGTCCGTTGCCCGCGCTCAGAAGCCGGCGGCGTTGAGCCGGCCGCCGCTGACGGTCTTGCCGCTCAAGGAAGGGGTCGCGATCGCCGAGCTCATGATCGCGCTCTTGATGTCGGCCGCGGTCGCGCCCGGATGCGAGGACGCGTACAGCGCGACCGCGCCGGTGACGTGCGGCGTCGCCATCGAGGTGCCGTTGTAGCTGGCATAACTCGGCACGACCTGACCTTTCGAGGACACCGGCACCGTCGACCAGATGCCGTAGCCCGGCGCGCCGATGTCGATGGTGGTCGAGCCGTAGCTGTAGATCTGCGAACCGTCGGACCGCAGCGCGGTGACCGAAAGCACGTTCGGGTTCGGATACTCGGCCGGATAGCAGTCGGAGGTCTCGCAGTTCACGCCCGCGTTGCCGGCGGCGACCACGAACAGGATGCCGGCGGTGTTGGCGCGGCCGATCGCGTCCTGCAAGGCCTGCGAGAACGGACCGCCGCCCCAGGAGTTGTTGGTGGCGACGATGTTCAGGCCGTGACGCGACTTGAGATCGTTGAAGTAGTCGATCGCCTTGACCGCGTCGGCGGTGCTGCCGCTGCGCCGTCCGAGGAACTTGCCGCTGATCAGCTTGACCCCGCTCCAGCACACGCCCGCCACGCCCTGGCCGTTGCCGCCGGCGCCGGCGATGGTGCCCGCGACGTGGGTGCCGTGATCGTCGCCCGCGCCATCGAAGACCTGATTGTCGTTGCCTTCGAAATCCCAGCCGTGCACGTCGTCGATGTAGCCGTTGCCGTCGTTGTCGACGCCGTCGACAGGATCGTAGGGATTGGTCCACGCGTTCGCGGCCAGATCCGGATGCGAGTACATGTAGCCTTCGTCGATGATGCCGACCACGACGTTGCTGCAGTCGGTGTGACCGCCGGCCCAGGCGACCGCGGCCTGCGAGCCGTATTGGTTGGCCGGGGTCGAACCCGAGCCGTACATGCCCCACAGCGAACCGTTGGTGTAGTAGGTGTCGTTGGACGCGGCCTGATGCTGGTACTGCCAGTTCGGCTCGGCGTATTCGACGCTCGGATCCTTGCTGAGTTCGTACACGGCCGCCGCCAGATCGCGGCCGGCCGGCACCCGCATCAGCGCCAGTTCGCCGCGCTTGCCATTGCCGCCGCGCAGGGTTTCGATTTTCTCCAGGCCGAAGGCCTGGCGCGCCGAGGATTGCTGCACGGCGCTGGTGCCGTCGCGGTACTTGACCAGCAATTCGCCGGCCTGGTGGGCGCGACCGGCCTTGAGCCCGGCCAGCGCCAGATCGGGGCGGCCGCCGGCGAAGGCGGTGGACGAAACGCCGAGCGCGGACACGACCGCGCCACACAGCAGAGCGATACGGAACGATGACTTCATTGGCTGGTACCTTGAGGTATTGGCTGGCGACCGGGTCTGGTCGCCGCACGACTCTATTTGCCAAATCGGTCACAAACATGCTGCGACGCGGCATTTGCTGAATTGCGTTAATAGCGGGCCAGGCGCGTGAATGTGTTCACATTTCGCGATTCAGCGCGCCGGTGACGAACACCCGGCCCGGCCGCTTCCCGGTCCGCGAGCCATCGCCGCTGTTGCGTTCCTGAAACATCGACAACCCATTGGCCGAGCGTATATTCGCCCCGTCGGATGCCGTGTTCACCACCGCATGGACCATGACGACTCCGCCGACGACGTGCATTGGGGAAAAGACACCCTCGCCGAATCACCCAGGACTCGAAAAAGGCACACCCGGCGAGAGCCGGCGTCGCAAAGCCTCCGGGTACCGGCCCCACGCCGGCACGGCCGAGCTACCGAGCGCATCGAACGGGCGACCACGCCCCGCTCATGGAGTTCTGACATGTCCACTCAACGACGTTGGCGACCGCTGCTGGCAGCGGCGCTGCTGCTCGCCTCCTCCGCGGCCGGGGCGGCCTCGGTGCAACCGACCACCTATCCGGGCAACTTCACCAGCTGCGACGACCTGCCCGGCGTCGCCACCTGGGCCGGCCTGGGCTACAGCACCGGCAGCGCGCCGATCAACGGCCAGAGCTACACCCTGGGCGTCGCCGGCCAGAGCATCACCTTCAACTACACGCCGTCCTCGCAGAACCAGTACATCGGCTTCAACGCGACCATGCCGATGGACTACATCGTGGTCAAAGGCGGCAATGCCTACAACGTGTTCCATTACGTTCCGGGGTCGTCCAGCGACATCAACCTGTATTCGCCCGACAACGGCAGCGGCCAACCGGCCGGCGTCAGCCATGTCACCTTCTGCTTCCTGCCCAAGCCCACTGGCGAGAAGACCGCCGACGCGATGG
>Ga0207425_1000679_pt1 | contig 18554 bp, 16 predicted proteins | sample AraplaF_Col_mTSA_FD_184255 | JGI IMG/M metagenome (GOLD analysis project Ga0207425, IMG submission 184255) | Arabidopsis root microbial communities from the University of North Carolina, USA - plate scrape MF_Col_mTSA (SPAdes) (version 3) | ecosystem: Host-associated > Plants > Roots >...
AAACCAAATACTACGAATAAGTTGCTGATTAGTGCTTTTCAACCGCGAGGGCCAGGTACACAACCGTCAACGCCATAAACACAAACGCTTGCAGGGTAACAATCAGAATGTGGAAGATTGCCCATGGGCCGCCCAGCAGCCACTGTGCCCACCATGGCAGCAGTGCGATCAGGATGAAGATCAGCTCGCCGGCGTACATATTGCCGAACAGTCGCAGCGACAGGGAAATTGGTTTGGCGAACAGCTCCAGCATCTGGAAGATGAAGTTGATCGGTGCCAGGATGATGGTGCCGACGGTGCCGTGAGCGTGGAACGGTGCGGTGAACAGTTCTTTGGTCCAGCCGCCAGCGCCTTTTGCCTTGATCGAGAACCCGATGATGCACAGCAGGACGCCGATCGACATGCCGAAGGTGTGGTTCACGTCGGCGGTAGGCACGACACGCAGCTTGTGCACGCCGAACCAGCTCAGCACTTTAGGCAGCAGGTCGACAGGCAGGAAGTCCATGGCGTTCATCAGCCAGACCCATACGAAGATGGTGATGGCCAGCGGAGCGATAACTTTGGATTTGGCGTGGAATGCGGAGTTGACGGTCTCGTTGACCATCTCCATGACCCACTCAACGAAGTTCTGCAGCTTGCCTGGCACGCCAGCGGTAGCGCGGCGGGAAGCCATGTAAAACATGCCCAGGAACACGAAGCCCAGGATCAGGGAGATCCAGAAGGTGTCCAGGTTGATGGAATTAGGGGAGACAACATCACCAGCGGAATTCAGGTGCGAAAGGTGGTGCTGGATGTACTCGGTGGCGTTAGCCGGGCCGGCGTGACCGCCCGTAGCGTGTTCAGTAGTCATAGGTCCGAATTTTTAATGATTAAATCTTGAGCAGCGACAGCCAGTAAGCCAGGGTTGCCACTACGAATCCCAGGATCAGCCATAACCAGGCGGCTGACTTAAACAGCACCAGTGCGCAAATAAACAGCACTGCCGTTACAAATACCTTCAGCATCTCGGCGCGGAAGTGCGCTCGAAATGCTTTCTTTGCATCATCGGAGCCGCGCGCCACCATCAGCGCGTACACAAAACTTCCGATCACTGCCATACCGCCGCCCACGGCTGCGGACCAGCCTTTTTCCATCCCGGCGAAAAGCGCCACGGTAGCGGAAAAGAGGACGGCGATTGTGAACTGCAGGGCAACTACTCGGAAAACTGGCCAGGCGATACTTCTCGAAGAATCACTCACTTGCCACCATTCCTTTAGACCCAAAGACACGGGATTATAGTTTGTTTACGTTGCCAAGGTCAAACGTGGTGCATCGCAAAAAGGCACTCAAACAACAAGAATTTTTGCTCAAAAAGCGTGCAAATGTCGATTACTCGCCAGGTAAAGACGCGCCAATATAGCGCACCAGGCTGACGTCAAACTGTCAGCCTTGGTGCATGCTTAACCGCGCAGGCGGGCGATGACGCCGTCGAGAATATCGAGGTCGGCGAAGTCGATGATCATCTGACCGCGGCCTTTGGCGCCCATCTTGAAGACGACCGAGGTGGCCAGGGTGTCGGACAACTCTTCTTCCAGCCGCTTGATGTCGCCCGACTTTTCTTTGGCACGCGGCGCCGGTTTGGACTTGGCCTCTTCCATGTGGTTGTGGACAAGTTTCTCCGTTTCGCGCACCGACAGTCGTTTCGCTACAACAACATTCGCCAGGGCAATTTGTGATGCCGCATCGACAGCCAGCAAGGCACGGGCGTGGCCCATGTCGATGTCGCCGGCCATCAACATGGTCTGCACCGGCTCCGCCAGGTTCAGCAGGCGCAGCAAGTTCGACACCGCCGAACGCGAGCGGCCGACTGCCTGGGCCGCTTGTTCATGGGTGAAACTGAAATCGGTGATCAGGCGATGGATGCCCTGCGCCTCTTCGAGCGGGTTCAGGTCTTCGCGCTGGATGTTCTCGATCAGGGCCATCGCGGCCGCGGTCGTATCATCCACATCCTTCACCAGGACCGGCACAGTTTCCAGACCAGCTAATTGTGCCGCACGGAAACGACGCTCGCCCGCGATGATTTCATATTTGACATGGCCAGTCCCCTTGTCGATACCGACCGGGCGAACCAGCAGCGGCTGGATGATGCCCTGGGTCTTGATCGACGACGCCAGTTCCGCCAGGCCGCCCTCGTCCATCTGGGTACGCGGCTGGTATTTACCGGCCTGCAGGAATTGCACCGCCATTTCCGACGGAGTCGGATGGGAAGTTGGATTGGACGGATCTTCGTCGCCACCGAGCAGCGCGTCGAGGCCGCGGCCGAGGCCTTTCATTTTTTTAGTTGCCATCGTTGATTACATTTTCTTGATACGTTTAACCATCTCTGCGCCGAAGGCGATGTAAGCCTGCGCACCTTTCGACGTCGGGTCGAAGGTCACGCCCGGCATGCCGTAGGACGGCGCCTCGGCCAATCGCACATTGCGTGGAATGATGGTCTTGAATACTTTGTCGCCGAAGTGCTGCTCGAGCTGGGCCGACACTTGCTGCGACAGCGTCATGCGCGGATCGAACATCACGCGCAGCAGGCCGATGATCTTCAGGTCCGGGTTCAGGTTGGCGTGCACCTTCTTGATGGTGTTGACCAGGTCGGACAAACCTTCCAGCGCGTAGTACTCGCACTGCATAGGAATGATCACGCCATGCGCCGCACACAGGCCGTTCAGCGTCAGCATCGACAGAGCCGGAGGGCAATCGATCAGCATGAAGTCATAGTCTTTGGCTACCACGGCCAGCGCATCGCGCAGGCGGCGCTCGCGATTCTCGAGCTGCACCATCTCGACTTCGGCACCGGCCAGTTCCCGGTTGGCCGGCAGCACGTCAAAGCCGCCTGCTTCCGAACGCACGCGCGCAGTCGCCACGTCGGCAGTGCCGAGCAAGACTTCATAAGTGGAAGCTTGAAGTGTCGCCTTGTTGATCCCCGCGCCCATTGTCGCGTTACCCTGAGGGTCGAGGTCAACAAGCAACACTCGTTGATTTAGTTTGGCCAGGCCGGCGGCCAGGTTCACAGTCGTGGTAGTCTTACCTACGCCGCCCTTTTGATTTGCTACACAGAAAATTTTGGCCATCGAGTTTTCTTATATGGTTTAAATCGTTTATTCGGTATAAACCGTTTATACTATTTACTTCGTATAAACGATTAAAATTATTTATACTGTTTAGCCAGTTATGCCCTGCCGATGAAAACCAGATGACGCTGCGCGTCCAGTCCTGGTACTTGCAAAGGCTGTAGCTCGTTCACTTTCCATGGGTCTGGCAGTCGCTCGCGCTCCTCTGCCGGCGCCGTGCCTTTCAGGGCTATGAATCGCCCGCCCTCTGCCAGCAGGTGCCCGGACCAGTTCACAAAATCGCTCAGGTCCGCAAAGGCACGCGAGGTGATGACGTCGTAAGGCGTCTTGACCTGCAGTTCCTGCACCTTCTTCGTGTACACCGTGACGTTGCCCAGTTCCAGCTCTGCTTTCACCTGGTTCAGGAAGGCCGTCTTCTTGTGCACGATGTCGATCATCGACACTTTCATGTCCGGCCGCGCGATGGCCAGGACCACGCCCGGCAATCCGCCCCCTGCCCCAACGTCCAGCACGTTCTGCGCATCCTTGAAGGCAGGTACTGCTGCCAGCGAATCCAGGACGTGCAGGGTCATCATTTCCATCGGGTCGCGTACGGCCGTCAGGTTGTACACCCTGTTCCACTTGTTCAGCAGGGCCAGGTAGTCCAGCAGTTTTTCTTGCCGTGCTTCGCCCAGGCCCAGGTCCAGCTGTTCGACACCATTCTTCAGTACGTGCGCCAGTGCGGCGCGATCAAACACCGCCATCAAGCCGCCTCGTCTTTCAGCGTGACGAAACCGCCGTAGCCGGCTTTCTTCAGGTGTACCAGCAGCAGCGAAATCGCGGCTGGGGTCACGCCCGAAATACGCGAAGCCTGGCCCAGGGTCTCCGGACGATGCTTCTGCAGTTTCTGGCGCACTTCCATGGATAGCGCCGTGATCTCTGCATAGTTGAAGCCTTCTGGCAGCTTCAGGTTTTCGTAGTGCTCATGACGCTCGACTTCGCGCAGCTGGCGATCGATATAGCCCGAATACTTCAGGGTGATTTCGATCTGCTCCATTACCGCCTCGTCGGTGACGCCAGGACCTGCCAAAGCTTGGCCTTCATTACCGGTCATGGTCATCAGCTTTTCGTAGCCGACGCCCGGACGACGCAGCAGGTCGGCCAGCGAATATTCACGCTCAATGGCTTGGCCGATCACACGCTCGGACTCGGCTGCCGCCAGGATGCGCGGGTTGACCCAGGTCGATTTCAGGCGCTCCAGTTCCTGAGCAACGGCCTCGCGTTTGCGATCGAAAACTTCCCACTGCGCATCACCGACCACACCCAGCTTACGCCCAATTTCTGTCAGGCGCATGTCAGCGTTATCTTCACGCAGGCTCAGGCGGTATTCCGCGCGGCTGGTGAACATGCGATACGGCTCTTGAACGCCCTGGGTCACCAGATCGTCGACCAGCACGCCGAGGTAGGCTTCTGAACGAGCTGGAGTCCAGGATTCTTCGCCCTTGGTTTGCAGTGCCGCGTTAATACCGGCCAGCATGCCCTGCGCCGCAGCTTCTTCGTAACCGGTGGTACCGTTGATCTGCCCCGCGAAGAACAGGCCGTTGATCGCCTTGGTTTCCAGCGAAGCTTTCAGGCCGCGCGGGTCGAAATAGTCATACTCGATGGCATAGCCAGGACGCAGGATATGCGCGTTCTCCAGACCCTTCATCGAACGCACCAGTTCGATCTGCACATCGAATGGCAGGCTGGTCGAGATACCGTTCGGGTAGAACTCGTGGGTCGTCAAGCCTTCCGGTTCCAGGAAAATCTGGTGCGATTCTTTGGCCGAGAAGCGGTGGATTTTGTCTTCAATCGACGGGCAATAGCGCGGGCCAACGCCCTCGATCACGCCGGTATACATCGGGCTGCGGTCCAGGCCGCCACGAATAATATCGTGGGTTTTCTGGTTGGTATGGGTAACCCAGCACGGCAACTGTTGCGGGTGCATGGAGGCATTGCCCATCACCGAGAACACTGGCACAGGATCCAAGTCGCCCGGCTGCTCGGTCATTTGCGAGAAGTCGATGCTCCGGCCATCAATGCGTGGCGGCGTGCCTGTCTTCAGGCGGCCCTGTGGCAGTTTCAATTCTTTCAGGCGCGCCGACAGCGAAATCGCTGGCGGATCGCCGGCACGGCCGGCCGAGAAATTCTGCAGGCCGACGTGGATCTTACCGTCCAGGAAGGTACCGGCGGTCAGCACGACAGCACGGCCCAGGAACTTCAAGCCAATCTGGGTGACGGCGCCAACGACGCGGTCGCCCTCCACCATCAGGTCGTCCACCGCCTGCTGGAACAGCCACAGGTTCGGCTGGTTTTCCAGGCGATGACGGATGGCGGCCTTGTACAGGATACGGTCAGCCTGGGCGCGGGTCGCGCGCACGGCAGGGCCTTTGGAGGAATTCAGGATGCGGAACTGGATGCCCGACTCATCGGTAGCGATGGCCATGGCGCCACCCATTGCGTCGACCTCTTTGACGAGGTGGCCTTTGCCAATGCCGCCGATGGATGGGTTGCACGACATCTGGCCCAGCGTCTCAATGTTGTGAGTCAACAGGAGAGTCTTCTGGCCCATGCGGGCGGAAGCGAGGGCCGCTTCGGTACCGGCGTGACCACCGCCGACAACGATAACGTCGAATTCAGTAGGAAATAACATGGTAAAAATGGGGAAAAGCTGGGGATCGAACTGAATTATAAAGTTTTTTCGCCCCTGCGAATTTTTTGGGCAGGATTTTTTTGCTCGCAATGTTTCACGTGAAACAAAAAAGGGCAGTAAAGAAATGGGGACGTACCCCTTAAAAGGGTACGTCCCCATTTCTTTACTACCATTGTTTCACGTGAAACACTATCACTTCAACCATGCGTCATAGCCTGTTTTGACAATCAATAGCACCACCACGACCAGGAACAGACGACGCACAAACTCGCTGCCATGCTTCAATGCCAGCTTGGTACCCAGCACTGATCCCACCACCTGGCACACTGCCATCATCAAGCCGAGCTGCCAAATGATGTGGCCAGTGAAACCAAACAGCAGGATTGCTGCCACATTGCACGCCACGTTCACCACCTTGGCAGCCGCCGAGGCGCCGAGGAAATCGAATCCAAAACTGCGCACGAACAGGAAGACCAGGAAACTGCCGGTGCCTGGGCCAAAGAAGCCATCATAGAAACCGATCCCCGCTCCGACCAGCACCGCCAACACCTTCTCCTTGGTGCCGGTGTGAAGAGGTGCATGAACGCTACCGAGGTCTTTGCGATAGAAGGTATAGACGGCAACCGCCAGCAGCACGAATGGAAGCAGGCCGCGCAGGAAGTCAGGTGGAATCCTGGTTACGGTATAGGCGCCCAGGAAGGCGAACAGGAAAGCTGCTATTGCAGCTGGGGCAACAGTTGTCCACGCGATCTGGGTGCGGCGAGCATAGTTCACTGCCGCGGCGCTGGTCCCAAACACGCTCGCCACCTTATTCGTCCCCAACAGTGTCGCCGGTGGCGTACCGCCCATTGCTGAGAAAAGAGCTGGAATCTGAATCAGACCACCGCCGCCAACCACCGCATCCACAAAACCCGCCGCGAACGCAGCCCCCGCCAGCAATCCATACTCGACCATCACCCCGCCCCAACTAATTCGGAAACGTAATATTGTAAGTCGGAACCGCGCATGGCGCTGGACCCTGGTGTAAGCTTTCCCGATGGACCTGATGACCTCTTTCAGCTTTTCGACCGTTCCGACCATCCTCTCCGCCCCTGGAGCGACCAGAGAGCTCGGACAGGAATTGCGTCTTCGGTATCCCAACATTCGCCGGGTCCTGTTGGTAACGGACCAAGGCTTTCTGAGAACCCGGCTGGCAGAAGCACCCCTGGAAAGCCTGAAGGCGGCAATGTTTCACGTGAAACAATTTGCCGACGTGCTAGCTGATCCTCCCGAACACATCATCCAGGAAGCCCTTGCCGCAGCCCACGAACATCAGACTGAACTTGTCATCGGTCTCGGCGGAGGGAGCTCGATGGACGTGGCCAAGCTTGTTGCCGTACTCACCGCCAGCTCGCAATCGCTCGCCGAAATCTACGGTATCGGCAATGTGCGCGGCACCCGACTGCCACTGATCCAGATCCCGACCACCGCCGGCACCGGATCGGAAGTAACCAACATCTCCATCGTCACGACCGGTGCCACCAGCAAGATGGGCATTGTCGCGCCCCAGCTTTACGCCGACATGGCGATCCTGGACGCCGAGCTCACAATCGGCCTGCCGCCCGCCGTGACCGCCGCAACCGGCATCGACGCCATGGTCCACGCGATCGAGGCATACACCAGCAAACACAAGAAAAATCCGCTATCGGACAGCCTGGCACGTCAGGCCTTGAGCCTGCTATCCCGCCACCTGATCCGCGCCTGCGAAAACGGTCACGACCTCGCAGCCCGCCAAGCCATGCTGCTCGGCGCCATGCTGGCGGGCCAAGCCTTCGCCAATGCACCGGTTGCTGCAGTACACGCGCTGGCATATCCAATTGGGGGAATTTTCCACGTCCCACATGGGCTGTCGAACTCACTCGTGCTGCCCCACGTGCTGCGCTTCAACGCAGAAGCATGCGCAGAGCAATATGCGGAACTCGCCACAATCGTCGTGCCCCACGCCGAAGGCAGCGCGGAAGCCCGAGCCGAAGCCCTCGCTGTTGCAATGCAACAATTCGCCACGATCACAGGCCTGCCCCGAACCCTACGCCAAGTAGGGATCAACGAGACAGACCTCAATTTGCTGGCCGACGACGCCATGAAGCAGACCCGCCTACTCGGCAACAACCCGCGCCCGATCACACGCGACGACGCCTACGCACTATACAAACTGGCGCTATAGCCCAGCCCGTGTCAACCTTGGGGTCAGGCTCTTTGGTTGACACGACCTGAACCAATTCCATGCGCCTAATCAAAATGGCATCGGTCGCTACAGCTAAGCTTGGGACATGAGCCGCCCTCCAAGAATCGAGTTTCCAGGTGCCCTGTATCACGTAACGTCGCGTGGAAATCGGCGCGCCAACATCTTCCTGGACCAACGCGATTTTCATATTTGGATCGACATACTCGCTGAAACAGTCGAGAAGCACTCCATCAAGGTGTATGGATACTGCCTAATGCCCAACCACTATCACCTACTCATCGAGACCCCAAACGCCAATCTCTCTGCTGCCATGCATAGCCTGAATGCGAGGTATTGCCAACACTTCAATAAACGACATGGCACCTCTGGCCATGTAATCCAGGGACGATTTCACGCTGTACTCATAAAGTTCGATCAGCAACTCCTCACCGTTTCTCGATATCTCAGCCTCAATCCTGTGCGTGCAAAACTCACTTCAAATCCCGCAGACTGGCCATGGAGTAACCATCGCTACATGCTTGCACCGGAGACAGCACCAAGCTGGCTCGATACCAAATGGATCCTGGCACAGTTTGGAAGTACCTCCGCAAAGGAACAAATAGCACGATACCAAGCCTTTGTGATGGCAGGCATAGGTATGCCGAACCCTCTGCAATTTCATGGACAGACACCAAACCCGAGAAAAGAAGGCGCCCTATCACTGCAAGAATATGCCGACAAATACCCAAATCGGACTGAGGCTATTGCTCGTGCATTTCAATCGACCGCATATACCCGTCAACAGATTGGAGAATTCTTTGAGGTATGTCCTCGGACAATCAGCCGCGCGATCATTACATTCCCAGAGATCGAAGGCTCAGTTCGTGTCAACTAAAGAGCCTGACCCCAAGGTTGACACGGGCTCGGCCGTTAGGTGCGGCGGGTTTGCCGGGCGATGATTTCTCCGACAATTCCTTTGCGGAACAGCAGTACGCAGGCGACGAAGATGAAGCCGATTACCAGGCTGACTGCTTCGCCCAGTGTGGAAAACCATTCGATGCCTGTGGCGCCGGCCATCATGGTGCCGAAGTCACCAAGCTTGTTTTCCAGCGCGATGATCAGGATCGCGCCGATGATCGGGCCGACCAGCGTCCCCATGCCGCCCACCAGCGTCATCAGGATCACGAGGCCTGACATCGCCCAGTGCACATCCGTCAGCGTTTCAAAACCAAGCACGATCGATTTGGTCGCACCAGCCAATGCAGCCAGCGAACCTGAAAGCACGAACGCCGCGAGCTTGTACTTGTCCACGTCATAGCCAAGCGAGATTGCTCGCGGTTCGTTTTCCTTGATCGCTTTCAGGACCTGGCCAAACGGCGAATGCACCGTCCGCATGATCAGCGCGAAACCGCCGATGAAAATCCCCAGCACCACGTAGTACATCGTGAGGTCGTTGCTCAAGTCCAGCAAACCAAGTAGCTTACCGCGCGGGATGCCCTGCAAGCCATCCTCGCCTCCGGTGAAATCAGTAAAGCGCAGCGCCGCGAAATACACCATCTGCGCCAGCGCCAGCGTAATCATCGAGAAGTAAATCCCTTGGCGACGAATCGCCAAGCCGCCCATCACCAATCCAATCACCGCGCCCGATAACACGCCAACCATCAAGCTTAGTTCAAACGGCAGCCCCCAGTTCTTCAAGGCGTTGCCGGCGAAGTAGCCCGCCGCACCAAAGAACGCTGCGTGGCCAAACGAGAGCAAACCGGTAAATCCAATCAGCAGGTTGAACGCACAGGCAAACAGTGCGAAGCACAAGAGCTTCATCAGCAGCACGGGATAACCGACAAACGGCGCGCCCAGCGCCAGCACGAATGCGATGGAGTAGCCCAGCTTCTTGTTCATTTATCGTTCCTTGCCAAACAGGCCGGCGGGGCGCAGCAATAGGATGATGACCATCACCAAAAACACGACGGTGTTGGCAAATTCGGGGTAGAACACTTTGGTCAGCCCTTCGATCACGCCGAGCCCAAGGCCGGTCACAATGGACCCAAGAATCGAGCCCATGCCCCCGATCACTACAACGGCGAATACGACGATTATCAGGTTCGACCCCATCAAGGGTGTCACTTGTTGGATTGGAGCCGCCAGAACGCCTGCAAAGCCCGCCAAAGCGACGCCAAAGCCGTAGGTCAGGGTCACCATCAGCGGGACGTTGATTCCGAACGCTTCCACCAGCTTCGGATTCTCGGTGCCGGCACGCAGGTAGGCACCCAGTTTGGTCTTTTCGATCACGAACCACGTGGCCAGGCAAACCACCAACGATGCCAGCACTACCCATGCGCGGTAATTCGGCATCACCATGAAGCCGAGGTCCGTTGCCCCTTGCAGGGCCTCGGGAGTTTCGAACGGCTGCCCGGAGACCCCGTAGAACGAGCGGAAACCACCTTCGATCAGCAGGGTGAGGCCGAACGTAAGCAGCAGTCCATAAAGGTGATCAAGCTTGTACAGGCGGCGCAGCATGGTCCTTTCGATCACCACGCCCAACACGCCCACAATCAACGGCGCCAATACCAGCACGCTCCAATAGCTCATGCCAAAGTAGGTCATGCCTATCCACGCGAGGAAGGCGCCCATCATGTACATGGCGCCGTGCGCAAAATTGATCACATTCAGCAGCCCGAAAATCACGGCAAGGCCGAGGGACAGCATGGCGTAAAAAGAGCCGTTGACGAGCCCCAGCAACAGCTGGGACATCATCATCGGTAGCGGGCGGCCGAAGATCTCCATCTAGCTTACTTCCACAGGCTGCACTTGGATTCGGCCTTGGACATGTAGGCCTGGTCGCCCGGAATCGTGGCCACGACCTTGTAGTAATCCCACGGATACTTGGACTCCGATTGCTTCTTCACTTCCATCAGGTACATGTCGTGCACCATGCGGCCGTCGGGGCGGATCACACCGTTGCTGGTGAAGACATCCTTGATCGTGGTGGATTTCAGCTTCGCCATCACTTTGTCGGCATCGTCAGTGCCAACGGCCTTCACTGCAGCCAGGTATTGCGACGCGGCGGAATAGTCGCCGGCCTGCAGCATCGACGGCTCTTTCTTCATCTTCGCGAAGTAGCGCTTGGACCACGCGCGCGTGGCGTCGTTCATGTCCCAGTACCAGCCGTCAGTCAGGTACATGCCTGCTGTGGCGTTCAGGCCGAGCGAATGGATGTCGTTGATGAACACCAGCAGGCCGGCCATCTTCATCTTTTTCGACACGCCGAATTCGTTGGACGCTTTCACCGAATTGATAAAGTCGCCGCCGGCGTTCGCCAGGCCAAGCACCTGCGCGCCGGAGGACGAAGCCTGCATCAGGAAGGACGAAAAATCGGTGCCAGGGAAGGGGTGGCGCACATTGCCAATCACTTTGCCGCCGGACTTGTTGACCACCTCGGTCGTGTCCTTTTCCAGGGAATGGCCGAAGGCGTAGTCGGCGGTCAGGAAGTACCAGTTCTTGCCGCCCTGCTTGACCATGGTGCTGCCGGTACCTCGCGCCAGCGCTACCGTATCGTATGCGTAGTGCACGGTATAGGGCGTGCACTCCTCATTGGTCAGGCGCGACGAGCCGGCGCCAATCACCATGAAGACCTTCTTCTTGTCAGCCGCGACTTTGGCCATCGCCAGGTTGGCGCCGGAATTGGTGCCGCCAACTAGCATGTCCACGCCCTGCTGGTCGAACCATTCGCGCGCTTTCGACGCAGCGATATCTGCCTTGTTCTGGTGATCTGCAAAAACGAACTCGATTTTCTTGCCATTGATCGCACCGCCCGCATCGGCAATCGCCATCTTGATCGCTTCGGCGCCGCCCTGCCCGTCGATGTCTGAATAGACGCCCGACATATCGGTGATGAAGCCGATCTTGATCGTATCGCCGGAAATCTGGGCGTGCGCGCTACCGAAGGCGCAAAGGGCTGCTGCAAAGGCAATGGCGTTGCGTTTCATAGTGTCTCCGTTTTTTCAGTTTTGATATTCAAACGCCCAGCAGCTCGGTCAATACCGGCATGCGGGCATCCAATTCCGATGACGCAAAACTCTCAACAATCCGACCGTGTTCCATGACGTAAAACCGATCCGCCAGCGGCGCCGCGAACCGGAAATTCTGTTCGACCATCACAATCGTGTATCCCTTGGCTTTCAACGTGCGGATCATGCGCGCCAGCCCTTGTACAATCACGGGCGCCAGCCCTTCGGAGATTTCATCCAGCAGCAGCAGGCGCGCGCCGGTGCGCAGGATGCGCGCCACCGCCAGCATCTGCTGTTCGCCGCCGGACAGGCGCGTGCCCTGGCTGGTGCGGCGCTCCTTCAGGTTAGGGAACATCTCGTAGATTTCTTCGACCGCCATGCCCCGCCCGGTTTTCAACGCCGGCGGCAGCAGCAGGTTCTCTTCGGTGGTGAGCGAAGAAAAAATCCCGCGTTCTTCGGGACAATAGCCCACTCCCAAGTGGGCAATTTTGTGCGTGGACAAACCGATCGCTTCCTGGCCGTTGATGCGGATGGAACCTTTGCGCATCCCGGTAAGGCCCATGATGGCGCGCAGTGTGGTGGTGCGGCCGGCGCCGTTACGGCCAAGCAGCGTCACCACTTCGCCGTGGTTCACATTCAGGTTCACGTCATGCAGGATGTGCGACTCGCCGTACCAGGCCTGTAGCTGGTTGATCTCCAGCGCGGCCGTCATGCTTCGGTTCCCATATAAGCTTCCATCACTTGCGGGTTCTTCGACACTTCTTCATACGGACCTTCCGCCAGCACTGCGCCGCGCTGCAGCACGGAGATACGGTCGCAAATGCCGGACACCACGCTCATATTGTGTTCAACCATGAGGATGGTGCGGCCAGCGGAAACCTTCTTGATCAACTCCGTCACGCGATGCACGTCTTCGTGGCCCATGCCTTGCGTCGGCTCGTCGAGCAGCATCAGTTCAGGCTCCATCGCCAACGTGGTGGCGATCTCCAAAGCACGCTTGCGGCCATAAGGCATATCGACCGTCGGCGTATCGGCGAACGATTCCAGGTCAACCTCGGCCAGCAATTCCATCGCGCGGCCATTGAGTTGATCCAGCGTGCGTTCGCTGCTCCAGAAATGGAAGGTCGTGCCGAGCTTGCGCTGCAAGCCAATACGCACATTTTCGAGCACAGTCAGGTGCGGGAAGACAGCGGAAATCTGGAAAGAACGAATCACGCCCATGCGCGCAATCTGCGCCGGCTTGTGCGAGGTAATGTCCTTGCCGTTAAAGAGGATCTGGCCCGAAGTCGGCACCAGGAATTTGGTCAGCAGGTTAAAGCAGGTTGTCTTGCCGGCGCCGTTCGGGCCGATCAAGGCGTGGATATGCCCACGACGGACTTGCAGGTCCACGTTGGCGACAGCGGTGAATCCCTTGAACTCCTTGGTCAAACTCTTTGTTTCCAAGATGAAGTCGGACATTGTGTCTCCCCGGTTTTGCTAGATCATACACAAAAGCGCTGCCTTTTCCGCAATCATGATTACCGGGGAATTCGTGTTACCGGAAGTAATGGTGGGCATCACGGAAGCGTCCGCGATGCGCAATCCGCGAACGCCGCGAACCCGCAATTCGCTGTCAACCACGGCCGAAACGTCGTCCGCACGGCCCATTTTGCAGGTGCCGACCGGGTGGAAAATCGTGGTGCCGATGGACCCCGCTGCCTCGGCCAACTCCTCGTCAGTGCGAAAATGCACACCGGGTTTGCATTCTTCCGGCCTGTATTTCGCCAGCGCCGGCGCCGAAACGATCTTGCGCGTGAGGTTCAGCGCGGCCGCGGCGACGCGCCGGTCTTCGTCGGTGCTCAGGTACATCGGCGTAATTTTCGGCGGCGCGTATGAGTCGGCCGAAGCGATGCGCACATGGCCGCGCGAGGTCGGACGCAGGTTGCAAACGCTGGCCGTGAAAGCAGGGAAGTCGTGCAGCGGTTCGCCAAAGCGCTCCAGCGACAGCGGCTGCACGTGGTATTCCAGGTTCGGCGTGGCTTGCTCCGGGCCTGATCGTGCAAACGCGCCCATTTGCGAAGGCGCCATCGACATCGGCCCGCTCTGGAACAAAGCATATTCAAGCCCAATGCGCGCCTTGCCCAACCAGCTTGAAGCCAGGGTATTCAAGGTCCGCGCACCCTGGACTTTGAACACCATGCGCAGTTGCAGGTGATCCTGCAGGTTGGCTCCAACGCCGGGCAAATCATGCACCGGCTCCACGCCTGCTTGCGCCAGCACTTCCGCCGGGCCAATGCCGGATAGCTGAAGAATCTGCGGCGTGCCGATTGCGCCAGCTGCCAACAGGGTCTCGCGCGCCTCCGCGTTCCAGCGCGTACCGCCGCCGGTGAAAATGACGCCTTTGCAGACGCCCTCCTCCAGCACCAGTTTTTCAACGTGGCAGCCCGTCATCAGCGTCAGGTTGGGGCGCCCGGTCGCGGCACGCAAAAAAGCTTTTGCCGTATTCCAGCGGATGCCGCGCTTCTGGTTCACTTCGAAATAAGAGCAGCCGAAATTATCGCCGCGGTTGAAATCTTCGATCTTCGGGATGCCTGTCTGCTCCGCTGCATCACGGAACGCGTCGAGAATATCCCAGCGCAAGCGCTGCTTTTCCACACGCCATTCGCCGCCGGCGCCGTGGAAGTCCGAAGCGCCGCCATGATGGTCTTCACTCTTACGGAACAGCGGCAAAACTTCCGACCAGCGCCAGCCTGGATCGCCACACATCTCGGCCCATTGATCGTAGTCATTGGCCTGGCCGCGCATGTAAATCATGCCGTTGATCGAAGAACTGCCGCCGAGGACCTTGCCGCGCGGGTAAATCAGGCTGCGGCCGCCCAGGCCCACGTCCGGCTCCGTGCGAAACAGCCAGTCCGTGCGCGGATTATTGATGCAATGAAGGTAACCGACCGGGATATGGATCCAGACGTAATCGTCTTTTCCTCCCGCCTCGATCAGCAGCACTTGGTTTTTTGGATTTTGCGTCAGGCGATTCGCAAGCACACAGCCCGCCGTCCCTCCGCCCACGATGATGTAGTCAAACTGGCCCGCAGATTCCAAGCTTTCTCCTGGTCCGAAGCTGTGGATAACGCTATGAATATCCACAGGCATCGTTTGTGAGTAAACAAGACTTCCCGAAAATCGCCCAAAATTGTCCAAAAACAGTCCGCAACTCACGCAAGGTTTACGCGCCTGCTTATACAGCTCGTAAACCCCTGATTTTTCTCCGCAAGCTGCACTTATCCACAGAAAGTCGGGGTTGTTAACAACCATTACTACTTTGTATACACACTAATCTAACGTAAACAAAACTCTCCACCTATACTGAACAAGCAAGTTGTTCCATGCAATTCGCCTGGAGGGGCTCTTGTCGACTACCGACGCCTATCGACGCTTTCGCAGGCGATTGCTCGTCACCATGACGATGCTCGCATTGCTCGCCACGGCAGTCGTCGCCTGGCAGCTCGCGTCATCTGCCAGCGATCGCGAACAGGCTATTCGCCAGCAAACCCAACACTACGCAAGGGCCATCGAAGCCCAGGTTCTAAGCACAATCGAGCTCTCAGACATCGCATTGCTCGGTTTTGCCAGTGCAATCAAGGTCGCTCCCTACACCCCACAGACCATCGACGGCCTGCTTTCCTCGCGTGGAGCTTCTTTCGGCAACAGTTTCTGGATTACTTTTATCGATCCAAACGGCTTTGCCACTGCAAGTTCGCGTGACATTCCCGTCAGGGGCATCAACTATGCAGACCGCGATTACTTCCAGGCCCAGCTCAAGCCAGGAACCGGTCTCTTTGTCGGGGAACCAACCCGTGGCCGGATCTCAAATTCGCGACTGTTCTTCCTCAGTCGCCGGGTTGAAGACGCTGAAGGCAAATTCCTGGGTGTGATAGTGGCTCCGATTGATGCCAGCAGACTCGCCGAAACCTTTGAAAATTCCCGTCTCAGCGAAGACGTCACCGTCACCCTGTTCCACATCAATGGCCATATAGTTGCTCGTGCTCCGCTCTTCGAACAAACCTTCAACCGCGACATACGCGACTCAAACGTCTATCACGCCTTCGGCAGCAACCCGATAGGCACCATCGAAACAGTAAGTCCTATCGACAAAAAATCACGCATCGCCAGCTACCGCAAACTGCCAAACCTGCCCTTGGTCGTTACTGTTGGCAGTTCCAACGTCGGCCTGGCGCTGATCTCGCAACGCCAATTGCTTATTGCCAGCATGGCGCTTTTCCTGATTTTCACGCTGATCGTTGCCGCGATCATTTATGCCCTGCGCTCCTTTTCCGCTGCAGAAGATCGCGAAAATCGCTATCGCGCCCTCTATGCAACGTCGACACAGACCGAAAAGAGGCTGGCCAGCAGCGAGCAGCGCCTGCGCCTGATAGCCGACAACCTGCCGATCGTGATTGCTTACATGGATCGCGACGAGCATTACTCGTTCAAGAATCGCCGTTTTGCTGAAACTTACGGCAGTGGAGAAAACATCCAGCAAGTACTGCCTCCAGACCTGTACGCGGAAACAAAGCCTCACTTGGAACGCGCGTTTGCCGGCGAAACCGTCCATTTCGAACGCGGGATGAAGCGGATAGACCAGGAATGCTGCGATGCCATCACTTACGTGCCCGATCGCGATGAACATGGAAAAGTAATCGGCCTGTTCGTCATGGCAGAAGACATCAGCGAGCGTAAGCGCCACGAAGAATCCAGCAAACTTGCCACGCTGATGTACGAAAATGCCAGCGAAGGCATGATGGTGACCGATGCAGAGGGCCGCATCCTGTCCGTGAACCCTGCTTTCTCCCAGATCAGCGGTTATGCACCAGAAGAAGTCATCGGCCACCTGGCTTACGAACTCACTTCCAGCCACCAGGACATCAAGTTCTACAGCCGTATGCGCCAAACCATTACCCATACCGGCTACTGGGAAGGCGAAATCTGGCACCAGCACAAGAATGGCGACCATTACCTGGTCTCGCTGCGCTTCAATACCGTCTTCGATAACAAAGGCAATGCGCTGCGCCACGTCGCCCTGTTCACCGATATCACGAAGAAGAAGGCGACTGAAGAAGCGATCTGGAAGCAAGCCAACTTCGACACCCTTACCGGCTTGCCCAACCGGCGCATGTTCAACGACCGCCTCCGCCAGGAGATCAAAAAAGCAGCCCGCGACCAATTGCCCATGGCGCTGATCTTCATCGACCTCGATGGATTCAAAGCCGTCAACGATACGCTTGGCCACGACTTTGGCGACATTCTGCTTAAACAAGTGGCAGAGCGCCTGCTCCAATGCGTGCGCAATACCGATACCGTGGCCCGTCTTGGAGGCGATGAATTTACGGTCATCCTCAGCGAACTCAAAGAACCCGGCGACGTGGTCCGGATCGTGCAGGAAATCCTGCATAGCCTGGCCAGGCCGTTCCAGCTCAAGCACGAAATCGCCCATATTTCCGGCAGCGTGGGCATTTCGCTATTCCCTGACGATGGCGACGATGCGGAAGTGCTCATCAAAAACGCTGACCAGGCCATGTATCTCGCCAAACAGCAGGGCCGCAACCGCTTCAACTACTTCGCGCCCTTCATGCAGGAAGCCAGCCAGATGCGCATCGAGCTCGCAAACGAGCTGCGTAACGCATTGAAAAACAGGGAATTGCGACTGCTCTTCCAGCCAATCCGTAATCTGGCAACGGACAAAGTAGAAATGGCCGAAGCGCTGATTCGCTGGGAGCATCCACAGCGAGGCTTGCTCAAGCCGGCCGAATTCATAGGCGTTGCAGAAAATACCGGCATCATCGCCGCCATAGGAGAATGGGTCTTCCAGGAAGCTGCAGCCCTGGCGGCCAGTTTCGGCAACGAATTCAAAGTCTGCGTGAACAAGTCGGCCTGGCAGTTCCGTCACGAAGCAGTGGGCGTCGATCATTGGCTCGAGCTGCTGAAAGAACAGGCACTCTCGCCTCGATCAATGGTCATCGAAGTAACGGAAGGACTGCTATTGGAGGCAAACCGGGAAGTCGTACAGCGCGTGCAGTCATTGAGGGATGCCGATCTCCAGATTTCGCTGGACGATTTCGGGCATGGCTACTCGTCCCTGAACTTCCTGAAGCGTTTCAAGATCGATTTCCTCAAGCTGGACACCAGTTTCAGCGACAACCAGCTCCTGTGCGAGGCAATTGTCACCATGGCGCACAAGCTAGACATCAAAGTCATCGCCGAAAAGATTGAAAACGAAGCCCAACTGGAAATTTTGATGGCTGCAGGCTGCGATTTTGGCCAGGGATACCTGTTCGGAGAGCCAATTTCTGCTGAAAAACTGCACCGCCTGTTGATAAGTCAATGAATATCCACAGGATCGAATGTGCGTAAACACCATTTTTGAGTTCACGCACAAAATTTGTTCAGAACTCATCCGATTTAGACGCAGTTCTTGTCCAGCCAGTTCTACAATTCGTAAACTTCTGATTCTGTGGATGTTAACAGGTTTATCCACAGACAGGGTCGCGTTTACTATCTACTACTATCCTTTCGTATACAACTTTAAATAAATA
>Ga0207425_1000692_pt1 | contig 18283 bp, 17 predicted proteins | sample AraplaF_Col_mTSA_FD_184255 | JGI IMG/M metagenome (GOLD analysis project Ga0207425, IMG submission 184255) | Arabidopsis root microbial communities from the University of North Carolina, USA - plate scrape MF_Col_mTSA (SPAdes) (version 3) | ecosystem: Host-associated > Plants > Roots >...
TTGTTCATGACTTCCCCCTTTGTGGGCCAATGATGAGGACGACTTCCACATCTTTAGACCGTAGGTGCTTGCAGCAAGTTCCAGGCTGCGCATGTGGGACGGGGGAAGTCCCTTACATTCGTTGGGCGGTCTTGATCGAACTTTACGAATGAGCGACGAACATCCAAACATCGGCGATCCGCTAGAGCCTCTGGAAAAAACAACTCAGATGGCACGACTTCGTGAGATCACGCGGCCATTTCTTTCTACAGCCATTTCTGACGCGGCGCCGATCGCCTGCCGAGTTAATGGTGTCGAGACTCCGTTTAAGGATTTTCCAGACCTTTTGCCTGGTCATACTGCGATTCTTGCCTGCTTCGAGAACTACGACTATGTTGCGCGCACCACCTGGGCCGCATTCGTTCACTTCTTCGAAAATCGCGCCCCCTGGGAAGACTTCGACGTTTGTGTCTTCTCTGATATTGGTGAATGGTGCGTCGCGATCAACCACAACGGGCATGCATGCCTAGTCGGCGACCGTAATTTGGCCAACCCTTCATGCAACACGGACGCGCTTACGCGCGCCGGTTAATTCAATCACGTTGGGTCACCCTAGAATGACACCTCTGGCGAAACAAACCTTGCTTGGTCCGACCGTTGTAGGCGTTTTGTTCGGCCTTTTTGTCGCGTTTTGTTCGCTGGCGTTTGATTCCGAGTACAGGTCAAACATCCATCCAGAGCTTCAACCGGCATGGTTTTATTCCGCCTTACAGGCTTCGCTTTGGTTTGCCGTGGCCGCAGGGGGCGTAGTATTCATCTTTGGCGTTGTCCCTCTACTCATTGCAAAGGCAAACTCGAAGTGATCGTTCTGCCCAACCATGCAGTCAACTGGACTGCATCCACCACGCTGCGCGTTCTGGCAGCCAGTTACTTGTCACGTTAGCGCCTATGTTCTTTGCTCTCTCGCCCCGTAGGAAATGGTGGCTCTACTTCACAGCCTCAGTCACGCTGCCTGTGTGGGCTATCGGCGGCCTACTGAATTTTGGTGGCTGGATTACCGACGCGATTCCATTTCCACTGTACCAATGGTTCAATATTCTGTGTTTTCTCTCCGCGCTTGCCCTAACAACAATTTGTCTGAGCCGGCCTAGCGGCCTCAAGGCTATTCGAGTGCTTGCAGGCGTCGTTCTTGGCGCTGTTTTGCTCGGTGGGGCGGCGCTTTGCACGGTATCCTCATCCTGCGGTCCCACAACAATGAAACTTGGACGTGCCTTCGGTGGAGAGGCCCGAAGTTTCGCTGCAGTGGGCGGTTGTGACGCAGTTGCGCTAACCATGCAATCAACTCGGACACGCTAAAGCGTGCCGGTTATTTTGAAACGTTAGGAATCACGGTGTCTGGCCTCGATCAGTTAATCCACTTTGCATTCGACGGGTTCGCCGCAGGAATCCCGGTGTTGCCGCATGAGGACGTTGAAAGCGTTCGAAATGTACTGGCACTTTCACCAAATGACTTCTTTGACTTGTTCGCTCGGCGCGTTGCGCGCGAATACGACTCTGAAAAATTGAGTTTCGAAGTCGCAGACTGCGCGATGAATTCGCTTAGTGCTTATTGCCTTTCTCAGTACGACGTTGACCTGCCATGTTTTGCGCAAGAGGTTTACTTTGCTTTCGACCAAGGGGAGTTCAGGCATCAAGACGACAGTGAATCTGTCGATCCGGAAGCAAAGTACACAAGACCGAGAATTCGCTCTCTCGTCATTCGTGATCGCATTTTGGGTGCTTGAGTGAATTCTCCTAACCTTTCTATCAACCTGACGGCTTCTGCGCTGCGCGCTACAGCCGCCGGTAATTTCGCACGTTGAGACAGATGATGCAGCCCCCATCGACAATTGAGAACTTCGCCGTAATCGAATACGGCTTTCTTCCACATGCTGTACTTCCAGCTGGTTATTTGCCGCCTCGCGATGGTGGTCACGTCCTTGAACCTATGCAGAATTTTGCGATTTGCATGGCCGAGGGCGTCGATGGCTACTATCTGCTTTGCTGCACGGCTGACTGGCGCTACATGACATACAGTTTTGGCGAAGATATGGACGAAGTGAAATCTCGGCTTAGGGTGGAGCTGGATTCGGAAGTTAAACAATGGTACCCATTTCCAGGGAAGTAATTTTTCCCGACAATTCATTCAACTCAACGCGCCGATGCGCGCCACTTTTCGCCACGTCTGGCTTCAGCGTCACAGGACATGAAATTCAAGCTCATTAAGTCGATGGCACACAATTGGACCCACTCCTTCATGAGCGGGATGAATTGGGTGGATGGCGATTACGTTTTCGAGGACATGCACAAGCTTGCGCGCGAACGCCGAGGGCAAAAGGTCGTAATTACCTGGCTACCTGAACGCCAGGAGGAGTTGTTTGCACTTACGCCGCGCATCCGTGAATCGCTGAAGCATTACCGCAAAGGGCTTCCTGAACATCTCTCGCGGCACGCGGTTGAAGCTAGCGCAATTTCAGAAATGCGTACTGAAGTTTATATGGCCGATAACCATCGGGGTTACGTGCGGTCGTACGTCATTGATATACGAGGAAAAGAACATGTTCAGTTCGTTTGGGCCTAACGTGAAGACGACCAACCAGAACTCGTACCGTCAGCTGCAGTGCAAGTGGCCGCCTTACTCGGGGCAGCGGCTTTGACATGCGCACTTACTTTTTAATGGACCGGTCTGTATCATCCGCCATTATGAAAATTATTCGAATTCTGCTTGCAGTACTGGCTTTATCAGCTACCGTACAAGCCACTGCTCAAACCAAGGCGACCTTTGTATTCGCCAAGATCACCGATCCAATCATGCCTATTGATCGCGGAGAGAAGTATGAGGATCCACTTGATGCCGCGTTGCGGGAATCACATCTTGGCGAAGTGACTGGCGGTGGCACTTCCCTCACAAAAGAAAAGGCAATCGAATGGGTCGGGGTCGATATCGAACTTACCGACATTGAGAAGGGCATCCCCTTTGTCAAAAACAAGCTGCGCCAGCTTGGCGCGCCCAAAGGCAGCACGCTTGAATACGAACTGCGCGGCAAAAAGATCTCAACGCCTGTCCATCACTAGCACTTCGGCTGTTATGAATCCTCAAAAAGCCGTTCGCGAAAAAATCCGGTACTTTACGGATCTTCCCAACATCGGTGCAGCCGCGGCACGAGATTTTGAGGTGCTTGGCTTTATTGAGCCTGGCCAGTTGATTGGCGCTGACCCGCTTCATCTTTACGAATCCCTGTGCCTCGTCACGGGTACACGTCATGATCCATGCGTTCTGGACGTCTTTATGTCCGTGACTGACTTCCTCGCAGGTGGCGAACCTAAACCGTGGTGGCATTTCACCGAACTGCGCAAAAAGAAGTACGGCAGTTTGCCAACGGTTGCTATGGGCGAGCCGTAACCGGGCATGGCAAGCAGCTCCGAGCGATTGATGTTAGGCTAAATGCCTGACGTCAATCGGAGAAACCGGCTTGAAGAATATGGACCTTGCATTGATCGAGCGCTGGCTTACAGGTTGGAGCCTGTCGCGAGGCGTGCCGTTGCCGCTTCCTTATGATGGCGGCCTTGTCGTTGAAGTCGGCATGCCGGCGCAGTTGCGGCGATACGTCTTTGCCGATGCGGGGCAAGCGCTTCAGGCATGCGCTGACCGCATTCGCGATCCCCATATTTTCCTCAAGGCGCCGGTCGAACCCGAGGTCTTGAGGCAAGCGCTGCCGGCACGCTGGAAGATAGAAGTTCCAGGCTATTTCATGCAAGGACCTTCGCAAGCGATGGACCAAGTAGCGATGCCTGATGGGTATCGGACAATTTTCGAAACCCAGCACGGTGCAAATGTCGTGCGCGTGATTCACGAAAGCGGCGAATTGGCAGCATCGGGCCGCATCGTACTGCACGGCCAGACCGCCATTTTCGACCAGATCGAAACAGCAGAATCGCATCGACGCCGCGGCCTGGGAAGTGTCGTCATGCAGGCGCTTGATGCCCTCGCAGTCCAAGCCAATGTGAATGAACGGCTGCTGGTAGCGACTGAAGACGGCCGCGCGCTATACACCCGTCTTGGCTGGCAAGTTATTTCGCCGTGGTCCACTGCAGTCCTTCCTGTGAACTGAAATATTGACGGTTTGCTCACCATTTCAATGACCAGTTGCGGCCTTAGAAGTTTTCCGCTATATTGAACGCAAGTTCTGTATAACGGATTTTGTACAACAAAGCCTGTTATCAACTATTTAGCATCAAGAGTCGGATTTTCCGACGCCAACCTGCCTACCCGGGCAAGGTGGAAGCCATCACGGCGATGCGGCCTTTTAACGGCAACGAAGCGGGCGCGACATGGTTTGCTCCGAATCGGGCCAAGCTCTCAGGAGAAACCATGACAACTCATTCTTCCCCCGCTTCCTCCCTGGACCTCAGCGCGTGGCGCAACCATTTCCGCATGACCCATACGTTCCACCTCTCGCTGGGAACGAATGAGCCAGTGGCTGGCCAGCTGGAGACGACGCTGAAAAACTCAAATGCCCAAATCGAGAAATGGGTGATCTCGCGTCGGGGCGGCCACTATGATCACTGTATTACCGTAAAAGGCATTGGCGATGAATCGGCGCGCGAGCTACGCGCCGAACTGGCCAGCCTGAATGGCGAGATCAAGGTGCATGTCGAACACATGCTCCACTTTGACACCAGCGCGACAGAGCGCTAATTCAAGAGTCAAACGGTGCTTTGAGAGCCCGAGGGCAGAGCCAAGCAAGAACCGCTGCGACGATAAACAGCGCCGGCACGTCGCCGACCAGGTGACCGGTATGCATCGGGCTACCGATTGCCTGCACTGCCATGACTCCGCCATGAACGATGCTTGACCAGATCGTGAATGAAATGAGGCTAAGGTGCCGCTCCGGGTCTCTGGCTGCGAGCAAAAGGAATACCCCTAAGGTCGCATAGATTGCAATAATCATTTCGAGATATTCGGACCGTCCGTGATGCCACGCCCAGCCAGCCGGCCAGAGAACGGTAAGCGGATACACGGCGAAGACGAAGATGACTCCAAAGATGATCAGCGAAGCCCTGAGGTACTTCAGCCGGTCTTCGTTTCTCATGCTACCTCCCCGCGCCTACGCCCTTCCATCGTCGCCATGACCAGTTCTGCACTCTCCTTGCAGCCAAGATCGGCGGGCTTGGATTCAATCAGTTCGACCAGCGACTGAAGTTCTGATTTGCTGCGCGCCAGGCGCAACTCCAGCGCTTCAATGTCGGCGATTTTCTTCCTCAACGCCCCAAGCAACTCCTCATGCTTCCACGACGACGCTTCGTCCGGCAGCAGTTGGGCAATTTCCTCGAGCGAGAAGCCGGCATGCTGCGCGTCGCTGATGATCTTCAGCACCGTCACCGCTTCTTCGGGATATTCGCGATAACCGTTCGACTGCCGGCTCCCAACCTTCAGCAGCCCTTTCGATTCATAGAAGCGGATCGCCGATGCCGCCAGGCCGGTTTGCCTGGCCAGTTCCCCAATTTTCATAGTGTCCACCTGCTATTCACGGCACCACTATAAGCTTAAAGTCCACTTGAAGGTCAACAACCGAAATAAATGCTTGACCTTCAAGTGAACTTTAATCCTAAGGTGGAGCCATCGCAACTCACTGGACTTCACGATGAATCCTTTCGCATCACTGACGCTGCCCAATGGGGCGGTCATCCCGAACCGCATTGCCAAAGCTGCCATGGAAGAAAACATGGCTGACAAGGACCACGCTCCTTCCGGCCATCTGATCCGCCTTTACCGCGCCTGGGCCGAAGGTGGCGCCGGCCTGCTCATTACCGGCAACGTCATGGTCGACCGGCGCGCCATGACCGGGCCGGGCGGCGTCGTGCTGGATTCATGGCTGCACAGCGCCCGTTTCCAGGAGTGGGCTGCGGCGGCGCAGGCGCATGGCGCCCATGTCTGGCTGCAGCTTAACCACCCGGGACGGCAGATGCCTGCGGCCCTGGGGCAGCCAACCATCGCGCCCTCCGCGGTGGCGATGGACCTCGGGAGCTTCTCGAAGCAGTTCGCGGCGCCGCGCGCCATGACGGAAGCCGATATCGCCGGCGTACAGGAGCGCTTTATCAAGGCCGCTCAACTGGCCGAGGGACTGGGCTTCAATGGCGTGCAAATCCATGCAGCGCACGGCTACCTGCTAAGCCAGTTCCTGTCCCCCATCACCAACAAGCGTGACGACCGCTGGGGTGGCTCGCTCGAAAACCGCGCCCGCCTGCTGATCGACATTGTCAAAGGCGTGCGTGCGGCGGTGGGCAGCACGTTCGCGGTCGCAGTCAAACTCAATTCAGCCGATTTCCAGCGCGGCGGTTTCAGCACCGACGATGCCAGGAGCGTCGTCGAGATGCTCAATCCGCTCGGCGTGGACTTGATCGAATTGTCCGGCGGCAGCTACGAAGCGCCGGCCATGCAAGGCGAAGCGCGCGATGGCCGCACGCTGGCGCGCGAAGCTTATTTTCTTGAGTTTGCGAAGGACATCCAGTCGGTCGCCAGGATGCCGGTCATGGTCACCGGCGGCATCCGTCGCTTTGCGGTGCTGGAGCAGGTGCTGGCCAGCGGCATCGATATGGTGGGCATTGGCACGGCGCTCGCACTCGACCCGCAACTGCCCAATGCATGGCGCACTGACCAGGCGCGCGCTCCCCTGCTTCGCGCCATCACATGGAAAAACAAGGTTCTGGCTTCAGTGACCTACATGGCAATGGTGAAGCACCAGTTGCGCCGCCTGAGCCGCGGCAAAGCGGCCAACCCGAACGTGCCGCCTGCCCTCGCTCTGTTGCTGCAGCAGTTGGACACTATGATCAGGAATGTTCAATACCGCCAATGGGTTCAATCATATCCGCCCACTGTGCCGAAATAAAAAAGCCGGCGCAGGCGCCGGCTTTTCGGTTCATCCAGGGAGGATTAGAACTTGTAGTTGTACGACAGGCCAACCAGCGACATGTGGGTCTTCCAGGTGCCGATGGTGGTTTCGCCATTGCCGGTGCAGGTACCAGGACCAGCCAGGGTGCTGCACAGGTTCTGGTAGGAGGACGACGCGTCGTCGAACTTCAGGTAGCTGTAGGCCAGGTCGATCGACGAATTAGGAGTAACCTTCCAGTTTGCACCGAAGGACAGCTGCTTGCGGTCCGAATCAGGCAGTGCCGGGTGGCGCAGGGAAGCCTTGTCCACTGGGGACTCGTCGATTGCCACACCGGCGCGCAGCATCCAGGCGTCGTTCAGCTTGTAGTTCATGCCCAGCGATGCGCGCATGGTGTTTTTCCACTGCTGGCGGATCACTTCATCGCCTTCGCCGGTGCCGACGAACTGGATGTGCAGGTCTTCCATGCGGGAGTGACGGGACCAGGTCAGGTCAGCCATCAGCGCCAGCTTGTCGTCGATCTGCGAGAACACGTTGGCCGACAGGGTTTCAGGGGTCTTGATGTCAACCAGGGCGGCCGAGTTCTTCTTGCGCGAGGAGGCTTGCAGAACCGCGTTCACGACTGGGTCGGTGGTCACGGTGGAGAAGTCCCACACAGCGTCGCCCTTCAGCTTGTGATGGATCGAGGAACGATAGGCCAGGCCGAAGCGGGTGTCCTTGGACAGGTTGAACATGTAGCCCAGGTTGAAGCCTACGCCCCAATCCTTGCCGTCCATGGTGGCATGGCCGTCTTTCGGGGCTGCCAGCGCGGCCAGGCTACCGCCTTTGGCCACGATCGTTTGCAGCAGGGCCGTGCGGCGTGCAGCAATCTCAGGATTCGTGGCAGCGTTGGCGCTCAGGAACATGATGGAACCAGGCACGTCAACGCCCTGGCCCAGTTCGGCCTTCATGAACTCGGCGTCGATACCGAAGCCGAAGGAGTGACGCTCGTTCAGCTTGAAGGAAACGGATGGGTTCAGGGTCACCGACTTCAGGTCGATGCTGGTCAGCGCATAGCGGCCTGCCCAGTTGTTGTCATAGTCCAGCTTCGCGCCGTAAGGAACGAAGGTGCCGAAGCCGACGGCCCACTGGTCGTTCAACTTATGGGAGATGTACAGCGAAGGCGCTGCCACCACGCTCGGGGCGTAGTCATCTTGGTGGGCCAGGCCGCCGGTAGGGCCGACCTTGTAACGCTGCGAGCCCTGGTCATCGTAGGTCGAGTGCGGTACCACGGCGGTGATGCCGCCGGAGAATTGGGTGCCTTCCAGACGGGACAGGCCGGCTGGATTGGCGAAAATGGTGGAAGCATCAGCGGCTTCAGCGGTGTTGGAGTCCGCAGTGCCCTGGCCGGACACGGACTGGGAACCGAAGCGGTAACCGGATGCGTTTGCGTTCATTGCAGCGGCCGACAGGGCAGCGGCAACCATCAGGGAGAGGTATTTTGGGTTCAAGGTAGGTCTCGGCTGTTCGTTATTGATATATGTTTAACCTTGCGTCATAAGAAATACGCGAGGGCACCGCAGTCTACACTAAAACCGTACGACGGTGCTTTTTAATTGAAAATAGTTTAAGAAAACAGGGCCCGAAGGCCCTTTTTCATAGAGGAATCAGGCGGGCTGTCCTTGTTGCTTTCTGGTTACAAACGAGAGCAGCTTCATAACGAGACGGAATACCAGGCGCATGAAAACCAGGGCCAGGATCGCTTCCACGAACGTCAGGATGAAGGCCAGCGCCGTGCCCCAGCGCTGATCGCGGCGATGGAACTTGGCAATCATGCGCTCCTTGGCGAGCTCGATACTGTCGTAGAAGGTCGGCACGACCAGCAAGGTCAGCAGCGTCGAGGTGACGGTGCCGCCGATGATGGCCACCGCCATTGGGCGGTAGAACTCGCCGCCGTTGCCCATGCCGATCGCGACCGGCATCATGCCGGCGATCAGGGCGAAGGTCGTCATCAGGATCGGGCGCAGGCGCATCTGTCCCGCTTCGATCAGCGCCTGGTGGCGATTGGCCCCCTCCTCCTCGCGCTTGCGCGCCGCGTCAAGCAGCAGGATGGCGTTCTTGGCCACCAGCCCCATCAGCATGATGACGCCGATCAGGCTCATCAGGTTGAGGGTGCCGCCGGTCACGATCAGGCCCACCACGACGCCAATCAGCGACAGCGGCAGCGACAGCATCACGCCGCCCGGCGCAGTGAACGAGCCGAACTGCATCACCAGCACCAGGTACATCAGGCCAATACCGGACAGCAGGCCGATGCCCATGGCAGAGAAGATTTCGCCCTGGTTCTTGCTGGCGCCGCCCACGCCCTGGCCAAAGCCCGGCGGATAATTCATTTCCTTGGCGATCTTCTTGGCGTCGGCCAGCACCTCGCCTGCCGCACGGCCTTCCACGTTGGCGGTGACGGCGATGGTGCGCATGCCATTCTTGTGGCGGATACCGGCCGGGCCCTTGCCCATCGAGACCTTGGCAATCTGGTCCAGCGGCACCATCTGGTTGGTGCCGGCCACCTTGATCGGCAGGCGCTCGATGTGTTCCAGGCTCAGGCGATCGTCCGGATGCAGGCGAACCGCGACGTCGCGCGCTTCGCCGGTCGGGTCGACCCAGTCGCCCACCTCCACCCCGGCAAACGCAACGCGCAGGGAAGTGGCGGCATCGCCCGCAGAAATACCCATCGAATTGGCCAGGCCGCGATTCAGTTCGATTTGCAGCTCATCCTTCGGATCCTGCTCGGACAGGCCGACGTCCACCGCCCCCGGCACCTGGCGCAGCTTGGCCATGAACTCGTTGGTGATCTCCATCAGCTTGCGCGAATCGGGGCCGACGAAGTCGATCTGCACGGCCTTGCCGCCGCCACCGCCGCCAAAATCGTCGATCACGGTGAACTCGCCGCCCACCATGCCGGCCAGCTTCTGGCGCAATTCGGAACCGATCTCGCCGGCGCCGCGTTTGCGTTCGCTGCGCTCGCCGATATCGATCCAGATATTGCCGCTGGCCTGGTTGATGTACACCTCGGTCGACTTGACTTCCTTGATGCCCATGGCGATGGCGGACACCTTCTCCATCTTGCCGCGCGTGTAGGCCAGGCTGGACGAAGATGGCGTGCGCACCTCGACTTTCAGGGCGCCGTGGTCCTGCTTCGGCATGAAGCTGGTGCCGCCCACCGTCGCCTGCAGCGCAATCGCGGCAACGAAGCTGGCCAAAGCAATCGCGCCCATGGAACGGCGATGGTCAAGGGCCCAGGCAATGACCTTGCCGTAGCGGGACGCCTGGCGGTCGAACCAGTGGTTGAACTTGTCCAGTACTTTACCGAGGCCCTGTTTCGGCGCGCTGTGGTGGTCCGGCGGGTCGCCCCAGAAGGCCGACAGCATCGGGTCCAGCGTGAAGGAGATGAACAGCGACACCGCCACCGAGCACGTCACGGTCAGCGCGAATGGACGGAACCATTCGCCCGCCAGGCCCGGCATGAAGGCCACAGGAATGAATACCGCCATGATGGAGAAGGTGGTCGCTGCCACGGCCAGGCCGATTTCGGCCGTACCCTCCAGCGCCGCCGTGCGGCGGTCCGAACCGTTCTGCATATGGCGCACGATGTTTTCACGCACCACGATGGCGTCGTCGATCAGCACGCCGATCGCCAGCGACAGGCCGAGCAGGGTCATGAAGTTCAGGGTAAAGCCGCACAGCCAGACCGCGATAAACGCCGCCACCACCGAGGTTGGCAGCGACAGTGCGGTAATCAGGGTGGAGCGCCAGGAGTTCAGGAAAGCGTAGACCACGAAGATGGTCAGCACAGCACCGAATACCAGCGCGTCGATCACATTGTCCAGCGAATCCTGGGCTTCCTTGCCGCCATCTTCGGTGATATCCAGCGTGGTGCCGGTGTCGGCCAGTTCCTTGTTGATTTCCTCGGTCAGCTTGCGCACCTCTTTGCCCACCGACACGGCGGACGCGTCGCGGGCGCGAATCACATGCAGGGCCACGTTCGGCTTGCCGCTGTGCAGGCTGACATTATTGATTTCGGCAAAGCCGTCTTCGATCTGGGCTACCTGGCCCAGGCGCACCAGCTGGTCGCCATTGCGCTTGACCACCACGTCCTTGAATTCTGACGGGCGCTCGATGCGGCCCACCAGCCGGATCGCCTTTTCTTCCAGGGTGCCGCGCACCTTGCCCACCGGCGCATTGGTGTTCTGCATCTGCAAGGCGCCGGTGACCTCGGCCACCGAGACGTTGTACTCGCGCAGCTTCTCTGCGCGCAACAGGACCGACAGTTCACGCCGCAGCGCGCCGTTGACGTTCACCACCGACACTCCGTCCAGGCCGCGGAAGCGGTCGGCCAGCTTGTCCTCCGCCAGGCGAGAAATGGCGGCGTGCGACAGCGTCTTCGACGACAGCGCCAGCTGCATCACGGGCTGGGCCGCGGTATCGACGCGCTGGATCATCGGCTCGCGCATCTCGGTCGGCAGCTTGTAGCGCACCGCGGCAATGGCGTTGCGCACTTCGTCCGAGGCTTCAATCAGGTTCTTGTTGAAGCTGAAGCGGATCTGGAAAGTCGCCATGCTCTCGCCCGAATTGGAGAACAGGTCGTCCACGCCGGAAATCGACTGCAGCGACTTTTCCAGGCGGTTGACCACTTCCCGTTCCACGGTTTCCGGCGAGGCGCCCGGATAGGGGATGTTGATGAACAACATCGGCAATTCAACGTCCGGCTCGCGGTTGACGCGCAGCTTGGACAGGGCCAGCAAGCCCATGGCCATCATGGCGATGATCAGGACGATCGTCGCGACGGGGCGGCGGACACTAAAATTGGAGAGGAACATATTGCAATTTCCTTAACTCGTTGGTTCAAAAAAAGGGCCCGAAGGCCCTTCTTGGTACGCGCTTGACGCGTTTCAGGCAGCCGATGGCTGGCCGCGGCGCATGGCCAGGGCGGCCAACTTTTTCACCAGGCGGTACATCAGGCGCGACAGCGTCAGGAACAGCAGCACTTCCACCACAGTCATCACGACAGCCACTGCCGTATTCCAGCGCTCGTCGCGGCGGTGGAACTTGGCGATCAAGCTATCCTTCTTAATTTCGATACTGTCGTAGAAGGTCGGCACGACCAGCAGCGTCAGCATGGTGGAAGTAATGGTGCCGCCAATAATGGCCACGGCCATTGGGCGGTAGAATTCGCCCCCGTCGCCCATGCCGATCGCCACCGGCATCATGCCCGCGATCAGTGCAAAGGTGGTCATCAGGATTGGACGCAAGCGCATGCGGCCGGCGTACATCAGCGCATCTTCGCGGCCGAAGCCTTCTTCTTCACGTTTGCGCGCCGCGTCGAGCAGCAGGATGGCGTTCTTGGCGACCAGTCCCATCAGCATGATCACGCCAATGAAGCTCATCAGGTTCAACGTGCCCTTGGTCAGGTACAGTCCTACCACCACGCCAATCAGCGACAGCGGCAGCGAAAGCATGACCGGCAACGGCGCGGTGAAAGAACCGAACTGCATCACCAGCACCAGGTACATCAGGCCAATGCCGGCAAACAAGGCAATGCCCATGGCGCTAAACACTTCCTTCTGGTCCTTGCCGGAGCCGCCCACGTCCATGCCAAAGCCTGGCGGATAATCCATCTGCGTTGCCAGCTTGCGGGCTTCCTCGATCACTTCACCGTTAGAGCGGCCTTCCACGTTGGCCGAGACCGATACCATGCGCTTGCCGTTCTTGTGGCGGATGGTGGCCGGGCCCTTGCCCATGGTGATCTTGGCGATCTGGTCGAGCGGAACCATCTGGTTGGTGCCGGTCACGGCGATCGGCAGGCGCTCGATGTTGTCAGGGCTGACCCGGTCTTCCGGATGCAGGCGCACCGCCACGTCGCGGGTCTCGCCGGTCGGGTCGACCCAGTCGCCGACCTCAATACCGGCAAAGGCCACGCGCAGCGACTGCGCCGCGTCGCCGGCGGAAATTCCCATCGAGTTGGCCAAGCCGCGGTTCAATTCAATCTGCAGCTCGTCCTTCGGATCCTGCTCGGACAGGCCGACGTCCACCGCGCCTTTGACCTGGCGCAGCTTTTCCATGTACTGGTTGGTGATCTCCATCAGCTTGCGGGAGTCGGGGCCGACGAAGTCGATCTGCACCGGTTTGCGGGCGCCGTTGTTGATGTCTTCCAGTACCACGAATTCGCCGCCGACCAGGCCGGCCAGCTTCTGGCGCAGTTCGATGCCAATCTCGGTCGCATCGCGTTTGCGTTCAGCACGCTTGCCGATGTCGACCCAGATCCGGCCGCCCGACAGGTTGACGTAGGTGCTGGTCGCCTTCACTTCCTTGATGGTGTGGGCGATCTGGGCAGCCTTGTCCATCTTGGTCTTGGTGTAATCCAGGCTGGACGAAGATGGGGTGCGCACGTCGATGGCGATCGTGCCGAAGTCCACTTTCGGCAGGAAGCTGCTGCCGCCCACGGTGAATTGCAGGGCCAGCGCACCAACCAGGCTTGCCACGGCAATGACACCCATCCAGGTGCGGTGGTGCAGCGCCCAGGCGATCACCTTGCCGTAACGGTCAGCCTGGTGGTCGAACCAGTGATTGAACTTGTCCAGCACTTTGCCGATGCCCTTCTTCGGCGCGCTGTGATGGTCAGGAGGATCGCCCCAGTAGGCCGACAGCATCGGGTCCAGCGTGAAGGAGATGAACAGCGACACCGCCACCGAGCAGGTCACGGTCAGCGCGAATGGACGGAACCATTCGCCCGGCATGCCGCCCATGAAGGCGACCGGGATGAACACTGCCATGATGGAGAAGGTGGTCGCTGCCACGGCCAGGCCGATTTCGGCCGTGCCTTCCAGCGCAGCCTTGCGGCGGTCGGAACCGTTCTGCATATGGCGCACGATGTTTTCACGCACCACGATGGCATCGTCGATCAGCACGCCGATCGCCAGCGACAGGCCGAGCAGGGTCATGAAGTTCAGCGTGAAGCCGCACAGCCAGACCGCGATGAACGCCGCCACCACCGAGGTCGGCAGCGACAACGCGGTAATCAGGGTGGAGCGCCAGGAGTTCAGGAAGGCGTACACCACGAAGATGGTCAGCACGGCGCCGAACACCAGCGCCTCGATCACGTTGTTCAGGGAATCCTGCGCGTCTTCACCGCCGTCGCGCGTCACTTCCAGCGAAGTGCCGTTGCCTTCTTCCTTGAATTCCTTGTTGATTTCTTCGGTCAGCTTGCGCACTGCCTTGGCCACCGACACGGTGGAGGCGTCGCGCGCGCGGATCACGGCCAGGCCGACGTTCGGCTTGCCGGAACGCAGGCTGACGTTATTGATCTCGGCGAAGCCGTCTTCGATGGTCGCTACCTGGCCCAGGCGGATCAGTTGGTCGCCATTGCGCTTGACCACCACGTCCTTGAATTCTTCCGGACGTTCGATACGGCCGACCAGGCGGATCGCCTTCTCTTCCAGGTCGCCGCGCACCTTGCCCACCGGGGCGTTGGTGTTTTGCATGCGCACCGCGTTTGCCACTTCAGCCACCGAGACGTTGAACTCGCGCAGCTTGTCGGCGCGCAGCAGCACCGACAATTCGCGGCGCAGCGAGCCGTTGACGTTGACCACGGCAACGCCGTCCAGCGCGCGGTAGCGGTCGGCCAGCTTGTCTTCGGCCAGGCGCGACAGCACGGCGTGCGACTGGGTCTTGGACGACAGCGACATCTGCATGATCGGGTCGGCCGAGGTGTCGATGCGCTGGATCATCGGCTCGCGCATTTCGGTCGGCAGCTTGTAGCGCACCGAAGCGATGGCGTTGCGCACCTCGTCGGACGCTTCGATCAGGTTCTTCTGGAACGTGAAGCGCATTTCGATGGTGGCGCTGCCCTCGCGCGAGGTCGAATACAGGTCGGTCACGCCAGCGATCGACTGCAGCGATTTTTCGAGGCGGTTGACCACCTCGCGTTCAACCGTTTCCGGCGAAGCGCCAGGATATGGAATGTTGACGATCAACAGCGGAATCTCGACGTCGGGATTCTGGTTGACGCGCAGCTTGGACAGGGCCAGCAGGCCCATGGCCATCATCGCCACGATCAGGACGATCATGGCGACGGGGCGCTTGATACTGAAATTGGAAAGGAACATGACTTAGTTTCCCCGGTTACCCTGGATTGCTTTAATTGCCCTTGACGGCATCGGCCGGCACCGAAGCGGATGCAACCGCCTTGTTCATCTGCAGGTCGACTTTCTGGCCATCGCGGAAGCCGGAGGCCGGCGTGCGCATCACGATATCGCCCTTGGTCAGGCCCGACTGCACCTGCCAGTTGCCACTGCGCGCATCACGTGCCCCCATTTGCAGCGTGGCTTTGGCCAGGGCCTTGTCCTTGATCTTCCAGACGTAAGTGGTATCGCCTTGCTTGACCAGGGCCGATTCCGGCACCATCAGGGCCGACGTGGTTTCCGCTTCAATACGGCCTTCGGCGAACAGGCCGGCTACGCGCGGCAGGTTCTTGTCGGCGAAATCGACCAGCACTTCCACCTGGCGGGTGACCGGGTTGGCGGCCGGGTCGACGCGCTTGACCTTGCCCAGGAAGTTCTGGCCCTGGTAGCCGTTGATGGCAAACACGACGCCCTGCCCTGCCTTGACCACGCCCACCGAGTCGGCGGAGACGCGGCCTTCAAAGCGCATCGAGGCCGGGTCGACCACTTTCACCAGTTCCTTGCCGATCTGCGCGGTGTCGCCGGCCGAGACCTTGCGCTCGGAGACGATGCCGTCGAACGGCGCGCGCACCAGGGTGCGGGTCAGCTGCTGGTTGGCAGCCACCAGGCGGGCCTTGGCAGCCGACAGGTCGGACTGGGCGTTATTGCGGCGCACTTCGGCGTCTTCCAGCACCTGCGAGGAGACCATGCCGGAGGCTTTCAGGGTTTTCTGGCGCTGCAGGACGCGTTCGGCCTGGTCCAGCGACTGGGTCGAGGCGCGCACCGCTTCCTGAGCCGAGTTCAGCGCATCGCGCAGGGAAGTATCGTCCAGGCGCACCAGCAGGTCGCCTTTCTTGACCGCTTCGCCGTTTTCCTTCAGCACTTGCATGACGACGGCGCCGACTTCGGCGCGCAGGTCGGCCTTGCGCTCAGGCTGGATGGAACCGGTGATCACCGGGCCGGACGACAGGGCATTGCTTTCCACCGTCACCAGATCTTCAGATGCAACCTGCAGCGTTGCAAGCTTCTTGTCATCGCCCTTGCCTTTCGCGTCGGCAGTCGCCGAGGCGCTGGCCTTGCCGGCTTCAGGCGCCTTGTCGGACTTGCCGCAAGCGACCAGCGCGGATGCAACGGCGAGAGCTAATAGGGTTTTACGCAACATGTGAATCTCCAGTTTGGTGGACGGCTTATTTTTGAATATGGAATGCATACTTCTGCAGCGTGCAAAAGTATCCTTTTACAGAGGGAGAGTGTCAATTCACCGCGGGCCAGACTGCTGGTTTTTAGGGCTGGACTGCAGGATTCGCGGATGAACCGCAAAAACGGTGGCTGAACTGCAAGAAAGGATTGCTACATTAATGTAGCAATCCAGGGGTATTTGGAGGGATTAAACGCGCGGGAATAGGGCGAAAACAATGTGCCCCATGGCGATGCCGGTGGCCAGGCCGCCGGTGATTTCGACCACGGTATGGCCCATCCGTTCGCGCAGCCATTTATGGTCGGTGGCATCTTTGGCCAGGCGGTTGATGGCGGCAGCCTGGCGGCCGACGTGCTGGCGCAGGCTGTTGGCGTCAATGATCACGATGAAGCACAGCGCGACCGCCACGCCAAAGGCTGGATGCCCGATGCCCTCGCGCAAGGCGATTAGGGTGGCCATGCTGGACACCACGGCACTGTGGTTGGATGGGAAACCGCCATTTCCAACCAGGTTGAATGCCCATTTGCGGGCTTTGATACTGTTAATCAGGAATTTGATCGGACCGACAGTAATCCAGGTCAAAACAGGCGTCAGCAGGTAAGCGAGATCCATTTATAGCGTCCTAAGGGGCAATCCCCCATTATAATCGGCGCACCAACAATATTAATAGCAAGCAAAAATGAAGCATTTCAGGATTTCGATTATTGTCACCATCGTTTTGATGGGGCTGGCCGGCTGGTGGGGCTATAACCATGGCGGCATGTCCGCCGCGATTACCGCGCTATGGATTACCGGTGTTTTGGGGGTGATGGAAGTCTCCCTTTCCTTTGATAACGCGGTGGTGAATGCCTCCGTCCTCAAGAACTGGAACGCGTTCTGGCAGAAGCTGTTCCTGACGGTCGGTATCCTGGTGGCCGTGTTCGGCATGCGGCTGATTTTCCCGCTGGCCATCGTGGCGGCGGCGACCGGGCTGGACATGATCTCGGTGTGGGATATGGCGCTCAAGACGCCGGAAGAATACTCGCGCCACCTGCTGGGCGTGCATGAGGAAGTGGCAGCCTTCGGCGGCGCCTTCCTGCTGCTGGTTTTCCTGAACTTCCTGTTCGACGAAGAAAAGGACGTGCACTGGATTCACTGGTTTGAGGAAAAAGTAGGCAAATACGGCACCGAGAGCCTGGCCGTGCTGCTGACCCTGGTCGCCGTGGTGCTGTGCGTGCAGATGGTGCCGGAGGCCAAGCGCTATACCGTGCTGTATTCGGGCGTGATCGGTACCGCGATTTACGTGGGCGTGGGCTGGATCAGCAGCCTGCTGGAGGAGGAAGGCCATGGCGAAGTGGGCAAGGCAGTGGCCGGCGGCTCGATCGGCGGCTTCCTCTACCTGGAAGTACTGGATGCCTCGTTCTCCTTCGACGGCGTGATCGGCGCCTTTGCCATCACCAGCGATGTAGTGATCATCATGCTGGGCCTGGCCATTGGCGCGATGTATGTACGTTCGCTGACCGTGTACCTGGTGCACAAGGGCACGCTGGACGAGTTCATTTACCTCGAGCACGGCGCGCACTACGCGATCGGCATCCTGGCCCTGATCATGTTCGCCAGCGTGAAGTATCACATTCCGGAGTGGTTCACCGGCCTGTCCGGGGTGGCGTTTATTGCTGTCTCGCTGTGGTCTTCCCTCAAATATAAGAAATTACATCCTCAGGAGTCTTAATGGGTCGTGTGCTGGTGATTGTTGGCGGCCTGCTGGCCGCCGTGGCGCTGCTGTTTGCGGCGTATGTGTGGGTGGCGTTGAGCTATTCGTATTCGGAAGGCGAACGCGCCGGGTATTTGCAGAAGTTTTCCAAACGCGGCTGGATTTGCAAGACCTGGGAGGGGGAGATTCTGCTGACCTCGATGCCGGGGGCGATTCCGGAGAAGTTCGAGTTTACCGTGCGCGATGATGCGGTGGCCTCGCAGATTGCGGCGGCGGCGGGCAAGCGGGT
>Ga0207425_1000712_pt1 | contig 17915 bp, 14 predicted proteins | sample AraplaF_Col_mTSA_FD_184255 | JGI IMG/M metagenome (GOLD analysis project Ga0207425, IMG submission 184255) | Arabidopsis root microbial communities from the University of North Carolina, USA - plate scrape MF_Col_mTSA (SPAdes) (version 3) | ecosystem: Host-associated > Plants > Roots >...
ATCAATGCGGCTGGAAGGGGCGCAGCCTGGGCGCGGCCGGCGTCTATCCGAAACAGGCGCTGGTGCTGGTGAATAACGGCGGCGCCACCGGCGCCGACGTGGTGGCGCTGGCGAAAGCGATACAGGCCGACGTGCAGGCGCGCTACGGCGTGCTGCTGGAGCCGGAGCCGGTGTTTATCTAGGCCGCGCCGCCTGCACCAGTTCTATCGCGCTGTGGGCGTCTTCCGGATACAGCGAACTGCCGGTGTGGCAGGCGGCGCGCAGGGCGGCGTCGCTGAGGCCGGGCAGCCCCTGACCGGTCACCGACAGGCTGATGCGGTGCAGCTGGCTGGTGACGATGGAACGGCGCGAGGCCATGTTGAGGATCACGCCGAATTCATCGTGGCCGATGCGCCCCACCAGATCGCCGGGACGGCATTCGCGCTCGATGCGGCGCGAGACATCGGCCAGCGCTTCCGGCAGCTTGTCGATGCCGTTCAGCCGTATCACGCCCACACCCAGATTGCCGTGGCCGGCCTGGGTCGCCGCCGCCAGCCTGGCCTGCAGCTGCTCGTAGAAAAAGGCGCGGTTGGCGGTGCCGGTGGCTTCGTCCAGCGTCATGCGCTGCCGGAGCACATTCGGGCCTTCCCGGGTGGCGCGCTGCATCAGCATGGCGGTCATATTGGCCAGCAGTTGCGCGATCTCGGCTTCATGCTCGTTGAATGCGCGCGGCGCTTTCCACACCAGCTTCATGACGGCGATGGCTTCGCCGTCGGCCATCAGCGGCACGATCACCATGGCGCGCAGGCCGACCTTGCGGCAAGCTTCGCGGTTGACGCGATCGTCGGTTTCGCTGTCGGTGCACAGCGCGGCGGTGCGGCTGGTGAGCACGCGGCCCGACAGGCTGTTGGCCACCGCCATGCGCAAGCCCAGTTGCGCCTCGGCCAAGCCGCTGGCCGAGCGGTAGACAATGGAGTCGTCCTCCAGCAGTTCGACCACCGCGCCATCGGCTCCGGTCAGCTCGACCGCCTTGGCGGATGCGGCGTCCATCACCGCGCTCAGGTCATTGCCTATGCCTACCAGCTGGACCTGAGCTTCGATAATCGCGAGTAGTTTATGGTTGGGGATCATCGTCGTAAAAAAAGCAGACCTTGGTCTGCTTTTCAGTTTAGCCGAAGTGGCAAACGTAATCGAGGGTTTCTACCGTTTCGATATCGAATTTGCTGTTGCCCGGGACTTTGAATTCCTGGCCGGCCGAGTAGGTCTGCCATTCGCTGGCGCCATCCAGGCGCACCTTGCAGACGCCGCCGACGATTTCCATGATTTCCGGCGCGCCGGTGTTGAAGGTCAGGCTGGATGGGAAGATCACGCCGACGGATTTCTTGCTGCCGTCCGCCAGGATGATGTTGTGCGAGACGCATTTGCCGTCGAAGTAGATATTCGATTTCTTGACGACGCTGACTTGATCGATTTGTGCACTCATGCTGCTGTTTTTCCTTGGTTCGATGGTGTGAGACCGGGCAGGGTGTCCGCGCTGACAACGCGGTTACGGCCGCCGCGCTTGGCGGCGTACAGGGCCCGGTCGGCTTGCCGGATCAACTCTTCGACGCTGCCCGCCGGCGACGGCACCACGCTGGCCACGCCGATCGACATGGTCACGCATGAGAATTCCGTGGTCGCCTGCGGGTTTTCGATCGCGAGCTGTTCCAGGTGGCGGCGGCATGACTCGGCCACGATCAGCGCCCCAGTCAATTCAGTCTCCGGCAGGATAATCGCGAATTCCTCGCCGCCGTAGCGCGCGGCCAGGTCGGCCGGGCGCTTCAGGTGTTCGGTTAATACCGCGGCCACTTTTTTCAGGCACAAATCGCCCGTCAGGTGGCCGAAGCTGTCGTTATACAGTTTGAAGAAATCGACGTCGCACATCATCAGCGTCAGCGGCTTCCTGTCGCGCTGGCCGCGCTGCCATTCGATGCGCATGGTGTCGTCGAAGCGGCGGCGGTTGGCGATGCCGGTCAGGCCGTCCAGCGCGGCCAGCTTTTGCAGTTCGATGTTGGCGTCGGCCAGCTGCTTCTGGCTCTCGCGCAGGAAGCGGAAGGCCTGGTCGCGCTGCAGGCGGCTGATGTGCGCGCCCGAGTGGTAGCGCACGCGCGCCAGCAGTTCCAGCTTGTCGGGCAGCTTGACCATGTAGTCGTTGGCGCCGGTGGCAAAGCTGTGTGCCTTGAGCTTGGGATCTTCCTTGGCCGACAGCACGATCACCGGCACCTGGCGCAGGCTTTCCTCGTCGCGGTACTGGACGATCTGGCCGAAGCCGTCGATGGCCGGCATCACCAGGTCCTGCAGGATGAGGGTCGGCTGCAATTGCAGCGCGGTCTCCAGCGATCTGGTGGCGTCGGTCACGTAATGGAATTCGATGTCCGGCTGGTCGCTCAGCATGCGCCGCACGGCTTCGACGATAATCAGCTGGTCGTCCACCAGCAGTACGCGTACCTTGAAGTTGGCAAGGACCGGTTCTTGATCTGCTGCGGTAACGGGTGCTTCGAACATCAGGATTCTCTTAAGTTATTTGCCGCCCAGGGTGCTGCGCAAGACCGCCCCGATTTTCGCCAGCGGTAAAATCATCTGCGCCGCGTCCAGCTCCGCGGCAGCGCGCGGCATGCCGTACACCGCGCTGCTGGCCTGGTCCTGGGCGATGGTGGTGTGGCCGGCGCGGCGCATGGCCAGCAAGCCTTCGGCGCCGTCGCGCCCCATGCCGGTCAATAGTACACCAATTGCCTCGCCCTTCCAGTGTTGGGCCACGCAGTGGAAGAACACGTCCACCGACGGGCGGTAGGCATAATCCCTGGGATTGGCATCGTAACGCAAGCGGTGGTTTTGATCCAGCGTCAGGTGGTCGTTGCTCTTGGCGATCAGCACGGCGCGCGCCATCAGTTCGTCGCCTTCCTCGGCGGCGTACACCGGCATCTCCAGCTGTTCGCCCAGCCAGCGGGCGAAGTTGTCGGCAAAGTGCTGGTCGATATGCTGCACCACCACGATGGCGCAGCCGCGCGGCGGCCTCCAGCCGGCCAGCAGCTTGGAGACTGCCACCGGGCCGCCGGTGGAGGCGCCGATCGCCAGCAACGATGTCACTTTTTCCACTTCATGGACCTCGGCCGCGCCATGGCCATTGGCGCCCGCGGTCTTGGGCAGCATGGCCTGGCTGCCGCCGCTGTGGCGTATCAGCTTGTCCATGGTGCGGATCTTGGCCAGCAGTTCGGCGTCGCCGCCCGGCTGCCCCTGCAGCACCGGCGTGGCCGTCACGTCCAGCGCGCCCGCGCCCAGCGCGCGGAACACCTGGTTGACGTTGTCCTGCGGACGGCCGGTCACGATGAGAATGGCGCACGGGCTTTGCTCCATGATCTGGCGCGAGGCTTCCACGCCGTCCAGTTCCGGCATGTTCAGGTCCATCAGAATCAGGTCGGGCCGGTTTTCCGCGCACATGCGCACCGCTTCCGCGCCGGTACGGGCGATCCACAGCACCTGGTGTTCGGCGGTGCTGGCGACCACGCGCCGCAGCGCTTCGGCTGCCATGGCGACATCGTTGGCGATGGCGATCTTCATCTGCGGGCGTCCCCAATCAAATCGCTGACGGCGTCGAGCAGCGTCTCGTCGTGGAAGCTGCCCTTGGTCAGGTAATAGTCGGCGCCGGCCGACAGGCCGCGTGCGCGGTCCTCGGGGCGGTCTTTGTAAGAGACTATCATGACTGGCAGCTTATGCAGACGTATATCTTTTTTAATCAATGTAACCAATTCGATACCGTCCATGCGCGGCATGTCGACGTCGGTGATCACCAGATCGTACTCGCCGCTGCGCACCATGTTCCAGCCGTCGATGCCGTCGACGGCGATATCGACCAGGAAGCCGCGGCCGAGCAGCAGCTTGCGCTCCATCTCGCGCACGGTGAGCGAATCGTCGACCACGAGAATGCGTTTGGTCTTGCGGCGTTCGACGGCGTCGGACTTGGCCAGTTGCTGCAGGCTGCCTTCGTGCAGCAGCTTGTCGATCGAGAGCAGCAGATCGGGCACGTCGAGGATCAGCACCGGTTCGCCGTCGTCGAGCAGGGCGGCGGCTGAAATGTCGCGCATCTTGCCGAAGATGGGATCGATGGCCTGTACCGCCAGGCTTTGTTCGCCGCGGATCGCCTCCACCACCAGCGCGTAGCGGCGCGCGCCGGCGCCGATCACCACCACCGGCAGTTCGGCATTGCCGGCATCGGTCTCGCCCAGCTCCAGCACTTGCGAGGCGGAGACCAGGCCGAGATGCTCGCCAGCCAAATCGAAGAACTGTTTGTTCTCCAGCGTGTGCACGGTGTTTTGCGGCACCTTGAGCACGCGCTCCACTTGCACGATGGGCACGGCGTAAGCCTCGCCTTTGATATTCACCACCAGTGCACGCACGATGGATTGCGTCAGCGGCAGGGTGATGTAGGTGCGGAAGCCGACGCCCAGCTCGGACTCGATGCGCACGGTGCCGTTTTGCGCGCGGATGGTTTCGTGCACGATGTCCAGGCCGACGCCGCGGCCGGAAATTTCGGTGATGTCTTGTTTCAGGCTGAAGGCGGGCAGGAACAGGAATTCCATCAGTTCCCCCTGCGACATCGCGCTTGCCATCTGCGCCGAGGCCATTTTGCGCTCGACGACGCGGGCGCGGATTTTCTCTATATCGACGCCTTTGCCGTCGTCGCTGATTTCGATGCTCAGCATGCCGGCGCGGTGCCTGGCTTCCAGTACGATGGTGCCGGCGCCGGGCTTGCCGGCGGCGACGCGCTCGGCGGCGCTGCCCATGCCGTGGTCGATGGCGTTGCGCAGCATGTGGTTGAGCGGGCTTTCGATCCTGGCCAGGATGTCGCGGTCGACCAGCGTGTCTTCGCCGGTGATTTGCAGCCGCACGTCCTTGCCGAGGCTGCGCGCGAGGTCGCGCACCATGCGCGGGAAGTGCTGCACGCCGTCGCGGAAGGGACGCATGCGCATGGTCAGCACTTCATCCACCATGGACTGCGAAACGCCCAGCAGGCGGCGCTCGTAGGCTTCGATGTCGGCGATGTGCTCCAGTATGAACTGTTTGAGCGGGTGGGTTTTCTGCAGCGCCAGCAGGGACTTTTCCTTGAGCCCGGCGTCGCTGCTGTTGGAGATGGCTTCGTGCAGCTGTTCGATCAGCGAGAACAGGCTGCTCTGGTTGCGCTTGAAGCGCTGCATGTTCTGGATGAACGGGTGCATCTGGTGCGCGTTGATGCGCGATTCGCTCGCCAGCGACAGCAGCTTGTCGAAGTTTTGCGCGTGCTTCAGCGGTGCGGGCGCGCGGCGTTCGTTCGGGTCCTCGGCGGCAGGGGCGGGCGCCTCCGCCGGAACCACCGGCGGCAAGCCCACCGGCTCCGGCAGGAAAGCGATGCTGGCGATGGCGTTCAGCGTCTTCTTGATTTGTTCGGCGTTGTCGGCCAGCCACGCAGGCACGCCGCTGTCCTGCAAGCGCGACGCCTGCACGATCAGGTCCACGCCGGCCAGCAGTACGTCGACGCGGTTGGGTGTCAATGCCAGCTTGCCGTTTTGGGCGGCGATGAAGGCATCTTCCATTCCATGCGCCAGCTGCACCACCACTTCCAGTCCGACGATGGCGGCTGCGCCCTTGATCGAGTGGGCCGCGCGCATCATCGATTCGACGGCGCCGGCGTCGTCTTTCAGGCGTTCCATGGCCAGCAGGCCATCGGTCAGGATTTGCGTCTGGCTGTCTGCCTCCATGCGGAACAGGTCCAGCATGGAGAACTGGCTCAGGTCTTCGTTGTTATCGACGCTCATCGCAGAGTTCTCGCAAGTTGGTGGCCGATCAGCGCTTCATCCAGCACACCGATGCGCATGTCCCGATGCGATATCACGCCGGCGAGGAAGCGGGACAAGCCTTTGTTGATGGTGGCGGCCGGCGCCTGCACGCTGGTGCTGGCGTAACGCAGGAGGCCATGCAAGTCGGCCACCGGCAGCGCGTAGGACTGGTCTTCCCATCGCGTCAGCAGCAGCCGCGCAAAAGTATGGCGGTGGGCGGCGGCTTCGCCTTCGCTTTCGTCTATGCCCAGCAAGTCGGCCAGCGACATGCAGGGATACAGCGTGCCGCCCACGTTCACGACGCCGCGCAGGCCAGGCGCCGTGCGGTGCGGCAGGCGGTGCGGCTTGGCGGCAGGCGCCACGGAGACGAGGACGCGGGGCGGCAGCGACAGCCATTCGCCGCCGATGCGGAACACCAGGCAGGCGGCGTCCTGCTGATGGTTGCCGCCGGCGGCCTGGCGGAAGTGGGCGGCCCAGTCTTTTTTGTAGTCGTCGCCGACCGGTCGTTGCAGGTTTTGCTGGGCTGCGGCCGCGTAGACGGGACAGTTGCGGCAATGGACGTGCTGCTGCAGCTTGTCGCAGCTTTGGTCGCCGTTGACGCCGATCTGGTTCCAGCAGGCTTCGATGGTGGTTGTGCTCATGGCTTAGCGTTCCCGGATGCCTGCTGGCGTTTGTAGATGCGGGCGGCGCGGGCCTTGAGTGCGGCGGCGCCGGCGACGTCGTGGTTGGCCTCGGCCAGCAGCGCCAGATGGCACAGGGCTTCATAATGGTCGGGCTGGAGGTAGATGCAGCGCTTCCAGTAGTCGGCCGCCATTTGCGGCTTGTTGCTTAATTCGTTCAGCAGGCCGAGGATGAAGTAGGCTTCGGCCGATTCGGGATGCCGGGCCAGATGGTCGCGGCATGCGTATTCGGCGGCTTTGGCGTCGCCAAGGTCGGCAAGACGACGCGCCTCGGCCAGCATGTCGGCTGCCGGCGCGGCGGCAGCCGGCGGCGCGGCGCGGCTGCGGCTTGCCGGCACCGGGGAGGGCGCGGCGGGAGATTGCGATGGCGGCGAGGCAATCGTGCGGGCGGCAGGCGGCGGCGCGGGCCTGGCGCTGGCCGCCGCGCGTGGCGCGTGCGCCGGCTTGCGCGCAGCCGGGGCGGCTTTCTTCTGCAAGCCGAAGGCCTGGTGGTAAGGCAGCGGCGAAAAGCCGTGCTGGCAGAACGACGGCACTTCCGCGTAACCGACAAACAGCTGGCCGTCATCCATCAGCAGCGCTTCCAGCCTGGCGATGGCGGCCTTGGTGGCCGGCTTGTCGAAGTAGATCAGCAGATTGCGGCAGAAGATCACGTCGTAGTAGCGGCTGTGCGTGCTCAGGTCGAACTCCAGCAGGTTGCCCTGATTGAAGCGCACCTGCTTGCGGATGGCATGGTTGATGCGGTAGTCGCCGTCGCCAACGCTGGTGAAGTGCGTGTCGCGGAATGTCAGGTCCTGCGCGCGGAAAGCGTTGCGGCCGTAGATGCCGCTCCTGGCGCGCGCCACGCAGGCCGGACTGATATCGAAGGCGTCGATGATGAAATTCTCCGGCGGGATGCCGGCGTCGCGCAGCACCATCGCCATGGTGTAAGGCTCCTCGCCGCCGGCGCAGGGAATCGACAGGATGCGCACCAGGCGTTCGCTATTGGCAGCCAGTCGCGCGCGCACGAAGTCGGTCATGGCGGCGAAGGCCTGCGGATCGCGGTAGAACCACGATTCCGACACCACGACCAGCTCCACCAGCGCGGTCAGTTCCTCCGGCGTGATCTGCCGCAGATAGGCGTCATGGTCGGTGACGGCGGTTTGCTCCATGCGGCTCCGGACCGCGTTTTCCGCCACCGACCTGGACAGGCTCAGGCCGGTGGCGGCGCGCAGCATGGATTGGGCGGGCGTCATGATGCGTTATCCGCCGCTTGAAACAGCAGGGCGCGCAGCTCGGCCGGCAGCAGCTGTTGCAGCTCCACCAGTTGCAGCATGCCCTGGCCGTCGCTGAGCACCTGCCCGAGGAAAGGTGCGGCCTGTACGCCGCTGTCGAGCAGCAGCGCTTCGTGTACTTCCTGCACGCCTTGCACACGCTCGGCGCGCAGGCCGAGTTGGTGATGCGTGCCTTCCGGCGCCACGTAATCGGCCACGATGATGCGCGTGTCGAAATGGTCCGCGCCGCTGGGCAGGCCGGCGGCGCGGCACAAATCGATCACCGGCACCGAGGCGCCATGCAGGTCCATCAGCCCAGCCACCATGTCCGGCGCCAGCGGCAGCTGCTTCAGCTCCACCAGCGGCAGCACCCGCACCACATCGCGCAGGCGCAAGCCGTAACGATCGGCGCCGATGTGGAAGACGAGGAGTTTCATCGCGCCCTCCGCCTACACCGCCACGGCGAAATTGGCGACGCTGGTCTGCAGGTCGCCGGCCGCATACTGCAGCTGACGCACCGCCTCGCTGGTGGCCTTGAGCGATTCCACCGTCTGCTGGGTGGCGTCGTTCAGCTGCATCATGGTGGCGGTGATCTGCTCCGCGCCCACGGCCTGCGACTGCATGCCCTGCAGCACCACGTCGAACTGCGGCGCCAGTTTCTGCACCTGATCCATCACGCCGGACAGCTGATTGGTCACCTGGCGCACCTCGCCCACGCTGCGGCGGATCTCTTCGGAGAATTTGTCCATGCCCATCACGCTGGCGGAAACGGCGGACTGCATCTCCTTCAGCATCTGTTCGATATCCCAGGTGGAGACGGAGGTCTGGTCGGCCAGGCGGCGGATTTCGGTGGCCACCACCGAGAAGCCGCGTCCCGCCTCGCCGGCCTTCTCGGCCTCGATGGCGGCGTTCAGCGACAGGATGTTGGTCTGGTCGGCCACCTTGGTGATGGTAATCAGCACGCTGTTGATGTTGGACGCCTTCTCCGACAGCGCCGCCAGCTTGGCGTTGATCGAGTCGGTGGCGCTGACCATGTTCTGCATGGTGCCGTCCATGCGTTGCAGGTTGTTCTGCGCCTCGGCGGTGGCGCTGGTGGTGTAGTCCGCCACGGCGGTGGCGTCTTCCATGGTCCTCAACAGCTGCGAGGTGTTGGCCGAGATTTCCTTGGTGGTGCTGAGGATTTCCACGCTGGTCTGCGCCTGCTCGATGCCGGTGGCTTCCTGCTGCTTGGCGGAGGCGGCGATTTCGGTGGCGGAGGTGGTGACCTGGATGCCGGCCTTCTGCACATTGTTGAGCAGCGCGCGCAGGTTTTCAAACATGCGGTCCAGGCCATTGGCCAGCTTGCCGATGGCGTCGTCGCCGCGCACCTCGATCTTGCCGGTCAGGTCGCCGGCGGCGGCCTTGGTGACGACGCCCAGCAAGGAATCGACCTTGGACCTGAGCAGGTTGGAGGCCGTCAGTTCCTTTTCCAGGCTATCCTGCACCGCTTGCGCCATCAGGTTGAAGGCGTTGGACACCTGGCCCAGTTCATCGCGCGAGCTGACCTCCACCCGCGCGCTCTTGTCGCCGTGGGCGATGCGCTCCACCACCGCGTTCAGGCGCAGCAGCGGCCCGGCCAGGCCGGCCGACAACAGGGCGCCGATCGACAGCGCCAGCAACACGCACACCACGCCGCCGGCCAGCAGCACCTGCAGCATGGTGTCGGACAGGTCGCCGGATACTTTGCTGCGCTCGGCCAGCAGACGCTGTTCGTCGCCGCTGATTTCGCCGATCAGTTGGTGGATATCGCGCATCATGCGGTTGCCGCTGGCCACGTCGGTGGTGCCCGATTGCGCCGCGTTGCGCGCCGTCAGCTGGTGACGCACCACGTTGTTCAGCCAGTCCTCGACGATGGGCGTCAGGCGCTGCAGGCGTGCCTGCTGGGTCGGATTGTCCGCCGTCATGCGGGTGATGGCGGCGAGGTGGCGGCGCGCCGTAGCTTCCTCCTCGGCCACCGGCTTGGCGATGTCGTCGTCGCCGCTCAGCAGGTAGCCGCGCGTCGCGCTCTGGACTTGCAGCAGCGCGGTTTCCATCTGGCTGATTTCAAGCAGGACTTGCTGCGTATGCAGATTCCACCGGCTGGCGGCGGAGAGCCTGCTGAAGTTGGCGTAGGCCAGTGACAGCAGGGCCACGATGAGAATGACGACGGCGCCGAAGCCGGCACCCAGTTTTTTCTTGATACTGAGGTTTTTAAGCATGGCCGCTCCACTCACGATCGGATGTGGAGCCAATGTATCAAAAAAAAGGCCGCTCAGCGAGCGGCCTTTGTGCGCGGAGGCGGGGCGGGATTACTGGCCGCGCTTCAGGCGCGCGTTGGCGGCGATGCGCATGCGCAGGGCGTTCAGCTTAATGAAGCCGCCGGCGTCGGCCTGGTTGTAGGCGCCGCCGTCTTCGTCGAAGGTGGCGATGTTCATATCAAACAGGGAGTCGGTCTTGGAGTCGCGCGACACCACGATCACATTACCCTTGTACAGCTTGACGCGCACCCAGCCGTTCACGGTTTGCTGGGTGTGGTCGATCAGGGTTTGCAGCGCGACGCGTTCCGGCGCCCACCAGTAGCCGTTGTAGATCAGCGAAGCGTAGCGCGGCATCAGGTCGTCCTTCAGGTGGGCCACTTCGCGGTCCAGGGTGATCGACTCGATGGCACGGTGGCCTTTCAGCATGATGGTGCCGCCCGGGGTTTCATAGCAGCCGCGCGACTTCATGCCGACGTAGCGGTTTTCCACCAGGTCAAGACGGCCGATGCCATGCTTGCCGCCCAGGCGATTCAGTTCGGTCAGCACGGTGGCCGGCGACATGCGCACGCCGTTGATGGCGACGATGTCGCCTTTTTCGTATTCCAGGTCGACGTATTCTGCCTGGTCAGGTGCCTTTTCAGGGCTGACGGTCCAGCGCCACATCGATTCCTCGGCTTCGGCGCTTGGGTTCTCCAGGTGGCGGCCTTCGAAGGAGATGTGCAGCAGGTTGGCGTCCATCGAGTACGGCGCGCCGCCGTTCTTGTGTTTCATGTCGATGGCGATGCCGGCGTCTTCGGCGTATTTCAGCAGCTTTTCGCGCGACAGCAGGTCCCATTCACGCCATGGGGCGATCACTTTCACGCCCGGTTTCAGCGCGTAGGCGCCCAGTTCGAAGCGCACCTGGTCGTTGCCCTTGCCGGTGGCGCCGTGCGAGATGGCGTCGGCGCCGGTTTCGTTGGCGATCTCGATCAGGCGCTTGGCGATCAGCGGACGGGCGATCGAGGTGCCCAGCAGGTATTCGCCTTCGTACACGGTGTTGGCGCGGAACATAGGGAACACGAAGTCGCGCACGAATTCTTCGCGCACGTCGTCGATGTAGATGTTCTCAGGCTTGATGCCGAACTTCAGCGCCTTGGCGCGTGCCGGCTCCAGCTCTTCGCCCTGGCCCAGGTCGGCGGTGAAGGTGACGATTTCGCACTGGTAGTTATCCTGCAGCCATTTCAGGATGACGGAGGTATCGAGGCCGCCCGAGTAGGCGAGGACTACTTTTTTAATGTCGCTCATGATGGATCTCAGTTTAGGTAATTACTTGGTGTCGATGCGGCCGAGCAGCAGGTACTCGATCAGCGCTTTTTGAATGTGCAGGCGGTTTTCCGCCTCGTCCCAGACCACCGATTGCGGGCCGTCGATCACGTCGGCGGAGACTTCCTCGCCGCGGTGGGCCGGCAGGCAGTGCATGAACAGCGCGTCCGGCGCCGCGCGCGCCATCTTGGCGCTGTCGACGATCCAGCCGTCGAAGGCCTTCAGGCGGGCGGCGTTTTCCTCTTCATAGCCCATGCTGGTCCAGACGTCGGTATTGACCAGGTCCGCGCCCTCGCAGGCGTCGGACGGGTTGGCGAACAGGGTGAAGCGGTCGGTGGACACCAGCGACATATCCATCTCGTAGCCGTGCGGCGTGGAGACGTTGACGTGGAAGCCGAACACCTCGGCCGCCTGCAGCCAGGAATACAGCATGTTGTTGGCGTCGCCGATCCAGGCCACGGTTTTGCCGGCGATCGAGCCGCGATGCTCGATGTAGGTGAAGATGTCGGCGGCCACCTGGCACGGGTGATGTTCGTTGGTCAGGCCGTTAATCACCGGCACGCGCGAATTGGCGGCGAAACGCTCGATGATGTCCTGGCCGAAGGTGCGCACCATGATGATGTCGCACATGCGCGACATGACCTGGCCGGCGTCTTCCACCGGCTCGCCGCGGCCCAGCTGGGAATCGCGGGTGTTCAGGTAGATGGCGGCGCCGCCCAGCTGGTGCATGCCGGCCTCGAACGACAGGCGGGTGCGGGTCGAGTTCTTGTCGAACACCATGACCAGCGTGCGGTCGATCATCGGGTGGTATATCTCGTAGTTCTTGAACTTGCGCTTGATGATGTGCGCGCGTTCAATCACGTACTCATACTCGTCCAGCGTGAGGTCGGAAAACTGCAGGTAATGCTTGATCGGTTTTTGGATAGGCATAATGACAACTGACAGATGGCTACGGCTTAGCCGAACAATTATAAAGGCAATTCGGCGGATAGGGCTAATTACCGCAGATTATGCTGTCTATACAGGCACTTAACAGGCACTTAAGCTCAATGGTAGATCTGCGCGGCGGCCGGTTGCTGGTGCTCCGGCGCCGTCAGCGGCAGGTCGAGGGTGAAGGTGGTGCCCTCGCGCGAGCTGTGCACGGAAATCAGGCCGCCCATGAGCGAAGTGACAATGTTGTAACTGATCGACAGTCCCAGGCCGCTGCCGCCCTGTCCCAGCTTGGTGGTGAAGAACGGGTCGAAGATGCGCGACATATGTTCTGGCGCGATGCCGCTGCCGTTGTCGCGGAAGGTCACCAGCACCCGGCCCTCGGCCGGCGTCTGGGCGCGCAGCCACATGCCGCCGCTGCCCGCGCGCGTGAAGGCGTGCAGCAGGGCGTTGTTGATGAAATTGGCGATCACCTGGCCGTAGGGGCCGGGATAGCTGTCCAGCACAACGGTTTCCGGCACCTCGACTTCGATGCGGTGGCTGGAGGCGCGGATGCGGTTCATCATGGTGGCGATCACTTCGTGCGACACCTGCGCCAGGTTGAACTGGCGGCGCTGCTCGGTGGTGCGGTCGACCGCCACCTGCTTGAAACTGTTGACCAGATTGGCGGCGCTGGTCAGGCCGCGCATCACCAGTTCGTGCGCCTTGCGCGCATCGTCCAGATAGGCGGCCAGCGAGGAGCGTTTCAGTCCCGAACCGTTCATCTGCGCTTCCAGCTCCTCGGTCTTTTGCGCCAGCGTGCTGGCGATCAGCAGGCTGTTGCCGATCGGCGTATTCAGTTCGTGCGCCACGCCGGCCATCAATGAGCCCAGCGCCGCCAGCTTTTCCTGCGATACCAGCTGGGTTTGCGCGTCCTTCAGCTGGCGGTAGGCCTCGGCGTTATCGAGCGCGATGGCGCCATAGGCGCACAGGGTGCGGAAGATCAGGCGCTCGCGCGCACCGTAGGCGTTGGCCTGCTTGCTTTGCACTGTCATTACGCCCAGCGCCCGCTCGCCCACCAGCAGCGGCACGTACAGGGCGCTGGCCATCAGCTGGGTGCCGGGGGCGAGGAAGATGTCGTCCGGGCCGGCGTCCGCCACGTAGATTTCACTGCGCTCGCGCAGGCTGCGGGCAGCGTTGGCGCGCGGGTTGTCGATGTCGATGGTGTTGTTGGCCAGCGGCTGGCCGTTCTCCATGCCGAAGGCGCGGCTGATGGTGTCGCAGCCCGGGTCGCACAGGTAGACCGCCATCGAGTTGGCCGGCAGCAGCGCCTGCACATGGCGGTCCAGCGCCTTGAACACGGCGTCGGCGTCCAGGTGGGTGGTGATCTCCTGGCCGATGACGGACAGGCGCTCCAGCGTGGCGGTGGTCTGCTGCAGCAGCTGCACGCGGCGCGCCTCGGCGGCGGCCAGTTCGCGGTGGTGCTGGCCCTCGGCGCGCGCGTTCACGGTCTGGTGCTGCACCTGCATGGCGATGGCGCGGTTGGTGGCGTCCTGGTTGTGGGTTTTTTCGCGCGCGGCGGCGGCTTGCTGCGCCGCGTAGTAGGCCCGCCGGTAGTCGCCGATGTGGGCGTATTCGCGCGCCAGCGCGTCGTGCAGGTCGCCGGGCAGGGTGTAGCCGTTGATATGGCCCGCCACCGCCAGCGCCTGATGCAGGAAATGCAGCGTGGCGTTGGGCTCGGTCATGCCGGGCGGCGCCGGCAGCGGGTGGCGCTGGTGGATCAGCGATATCACGCGCAGCGCCGCCACCTGGTTGTAGCGGTTGGCCTGTTCCTGCGCCAGTTCGGCCGCGCGTTCGGCCATGGCCAGCGCTTCCTGCGGCCGGTCGAGGAAGCAAAGGGCGTGCGCCTGGCCGCGCCGGGCGATGCTCTGGAAGTCGGCGTGCCGCAGGCTGTCGCCGCGCGCCTGCAGCTGGCGGAAGGCGTCCAGCGCCGCCGCGTAGTCGGCCTTGTCCAGCCACAGGTCGCCCAGGTAGTGCAGGGCGGTGGCGTAGCTGCGCGCGCCGGACAGCGGCGCCAGGATGTGCAGGGCTTCCTGCAGCAGTTCCTCGGTGGCGTCCAGCCGGCCGAGGCGGCGCATGGTGTCGGCGGTGTGCATCAGGCAGGCGCCGATGCTGCGCGGCCAGCCGGTGGGGCGTGCCAGATCGAGCGCGGTTTCCATCCACTCCAGCGCCGCGTGGTGGTCGTTGAGGAGGGTGAAGTCGAGGCCGATGTTGATGGCGGCGGTGATGGCCATGCGCAGCTGGCCGGTATCCAGCGCCGCCTCGTAGCAGCGCAGGTAGTGGCCGGCGGCGGCGCCGAAATCGCTGGCCTGGCTGGCGGCCAGGCCGTAGTAGTCGTAGATCCAGCTGGCCACGGCCGGCAGGCTTTCTTCTTCGCGGGTGAAGCGCTGGCCCCAGCGCGCCTGGGCGCTGGGCAGGTCGTGCAGCACGCTCCAGCGGGCGTTGACGGCGTCGGCGATGGCGCAGCGCTGGGCGTCGCCGGCCTCAAAAGCGGCTGCCGCCATCTGCTCCAGTTCGCGTTCCGCGCGCGGGTGGTCGCCGCTGTCGATGGCGATCCAGGCGCGCAGCCAGTGGGCGTCGGCACGGCCGGGCGGATTGCCGAGGGCGGCAAAGCGCTCGCCGGCGCTGGCAGCCAGCCGGTCGGCCTCCTCCAGCTGGCCGGACAGCCAGCTGGCCTCGGCGCGCACCAGCAGGAAGCGGGTAGCGATGGCTTGCGCATCCTGCGCCGACAGGGCGGCGGCAGGCAGCAGGGTCAGTCCCTCGGCCGCCAGTTCCAGGGCGCGCTGGGTGTCGCGCTGACGCAGATGCCAGGCCAGCGGCAGCAGTTCCGGCAGGCGCGCAGGACCCTGCAGGGGCTGCAGGGCGGCTTCCCAGTCGGCTAACGCATGGTCCAGCGCAAACAAGTCCATCAGAGTTCCCTCAGACTAATTGCCTCAGGGCATTATAGACACAAAACCTTGTTTTTAATACAGGGTCTGTGAGGATTCATGCAATAGCTGGCCGTACAGGGTATGCCGCATTTTTGCAATCTTGCCTTCTTCGACGGCGGCCAGCACCGCGCATTGCGGCTCGATCAGGTGGCGGCAGTTGTAGAACTTGCAGTGCCCGAGGTAAGGCTCAAATTCTACGAAAGCGCGCTCCAGCATGCCCTCGCTCAAATGGTAGAGGCCGAATTCCTGGAAGCCGGGCGAATCGATGATGGCCGAGCCCGGCCCGAGCTCGGGCAGGGTGTACAGGCGGGTGAAGGTGGTGGTGTGCTTGCCGGTATCCAGCGCGGCCGAGATTTCGCGGGTGGCGATGTCCGCTTCCGGTATCAAGAGGTTGATCAGCGAGGACTTGCCCATGCCGGACTGGCCGATCAGGATCGACGACTGGCCTGCCAGCAGCGGTTTCAGCAGGGCCAGGGTTTCCTCCGGCCTGCGCTTGGCCGACACCTCGTGCACCGGGTAGCCGAGCGCGGCATAGGGCGCCACGCGCTCGCGGGTGCGCGGCAGCGATTCGATGACGTCGGTCTTGTTCAGGATCAGGTGCGCCTTGATGCCGGCCGCCTCGGCGGCCACCAGCGCGCGCGATACCAGATCGTCGGTGAAGCCGGGCTCGGTGGCGACCACGATGAACAGCTGCGTCAGATTGGCGGCCAGCAGCTTGGATTTGTACTGGTCCGAGCGGTACAGCAGGGTCTTGCGTTCTTCGATCCGGTCGATCACGCCCTGGTCGGGCGAGGTCAGGGTGATGTGGACGATGTCGCCCACGGCCACATTGGTCTTCTTGCCGCGCGTGACGCACTGCAGCTTGAGGCCGTCCGACTCCGCCAGATAGTGGCGGCCGTGGGCGGCGATGATGGTGGCGCTACGCTGCTGGTTGGATGCGCCGCTCATTGTTGTGCCGCCAGTTTCAGTTGACGGATGCGCACGCTGGCCGGCGGATGCGAATCGTAGAAGGCCGAGTGCAGCGGATCGGGCGTCAGGGTCGAGGCATTGTCCTCGTACATCTTGACCAGCGCCGAAACCAGGTCGCGGGCGTCGGTGTGCTGGGCGGCGAAGGCGTCCGCCTCGAATTCGTGCTTGCGCGAGCCGATCGAGGTCAGCGGGTTGAACAGGAAGGTGAACACCGGCAGCACCAGCATGAACAGCAGCAGCGCCATGGCGTCGTTGTTCTGGCCCGGCAGGGCCAGCGGATTGACGCCGAGGCCATCGTAGAACCATGGCTGGTTTTTCAGGTAGCCGAGCAGGGCGAGGAAGCCCAGCGACAGCGCGAACATGAGCGCCAGCCGCTTGACGATGTGCTTGAGCTTGAAGTGGCCCAGCTCGTGCGCCAGCACCGCTTCGATTTCCTGCGGCTGCAGGCGCGCCAGCAGGGTATCGAAGAAGACGATGCGCTTGCTGGCACCAAAGCCGGAGAAGTAGGCGTTGCCGTGGGCGCTGCGCTTGGAGCCGTCCATCACGAACAGGCCGCGCGAGGCAAAGCCGACACGGGCGATCAGCGCTTCGATGCGCGACTTGAGCGACTCGTCCGCCAGCGGCGTGAACTTGTTAAACAGCGGCAGGATCAGGTTGGGCGCCAGCACCATCATCAGCAGCTGGAAGCCGGTCCACACCACCCAGGTGTATAGCCACCACAGATCGCCTGCCTTGGCCATCAGGGTCAGCACCACCCACAGCAGCGGCAGGCCGAGCGCGATGCCGACGCCGGTCCACATGATCAGATCCTTGAAGAACAGGCCCTTGCTCATCTTGTTGAAGCCGAAGCGCTGTTCCAGGCCGAACTGGCGGTAATAATCGAACGGCAGGCCGATGGCGCCGGCGATCGCGGCGTAGGCGCCGACCAGGGCGATCTGGTACCACATGCCGGGGCCGGTGATGGAGAACACTTGCAGCGACAGCCATTGCAGGCCGCCCAGCAGCGTAAAGCCGACCAGCACCAGGGTGTCGACCATCAGCGTCAGCAGGCCGTACCTGGTGCGGGCGATGGTGTAATCGGCCGCCTTCTGGTGGGCGGCCAACGGGATTTTCTCAGCGAATTCCGCCGGCACGGCGTTGCGGTGCGCCAGCACATGGCGGACATGGCGCGAGGCCAGCCAGAAGCGGACCAGCAGGGTCAAAATGATGAAAGATACGAACAAAATCGAAAACGCGAGTGAATACATTCTGTGCCTGTGAGAAAATGGCGGATTCGGATTAATTTAGCCAAGAGAGAATTATGTCACAAGCTACTGATTTGCCAGAAGATTCCGCTGCTGCGCCGGCCACGCCGCGCCAGAACGAGTTCAACCTGGTATGGGTCGATATGGAAATGACCGGCCTGGAGCCGGATACCGACCGTATTATTGAAGTGGCAATGGTCATCACCGACATGCACCTGAACGTGCTGGCCGAAGGCCCGGTGATGGCCATCCATCAGTCGGACGAAACGCTGGACAAGATGGATGCCTGGAACAAGGGCACCCACGGCCGCTCGGGCCTGACCGAGCGCGTGAAAGCATCGACCATCTCGGAAGCCGAGGCGGAGGAGGAACTGATCAAGTTCATGAGGCTGTGGGTACCGAAGGGCAAGGCGCCGATGTGCGGCAACACCATCGGCCAGGACCGCCGCTTCATGGTCAAGTACATG
>Ga0207425_1000728_pt1 | contig 17469 bp, 14 predicted proteins | sample AraplaF_Col_mTSA_FD_184255 | JGI IMG/M metagenome (GOLD analysis project Ga0207425, IMG submission 184255) | Arabidopsis root microbial communities from the University of North Carolina, USA - plate scrape MF_Col_mTSA (SPAdes) (version 3) | ecosystem: Host-associated > Plants > Roots >...
ATTCTGATCGGCATCACCTTGCCTGACCGTTCCCGCCACATTATCCGATGGTGAGACGGTATGCTCAATATACGAGTTCTTGCAATCCAACACGGGCTCTGCTGTAGCGGCTGCTACAGCAGAGCCCGTGTTGGATTGCAAGAACTGACCCCGGGTTTATTGGGTTTGCAGTTCTACGTTGATCATGTTGTCGTCCGGCTTGCGGTCGATCAGTTTGTTGTCCGGATCGATGCCGGCTTTAGCCGGGCGGCCGTTGACGGTCACGGTGTAACGATTCTCCTTTTGCGTGATCAGCATGCGTTCGCGCAGCAGGCTGTTGCCTTCCTTGTCGTCCACGCCGATATCGATCCAGTCGTGCAGCGGCGTGTCTTTCTCTTCGCCTTGTTCGCCCGCGCGCACCTTGGCGGCGCTGACTGCGAAGCTGACTTCATAACGTCCGTCGCTCAGTTTGCGTGCCATGGCCGAGATCGCGTGGTTTTCGTATAGCACGATGGCGTTGAACAGGTCGTCGATCAGGTAGGCCTGGTCGGCTGGCGTTACCTTGCGCAGCGCATCCACCAGCACGGTCACGCTCGGATAGGGGCCGGACTTGCGGCCATACTGGTTCAGGAGGTCTTTCAGCGCACCGTTGATTTTGGCTTCCCCCAGTATGTCCTGCAACTGGTACATGACCAGGCTGCCTTTGCGGTACTGGATGTAGTTCTGGTTTTCATTGTCCGCCAGCGGCAGTTCTTTCTTGCGCTCCAGCGCCCGGCCGAGCAGGTATTGGTCCAGGTCGTAGTGCAGGAAGCGGCGCATTTTGTTGGCGCCGAAGTTTTTCTTCATCACCATCAGCGCCGAATACTCGGCCAGCGTTTCGCTCAGCACCGAGCTGCCGCGCGTGTTGCCGCCCACCAGTTGGTGGCCCCACCACTGGTGCGCCACTTCATGCGCGGTGATGTAGAACGGGTAGTCGATGTCCTTCGGGTTCTTGTCGTTGACCTTGGCGATAAAGCCCACCGATTCCGAATACGGGATGGTGTTCGGATACGATTGCGCAAACTGCGAATAGCGCGGGAATTCCACGATGCGCACCAGCTTGTGCTGGTACGGACCGAAGTTCTTGCTGTAGTAGTCCAGCGATTCCTTGATGCCTTTGTCCATGCGGTCCAGGTTGTACTCGTGGCCCGGATGGTAGTACAGCTCGATGCCGACGTCCTGCCACCAGTCGCGCTTAACCAGGTAGCGCGCCGACTGGAAGGCGTACATGTTCAGCATCGGCTGGTCCATCTGGTAGTGGAAGTAGCGCCGGCCTTTGCTGCTCCAGTCCTTGATCAGCATGCCCGGCGCAATCGCGGTCTGGTCGGCGCTGGTGCTGACGGTGGCGTCAAAGCGGATCCAGTCGGCATCGTTGCCGGCAAAGTTGTTGGCCAGGCCGGACGGATCGTCGCGCGGCAGCATGCGTTCGCGCGCGCTCAGCTTGTGTTTCTTGCGGTCGCGCGCATCGCTCAGTTCCCAGTCCTGCTGGTAGCCGATGTGCGGCATGATGCCGTTGTTGAAGAAGCTGCCGTTGCCGATCACCGGGGTGTCGCGGCCCATGCCCAGGATGCCTTGCGGCTTGTAGCTGATGTCAAAGTCCAGCGCCAGTTGCGCGCCCGGCGCCAGCGGTGTGCTCAGCTTGTAGCTATAGAAGCCCAGCTCGCCATCCTGCACGCCGTTGCGCACTTGCTGGCTGAAACGCACGCGATACTGCGCCACGCTGTTGTCCTGCGAGATGATGATGTCGCTGACCGGCTGCGCGCTTTTGTTCTGCAGCACATAGCGCCCCTTGACGATCAGCGTGCGCTGTTCCGGCCAGATGTCGACGTTGAGCTTGACGTCGGTGATGCGCGGCTGCGGCAGCACGGCGTATTGTTTGTACTTGCGCTCGTAGTCGGCTTTTTCCGCTTCCTTGTGGTAGGCCGATTTGAAGCAGTCGGCCACGTACTGGTTGTAGAACAGCACGCCGCCGGCGCCGGCAAAGATCAGCACGCCCACGGTAATGCTGGTCAGCACCGGCACCGTCAGCGCGTGGCGCGCCAGTTGCAGGCGCTGGCGCCAGCCGTCGTTGGTGCCGCGCGCCCAGAACAGCAGGGACAGCACGATCAGCAGCAGCGCCGCGCCGCCCCAGTAGGCTTCGTACCAGCGTTCGCGCAGCAGGAAGTGGCCGTAGCCGTTCATCGCCGAGTAGGTGATGCTGGGCATGTTGCCGTAGACGAGCATGGGATTGTCGAGGCCGATGCCGGGCGCCGTCACGCTGATGATGTAGTAGACGATCATCGCAAAGTAGGCGATGTAGCGCTGGTTGATCAGCACTTGCAGCGCGATCGCCAGCACCGCGGTCAGCGCATAGCCCGGCATCTGCACCAGGAACAGGTGGTACAGGTACAGCCCAGGCTGCAGCAGGAAGTAGCCCTGGAAGATCTGGATCGCCATGCCGGTCAGCATGACGACCAGCATCAGCAGCGCTTGCAGGCCGATCAGCGCGAACAGCTTGGCCAGCAGCGGCAGCCAGCTGGGCACCGGCATGGCGTCCAGCATCTGGCTCATGTGCGCCTCGCGCTCACGCCAGATCAGTTCGCCAGCGTAGAAGGTGGTGATCACCATCATGAACAGGGCAAAGGTTTCGCTGACGATTTCCAGCACCTGGTAGGTGACCGGGTAGGTGGTGGTGCCAAACATCGAGCCCATGTCCAGCGAGGCGGCGCCCATCATCAGCACGCCGGCCAGCACGATCACCAGGAAGTAGATGTTCTTGGTGGTTTCGCGCAGGTTGAGCCAGCTGGAGCGCAGCAGCAGCCAGCCCAGGCTGCGCGCGGCGAAGTCGGGCTTTTCCTGGGTGTTGGTGGAAGTGTGCGACAGGTGCTGCGGAATCTCGCCCTCGCCGGTGCTGCCGCGTTTGCCGTGGCCGCTGTCGCTGGTGGCGATGAAGTGGAAGCGCCAGTAGCCGACCAGCAGGCCGACCAGCGCCGCCGCGGCCCAGATGGCGCGGTTCAGCAGGTACACGCCTTCCGGCAGGAATAAACGGGTGTTGCGCTCGATGATGGGCCAGTATTCGGTCAGGCGGATGACGGCGGTGGTGCCGAAGGGATCGATCAGGGCGGCAAAGGTTTTGTAGTCGAGGTCGCGCGCCAGGCCGGGCGCCACCATGTAGCCGATCAGCATGACGACGCTGGAAATATACACCGGCAGCATGCGCCGCGTCAGCGCGGCCAGGATGAAGAACACGGCGCCGAAGATGAAGATGTTCGGCAGGATGACGATCAGATAGGGGATGAGGTAGGCGATCACGCCGGCGTGCGCCAGCCGTTCGGTGTCGATGCCGGGAATGAAGCTGCCCAGCCATGCGCCCAGCAGGATGCTGGTGAAGATCGCCGCCAGCGTGAGATAGGCGCCGAGGAAGCGGCCGAACATATACTGATGCTTTTTAATCGGCGCGCTGAAGAAGAAGTGCTGCATGTCGTACTCGAAATCCTGCTGGACTGAGCGCCCCATCATGGCGGCAATCACGATCACGCCCAGCGAGCCGAGGAAGCTGGTGGTGAACATCAGCGAGCGCGGCGAGTCGATCAGCTGGCTGCCGAAGGTGACCGAGGCGCCTTTGAAGAAGCCGCCGGCGGCGGCCATCCACAACATGGTCAGGGCCAGGAAGCCGAAGAAGTACACCCACGTGGACAACAGTTTGAGGCGCTGGCGCGCTTCAAAGAAGGCGATGGCAAACATGATGCGGCCTTAATCGCAGGTGTTCGCGGCGCGGTGGCGGCCGGCGATGGTGGCGAAATACACGTCTTCCAGGTCGCCGATGGCTTCCTCGAAGCCGTCGCCCGGATCGTCGTCGCTGTAGACGTGGATCAGGGTGCGGCCGGACAGCAGGCGCGAGGAGATCACCGGGTGGCGCAGCTGGAACGAGGGCAGGTCGGCCTTGTTGATGAAGCGGGCCCAGATTTTGTCGCTGACTTCGTGGATCAGCTCCTGCGTCGGCCCGCACAGCAGCAAATGGCCTTTGTTGATGATGGCCATGTTGGCGCACAAATCGGCCACGTCGGACACGATGTGGGTGGACAGGATCACGGTCTTGTCCTCGCCGATGTCCGACAGCAGGTTGTGGAAGCGCACGCGCTCTTGCGGGTCGAGGCCGGCGGTCGGCTCGTCGACGATGATCAGCTTTGGATCGCCCAGCAGCGCCTGCGCGATGCCGAAGCGCTGGCGCATGCCGCCCGAGAAGCCGCCCAGCCGCTGGTGGCGCACCTCGAACAGATTGGTCTGCTGCAGCAGGCCGTCCACCACCTCGCGCCGGCGGTTGCGGTTGCTCAGGCCTTTGAGCACGGCAAAGTGGTCCAGCAGTTCGTAGGCGGTCACTTTCGGGTAGACGCCGAAATCCTGCGGCAGGTAGCCGAGCAGGCGGCGGATTTCATCTTTTTCGTCCAGCACGTCCAGGTCGCCGAAGAACACCGAGCCGGAATCGCATTCCTGCAGGGTGGCGAGGGTGCGCATCAGCGTCGACTTGCCGGCGCCGTTGGGGCCGAGCAAGCCGAACATCCCGGTCGGGATGGTGAGCGAAATATTGTCCAGCGCAACGACGCCGTTGCTATACGTTTTGGACAAGTTGCTGATGCTTAATTCCATACTAACTCCTGATTCTGCGCGACAAACCACTTTTCACATAATGGCATTGTATTGAATTTGATCCACAGGAGGGGCGCCATTGCGATGGGCAGCAAAATGGTGCGCCAGAGTGCAGAATTGGCGGAACAGGCCGTTCGGCCGCAAGCGTAGTTGAATAGACAACTTATTCAATTCCTAAACAAAACCTGCTCCCGGTTGAACCACCAGCGGCACAGGGCCAGCAACAGCCCGGCGGTGACCGTTGTTGACAGTAATATCACGGAGAACATGCGGTAGTCCATCGTCCCTTTGACCAGTTCCTTCATCGCCAGCGAGACGTTGGTCAGCGGCACCATGGCCCACTTCCAGTTCAGCTCCACGCCGGGCAACAGCGCCACCAGCGTTGGCAGGATGGTGACGATGATCAGCGGCGAGATCAGCCCGGCCGCTTCCTTGTAGCTTTTGGCGTAGACCGAAATCGACAGCAGGACGGCGGCAAAGATGGCGGCGGTGGGCACCAGCATCAGCGCCACCATGGCCAGGTCCAGCACGCCGATGGCGCGCACCATCAGCACCAGGTCGCCGCCGATCTGCGGGCCGAAGAAGTGCAGCAGCAGGCCCACGCTGGCGATCATCAGCAGGGCCGAGGTCAGGCCGATGGTGAACAGCATCAGGAACTTGGCCAGCACGATGGCGGTGCGCGAGACCGGCGCCAGCAGCAGGGTTTCCAGCGTGCCGCGCTCCTTCTCGCCGGCGCCGGTGTCGATGGCCGGGTACATGGCCGCCATCAGGCATACCATCAGCAGCACGTAGGGCAGCATGCCACCGATGACCGCGCCCATCTGTTCGCGCTTGTCGGCGGTGGAGTGGTCTTCCAGCGTGATGGGATCGAGCGCGAACGCCAGCTGCTGCTGGTTGAGCTTGAAGGCGGACAGGGCGCGCTCGCGCTGCTCGCGGTTCTCGCCGCCGATCACCGCCATCACGCGCTTGCGGGTCAGGTCGACGGTGGCGGCGCTGTTGTAGTGCAGCTGGATCACGCCTTGCCGCTGTGCGCCCAGCTGCTCGTTGAGGCCGGGCGGGATCACCAGCGCAAACTTGATGCGCTCGGCGGCGATGGCGTTCTTGATATCGTCCGGGCTGGCCAGCGCGATTTCGTGGAAGCCCTTTTCGCTGGCGAAGCGCCCGGCCAGCTGCGGCGCGTGTTCCTTGCCGAAGATGGCGTAGGCCATGTCGGCCGTGCTGGCCTGCTTGAACATGCTGGAAGTGAGGAAGCCGAAGCCGGCAAAGATCAGCGGCATGGCAATCACGGGAATGAAGACGGTGAAGAAAAAGGTGCGGCGGTCGCGCGCCAGTTCCAGCAATTCCTTGAGGTAGATGGTCCACATGGCTCAGCCTCCCTGGTTGATGACGCCGACGAAGGCGTCGTACAGATCGGCGCTGCCGCCAAGGTGGCGCAGCTCGTCCATGCTGCCGTGGAAGGCGGTCTTGCCGTGGTTGATGATGCACACGCGGTCGCACAGTTTTTCCACTTCGTGCAGGTGATGGGTGGAGAAAATCAGCGGCACGCGCAGGGCCTTGTAGCTGGCAATGAAGTCCAGCAGGATCTTGGCCGACATCACATCCAGGCCGGTGGTGGGCTCGTCGAGAATGACGATTTGCGGCTCATGCACCACGGTGCGGGCGATGGCGCATTTCTGCTTCATGCCGGTGGACAGCTGGTCGGCCCGCTTGTTGCCGAATTCGTGCATTTGCAGCAGCTCGAACAGTTCGTCGCAGCGGCGCTTGAGGTAGGCCGGGCTCATGCCGTGCAGGCGGCCGAAGTATTCGATGTTTTCGCGCGCGGTCAGGCGGCCGTACAAGCCGGTGGAGCCGGACAGGAAGCCGATGTGCTGGCGCGCGGCGACGGGATTGGCCAGCAGGTCGACGCCGTTGGCATGGATGCTGCCGGCATCCGGCTTGAGGGCGGTGGACAGCAGGCGCAGGGTGGTGGTCTTGCCGGCGCCGTTGGGGCCGAGCAGGCCGAGCACTTCGCCGGGCGCGCAGCGGAAGCTGACGTCGCGCACGGCGTGAAACCAGCCGTCGTGATGATCGCGCGGATCGCGGGCGGTGCCAGTTTTACCGGCGCGCGCAGGCAGGCGAAAGCGTTTGGCCAGGCTCCTTACCTCGATCATCGTGGTTGCCCCGAGTTGAAAGTTTCAAGAATAGCATGTCAAAATTCTTGCACGCAAGCTACTGCGTGGAGAAAACTCTTGCTATAGTCGCACAAGGGAGCGTGGCGAAAAAATGAATCCGCACTTAAAGGAAAAAATACTGGCGGTAATGCAGAGTGGCGTTGACCGCGAAGAGTCCACCGGTTTCTTCCGCGTGGCGCTGGGGCTGTATTATCTGTCCGGCCTGATGACCAAGGAAACTCTGGACTTCAGGCAGCTGGACCGCGACTTCAACCGCTTCATTTATCACACCATCGGCAAGGGCCACAGCATTACCAGCGTGCTGCAGTACATGAGCGGCGAGAAGGTGGTGCCGGTGGTGGAATCTAAACGCTTCCTGAAAGCCTTTGGCGAGCATTGTACGGAAGTACCGCTGGAGAATATCCCGTTCCTGCTGGGCCTGAACCTCGGCGTCGCCAAGGATATCTCGAAAATCGACGTCCGGGGTGCGGTGGCCGACTATATCGAGCGCCAGCGTCAGCTACGCGAAGCGACGGATGCCAGTTAAAATGTGGCTTTCCCCTGAAGACACGAGTTTGCACATGGCCGCACATCATCACACTCCCCTCGACCGTTTCATTGCCGGCGCCGACAAAGCGCTGCGCGTGATCACCGGCGTCGCCTCGGCCTCGCGACCGACGCCGGCGGCCCATGCGGCCGATGCGGAGATGAGCGAAGCCGAGCGCCGCCATGCGGCCGGCCTGATGCGTGTGAACCATGTGGGCGAAGTATGCGCGCAAGCGCTGTACAACGCGCAAGCCCGCTTTGCCCGTACCGAGCAGATCCGCGAACAGTTCGAGCATTCCAGCCGCGAGGAAGAGGACCATCTGGCGTGGACCGCGCAGCGTCTGGGCGAATTGAATTCACATATCAGCGTGCTGAATCCGCTGTTCTACGCGGGCGCTTACGCGCTGGGGACAGTTGCCGCCGTGCTGGGCGATGCCCGCAGCCTGGGTTTCGTGGTGGAGACTGAGCGGCAGGTGGAAGCCCATCTGGAAAGCCATCTGGACAAGCTGCCGCCGCAGGACGCCAAGTCGCGCGCGATTGTCGACCAGATGCGCATCGACGAGATCGAGCACGGCGCCGCCGCCCAGCGCCTTGGCGCCGCCCCTGTGCCGGCACCGGTACAGCAGGCGATGTCGGTCATGGGCAAAGTCATGACCAGCACCGCCTACTACATCTGAACCTTCAGCTTGTGCAGGACCAGTTGGGCAATCGGGTGAGGCCATGATTCAAAGTTGATCAGGCCTGGTTCGATGGGAATAATGCTGGTGGCCTGAGGGCGTTGCTGGTTGGGCGTCACCATCAGCGCCTGCATTGCCAGCTTGTATTGGGTGCGATTGACGATGGTGAGCAACATCGTCGCGCTGCCGTCTTCCTTTATTTGCTGGGTGAAGTCGAGAGAGACGTCGGCCGTGCTGCCATCGGCCACGTACGCGAGCGATTTCACGACGCCGTCTTCGACCTGCACGCGCAAGCCGAAACTGTCCCCTTTATACAGGTAGACGGCGCCATTATGCACAAACGGCACCTTGCCGATGGGGTACTCCGCGTAGTGCTCCTTATCGACGTGCAGCCGCAAGGTAAAGGGCTCGCGGAAGACAACCTCGTCAGCCGCCAGCGCAGCGCCGGCGGTGGCGGCAATCAGAATGGCGCATGGCAGCTTCATGCGGGATCAGGCGACTTCGATGATGTCGAAAGAATGGGTGATTTCGGCGGTTTTGCCCAGCATGATCGATGCCGAGCAGTATTTGTCGTGCGACAGGGTGATGGCGCGCTCGACTTGCTCCGCTTTCAGGCCCTTGCCGGTCACCACGAAGTGGAAGTTAATCTTGGTGAACACTTTCGGCTCGGTGTCGGCGCGTTCGGCTTTCAGCACGCATTCGCAGCCGCGGATGTCGGCGCGGCCTTTTTTCAGGATCAGCACCACGTCGTAGGCCGTGCAGCCGCCGGTGCCCAGCAGGACCATTTCCATCGGACGCGGCGCCAGGTTGTTGCCGCCGCCCTCGGGCGCGCCGTCCATGTTGACCAGGTGGCCGGAGCCGGTCTGGGCCAGGAAACTCATGCCCGACGGGCCATTCCAGCTAACTTTGCATTCCATTGCATTCTCCGTGTGAAAAAACTTTGTCCATATTGTAATGGACCGCGCAAACCCTGTGTTTGCACGGTCCGTGCGTCAAACCGGACTTGACGTCAGGTCGGCAGTGCTGTTATGATCGTGGGCTTTCCATTCGCTCAGGAAAGTAAATAAAAAGGCCGAGTCCGCTGTTTCTGTAGCGGAACCACCATATGAGCGGTAATTTCTAATTTAGAAAGTCATCACATGAAAACTTTTTCCGCTAAAGGACATGAAGTCCAGCGCGACTGGTTCGTGATTGACGCGACGGACAAAGTCCTCGGACGTGTTGCCAGCGAAGTGGCACTCCGACTGCGCGGCAAGCACAAGCCTGAGTTCACCCCTCACGTCGATACCGGCGATTTCATCGTCATCATCAACGCAGGCAAACTGCGCGTGACCGGCACCAAAGCAACCGAGAAGACCTACTACCGTCACTCGGGCTACCCAGGTGGCATCTACGAGACCAACTTCCTGAAAATGCAACAGCGTTTCCCAGGTCGCGCTCTGGAAAAAGCCGTCAAGGGCATGCTGCCAAAAGGCCCACTGGGCTACGCAATGATCAAGAAGCTGAAAGTGTACGCAGAAGGTTCGCACCCGCACGCTGCTCAGCAACCTAAAGCACTCGAAATCTAAGGAACTGACATGATCGGTAACTACAATTACGGCACCGGCCGTCGCAAGAGTGCAGTAGCTCGTGTGTTCATCAAAGCTGGCACTGGCCAAATCATCGTCAACGGCAAGCCTGCGTCGGAATACTTCTCGCGCGAAACCGGCCTGATGGTGATTCGTCAACCTCTGGAACTGACCGGCAACGTTGAACGTTTCGACATCAAAGTCAACGTCCACGGCGGCGGCGAGTCCGGCCAGGCAGGTGCAGTTCGTCACGGCATCACCCGCGCTCTGATCGACTACGATTCGGGCCTGAAAGGTGATCTGGCACGCGCTGGCTTCGTCACCCGCGATGCACGTGAAGTTGAACGTAAAAAAGTTGGTCTGCGCAAAGCACGTCGCGCAAAACAATTCTCGAAGCGTTAATTTTCACGCTCTGGTGCGCTGCTTGCGGCGCATCACCGAAAAAGCCGCCGGCCTTGTGTCGGGCGGCTTTTTTTCCATCTGGCTACCGTCATGCGCCTGTAGCCATTGCCTGATAAAATGGCACCCATTTACCCAAGCACCTCAACCAAGGAAAGAACAATGATCAAAGTTGGCATCGTCGGCGGCACCGGATACACCGGAGTAGAACTGCTGCGTTTGTTGGCAGTCCATCCCAATGTGGAACTGACGGCAATCACCTCGCGCAAAGAGGACGGCTTGCCAGTGGCTGATATGTTCCCTTCGCTGCGCGGTCGCGTGAACATCGCCTTTTCGTCGCCGGACAAGGCCGACCTGACCAAGTGTGACGTGGTGTTCTTCGCCACCCCGCACGGCGTGGCCATGGCGCAGGCGCCCGAGCTGCTGAAAGCCGGCGTCAAAGTGATCGACCTGGCGGCCGACTTCCGCATCAAGGACAAGGCTGTCTTTGAAAAATGGTACAAGATCGACCACACCTGCCCGGAACTGCTGGAAGAAGCCGCCTACGGCCTGGCGGAACTGAACCGCGACGCCATCAAGAACGCCCGCCTGGTGGCCAATCCGGGTTGCTATCCGACCACCATGCAGCTGGGCTACTACCCGCTGCTGAAAAACGGCGTGGTCGACGCCGGCTCGCTGATTGCCGACTGTAAGTCGGGCGTATCAGGCGCCGGCCGCAAGGCGGAAATCGGCACCCTGTTCTCGGAAGCGTCGGACAACTTCAAGGCTTACGGCGTGGCCGGCCACCGTCACACGCCGGAAACCTCGGCCCAGCTGCAGAAGTTCACCTCGGACAAAGTCGGCCTGATCTTCACGCCGCACCTGGTGCCGATGATTCGCGGCATGCACTCGACGCTGTACGCGCGCCTGACCAAAGACATCAGCAACGAATACTTGCAGAAACTGTTCGAAGACCAATATAAGGACAGCGCCTTCGTCGATGTGATGCCGTTCGGCTCGCATCCGGAAACCCGCTCGACCCGTGGTTCGAACATGCTGCGCCTGGCGCTGCACCGTCCGGACAACGGCAATACCGTGATCGTGCTGGTGGTGCAGGACAACCTGGTCAAGGGCGCTTCCGGCCAGGCAGTGCAGTGCATGAACCTGATGTTCGGCCTGGAGGAAACCCTGGGCCTGACGCAAATCGCCCTGTTGCCGTAAACCCGCTGTTTTTGCGGGTCTGGAGCATAAATCACACCAAGGGTCTATAATGAACCCTAACTGTTTTCTCGTAGGAGTTATAAATGAACGCTGTTGCCGAAATGCCAGCACCTATCGTCTTCACCGATAGCGCTGCTGAAAAGGTCGCCCAACTGATCGAAGAGGAAGGCAATCCCGACCTGAAACTGCGCGTTTTCGTGCAGGGCGGCGGCTGCTCCGGCTTCCAGTATGGCTTCACCTTTGACGAAATCGTCAATGAGGACGACACCACCATGGTCAAGAACGGCGTACAGCTGTTGATCGATTCGATGAGCTACCAGTACCTGGTCGGCGCGGAAATCGACTACAAGGATGACCTGGAAGGTGCCCAGTTCGTGATCAAGAACCCACAAGCGACCTCGACCTGCGGTTGCGGTTCCTCGTTCTCGGTATAAGTTTCGGATTCGTCCCTTGAAAACGGCGGCCAGCGGGCCGCCGTTTTTGTTTGCGTCACATCAGATGGCAGAGTGGGGCATGCGCCTAGACTGGCGGGATGCCCGCCACCACCCCATCCGCCCGCTACGATGTGCCCTGGAAGCTGGCGATAACGCACGCCTTCCATGACTTCATGGTGTTCTTTTTCCCCGCGATTTGCAGCGAGATCGACTGGTCGCAACCTCAACGTTTCCGTGACAAGGAGCTGGCTGGGATCGGCTTCGGTGCCGACCCTGATGGCATGGTGGCGGATGAACTGGTCGAGCTGTACCTGCGCAGCGGGCAAATGGATTGGGTGCCGCTCCATATCGAAATCCAGGCGCAATATGACGCATCGCTGGGGCGTCGCCTGCTGGACTATAACTATCGCATTTTCAATGAATATGGCCGGCCCGTGGCCAGCCTGGTGCTGCTGGCCGATGACGCACCCAGCTGGCGACCCAAGGTATTCCGTAGCGAAGCGCTGGGGGCCGTGCTGAGCATCTCTTTCCCTATCGCCAAGCTGTTGGATTACGCAGCGCGGGCAGACGAGCTGCGGGTGTCGGACAATCCGATCGCTTGGGTGGTGCAGGTGCACCTGCGGACGCAGCAGGCCCGGCATGATCCGGACCAGCTATACCTGGCCAAGTGGGAATTGACCAAGCAACTGTACCAACATAACTGGTCCCAGGAGCGCATAATCGTCTTGTTCAAGGTGATTAACTGGATGATGGTCTTGCCCCAGCCGTATCAGGTGCGCTACTGGAAGGCCGTCCGCCGATTGAACAAGGAGTTGAGAATGGAACTGATGAACTCATTGGAACAGATGTTCTTCGACAACGGAGTGAAACAAGGCCTGAAACAAGGTCTGGAGCAAGGGCGTAAGGAGCAAGCTGTTGCGTTGCTGGAGCGTCAGCTTTCCAGACGCTTCGGACCGTTATCTAAAACGGCCCGTAACAAGTTAACCAGGGCCAGCCTGGCGCAACTGGAGGCTTGGGGCGATGCGCTGCTGGAGGCGCAATCGTTAAAGCAAGTTTTAGGCTGACGTCATCGCGGGTACAGCGCGCCGAGAACGCGCTCGCCGCGGGCACCGGTAACGGCCGGCAGATTGCCTGCCAGCCGTTCGTTGAAGCGGTATCCCAGCCACGCGAACGCCAGCGCCTCCACGCGGTTGGGCGCGACGCCCAGCGCTTGCGTGCTGGCGACCAGCACTTGCTTGCCCAGCTCCGCGCTGAGCGCATCCATCAGCACGCTGTTGTACGCCCCGCCACCGCAGATGTAGACCGCGTCCGCACCGCCGCCATAGGCCTTGATGGCATCTGCCAGGGTGACGGCCGAGTACTGCGTCAGCGTGCGCTGCACATCCTCCGGCGCGGCCGGCGCATGCACAGCAAGGCGCGCGTCCAGCCATGCCGGATGGAACAAGTCGCGCCCCGTGCTCTTGGGGGCGGGGAGCGCCAGATACGGTTCCTTGAGCAGTTCCGCCAGCAATGCCGGCAGCACCTTGCCGCTGGCCGCCCATGCGCCATCTTCATCGAACTCCTGCTGGCGATGACGGGCGATCCAGCCATCCATCAACACGTTGCCCGGCCCCGTATCGAAACCGGTCACGCGGCCATCTCCACTGAGTACGCTGATGTTGGCGATGCCGCCAATATTCGCCACCACGCGCGCCTGTCCGGCCTTGCCGAACCAGGCCTGATGGAAGGCGGGCACCAGCGGCGCCCCCTGTCCGCCGGCCGCGATATCGCGGCTGCGGAAATCCGCAATCACATCAATGCCGCACAGCTCGGCCAGCAGGGCCGGGTTGTTGGTCTGGCGGGTGAAGCCCAGTTCGGGACGATGGCGTATGGTCTGGCCGTGCACCGCCACCGCGCGCACATCCTGGGCCTGCTTGCCCGATTCGCGCAACAGCTCCGCCACGCAACGGGCGTAATGCTGCGCCAGCTGGTTGGCGGCCAGCGCCTCGCGCTCGATCTCATTCGCGCCTGCCGCCTGCAAAGCCATCAGCTCCGCGCGCAGCGACGGCGGGAATGCAACGTATGCGGCGGCCACGGTGGTGATGTTGTCGCCATTGAATTGCGCCAGCGCACCGTCCACGCCGTCCAGGCTGGTGCCCGACATTAAACCGATATACAAAGCCATAGCGTCCCCCTCGTGATACGCAAAATTATAGTCGACCAGGCCAGGCATTTGCGCCTGACGTCGTGGCGGCGACATCAGTAGGCTTTTTTTGCAGGCACCGTGACGGTGATAACCGTGCCGTCGCCAGCCTGGCTGACGATGTCCAGCGCGGCCCCGATGCAGTTGGCGCGTTCGCGCATGCCCTGCAAGCCCCAATGCCCGGGCCGGTTGCCAGCGGCTGCCACCGACTTGTCCAGGCCGCGCCCGTTGTCGCGGATGCGCATGACGAAGGCACTGCCGCTGTAGTTGATTTCCAGCGCGATCCGGCTGGCGTCCGCATAGCGCGAGGCATTGAACAGCGCCTCGCGCGCGATGGCGTAAATCTCATCATGCACGTCGGCGCGCAATTGGCGCGCCGTGCCGCTGACCTTCATGTCGAACTGGTGCGCACGGTGCTGGGCCAGGCCCTTGCCGAACTGCTCCAGCGTCAGCGGCAGTACCTCGGGCGAGGCGGAGGCGCGCAAGTCCATGATCTGGTCGCGGCCCTCCACCAGCAACTGCTCGGCAAGATTCAGCGTCTGGTCCAGCCGCGTGCGCTCCGGCGTGCCTTCCTTCAAATGCCGGCTATGCGCATCGAACGACAGCAGCAGCGACTGCATGCTTTGCAGCAGCGTGTCGTGCAAGGTGCGGGCGATACGCGTGCGCTCGGCAAGGCGTTCCTGCAAGCGCTCCTGCATCCGCCGCGTCAGATAGCGGATGCGCAGCGCGTAGGCGGCATATAACAGCAGCAGGCCCAGCGCCGCCAGCAACAGCTTGAACCAGACGCTTTGCACGAAGGTCGGCGGAATGTCGATCTCCAGCGCAGCGCCCGCGGTGTTCCATACCTGGTCTTCGTTGGAGGCGATCACTTCAAAGCGGTACTGGCCCGGCGCCAGGTTGGTGTAGTACGCCTGCCGCCGTCCGACCGGCTCCTGCCATGCGCGATCCAGCCCCACCAGCCGGTAGCGCAGGCGCACGCGCTCGGGCAGCGACAGGCTCAGCGCCGTGAAGTCGATCTGGAGATCGCGCGTGCCGTGTGGCAGGACCATGACGCCGCGATGCGGAATGGCCAGGCCCACGCCGTCGGCCAGCAGGCCGGTGACTTCCACTGGCGGCGGCAGCGGGTTGCGCAGGATGTGGGCCGGGTCGATGGTGCCGACGCCGCCCGTGGTGGCGTACCACAGCAAGCCGTCGCGCGCGCGTTTCAGCGAGGGCACCGGGCGCAGTTGCGGCGCATGGCCCTGCATGCCGTCCTGGGCGTCGAAGCGCTCGAAGGCGACGCGGCGGCTGCCGTCCTTGAACCACTGGTCGAGGTCGTCGGCAGGGAGGCGGTACAAGCCCTCGGCGCCATTGATCCACAAGTCGCCGCCGGGCACGTGGACGATGCCGGAGGCGCCGCGAAACACTTCGTTGCCGGTGCCGAGCAAGGTGGTGAAGCGGTCGTTGCGGTATAGCGCCACGCCGTTTTCTCCGCCCACCCACATGGTCTGGCCCTCGACTTGCAGCGACAGGATGGTGCCGAGCTGCAGTCCTTGGCCCGGTCCCAGATGGCGTACCGTGCCGTCGCCGATCACCGTGATCTGGCTGCGCAGGTGGCCCATCCATAAATCGCCTGCGTGATCGAGACTCATGGTGGTGGTCAGCAGGTTTTCCGGCAGCCCCTGCAGCCCCCCCGACTTGCGCCATTGCCCGTCAACCAGCTGGTAGACACCCTTGCCGGAGGAGAAGGACGCCCATAGTTTGCCGTGGCGGTCCTGCTGCAAGGCGTGCACGCGCAATCCCTTCAAACCGGCCGGTGCCGGAATGGTGCTGACCGTGCCGTCGCTGCCGCGCCGTATCACGCCCTCCATGCCGCCCAGCCAGACCACGCCGTCGGGGCCGGTGTAGCTGGCGGTGAGGGCGCCCTCGACTTCGCGCCGCAGGCGGCCGTCCGGGCTGAAGCTCCACAGGTCGGCGTGGCCGTAATCGCCCACCCACATTGCTCCGTCCGGGCCGCTGACCAGCGCCGGGTACTCCAGCTGCCTGACCACCGGCGTGGTGTGCAGGCGATTGCGGCGCAGGCGGTCGACGCCGCGCGAAGTGCCGATCCACAGATTGCCCTCGCGGTCGGTAAATGTCGCGCCCAGCATGGGGCCGCTGAGATTGTCGGACCTGGCGACTTGCTGCTCGGGGCCGCCGCCGGGCAGCTTGCGTTCGATGGCGTGCGAGTGCGTGACCCACGTGGTGCCCTGCTGGTCGAAACGCACCGCGGTGCCCTCGAACTCGGAGCGGAGAGCGGTGCCGGCCGGCGGCGCGGTCCGGCTGAGCTTGAAATTGCCGAGGTTGAAATCGTTGGCCCAGATGGCGCCGTCCGGCGCCTCGCTCAGCGCCACCAGCGCCCTGCCGCGCGGCCACGCGCGCGAGAAGGCGGTCTCGCCGCGGCGGCGGAAGAAGGCGCCGGTGTTGGTGCCGATCCAGGTGGTGCCATCGCTCGCGAACAGCGTCTGGAACACGCCCAGCGCCGGCACGCCGGCCTCGGGCGGCAGGTACTGGAAGCGCTGGCCGCCCTTGGGCAGCACCGCCAGGCCGTCGCGCATGGCGACCCAGGCCGCGCCGTCGGGCGCGATCTCGATGTGCATGGCGCCCACCGGCTGCAGGCCGTCGGCCTCGGCGTAGGTGTGCGCGCCATCCTTGCGGAACACCGACACGCCGCCGACGCGGTAGCCGATCCAGATGGCGCCGTCCGGCGCGATCGCCAGCGCCATGATGTTGCTGGAGGCCAGCGCCTGGCCGTAGATTTGGGTGATGCGCTGGAAATGCACGCCGTCGAAACGGTACAAGCCGGTGGGCGTGGCGATCCATAGCCAGCCGTCGGCGCCCTGCGCGAATTTGGTGGCGCCGGTCGGCGCGCCGTCCAGCTCGGTCCAGGCGGTGTGGGTGTAATCGGTGAGCAGCGGCCGCGAGCCGGCGGCATGCGTGCAGGGATGCCAGACAAGCAGGCTCAGGAGAAGGGCGTGGAAGGCGGCGCGTAAGGTCATCGATTGAAAAAAAACAGGCCAGTCTGCGCTGGCCTGTGGTGTTTATTTTGCTGCGACGCGGGTCGGCGTGCCGCCTCCTCCCACCGGGCGCAACAGCGCGAAGCGGTGCATCATGTCGTTGGCGTAGACCTTGAAGCGGCCCATTTCGGCGGCCGTCAGCGGCGCCTGCGCCTGCACGTTCATCTTGCTTGGGTCCATGGCTTCGCCGCCGACGCGGAACTCGTAGTGCAGGTGGGCGCCGGTCGACCAGCCGGTGGTGCCGACGTAGCCGATCACATCGCCCTGGCTGACCTTGGCGCCTTTTTTCATGCCGGCGCCGAAGCGGCTCATGTGCGCGTAGGCGGTGGTGTAGTTGTTCCAGTGCTTGATGATGATGAAGTTGCCGTAGCCGTTCATGGTGCCGGCGAAATCGATCACGCCATCGCCGGCGGCGCGGATCGGCGTGCCGGTCGGGGCCGGGAAGTCGATGCCCTTGTGCTGTTTCCACTGGCCCGAGATCGGGTGCACGCGCATGGCGAAGCCGGACGAGATACGCGAGAATTCCACCGGCGATTTCAGGAAGGCTTTTTTCAGCGACTTGCCGTCGAAGCTGTAGTAGCCGCCGCCTTGCTTGCTTTGCGGGTCTTCAAACCAGACGCTCTGGTAAGTGGTG
>Ga0207425_1000742_pt1 | contig 17061 bp, 20 predicted proteins | sample AraplaF_Col_mTSA_FD_184255 | JGI IMG/M metagenome (GOLD analysis project Ga0207425, IMG submission 184255) | Arabidopsis root microbial communities from the University of North Carolina, USA - plate scrape MF_Col_mTSA (SPAdes) (version 3) | ecosystem: Host-associated > Plants > Roots >...
TCGCCTGGAGATGGGTGAAACCGGGCGCGCGGATCTTGCATCGATAGGGCGCGTTGGTTCCATCGGCGATCAGGTAGACGCCGAACTCCCCCTTCGGCGCCTCGACGGCCGCGTACACCTCGCCGGAAGGCACCCTGAAACCCTCTGTATAGAGCTTGAAATGATGAATGAGCGCCTCCATCGAGCGCTTCATTTCCCCGCGCTTTGGCGGCACGATCTTTCCGTCCCTTGACGAGACGGGACCGGTCGCCTGTTGCGACAACAATCGCTCCACGCATTGCGCCATGATGCGCACAGATTCCCGCATCTCCTGCATGCGGATCAGGTACCGGTCGTAACAGTCACCATTCTTGCCGATCGGAATATCGAACTCGAGGTCCGAATAACATTCGTAGGGCTGAGCGCGACGTAGGTCCCAGGCCGCGCCCGAGCCTCTTATCAGGACGCCCGTGAAGCCCCAGGCCCAAGCGTCCTGGAGACTGATGACGCCGATATCGACGTTGCGCTGCTTGAAGATGCGGTTGCCGGTCAGCAAATCGTCAATATCGTCAAGCGTAGCCGGGAAGGTCTCGCACCAGCGGCCGATATCTTCAATAAGGTCGACTGGCAGATCCTGATGAACGCCCCCTGGCCTGAAATAGGCCGCGTGCATGCGTGAGCCCGAGGCGCGCTCGTAAAAGACCATCAGCTTTTCACGTTCTTCAAATCCCCAGAGCGGCGGCGTGAGCGCTCCGACATCCATAGCCTGAGTGGTAACATTCAAGAGATGAGACAGAATTCGGCTGATCTCGGCATAAAGTACCCGGATCAGCTGCCCTCTGATCGGCACATCCAGTTCGAGGAGCCTCTCGACCGCCAGGCAATAGGCATGTTCCTGGATCATGGGCGCGACATAATCGAGCCGATCGAAATAGGGCAGGGCCTGAAGATATGTCTTCTTCTCGATCAATTTTTCCGTGCCGCGATGCAGTAGGCCGATATGCGGATCGACCCGCTCGACGATTTCGCCGTCAAGCTCGAGCACGAGCCGCAGCACGCCATGGGCGGCAGGATGTTGCGGCCCGAAGTTGATGTTGAAGTTGCGAATGCTGTGTTCCCTCACCACGATCTCCGTCTGTTCGCCTTCATGCGCTGGTCTTTTCGTCGCCCGGCAACACGTAATCTGTTCCCTCCCAGGGCGAGAGGAAGTCGAAATCCCGGTATTCCTGCTTCAGCTCGACCGGTTCATAGATCACGCGTTTCGCTGCGTCGTCGTAACGGACCTCGACGAAACCGGTAAGCGGGAAATCCTTGCGAAGCGGGTGGCCTTCGAAACCGTAGTCGGTAAGGATCCGGCGCAGGTCGGGATGATCTTTAAACATGATGCCGTACAGGTCCCAGGCCTCGCGTTCGTACCAGTCCGCGCACGCAAAGACCGCGCAAGCCGATGGGACCGGCGTGTCCTCGTCGGTTGCAAGCTTGACGCGAAGCCTGAGATTGAGACTGGGTGATAGAAGATGGTAGACGACGTCGAAGCGGGCGGCCCTGGCCGGCCAGTCGACGCCGCAAATGTCGAGGAGGCAGATGAAGCGGCACTGCGGATCGTCCCGCAATGATCCAAGCAACTCGACGACATGATCGGCATCTGTGATCAGGGTCAACTCGTTCAACCGAAACTGTGTTGCGAGGACCGCTTCAGCCCGATTGGCAGAAAGGTGATCAAGCAGGGATGTAAACTGCACTTGCATTGTTTCTTGCATTGGAGCCTCCGGTTGCCGTCCAACAAGCGATGGCAGCACATGTTCCCGGCGGATCACGATTTCGATGTGGCGATGCGAACCACGCCGATGAGGCGGAGGCGACTTCCAACCAGGCAACACTGGCGGGCTGGGGTTGATCGGAATGAAGTTGACGTGTGCCGGTGAGGGTTGACGGCTTTGAGCGTCACTGTGGACGTTGAGGCATTCGCCAAAGCACGATACCCGCCCGCTCCCTCTCCTTGTCGTACGAGCACGGTAACGGCGATATGGCATTGCTGTTTTCGTGCTTGCAGCGACGAGGAGGCGGTCACCTCACTGGGCGATGTCGATGAGGCGGATGGGATCCAGCCATGCGGACTTGGCAGAGGCGAAAGATGCGCAGTGGAACAAAGAGGCCTTCGCGCGGTTCGAGCGGACAGACGAGGGCAACAATGTCCCGAAGCGGACAACGGGCCAACTGGCGGTCGCATGGCGAGCGACAGCAGGCTATGGCGCCGATCAGCTGAACTGGCTCGCCTCGCCGATATGCGAACGGCCCGACCTCCACCGGGCTGCCGAAATGACAAATGCGCAAGCACTCCCCGAACCGTAGGTGCTTGCGTTTGCACTCAGAGGCGGTAGGACGCTTGCTGTCTGTCCTCCAATGCAGAGACCAGAATGATCCTAACGCTGAAGGGCGTCACAAAGTCCTACCCGACCGCCGAGGGGCGGGTCGATATCCTCAAGGGGGTCGACCTTGACGTTGCAGCCGGAGAGGCGGTCGCGCTGACCGGCGAGTCTGGCAGCGGCAAGAGCACGCTTCTGCACCTTGCCGGCGGACTCGACCGGCCCGATGCCGGTCTTATCACCATGAACGGCGAAGATATCGGCGTCTTCGGCGATGCTGATAGGGCGAACTACCGTCGAACCGGGGTCGGCCTTGTGTTTCAGCAGTTCAACCTCATTCCGTCGCTCAGCGTATCGGCCAATATCTCCTTTCACGCCAGACTTGCCGGCCGACATGATCGTGCCTGGGAGGAGCAACTCATTTCCGCACTTGGGCTCCAAGACTTCCTGGGGCGTTACCCCGAGCAACTGTCTGGAGGCCAGCAGCAGCGCGTCGCCATCGGCCGGACGCTTGCCGCTAGGCCGCCGCTGATCCTGGCCGACGAACCGACCGGCAATCTCGATGAAGAAACCGGCGATCGTGTTCTCGAGCTGATGCTGGCGCTGGCTCGATCCGCCGGCTCGGCGCTGCTCTTCGTCACGCACTCGACGAGGCTGGCCGATCGCCTTGACCGAAAGGTCGTTCTGCGCGGCGGAAGGATCGTATCATGATGCTCTGGGGCATCCTGGCGCTTCTGTCGCATTGGCGACGCAGACCGATCCAGTTTCTAACCCTCATCTTGGGAATCGCACTGGCGACCGCGCTCTGGTCGGGCGTTCAGGCAATCAACGCCGAGGCCCGCGCAAGCTATGCCCACGCTGCCGCGATGCTGGAGCAGGATGGGCTGTCGCAGCTCGTTTCGACGAGAGGCGAGGGGATTTCCATTGCCACATATGGCCGATTGCGACAGGCAGGGTGGAACGTCTCGCCGGTCATCGAAGGAATGGCGACGCTCGGCAAGGTGCGCCTGCGGCTTATCGGCATCGATCCCCTGACGATGCCGCAGACCGGCCTGGCGTCCTCGATCGTCGGCAAACCCGATCTGTCCGCATTTTTGTCAGGCGAGCGGCTGGTCGTCTCGCCAGCCACCGCCGAGAAGCTGCGGGGCGAGACCGAAATGATGGTCAGGATCGCAGATCAGGTTCCGGAGGGAGCGGCTTTTCTGGATATCTCGGCGGCCGACACATTGCTTGGTGCGCGAGGCGCCATCAGCCGCCTGGTGATCGCGCCCGATCAAAAACCCGATCTGGCGCCGCTTGGCGCACTCGCTCCCGATCTCAGCATTCGCCAGAGCGAACAGACAGATGTGGCGCGGCTGACCGACAGCTTTCATCTGAACCTGACGGCCTTCGGTTTCCTGTCCTTCACCGTCGGGCTATTTATCGTCTATTCGGCAACGGGCCTGGCTTTCGAACAGCGGCGGGGAACATTTCGCACGCTGCGCTCGCTCGGCATTTCGCTCCGCGCGCTGACCGTCATGCTCGTGCTCGAGCTTGCAGCTTTCGCGTTGGTGTCTGGCCTGATCGGTGTCGTCTTCGGCTACTTCATCGCCTCTGCCTTGATGCCGGGCGTGGCCGCGACACTGCGAGGTCTTTACGGCGCCTCGGTCCCTGGCTCGCTTACGCTGCGCCCGGAATGGTGGCTTGCCGGCATGGTGATCGCGCTGGGAGGCACCGCCATCTCGTCGGCCCAGAGCCTGTGGCGTGTCTGGAGACTTCCCGTCCTGGCTGCCGCCCGGCCGCGAGCCTGGGCGCGCGCTTCCTCGACCGGACAGATGTACCAGGCTGGGGCCGCGGCTATTCTTCTGACTTCGGCGTTCTTTCTTGCATGGACGGGCTCGGGATTGCTAAGCGGATTTGCCGTTCTCGGCTGCCTGCTACTCGCTGCGGCTCTCATCTTTCCCCCGCTTCTGGCCCTTGCGCTCGCTTTCGCGCAGGCACAAGCGCGCGGTGCGCTCAGTGAGTGGTTTTGGGCAGATACGCGCCAGCAACTACCCGGATTGTCGCTTGCCTTGATGGCGCTGCTTCTGGCTCTCTCCGCCAATATCGGCGTCGGCACGATGGTCGCTAGCTTTCGGCTCACCTTCATCGGCTGGCTGGACCAAAGGCTTGCCGCCGAACTCTACGTGACAGCCGGCAACGAGGATGAAGCCAGGCGGCTGCGGGAGTGGCTGGCTTCCCGATCCACCGCCGTGTTGCCCATCTGGAACGTCGATGGAATGGTTGCGGGCGAGGAGATGCAGATTTTCGGCATCGCGGACGATCCAACTTACCGTGACCACTGGCCGCTCATCGCCGCGGCCAGTGACACTTGGGATAAGGTTGCAGGCGGACAAGGCGCGATCGTCAATGAACAGATGTGGCGCCGCGGCATGGCGGCGATCGGACAGACCCTTGCCTTGCCCGGCGGATGGCACGTCCCCGTCGTCGGGATCTATTCCGACTACGGCAATCCGAAAGGGCAGGTAATCGTCGGTCTGGATGCTCTGGTCGATCATTATCCGCAGGTGGCGAAACTTCGCTACGGGATCCGCGTTCCACCTGACGGGGCGATCAATCTGAAGCGCCAGCTCGTCGATGAATTCGGCCTGCCACCAGACGCGATCGTTGACCAGGCAAGCCTCAAGCAGCAGTCTAGAGCAATTTTCGAACAAACGTTCAAGGTGACCGGCGCGCTGAACGTCCTGACGCTTGCCGTGGCGGGCTTTGCGATGTTCTCAAGCCTATTGACGCTCTCCGCCATCCGGCTGCCACAGCTGGCGCCGGTATGGGCGCTCGGCTTGCGCCGGCGCGATCTCGCCCGATATGAAATTCTCAGAACGCTTGCGCTTTGGCTGGCGACCTTCGTCGCTGCCATTCCGGTCGGTCTCGCGCTGGCGTGGGTTTTGCTTGCACTCGTTAACGTCCAAGCCTTTGGCTGGCGGCTTCCCATGTCGGTCTTTCCGCTCGACTGGGCCTGGCTCGGCGCCACTGCGCTGCTTGCTGCGCTGGTCTCCGTCCTGGCGCCGGTGCGTCGGCTGGGCGTGACCGATCCGGCCGACCTGTTGAGGATATTTACCAATGAGCGCTAGAAGCTACGCCATCCTTCTTTTCGTATTGGGGGCGGGATGGCCGGCGCCGGCCGCGTGGCCGCAGGGATTTGCAGGTCTTGGATCCGACGCTCGCGGCTTTTCGGTCCCTCAGCGTGGTCATGAGCTAAGCTTTCCAGCCGACCATGGCCCGCATCCGGACTACCGCATAGAGTGGTGGTACGTGACAGCCAATCTGCAGGGCGAGGATGGGAAACAGTACGGCGCGCAATGGACCCTGTTTCGCTCGGCGCTCGCCCCCGTCGAGCGGGAAGGTTTTGCTGACCCGCAAGTCTGGATTGGCCATGCCGCGGTAACCTCGAACACGGGCCAATTCGTTGCCGAAAAAATTGCCCGTGGTGGTGTCGGACAGGCGGGTGTGACGCTCGCACCATTTCGAGCATGGATCGACGATTGGGAGATGAAAGGCACCAAGTCAGCGCTCGACGCCGATTTGCTGAGCACACTTTCGCTGAGCGCGGCCGGAAACGGCTTCAGCTTCAGCTTAGGCCTTAAGACGGATAAGGCGCCGATCCTCCAGGGCGACCACGGATATTCTGTCAAATCTGGCGAAGGTCAGGCAAGCTACTATTACTCACAGCCTTTCTTCGATGTCGATGGCGCCATTATGATTGCGGGCTCAAAGATCAACGTGACGGGCAAAGCCTGGCTGGACAGGGAATGGTCATCGCAGCCGCTTTCCGCCAGCCAGACAGGCTGGGACTGGTTTTCACTGCATCTCGACAGCGGCGAGAAGGTCATGGCCTTCCGTTTGCGCGACGGGAAAGCAGGCTTCATGTCCGCGACGTGGATTTCGCCCGACGGCCGACCTGAACCACTCCCGCCAAGCGCGATCAGATTGGATCCGATACGCCAGGCCTTTGTCCAAGGGCGGCAGGTACCGGTTGCCTGGCGCGTTCGTGTTGCCGACAAAGGCCTCGATGTCCTGACTGAGCCACTTAACGACCAGGCGTGGATGGCGACGTCCACTCCCTATTGGGAAGGTCCGATCACGGTGAAGGGCTCACGATCGGGCAGAGGGTACCTGGAAATGACAGGCTATTGAGACAAACGAGTAGAACATCCCCGGTCTTGGGTGCAGCCCGGGGATTGCCGATATGTAGTGTGGACGCGGCGACCGCTGGAGAGCGGTCAAACCCTTGCTGGAGAGCATGGCTGCCGCGCCAGCAAGAAAACACGTTGAAGGAAGGATTGTTCCGGACGGTGCAGGTTCAATGAGCGGGATCGGCTTGACGCGCAGCCATCGCAAGGCCCGCAAGGATGCTTTCGTCCGTGAAGGGCTTGGCAATGACCGCAACCGATCCGGCCAATCCGTTGCCGACTTCGGTTGGATTTGCGGTTACGAAAACGACCTTCATATGAAATCGATCGATCAAACGGCGACCAAGCGCGGCGCCGCTCGATCCGTCCGCAAGTCCAAGATCGACCAGCGCCACATCCGCTCTCGGCGCATGTGCAAGCGCCTGTTCAACCGTGGCGACCGGGCCGACCGGACGGTATCCGGCATCGGCCACGATGCGTTCGAGCTCCAGCGCAATGATGGACTCGTCTTCAACTATCAGAACCCGCATGCAACTCCTCCAAGTGAACCCGATGAGATAGAAGGCGCGAGCCGGATGTCGAGGCGCATCACGCTTGCTTGATCGCAACCGAGGTCTGGCAAAAGGGCAAACAATGGGCCGATGGTTCAACCATACCTGCTCCTGGCATGCCTGGGCTTCAGTCCAGCGCATCGGTTTATCGTGGCGCGATCGCTCAGGAACGATTTGCTGGATTGGCCGTTTCGATCGTGTTGCAGGTTATCAATGGAGATTTCGACATGGGCAGCACAGCTGACAAGGTAGGCGGCAAGGCAAACGAACTGGCCGGCAAGGTCCGCCAGGGCGTGGGCGACGCCATAAACGACAGGGATATGCAGGCCAAAGGCCTGGCGCAGGAAGCAAAAGGCGATGCCCAGCAGGCCAAGGGCAAAGCCAAGGACGCTGTCAAAAACGTCGTTGACCGGGCCTGATCTGGCCGAGCTCGTCGACCAAAAGAACCCGCCGTGCATCGGCGGGTTTATCGTTTTTGAAATCCACCGATCTCATGCCGACATGAGGATGTAATGGAAAATGAATCGAAAGCGCTTGCCGATCAGTATCGGCGTCTTGGCGGCCGCCGCATCGCGGTCATGGACGACAATCTCGCCTCGACACGAGACTGGGATGGCGACCCTTCACAAGCCGCGACTTTCTGGCGCGAGCGTATTGCGTCGCTGCCCGAACGTGACAGACGAGATGTGATCTCGTTCCTTCCTTCACTCAATGACGAAAGTGGCGAGCCGGGGCCGTCTTAGGGAAGAGTTGAAACGAGTGCTTGAAGGAGTGGTTGCGCCAAGCGGCCTGTGCCAAGCGACGCGAGGCTCGCGCCCCATCAACCTACACATAGTGGAAGGCGGGTTTCACGTTCTCTTGCAACGGAGGGATAGGATCTGGGGGAGGGCATATTCGATTGTCGACATTGCCATAACGGAGCCCATGGTCATCGGCATGGCGCGCAATTTGGCGCTGCCCCAGGCTGATGTCGTTGAAGGCGGCGAGAATCTTCCCCGGTTTTGTCAGCTACGGCCCCGCGCAAAAGGCCGCGCCCCTTATTCATCCCTCAGTCGAAACCGTCCGTCTTGCCAGTGCGGTAGATGATGACAGGATCTCCTTCCTGACCGAGGGCTGGAATACCGTCGCGGCGCGCGACGAGGACCCCGGCATAAGCGCGGGCAATTGACTTGGCCTCTTTGATGGCATCAATCTCCGAGCCGTCGCTGACTGTTTCCCAGGCCTGAACGGGTTGACCATGCTCATTCAAAACGAAGGCGAAGATACTGATTGATCTTAATGTTTCAGGCATGGCAGGCTTATGTCCGCAATCTGCTTTCACAGACGATTAATCAGGCGACTATCACGATCCCTAGTCCGATACGGCCGGCCGCGGCGGAGCGCAAAACCCGGGGCTGCTGCGGCTGGAACGATGAGCTTCGGCTTGGCCAACGCGCTTGCCGTCGGCGGGACGCGGTGAGATAGTATCGTCCGCTTGTAATTCTGCGGGCTCGGCAAAACGATCCTTGTCGTCCATGGCGTCACTTTCGGTTCGAGAACTGCGGCGCAGGCATGCGACCATTGGCGTTGGTGCGGCCCGTTTGCGGATCGGCTTGCGTGACGCCCCCATTGCTCTGCCGGCTGTTGCCCATGTTCACCGGCGGCGCGCGCTGATCATCGACATTGGTCTCGGGCAGCTCATCGTCTTGACTGTCCTCGTTCAGGGACTTGGGCGGCAACTTGGCTGAAGCGGGGATGGGGTTGTTCGACATCGCAGGTCTCCTTTGCAATTAACAACTCGGCTGGCCCGCCTCGGTTCCACTCTCGCCGATGAGAAGCAATCCGGTTTCTCGGATTAGACGGCGTCGCCCGATGCCGATGCCAACCTGCCCCGCCTACCGAAACCATTTTCGAGACGACACGTTTGCTGTTGGAGAAAATCTAGAGGTGAGCGTGTCCGATCCGCATTCGTCCCACATCAGCGGCGACCATTCCGCCGCCCCATCCCATACGGGCTTCACCGATAAGTTGGAGCTGTCGGCATTCGCCTTCCAGCGTACCCGCTTGCCGATGGTGGTGGCAGACGCCAGACAAGACGATTTACCGCTCGTTCTCGTCAATGATGCATTCCTGGAGCTTACGGGCTATGGTTCGGAGGAGGTTCTGGGACGAAATTGTCGGTTCCTCCAGGGGGAAGGAACTGCGCGCGCGGCAGTTGCCGAAATTCGCGATGCGATCATGACAGAGAGGGAAGCCATCGTCGAAATCCTCAACTACAAGAAGGATGGGACACCCTTCTGGAATGAGCTCCACCTGAGCCCGCTTCACGACGAGCAAGGGCAACTGACCTATGTCTTCGCCTCCCAGGTTGACGTCACAAATTATCGGCGCGTGCAGGCTTTTGAAGAAGCCGAACGCCGCCTCCTGCTGGAGATCGATCACCGCACGAAAAACGTTCTGGCCATTGTCGACAGCATCGTCCGGCTATCGAAGGCCGACGATGTAAAGGTCTATTCCACGGCCGTGCAGCGACGGATACAAGCGCTTTCGCGCATCCACATGCTTCTCGCCGACAATGGTTGGAAAAGGGTATCGCTCGCCGATATCGTGCACACACAGACCGAAGCCTTCGGCGCGGAAAAGATCGAAGTCCTTGGCCCCGATGTGATGGTGGCAGCAGCATCCGTCCAGCCGCTTGGGCTTGCCATTCACGAATTGGCGGTCAATGCAGCCGTTCATGGATCGCTGGCCCGCGAAAGGGGCGCGCTCCGGGTCAGTTGGAACTGCGTGGGCGAGGGCATTTCGCTGGAGTGGAGGGAAGAAGGACCACCCGTCCCGTCAAAGAGATCGGGTCGAGGCTTTGGCAATATTTTACTTGCCGCCGTCGTCGAAAACCAGCTCGGGGGCAAGATTCGACGGCAGTGGTGTCCAGACGGTCTGCGCCTGACGATTGAACTCCCGTCCTTGGAAAGGATCGCCGGCAGTCTCAGGCGTCTTCCCTGAGCAGCCAGATGACGCCCTGCCTTCGACCGCCACCTTCGTCCCGATCACTATCCGGCGGACCTGGCGGTGACAAAACAGCTAAACCCTCGGGACTTCGTGCTAATCCCAACGGTTCACTGCCACCCCGTGCATCCGCAACGTGAACCGGCAAATGGCCTATGCGATCGCAATATCAGGGTGATCGGCTTTTCGAACAAATTACGAGGTTTCCTCCCAAGCTGACGAGGAACCGTTATCTTGTTTCCTCAGTGACGATGTCTATCGCCATCGCCTCATCATCGCGAGCTGGCGCTACGAACCGTCGATCGCGGGAGGGCAACGGCGTTCTCTACAATCTGACTGTTGGCCTGGAGCTGCGAGATCCCGAGTTGCACGACCTTGATCATATCGGTCATACGTTGGCCGAAAGCGTCCTGATATTCGTCTAACGTTGGTGTCTCCTGTGCAACGTGAATGAGTGCAGAAATCCGGTTCTCTTTGATTGCTTTGGCGCCGACAGCCCAAACACGGTTGAATAAAGTTCTGTCATAATCATTAATTGACATATTGATCCATTGATTTGCGCCCTCTACGAGAAAAGCCCCGCGAGGCGGGGCAAGTCGAGTGCATATGGAAAAGCGAGAAACAGCGCATTGTTTCCCGCGTCGCTAACGCAACCCACCGGTAAAAGTTCCTTAAGACTTGCTCGATTGTCGGTCCCCCTCGACCTATCACTAGCTCTGTAGAACCGTCTAGTTTCAGCCGCCGGGGTAACTCCTTCTCGCGACCAAAGTAAGAAGCCCACCTCGTTGCGCTTCCGATAGAACAATTCCATCACTCTGTTCTTTTGAGAGCAAAGCACCGCTGCCATATCGTCCAACTGCGAACAGTGGGCGAAAAGGTGCCCGCCGAAGCGGGCTAGTTTTTTGGGGGAACAACAGGGAGCGGATCGCGCAACGCTGCTGGGACGCAGAGCCTGGGTGACTTGCCGCACGATCCAAGCCTTTAACCGGGGAGCAACAAAAATGTTCCAGACGTCTTTCAGGCAGTGGCTGCATCTCTCGCGAAATTCATCAACGAATTCCTCAAGCAAAAACATGATGTCATTTGCCGATGATCATTACGGGATCCCGCGCTATCGGTTAAGCAAATCGAGCAAGTTGAGCTGCATCTCAGGCAGCCTGTACGGGCCGGAGTTGCGAAGATCGGGGCGCCATATATTCGGAGGATCGCAAGTCCACCGACAGCCTGGCAGCTGGCGGCATAGCGAGAAAAGAAAACCCGCCGGGGTTTGCGGCGGGTTTTCAGAAGAGCAGCGTATCAGGGTCAGGCGAACGGCTGCTCTCCAGCTGATGGCTCTTCAGCAGAATGAGATTTATGGAACGAGCAGAGCTTTTCCAGCGCCCTCGGATGAAAAGTTTTGGCTAGGTTAACGCCATTCGCACCGCCTGATGATCGAGGCTCCGGCCTCGCGCACCAGCGACGGTTGGGTGTGGCGTCGACTGGTCCTAAGTTGGAGCCGGCTCCAGATTATCGTTAGCCCGAACCGCGTCGGACAAGTCGCCACCGGGCGTAACCTTTCTGCCCCAGGTACTGGAAAAGCAATGAATCACGAGGGATTTTTTGCCGGGCGCGAGGCGCGCCAGGTCGCAAGTTCCGAACGCTTCTTCTCTTGTGCGAGGTAACTGATGAATTCCTCGATGGAAAGCATGATGTCATCGCCTATGATCAACGCGGGGTTTTCTGAAATAAGCTCAGAAGCAACACGGGCAAGTTGAGCTGCATTCTCCTCGTCTTGGCAGTACACCTTTGCGATGCCGGCCAGATCTGCGGAAGCGGGAGGCGGAGAGAGATTCATGGATGAGTTATTCGAACAGGTAATTTACGAAAAAGGATCGCGCTGTCGGCACCGACCTTTTTCATCGACTTCTGCAAGTTGCGACGTTTGAGAAATGAGAAATACGCGAACTGCGGTGAAGGGATGGTGAAGCTGTCACTGTCTGGCAACAGACCATCGGCGCGTGCGCTAGCGCGTTGATGCGGCTGATACTCGAAGTCTCCATCCGCCCTATCATCAACGACGTGCGTGCGCCCTGTGACAGACGAAATCATTCACGTTGCTGAGCAATTCGTTGAACAAGAGCAAACAATACTTTCTCGAAATCCGGATCATCCAGAAGGGTCGGATCGCTTGCAACTGTTTGTAGCGCACGCTCTGCAAGACGAGCAGCATCAGCCTCTGTCTTCGCGTAGCGCCTCGCATGCCGATGCAATGTCTGGAATGCAGAGGGTAGATGTTCAGTAAGCACGAGACACCCTTCCTGTCCGGTCAGCGGGTGCACGTATGAACACTCAGTCATCAGCGCCAACGATAAGTCTGCTGGTGATAACCACATCTTATGACCGAGCGCGGCTTATGGAAAGGTCGCTGGAGGTTTGGTATGCTGGCGTACGGTTCACGGCCAGTAGTCAGCATCTTGATCAGCGCATTTTTCGGGACCTAACTCTTGTCCCATCTCGCGCCAATAAACAGGAGCAACCATCTCCCCGTACCTTTCGGGCTCCTTCCCGAACGGGTCGCGACCGCCTCGGCAATGCAGCTTCAAGCGCTCAATGAACCGCTCGCAAAATTCCTCTTCGCTCATGGTGGATAAGCTACTACACACACGAATTCCGTCAATAAATCGTGCGATATCGTACAGAATCCGGTCGTCAAGGAAGGGCACTGGCTGTGCTAACTTTGTTCTTGTTCCTCGTCCGAACTCTATTCCCGCAGATCCTTTCGGATCTTTTACACTTGCTGAAGTTGCTCGTTAGGTCTCAGCTCCTGAACTGACTGGCCTATGATTCTCAGCACCGAACTCTCTACGCGAATTACAGAAAAATTAACTTTATACGCGTGCAGTGCCGGAACATTTGATATTGCTAATAAGTTGAATTCTCGATTGGCTTTGGCAGTACCCACCTTAGGGTAATGAAAAAATGCCAGTCCTGGAGTGCGCGCCCTCCTCATTTTTGTCATCGAGGTTTTTCGGTCAAAGGTAGGAGAATTCCATGCAGAGTTACAGAAGGGCCATGGTTGCCATGGCGCTGGGTTGCGTAGGCGTAATTGCGTCAGCGCCGGCGATGGCTTTAGATATCGGCGGACGGAATGGCGTCAGTGTCGGACGCAATGGAAGTGGTGGTCTGGGCGTTTCGGTCGGCGGAAGTAGCGGCGTAAACGCTAGCGTGGGAGGCCGTTCCACAGGCGGACTCGGTGTCGACGCTTCGGTTGGCGGGGCAAGGGGAGTCAACAGCAACACAACGGTCGGCGGGGGTAGCGGGCTCGGCGTGGGGACCAGAGCCAGCGTCGGTGGCGCCAGCGGGGTCAATGCGAATGTCGGTGCCAGGGTCGGCGGTTCGAACCTTGCTACCGCAAACGCTAATGCCACGGTGGGCGGTGTTGATGGGGTTGCCGCTGACGTGGATGTCAAGGCAGGGGGATCCAGACTTGGAACTGCACGGGCCAGCATCGGCGCCGGCGGGACCACACTGGCCGACATCCTCTTAGGAAGCGCTTCGGACACTGACGCGGACAGTGCAGGCCGTGTCGGTCAAGCCCCGAATGCCGTCGGTCGATCCATCGGCTCGGTAAATCCGAGCGCGGCACGCGCCTTCAACGACATGTCACCGGGTGAACGAGCCAAGGCGAAACTTCGTTGCAAGGATGTCCTGCGTTCGGGCGGCTACGATGCAAGCTTGACTAAGCTCTGCAAGATGGTCGTTTCTATGTGATAGCCATACATTAACAGGAGAATGCTCAGGAGCATTCTCCTCTTTAACAACAATTCATCCGCTGGAAACTGTTTCATCCCTGTTTCTTGTCCGGGTTCTCTTCCCGCAGTTCCTTTCGGATCTTTTGCATTTCTTCGTCAGCATCTTTCTTGAGCTCCTCGCGGTTCGCATCGGCGACCTTTGGGTCACTTCGCTCGGAATCACTTGAAGCGGCTCTATTCTTGTCCGTCATAGACCTATTCGCTCAATAGAGGGATGGTGGGCCGCGGGGCGCGTCATGTTGTGCAAGATTGATCCGAAAGGAATCCGCGCCCCACGATCCGACATTCGAACCAAGCTAGGCAAAGATTGTTCCCATCCGTTCTTTGTGCACCTTCTGCAAGCGCTGGCCGGTCGAAACGGCATTGGAAGGGCTGGGCAAGGCAGAGGATGTCGGACGACATGAGCAACAAAATGACGCCCATAGGGTCTATCACCGCCCAGCTTGGTGAGCGGGTCACGAAACTTGGCCGCCGGCAAAACCGATCTCGAGACAGAGGGGCGATCCGGCTTCATGCGAACCAAACGCGAGCCTCGATCGCGGCCTATCGACGAACCTTGCCGAGCGCAACAAGCCGCAATGGCGGGCGCTGCAGTGGCATTGTGTTCACTCCTAGGCTCGGCGGCCTGGCGCAACTGCCGATCCGCGAGGAGACCGCCGAGCTGAGGCTTCCCTCAATATCCTGGTGACAAGATGGTTACCCAGCAGGAATTGGAGCGGCGAACCGCTCGATCGGCGGCGAATCGGGCCCGAGCCGGTCCAAATGTGAACGGCCTTCGCGATGCAGAGGCACCGCGGAAGGAGCGCGATCGCGTGTTTGACAGGTACGATCAACGGTACATAGATCAGCAGCGCCAGATGGACGAACTGGAACGCGCCCAAGGAAGCGTCTACAGCCCTCGGGATGTGGTTTGAACGATGGCGAGCGACTGGACCGGCTTGAGCGTCTGCGCTCAAACGATGGAGGCTGAACCCCGCCCGACTAGCGACTGCTCAACCTATCTTGGGCTAGTCTGTGAACGATTACGGCCAATGACTTTCTTAAGTCGCCGCCGTCGATGCACCAAGGATCTGAAGAAATCATTTCCAGGGCTTGTTCGGCTACCTGCTTCGCGTCGGCGTTGCTTTTGAAATAGCGTCGTCCGATTTTCATCAGTTCGTCGTTGATTGGGAACGGGCGTTCCTGAAGCATGGTCGCCCTCCTTTTTTAGCAAGCGAGAGCGCGTAGGAACCCTCAGCCGTCAGCGCCTGCAGATAGATGGCTGTCGGTTTTGTGACGCTATGCTCCATAGGTAGTTGTGTCTATATCAGGCCGCTAGCGAAGCCTGTTGCGTACGGTGGCGCACCAAAGGGCGAAAAGCAGAGAGCGCAGGGAACTACGCTGCTGTGGTGAGGGTGCGACACAGACCAGAGGAGCTTGCCGCCCAAGGTGGAGACCGGCGATCGCAGCCAAAGCAGCGATGATAAGCGGCGGGCCGATGTTCGATGACAGGATCTCGCTTATAAATCGAACCATGAGATGGCTCCAACTCAAGAAATCGCCAGAGGCAAGGACGGGTCGGAATGACCTGGGCGCTGCCGTGGGGCGGCGAAAGGAAACTTCGGTTTACTGCTCACCCGCCCCTTCCTATATGGCCATTCAGGCGGAGAGGGAAGTCACTTAACTGCCTGAAAAGACTGGTATTCCCGACTCGGCTGTGACCTTTGGAATCACCAACTTCTACCGCGTGGGAAATCCGCTTTGCAGACACCCTCATTATACCGGTCTGCATGTGGGCTCCAACGGCGCGGACTCGAAGCCCGATCATCCCGCGTCGTAGTCCCCCTCCGGCGATACGAAGGCTTCTCGATCCCTCGTCCGGGACGCGTTGACCTATTTCGAGGCAATAGCCTCAACGCGCGTCAGATGCATGTGAAGGTCTGGCAAGATTTTGTTCGCTGTTTTCTTGAGCTCGCCATCCGGACCGTCTTTTGAGAAGCGATCGAAGAGTTCAACCGCTTGCTGATGGGCCGTGACCTGTGTCGACAGATAGGCCTGATCCAGGTTCTCCGGATCGGCACTTTGCAGAGCTTCGATTTTCTGACGATGTTCGCTATCGAGTTCCGACGGTAGCGCAATGCCGTCCTTTCTAGCTGCCTCGGCTAACAATGGCCCGGCTTTGCCATGATCCACCAGCATGTCCTGAGCGAACTGCCTGGCGTCGGTGGCCTTGCCTTTGGCGATCTCGATCTTGGCAGCTTCGATCTCGAACTGGTTCGAAAGCGCAGCCTTCGTGGCGAAATCGGCGGCGTGCTTGGTCGCTGCGTCGTCGGCAGCCATTACCGGGATAGCCGAGATGATGATCAGTGTGGAAGCGAATAAGATCTTCATGGTGCTCTCAATCAATGGGACCTGTCGCTAACATGGGCGCGGGCCAGAAGTTCCCGACCTGTCGCATGAAGGTCGATGCGGTTGAATGGGGAACATGCAGGAGCGACGGGGGTTGGAGGAGGTCATCAAGCAAGGAGACCACGTGATGGATTTGGGCGAACGACAGAAGGACGCAGAGCAGATTACCGAAAGTGCAACGCAGGCAAGACAGGGTCATCGAGGTCGTCCGGTTCTCGTCGTGCTCGTGAGCGCGCTTGCCCTTGCGGCTGTAGCTTGGAGCGTCTCGGAGTTCTGGGGCGAAAGCATCGATAAGGATCCACAGGCGACCGCCTCGACAAAACCTGACCCTATCAATTCCCAGCCGAGTGGCCCCAACGCCTTTGACGACAACCCAGCAGCCGGCGCAGGCAGGCCACCGCAGGCCAGCGACCGCGATCCCACCCCCACGGGAAATGGCGGCGGCCCGACAATGGTGACAACACCGAGCGGGACCGAGAAGGTCCGTTGACGCGGGCTTCCTTGATAAACTAATCGCGGGACAGCAGGTTCTCCAAGGTGGCGAATTGGCAGCTTGCCCTCCGATGTTTGGAGGTCGCCCGCCGCCGCAGCTAACCGCTATTTCGAGTGGCCGCTGAGAACGAGGTTCCGCGCGGGCGTTTGCATGGTGGTCGGGTCATAAGGGATTAGCCACCTCCGGCCACGCGCTCGGAAGACGGCGTTCGGACTGCGTAGATCGCGAAAGCCGTTCTCCGCGTGCAGCGGAGCGGGAAACATTCAGCCTGGTCTAGACGCGAGAGCGGTTCTCTGCGGGATGGCTTTCGCCGTGTTGGTGGCGCGAAGTGCAGCGAAT
>Ga0207425_1000748_pt1 | contig 16902 bp, 13 predicted proteins | sample AraplaF_Col_mTSA_FD_184255 | JGI IMG/M metagenome (GOLD analysis project Ga0207425, IMG submission 184255) | Arabidopsis root microbial communities from the University of North Carolina, USA - plate scrape MF_Col_mTSA (SPAdes) (version 3) | ecosystem: Host-associated > Plants > Roots >...
TTCTTTCCGCCGGTCGATTGGCCAGCCTTCGCCATGACCATCGCCTTCGCCGCCCTCTGCTGCTACGCCGTCTTCCGCTTCCGCATCCAGGGCGGCAATATCGTGGTGCCGCTTTTTGCCGGCGCCGTGTTGCAGGGTTTCGGCCTCTTGAAGATCGAGCTGCCGACCTGGATCCTGGCGCTCAGCTACGCACTGATCGGCTGGAGCATCGGCCTGCGCTTCACCCGCTCGATCATCAAGCATGCCGCCCGCGCTTTGCCGCGGGTGTCCGCCTCCATCATCACCCTGATGGCGCTCTGCGGCTGCATGGCGGTCGCCCTTCACAAATTCGCCGGCATCGACCCGCTGACCGCCTATCTCGCCACCAGCCCGGGCGGCGCGGATTCCGTCGCCATCATCGCCGCGTCGAGCGATGTCGACGTGCCTTTCGTCATGGCCATGCAGACCGGCCGCTTCCTGATCATCCTGCTGATCGGCCCGGCGCTCGCCCGCTTCATCGCCCGCCGCTCCGGCCTTGCGGAGAACGCGGCTTGAGTCTGGAAACCTTCAGCCGGTGTTTTTGGTCGCAGCAACGGGCCGCAGGCGATCTGCGGCCGCGCCCCCGGCTTCGGCCTCCTGCGGATCGAGCTATCGACCTGGGTCCGGCGCCGAACTATGCCCTGATCGGCCGGAGCATAGGCTTGCGCAAAACCGGCATGGGGCCTGCGCGAAAATGCGTCGAGCAAGCGGAGATGAAGAACCGGCGCTTCAGCGCGCCGGTGCTTCGGCTCACGCCACCAGACCCTTGGTCAGTTCGAGTGCCTGCCGCTCGAACAGCCGGCGATAGATGCCGTTGCTGAGCCGGATGAGCGCTTGATGGTCGCCCTCTTCGACGATCATTCCCTTGTCGAAGACCAGCAGTCGATCCAGCGCCCGCACCGTCGAGAGGCGGTGCGCGATGACAAGCGTCGTGCGGCCATCCATCAGGCGCTCCATGGCCTGCTGGATCTGCACTTCGCTCTCGCTGTCGAGGCTCGAGGTCGCCTCGTCCAGGATCAGCACCGGCGCATCGGCGAGAAATGCGCGCGCGATGGCGACACGCTGACGCTCGCCGCCAGACAGCTTCACGCCGCGCTCGCCCACCATCGTCTCATAGCCCTTCGGCAGGTCCATGATGAAGCGATGGGCGCTCGCCTGTTTTGCCGCGCTCTCGATCTCGCGCCTTGACGCGTTCGGCCGGCCATAAGCGATGTTTTCGGCGAGTGTTCGGTGAAACAGGATGGGCTCCTGCTGCACGATGGCGATCTGACCGCGCAGGCTCGATTGCGTGACCTCGGCAACATCCTGTCCGTCAATCCGGATCGAACCCGAGTTCACGTCATAGAGGCGCTGGATCAGCTTGACGAAAGTCGTCTTGCCCGAGCCGGAATGCCCCACCAATCCAACCCGCTCCCCCGGCTTGATGATGACAGAGAAATCCTCATAGAGCGGCGTCGGATGCGCGCCATACTGGAAGGTGACGCGATCGAACACGATCTCGCCCTTGCCGATCGCGATGGCTTTCGCACCTGGCTTGTCCTCGATGCCGAGCGGCGTCCTGTCGAGCAGGACAAGCTCCTCCATGTCGTTGACGGCGCGCTGCAGGTTTCGAATGTCTTGCCCGACCGAGCGCAGATAACCCTGCAGGACGAAGAACATCGCCAGCACGAAGGTGATGTCGCCTGCTGTCGCCAACCCCTGCTGCCACATGACAAGGCCGGTACCGAGAATTCCGGCCTGCATGGAAACCATCATGAAGCCCTGGATCGTGCCGTTCAGCGTCCCGCGCTTCCACGTCCGCCGCGTCCGGCTGTCCCACTTGGCAAGCACATGGCGCAGGCGCACCTCTTCGCGGCGTTCGGCACCGAAAGCCTTCACCACCGAGTTGCAGCTGATGGCATCGGCGAGCGCGCCGCCGAGCTTCGTGTCCCAGGCATTGGCAAGCTTTGCCGCAGGCGACACGAAACCCATGGAAAGCGCGACGGTCACGCCGATATAGATCAGCGATCCCAAAGCCACGATCAGGCCCATGATCGGCCAATAGGTGCCGAGCACGATACTGGCGCCCACCAGCATGACGATCGACGGCAGCAAAGCGATCAGCAGCAGGTCGTTGAGTGCGTCAAGCGCCCACATGCCGCGGGTGATCTTGCGGACCGTCGAGCCGGCAAAACTATTGGCATGCCAGTCCGTCGAGAACCGCTGCACCCTGTGGAAGCCGTTATTGACGACATCAGCCATGATGCGCAGCGTCAACCGGATGATCCCGGCGAAGATGAACCAGCGCAAGGCAACACTGGTCAGGCCAAGGATCACGACGATAGCGAAGGCTCTGATAGCACCACCAGCCGCATTGCCGCCGGCAATCGCGTCGACGATCTCACCGGAAAACACCGGCACCAGCACTTCGGCCAGCGTGCTGGCAATAACCAGCAGGATAATGGTGCCCACCAGCGCGGGGCGATGGGTCCATTGACGAAAAACAAAGCCGAGTACGTTGCGATACGCATCGGCACGGAAATCGAGCTTTTTGCGAGCCATTTTAACCAGTCCGACGCCGTATTTCGGCGGCCGGGTCCCAAAATCGAGAGTTGAAGAACACAGTCGGAGCGGGAGACGAACTGATCCCGGCAGATCGGTCGAGCTGTGAACGAAATTAAAACCGCATGTCGCGTTTCCCTGGCGGGCCGCGAATTGGAATGACCTAGTGTCGGATCATTCCGGACGGGAGGACTTCGATGAATGTTGATGCCATGCAACGCCTCCTTTGATTGATCTGCAGCGGTGGAGGGTTTGTATCGGACAAATTCGATTTTGCCAACCAGATATTTTCTACTTTACGGAGAATGATGCGCGAATGACACAACATCTCAGCGCTCAAAAGAGCCGCATCCATCACCCGCATTGTCTGGGTCCGCCCTTGAAATCAGGAGCGTGACAGGCTGTTTGGGCCGGTCTTGGCTGCATCAAATCGCTGAAGCCTCACCCAGCGCCCCGGTGTTACGCCACAGGCCTTCTTGAAATGCGCCTGATCGGCAAAGCCGGCCTACGCCGTCCTGCCCATACTTGACTGGCCGCAGGCTCGGTTATCCTCTACATTGATTTAATGAACCTCATTGTACTGAAAAATGGATAACACAGGGCTGTCTCTCGACAGAATGCGCACCTTTGTTCGCGTTGCCGAGCGAGGCAACCTGTCTACGGTGGCAAGGGAGCTCGGCGTCGGTCAATCAACCGTGACGCGGCACCTCAATGAACTCGAGGGCGCAGTCGGCGTACCTCTCCTCAGCCGAACCACGCGTCGCGTCACCCTTACCGACGAAGGCAGCCGCTATTATGCCAACTGCCTTCAGGTATTGCGCCTGGTCGAGCAGGCTGCCGAGGAAGCCAGAAATGCCCGTCGCGCGGCCGCAGGCACTGTCAGGCTTTCATGCACTGCAACGCTTGGCGTGATGCACATCACCCGCCTCATCTTCGAATTTCAGGACCAGCATCCGGATATCAGCGTCGATCTCAACCTGACCGACGAGCGCATCGACCTGGTTCGCGAAGGCGTTGACGTGGCACTCCGGCTTGGGCCTCTCACCGACAGCTCCATGAAGCTTCATGCGCTTGGAAAAAGCCATCGGCTGATGGTAGGCGCTCCGGCTTATTTCTCCGTCCATGGGCGGCCGGAGCACCCGGACGATCTCTCGCGATTCGAAACCGTCATCATGTCCAATATAGCCGGGAGCGATCAGGTCACTCTCTCCTCCCGCCATGGCGCAAATGTGACGGTTCCAGTCAATGGGAAGCTGCGCGTCGATCACGGGCTCGCGGCGCGCGAAGCCTTGGCCGCAGGACGCGGCATGGGGCCTGCCCACCTTTGGCTGGTCCACGATCTCCTTGACAACGGTCGGCTCGAGGTCGTGCTCGAAGACTATCGTCCGTCGCCGGTCCCGCTAAGCCTACTCATTGTGCCCGAGCGTTCCGCCATTGCCCGCGTTCGCCTCCTCACCGACTTCCTTGTCGCCGAGGTTTCCAAACTGCCGGGAATCCGGCCATCGTGACTCAGAGCCCGAAAGATCGCTTGTCGCCGCGCCAGCCCGTGGTCCGAAGATACCGCTCCCAGTCGAGCGTGTCGGGATTCAGGCGACGGCTCCATTCCAGATCATGCTCCCTGCCGAAATAACCATATTCGACAGCATATTCGACCATTCCCAGAAGCTCTCGCACGAGGAACTCGTTTGCGGCAAACTCCGGAAAATACCGCAGCAGGCCATCCCTGGTGAATGCATCTCGATATTCTGCCTTGAGGCCGGTTACCTCTCGGAAAGTTTCGACCATCTCGCGCGGAGAGATGATATCGCCGACGATAGACAGCGTTTTCCCGTTGTAGCGCTCGGGATTTGAGAAAATTTCGAGAACGGCCGGCCCAGTCGCCGTGAGCGGATCGACAAAAGGCGCTCGAAAATCTTCGGGAAGATAGATCGGCAGCAGGAGCGTGTCGCCTTCCATGCGCGGCGGATAATATTCGAGAAGATTCGTGTAGAAGAATGCCAGCATGACGAAGGAATGAGAGATCGGCAGACCGCGAATATGGTCTGCAACGCGTGCTTTGTCGGTGAAGTGCGGAGCATACTTCGTCCCGCCGGAGATGGCGTCGACATTCTCGAGCGTGCTGAAAACAATATGTCCGACGCCTGCCTCAACCGCAGCATCCGCCAGTTGGCGGCCGACAGGAGCCTCTGTCGTCTCCGGTGGCATGATGGGCGGCGTCATCAGAAATGCCCCGTCTGCGCCTTCGAAGGCAGCAACGAGATCCTTCTGAAAGCCAAGCTGGAGAGGGACGGTTGCAATTTCAGCTCCAAGCTTCTCCAGACTTAAAGCCTCGGGTGAATCCTTTTTTCGGGTTAAGGCGCGTACGCGGAAACGTTCGCTGCGAAGGAGCGTTGTTGCGACGCTGCGACCCTGTTTGCTGGTTGCACCGACAATTGCGATAAGTGGCTTATCATTTGAAGACATAGTTGCGCCTTGAACCTTTTCCCTGTCGCTGGCTGCCGACTGCAGCCAGGCGCCGTAGTGGAGAGAGCATCCAGCCGATGCCGAAGCTCGGACCCGGGGGATAAGTTATGTCATCAAGCTTTCTTGCTGTAGGCATGCGTAATGCATAGGATAATGCCATTTTATGGATAAATGTCGTGGCTGGCCGCGCCTATTTCGGCCGCTGAACGGGGCAGGATTTCAAAGTCCATGCAGGAGATGAGATCACGTCAGGCCATCGGGTCCGTAGTTTTCAGGTCTGCTCCCTGAAAGAGGACTATGGAAGGCTGCGCTTGCCGGCCGTTGCCGCATAAAAACGTTGAAGCCCCGCCCAGCGCCCCGGCGTCACGCCATAGGCTTTCTTGAAATGCCGGATGAAATGCGCCTGATCGGCAAAGCCGGTCGCCGCCGCCACATCGGCAAACCCCTCGCCTTCGCCCATCAGCGCCTTTGCCTGCTGCAGCCGCCGCATCAGCATGTAGCGGTGCGGACTGGTGGCGAAGGCCGTGCGGAAATGCCGTGACAGGGTGAAGCGGTCGAGACCGGTAATCCTCTCCAGCTCTCCGGAGCGCACGGGCCGCAGCGCATGCGCCTCCAGATAATCGCGCGCCGCCCGCACCTGCCTCCAGGCAACCGTGCCGAGAGCCCGGCGCCGCACCTGCGAATGGCGCGACAACCCGCCCGCCACGCGGCTCACGAAATCGTCGACGAAAAGTTCATCCAGCTCCCGGTCGAGTTCGCCGAGCGCGGCGAGCAGCACTTGCGCCAGCGCCCCGTCGGCAATCACGGGCTGATCGACGAAGGGCAGCCCGATCTTTTCCGCCTCAAGGCATTCCATCAAAAGCGCCGGCTCCATGTAGAGCATGCGGTAATGCAGCCCTGCCTCTGTTGCCGCTCCCCCATCATGCTCCTCGTCGGGATGCAGGACGATCACCTGCCCCGGCAGGCTGAAGCGCCGCTCGCCGCGATAGGTGAAGGTCTGCACGCCATGCAGCGTCACGCCGAGCGCATAGGTATCGTGCCGGTGCGGCTCGAAGACATTGCCTGAAAACTGCGCCTCGATACGCTCGATGCCCGGAAAGGCCGGCGCAGTCAGGATACCGCTGCCGCCGGGCGCGGACGGTATGCCGCTGCCCCCCTGCGGCTCGCACAAACGTTCAAGACCCTCGAAGACCTGTGGCGTTAGATCCTGGCTCAATACCCTGTCACTACCCTGATGAAAGAGACTGGAATGTTTGATACCAAAATTGCGATCGTCCTGCGAAACAATCTTGCCGGCTGGCAGAAGCTGAATGTCACGGCCTTCCTGTCGACGGGCATTGCAGGGCAATATCCCGAGATCATCGGCGAGCCCTACAAGGATCGTGCCGGCAATCTCTACAACCCGCTATCAATCCAGCCGATCATCGTCTTGTCGGCCGACGAAGCGACGATATCGACGATCCACCGCCGCGCGCTGGAGCGCGACGTCACCTCCTCCATCTTCATCGAAGAGATGTTTGCAACCGGCCATGATACGGCCAACCGCGCGGTCTTCGCTGAATACGCCCCTGACGACGCCAAGGTCGTCGGCATTGCGCTCCGGGCCGACAAGAAGATCGTCGACAAGATCACCAAGGGCGCGACGATGCAGCATTGAGGCAAACGGCCGGAAACGAAAAAAGGCTGGGCAATGACCCGGCCTTTTTGTCGTCTGGATGCGACCGATCAGCCCTGGGTGATCGGCGCGATCTGGATTTCGACGCGGCGGTTCTGGGCGCGACCGGCTTCGGTCGCATTGGAAGCGACCGGCTGCGACGGACCGTAGCCGACGGCCGAAACGCGGCGCTGGTCGATGCCCTGGCCGCCGAGATAATCGGCAACGGACAGCGCGCGGCGCTGCGACAGGTCCTGGTTATGCTGCAGGCTGCCGGTGGAATCCGTATGGCCGTTGATGTCGATGAGCGTGCGGTTGAACTTGCGCAGCACGATCGCCACCGAATTCAGCGTCGGATAGAAGCCAGGCTTCACAGCATCCTGGTCGATGTCGAAGGTGATGTTCGACGGCATGTTGAGGATGATGTTGTCGCCCTGGCGGGTGACCGAAATGCCAGTGCCTTCGAGCTGCGCGCGAAGCTCGGCTTCCTGCTGGTCCATGTAGTTGCCGATCGCGCCGCCGGCGAGCGCGCCGATGCCGGCGCCGATCAGCGCCGCGTTGCGCTTGCCATGGCCGCCGCCGCCGACGGCGACACCGACGAGAGCGCCGCCGAGCGCGCCAAGGGCAGCACCGCCGGCGGTATTGGATACCTTCTGCTCACCAGTATAGGGATCGGTCGTCGTGCAAGCCGAGAGGTAACTCGCCGCAACGGCCAGAAGGATGAATTTCTTGATCATGGACAGGAGGTTCTCCGTTCGAAGCTGGGTGCGAGCAGATATCAGGGAATGCGGCAACAAGATGAAGATACCAATCTGATAAGCTAAACTTCCCATGGAAAACATCGGCCTGTTGCAGCCGTACCCCGATATCACCAGCTTTATTGGCAAACCGCCGCGCTTCCCTCAGTCGAGCCCGCGGCGTTTGGCATAGGCTGCCCGCGCCTCGTCCATGCGTGTGGAATTTGCGACGACCCACTCGGCGAGCCCCCGAACCGGCCCCAGGAACTCCCGGCCGAGATCGGTCAGCGCATATTCGACCTGCGGCGGCGTGGTTGGGGTGACGGTCCGGGAAACGAAGCCGTTCTGCTCAAGCTCCCTGAGCGTCGATGCCAACACCTTCTGGCTGATTTCGCCGACCTCACGGCGCAAAGCGTTGAAACGCAGCGGCCCGTGACCGAGCACGCGCACCACCAGCAGGCTCCACTTATCGCTGATGCGCGCCAGCATGCGGCTGATGTGATCGCAGGCGCGGACTTGCTGGCAGCCATCGACCTCCTCGCAGGGGGCGGTTTCCTCATGGTTATCTGGTTTCAATAAAGTGCCTCCTTGTGCGGCTCCACGAACCATCCGTAATCTGGTTACCGTCAGAAACCAGCATACAGGAGGTTACTTTGAATTCTAAGCCCCGCATCGCCGTTATTATCGGCTCCACCCGTCCCACCCGTTTCGCCGATACCCCGGCACAATGGATATTGAAACAGGCGCAAGCACGTGAAGACATGGACGTAGAGGTGATCGATCTGCGCGATCATCCGCTCCCCTTCTTCGACGAAATGGCATCGAACCTGTGGATGCCGAGCCAGAATCCCGAAGCGGTTCGCTGGCAGCAAACGGTTGGACGCTACGACGGTTACATCTTCGTGGTCGCCGAATACAATCACTCAATCACTGCGGCTTTGAAGAACGCGCTCGATCAGGCCTATAAGGAATGGAACCGCAAGCCGTTTACCGCCATCGGCTACGGCGGCACGGGCGCCACGCGCGCGGTCGAACATCTCAGGGGCATTGGCGTGGAACTGCAGATGGTGTCGACCCATGCTGCCGTCCATATCGGCGGCGGCGACTTCATGGCTGTCCATCCGCATTTCGGCAACAAGCCGATCTCGGAGATCGAAGCTAGCCTGCTGCCCACGGCAAAGACCGCCCTCGACGAACTGGTCTGGTGGGCCAAGGCAACGATGGCCGCCAAGGCAGCCGAAGCTTGAGCTTTGCCAAAAGAAAACCGCGCGGCGAGCATGGCTTGCCGCGCGGGCGATATTACAGAAGCCGAAGTTAGAAATTCTGGAAGAGCTGACGAACCGTGTCGTAGGACGCGTTGGCGATGTTCAGCGATTGCAGGCCGAGCTGCTGCTGGGTCTGAAGTGCCCTGAGCTTGCTCGATTCCGCCTCCATATCGGCATCGACGAGGCGGCCGATGCCTGAGGTGAGGTTGTCGGACAGGTTCTTGGCGAATTCGTCCTGGATGCTGATGCGCTTTTCCAGTGCGCCGAAGGCCGAGCCGACGGTCGTCAGCTGTCCGAGCGCGGCATCGACGACGCTGATCATGTCGTTCAGGTCCTGTTTGCTGGTATTCGCCGTCAGGCCGATTTCCACCTGGCCGGCCGTATTGCCGTTCTTGCTCTTGGTCAGCACCCAGGTCTGCGCGGTGCCGAGTTCGGTTGCGAAGAAGGCGGAGGTCAGCACTCCATATTCGCCGGTGCCGCCTGCCCGGTCGTCGATCACATAGCGTGCATCCTTGGAAGAGGTCGCGCCGCTCGGCGGGATATCGATATGGTAGCTCAGCATGCCGACCGATACCGTACCGTCAGAATTACGGATGAAGGAGGACGGGATCTGGCGCGGCTGCGTCGGCGTCGTGGTATTGTCGAGAATGATCCAGTTGTCGTTGTTGAAGCCTGCGCCCTCGGAAACACTGCGCAATTGCGCCTTCAACTGCTCGAGTTCTTCGCCGACCTTGGTCTTGTCGACGCCCTGCTCGGTTGCGGCGACAAGCTTTGCCTTGATCTCGGTGACGACGTCGACGACGCTGTCAACGCCGGCAGATGCCGTTCCCATGGTGGCAGCCGCCATGCCGAGGGCATCCTGAATGGCGGAGAGTGCCTTGTTGTCGTGACGCGCCGTCGTCGCGACCGACCAGTAGGCGGCATTATCTCTGGATTTTTCGACGCGCAGACCCGTCGTGATATGGTTCTGCGTCACCGTCATATTCCGATTGATATCACGCAGCACGTAAAGCGCCGCATCCACGGAGGTGCGCTGATAAATACTCACGGTACGAACTCCAAAACACAACAGAACGCAACAGAACAGGATGTACCGAAATCAAGCGAACATTCATGTCCGCCGTCGCTGGAAAATCAGCGCAATGGCCTTCGGAAAAACTGCGAAGACCGACCGGTTACTGATCGCAATCATTGCCGGTTATACTTAAAAAACGGCTAAAGTTCAGAAGTAATTTATCTTATTTCACAACGCTTCATACACCATAAAAACGCCCGCCGGGCGCTTCCGAAAGTATTGAAAAAGGCTCGTTCGCCCTCCTACTCGGCAGCCTGAAGCTGTTCTGGGTCCGGTTTCGGACGCGTCGCATGCGTCATTTCCTCGTGCAGGCGCGCTTCCTCATGGGCATGCGGCTTGGCGAAGCGAGCAATCAGGAGATAGGCGACAGGCGTGATGAAAAGCGTCACCAGCGTTGCAAAGCCAAGGCCGCCGACAATGACCCAGCCGAGCGCCACGCGCGCTTCCGCACCGGCGCCATGCGCAAAGACCAGGGGAACGCCCCCAAGAATGGTGGCGATCATCGTCATCATGACCGGGCGCAGGCGAAGCGCACAGGCCTTCTCGATGGAGGAGCGCACATCCTCGCCGCGATCGCGCAGCTGATTGGCGAATTCCACGATCAGGATGCCGTTCTTCGCCATCACGCCGACGAGCAGCACCAGGCCGATCTGGCTGTAGATGTTGAGGCTCGATCCGGTAATAACAAGCGCGAAGACGGCGCAGGCAAGGCCGAGCGGCACCGTCGACATGATGATCAGCGACGACAGGACACTCTCGAACTGGGCCGCCAGCACCAGGAAGATGATGACGATCGCAAAGCCGAAGGTCAGCGCCATGCCGCTGGAATTCTCTTCCAGCGTTGCGGCTTCGGCAAGCGGCAGCAGACGCGCGCCGGGCGGCAGCAGCGGCTCAGCCATCTGCGTGACGTTCTTCACCGCATCGCCGAGCGACATGCCGTCCTTGAGGCCGGCAGTGATCGCGACCGAGGCAAGCTGCTGCTCACGGTTCAGCTGTGGCGCAACCGAGCCCTCCTTCAGCGTGGCGATGACGGACATCGGCACGATCTTGCCGTCACCGGTCTTCAGGAAGACGTTTTCGAGATCGGTCGGATCGTCGATCGGCCGCATCGTCGAAGTCAGAAGCACCGGATAGGATTCACCATTGACGAAGACGTCGACCACCGATCGTCCCTCGAGCAGTGACTGGATGGCGGTCGAAAGCCCGGTGATATCGATACCGAGATCGGAGGCCCGTTCGCGGTCGATGGCGACGGAAACCTGCGCCTGCGACGGTTCGTTGGTCAGGCGCGGCGTATCGTATTGGCCGCTCGCGTCGAGCTGCTGCACCAGCTTGGCGGCAGCGGCCGTCAGCGCCTCGTGATCATTGCCGATCAGCGCCATCTGCAACCCGCTGCCGGCGCCGCGGATGCGCAGGCTGTTCGACGAGATCGCATTGCCGCGCAGCGCCGGCACCTTTGACGCGGCCTGGTTGATGTCGCGGACGATATCGGCCTGCGTGCGGTGGCGCTCGCCCCAGGGCGCCAGCGTCAGCACCATGAAGCCGCTGTTGGAAGCACCGCCCTGGCCGGAGATCGAGAAGACGTTCCTGATATCGCCGCTGTCGACGAGCGGCTGCAAGTATTCTTCCACCAGCTGCAGCTTGTCGCGCGTATATTCGAGGCTGGAGCCCTGCGGCGTCGTCAGCCGCATCATCACCATGGCGCGGTCCTCCTCCGGCGTCAGCTCGCTCCTGACCGTGCCGAAAGCGACAACGGCTGCAGCGCCGAAGATGAGCGAGAAGACGATGACGACGACAGGCGCGCCCAGGCAGGCATGCAGCGCCCATTTATAAATGCTGGCGAAGGCCTCGCCGAAGCGGCCGAGCAGCCCGTGATCCTCGATCATCGGCTTGGTCAGCATGCGCGAGGCGAGCATCGGACACAGCGTCAGCGCCACGATCGACGACAGGCCGACCGAGAAGGCCAGCACGAAGCCGAATTCGCGAAACAGGCCACCCACCTGCCCCGGCAGAAAGGACAGCGGAATGAAGACGGCAGCGAGCGTGGCCGTCGTCGCGATGACAGCGAAGAACACTTCGCGCGTGCCGAGCACGGCCGCCGCGCGCGGACCCATGCCCTCGGAGCGGCGGCGCACGATGTTTTCGAGCACGACGATGGCGTCATCGACCACAAGGCCGGTCGCAAGCACGATCGCAAGCAGCGTCAGGATGTTGATCGAGAAGCCGACCATGTAGATCGCCGCGAGTGTCCCGATCAGCGCCACCGGCATCGAGACGGACGGGATCAGCGTCGCACGCCAGTCGCGCAGGAAGAGATAGATGACGACGGTGACGATGACGGCCGATAAAAGCAGCGCCAGCACCACTTCGTGGATGGCGCCCTCGATGAAGACGGCGTCGTCGCTGGTGATCGCGATCGTCGTGCCCTTCGGCAGCGTCTTGGAAAGCTGGTCGACGGCAGCGTGAATGCCGGTGGAAATATTCAGCGTGTTCGACTGCGCCTGACGGATGATGCCGAGGCCGATGCCCGGCTTGCCATTGGAGCGCAGCGCCGTCTCGCCGTCGCGCGGTCCGAGCGTCACGGTCGCAACATCACCGAGGCGGACATTGTGTTGCAGGATGACGTTCTGGAAATCCTCGGGCGTCTGCAGGCTGGCGGTGGCGCGCACCACGATATCCTGCATCGGGCTCTTCAGCGAACCGGCCGGCACGTCGAGCGCGGCATTGTCGAGCGCCTTGGTGAGATCGCCGATGGTCAGCCCGCGGCTTGCAAGCGCGCCCTGATCGACGTCGACGCGGAAGACCTTTTCCTGATCGCCGTATTCCTCGACATCGGCAACGCCATCGACAGAGGCCAGGCGATCGACCACCTCGTTCTCGACAAGCAATGTCAGATCGTCCATGTTGAGCGTATCCGACGTCACCGCAAGGCGCATGATCGCCGAGGAATCCGAGTCAGCCTTGACGATCTGCGGCGCATCCGCCTCATCCGGCAGGTTCTGGGCGATACGGCCGATCGCGTCGCGCACGTCGTTGGCAGCAACGGCCAGATCGATGGAATCGGAAAATTCCAGCGTCACGCGGCTCTGGCCGAACTGGGAACTGGAAGAGATGGATTTGAGGCCGCTGACGCGCGCGACCGCGCCTTCGATGACCTTGGTCAGCTCCTGATCGATCGTCTGCGGCGAAGCGCCGTCGAAGGTCGTGCGCACGGTTACCACCGGCCGGTCGACATCGGGCAGCTCGCGTACTTCGACACCCACATAGGCCGCAAGACCGGCTACCACCATCAGCGTATTGAAGACCAGCGCCAGGATCGGCCGGCGCACAAAGAGCGCAGTAAAGGTCGCCTTGTTGGATTCCGGCTTGCCCTGGTGGATCTCGGTCACGCTCATTGGGCGGCGACCTTATCATTCGAGGCGACATCCGTTGCCACGCGCACGGCGCCGTTTTCGCGCACGCGCTGCAGGCCTTGCGTGACGATCTGATCGCCATCATTAAGATCCGCCTTGACCAGCACATAATCCGGATTGCGCTGCACGACGGTAACCCGGACCTTGCGCGACTTGTCGTCGGTCACCTGCCAGACGAACGAGCCCCGTGCATCCCACTGCACGGAGAGCGGGTTGACGGCCGGATATTTATCGCCGGCAAACTTCATGCTGACGGCAAAGGACATGCCTGCGCGCAGCTCGTCCGAGCTGTTGTCGATCCGGCCCCGCAGGCGCAACGTGCGGCTTGCCGGGTCGATGCGGTTGTCGACCGCCTCAAGCACGCCGGAGAAGACCTTGCCCGGCCGCGCCACCGACGTCGCCTCGACCGCCTGGCCGACGGAAACCGTATTGGCGAAGCGTTCCGGCACCCAGTAGTCGACGAGGATTTCCGTGCGGTCGTCGAGCGTCACGATCGGCGTCGAGGTCGTGACATTGTCGCCGATATTGACCGGCACGATGCCGACGATGCCGTCGATTGGCGCGACGATGTTGCGGCGCGTGAGATTGAGCTCGGCGGCTTGTAGTTGCAGCCGCGCATTCTGCTCGGCAATCTCGGAATCGAAGACGTCCATGCGCGACACGCTGGACTTGATGCTGTGGTAAAGGTTGGATTTCTCGAGCGCACTGTTCAGCGCCACCTGCGCCTGCCCCCGGGCAATCACCTGCTCTTCGCTGTCGAGCTTGGCAAGAACCTGGCCCTGCTTCACCATATCGCCCGACTTGATGAGGATTTCGCGGATCGTGCCGGTTGCCTGCGGCGTGACCGCGACGGAGCGGATCGCGTCGCCCGTGCCGATCGCGTTCAGCCGGTCGTTGACGACGCCCTGTACCACGGCCTGGGTGACGACGAGAACGGAAGCATTGCGCCCACCACCGCCTCCGCCGCCGTTACGACGACCTTGCCCTTGGCCGCCCTGGCCTTGGCCGCCGCCCTGCGCCTGCTGCACGCCGGCATCGGCCGTTTCATCGGTCTTGGGGGTGATCACGGAGACGAGATTGTCGGGAATTCCGGCATTGCGCATCGTCTCGCCTGCGCCGGGCACAAAGTATACCCACGCGGCCAAGCCGGCGATAATCACGAAAACGCAAAGTAAAAACTGCTTCCAAAAGGACATTCACGTCTCCGGAGGGACTCGAGGTTAGACCAGGGTCGGTCAAAAGAGGCGTTGCGGGACAACGAGTCCCGTCAGGTGCGACAATATCGCACCCTTCCCCGGCCGGCAGCAAGCGTAACCACCCGTCATTACAGAATTGTAATATCAGCAAAGATTGAAAATAACCCGCCCGCTCACTTTTACTTGAGCGATGCCGGGGAGCAGTTCCAGCGGAAGTGTGCAGCGATTTTGCGTCCGGAACTGCACAAGAAAAGAGATAGTCCATTTCCGTGTTCGAAGAATGCGGAAATGGCCTAGATACGCCTCTCCCGCCGCCATGTCCCGGGCGACACCCCATGCAGCGCCGTGAAGACCCGTGTCAGATGGCTCTGGTCGGCAAAACCGCAGGCGACCGCGATCTCGGCGATGGAGGCCGTGCCGAGCAGCATCTGCCGCGCCTTCTCCGCCCGGTATTCCATGAGCCAGCGATGCGGCGTGCGGCCGGTCGATTTCTTGAAGGCGCGGATGAAATAGCTGGTCGAAAGCCCGCATTGCGCCGCGACATCTGATATCGTCGCCTCCCGCGCCGTCAGCGAGGCGAGGAACGCTGTCGCCATGTTGAGCTGGCGCCCTGAAAGCCCGCCGCTGCGCTCTGCAGGGAGATTGACCTTGCCGTAACGCGTCACCAGGTGCGCCTGCAGCGCCAGGAGAATGTGATCGATGAAGAGCGCGCTCGCATGCGCCGGCTGGCTAAGCGCCGGCAGAAGCGCCATGGCAAGCCCCTGCACAACAGGATCGAGCTGCCCCTGCCCGCAATCAAGCCCGTTAAAACCCGAGCGCCCTGCCTCGTAGCTGAAATCGGAAAGCCCCTGCCGGGATATATTGAAGCGCATATTGTCGAAGGAGGAGCGATGATGGCAGCGCCATTCTTCCCCGAGATCGGTGATCGCCAGCGCGCCTGCCGGATGGCCGCCTTCGTGGACGAGCTTGCCGCTGCGCCAGAGGCGGTGGTTGTCGAAAGGCTTCAGCTGGGCGATGACGCTGAAGGCGTCTGCCTGGGGAATCGGCCCGCTTTCGTCATGGTCGACGCTATTGCTCCGCATGCGCACGATCGAGACCGCACCGGCTTGAAGCAATGAGATCTTTGGCCGAGATGCCAACTCAATCACCCCCGTTTTCGAATTGCCTCCTGCCATCATAATTGCATGATTTCCCCTCAAAAACCACTGACGGAATCGAAACGGCGGCCCCTTCACGAGACCGCCGTCCGTCATGCCGTTTCCCGAAAGATCAGGCGGCTTCCTGAAACGCCTTTTCGAGCGTGGCAATATCGATCTTGACCATCTGCAGCATCGCCTCGGTCATGTTCTTGACGTTACCCTTGCGCGCGCCGCTCATCATCTCGGTCAGCGCCTTGGGCACGATCTGCCAGGAAAGACCCCAGCGATCCCTGAGCCAGCCGCATTGTTCTGCCGTGCCCCCGTTGGCAAGGAAGCCATCCCAGATGCGGTCGACCTCCGCCTGATCTTCGCAGATGACCTGCACGGAGTAGGCATGGTTGAACGGTTCGAACGGTCCAGCCCGCATGGCGACGAAATTCTGGCCGCCGAGCGTGAACTGCACGATCTCGACGCTGCCCGGAGGGCCGCTCGGCGTTTCCGCCGGCACGATCGTGATCTCGCCGATCACGGAATTGGGCACGAGCGAGACATAGAATTCGACCGCCTCGCGAGCGCTTTCGGCAAACCAGAGATGTGAAATGACCTTGACCATGAAACGTCCTCCTTCGGTCTGTTGGTCCTCATTCATGGCTCTAGGACGTGTGAGCCCTGCCCGCCCCGACAGCGGAGTAAGAGAATTTTACCGGCCTTTCATTTTTCGGTTTTCCGAAGCCTCACCACGGCCCTGCAGGTCAGGGCAATTTTCGACAAAAGAGGGTGAGAACAAACAATCGGAATTGGTTTTTGCCAAGTAGGTTCGCGGCAATACGAGGCCTCGCACTTGCGGGGAAGCGATGCCGGCCGACGCCCTCCAGGAACGCATGTCGGCACATTTCCAGCCTCAAAGGCCTCATGACCAGGGAGAACGACCAATGTCCAGATATCTTGAAGTCCTCACGCCCCAGAACAGCCAGCTCATCTTCATCGACCAGCAGCCGCAGATGGCCTTCGGCGTCCAGTCGATCGACCGCCAGACGCTGAAGAACAACGTCGTCGGCCTCGCCAAGGCTGCCAAGGCCTTTAAAGTGCCGACGACCATCACCACGGTCGAGACTGAAGCCTTCTCTGGCCACACCTATCCGGAACTACTGGCCGTCTTCCCCGAAAACACGATTCTCGAACGCTCCTCGATGAACTCCTGGGACGACCAGAACGTCCGCGACGCGCTGGCGAAGAACGCCGCCAACGGCCGCAAGAAAGTCGTCGTTTCAGGACTCTGGACCGAAGTCTGCAACACCACCTTCGCGCTCTCCTGCATGCACGACACCGATTACGAGATCTACATGGTCGCCGATGCCTCGGGCGGCACGTCTGCCGATGCGCATAAATACGCCATGGACC
>Ga0207425_1000750_pt1 | contig 16857 bp, 13 predicted proteins | sample AraplaF_Col_mTSA_FD_184255 | JGI IMG/M metagenome (GOLD analysis project Ga0207425, IMG submission 184255) | Arabidopsis root microbial communities from the University of North Carolina, USA - plate scrape MF_Col_mTSA (SPAdes) (version 3) | ecosystem: Host-associated > Plants > Roots >...
AATCAGCGCCCGGTTGGCGGTGATCGTGCCTCGTTCGGTCTCGATCATGACCTTGCCGCTGCCCTGGCTGATCGATTTCGCCTTCGTCATTTCGAAGATGTCTGCACCGGCATTGGCCGCCACCCTGCCAAGGCCGACCAGCAGCTTCAGCGGATGGATATGGCCAGTGCCGACGTCGCGAACGCCGCAGTAGAATCGTTTGGAGCCAAGGCGTTCCTGCGTCTCGTCACGGTCCATGAAACGCAGGTGCGGGTAGTCGTAGCGAAAGGCTGCGATTTCCGCATTCTCGTAATAGGCCCGCTTGTAGCTTTCCTTGTGGGAGACGTTGAGCTGGCCGGGCATATAGTCGATGTCGATCTGGTGCTCGGTCGCAAAATCCAGAAGATGTCGCTTGGCACCTTCGGCAAGATCGAAGAGTGCCTTGGAACGCTCGTAACCGATCTTCTCCTCAAGCTCCTCCGGCCACCAGCGCTGGCCGGTGCCGAGTTGGCCGCCATTGCGCCCCGAGGCGCCGTCGCCAAGCCTGACCGCCTCGATGAGCGTCACCGAGACCCCCGCTCTGGCGAGATTATAGGCGGCCTGAAGGCCGGTATAGCCGCCGCCGATGATGGCGACGTCACATTGCCTCGAGCCGTCGAGCGCCGGATAATCCGGGCGCTCGCCGACTGTTGCCTGATACCAGGATACTCCGGGTGCGATAGGGCTCTGCCATGTCTCTTTCGTCATGGCGGTCCCTTATACGTTCAGAAGGAGGAATTCCCGCTCCCAGGGGCTGATGACCTGCATGAAGGTTTCGAATTCGCCCCGTTTTACGCCGGCATAAAGCCCGATGAACTCCGAGCCGAAGACTTCTTCGAAGGCCGGTTCGTCTTCCAGCAGCGCCACGGCTTCAAGAAGGCCGCGCGGCAGGTCGATCGAGCCTTCATTGGCTGAATCCTCGGTCGGCGCCGTCGGTTCGATTTCCTTCACGATGCCGAGCAGGCCAGAGGCCAGCGAGGCGGCAAGAGCGAGATAGGGATTGGCATCCGAACTCGGCAGGCGGTTTTCCACGCGCCGCGCCTGCGGATCGGAAACCGGCACGCGGAAGGCTGTGGTGCGGTTGTCGTAACCCCAGGCATTGTTGACCGGGCACGACATGTCCGGCTGCAGGCGGCGGTAGGAATTCACATAGGGCGCCAGCATGGCAAGCGCGCTCGGCACGTATTTCTGCATGCCGCCGATGAAGTGGAAGAATTCCTTCGAGGCAGAACCGTCATTGTTCGAGAAGACATTCTTGCCGGTGCTGATGTCCACCACGGATTGGTGGATATGCATCGCTGAACCCGGCTGGCCCTGCATCGGCTTTGCCATGAAGGTGGCGTAGATGTCGTGCTTCAGCGCTGCCTCGCGGATCGTGCGCTTGAAGAGAAACACCTGGTCGGCAAGTTCGATCGGATTGCCGTGACGGAGGTTGATTTCGAGTTGTGCCGGTCCTTCCTCGTGGATCAGCGTATCGATCTCGAGGCCCTGCTTTTCCGAGAAGTGGTAGATGTCGTCGATCAGTTCATCGAACTCGTTGATGCCGGCGATCGAATAGCCCTGGCCGCCGAGGATCGAACGACCCGAACGTCCCTTGGGCGGGTGCAGCGGATAGTCCGGGTCGTCATTCGTGGCGACCAGGTAGAATTCGATTTCCGGCGCCACGATCGGCTTCCAGCCCCGCTCGGCATAGAGGCTGAGAATGCGCTTCAATACGTTGCGCGGCGTGTAGGGAACTTCCTGTCCGTCGGAATTGACGATGTCGCAGATGACCTGCGCAGTCGGGTCGGTTTCCCAAGGCACTACGGACAGGGTGGAAAGGTCGGGCACCAGCTTCAGGTCGCTGTCGCGCGGCTCGTAGCGGAAACTTTCGGTCTCCTCGGGATACTCGCCTGATATCGTGTGGCGGTAGATCGCCGAAGGCAGAGCGAGCGACGTGTTGGAGGTGAACTTGGAGGACGGCATCATCTTGCCGCGCGGCACCCCGGCAAGGTCGGGGGTGATGCATTCGATGTCTTCGATCCCGCGTGCCCTCAGCCACTGCGCCGCTTCCTTCCAGTTCGCAACACCACGGAGAGATCCAGGATCAGGGGGGGATTTCTTCGAGGCGGGTACGTTTCTGGCAGGCTTCAGCGTCGTCTTTTTTGGGGACATGACACACCGGTTTGTGTTGATCGTAACGCCATCATAACCGGAGTTTGGCAATTGGCGAGGGGGTGGAAGGCGTTGACATCAGCCCTTTGATGGAAAAAAGAAGACGCGACTTCAGCAAGGAAAATAGATTTTGCAGCGCAAGAGCGATGTGATCGTCATCGGAGCGGGTGCCGCAGGCATGATGTGCGCCATCCGCGCCGGACAGCGCGGCCGTTCCGTCACCGTGTTGGACCACGCCCGCGCACCGGGGGAAAAGATTCGTATCTCCGGCGGCGGCCGCTGCAACTTCACCAATATCAATGCCGGCCCGAAGAACTTCCTCTCCGCCAATCCGCATTTCTGCAAGTCGGCGCTTGCCCGTTTCACGCCGGCTGATTTCATCGCCATGGTAGACCGTCATGGGATCGCCTGGCATGAGAAGACGCTTGGCCAGCTTTTCTGCGACAACAGCGCCAAGGACATCATCTTCATGCTGCTCGACGAGATGCGCGCGGCGGGTGCCGCCTGGCATCTCGGCGTCGAAATCTCGGGCGTGGAGAAAACCGAAAGCGGCTTCCGTGTCTCGACATCGGAAGGCCCCTTCGAAGCTTCCTCGCTCGTTGTCGCAACCGGCGGAAAATCCATTCCGAAGATGGGGGCGACGGGCTTTGCCTATCGCGTTGCCGAGCAATTCGGTCTTGCTCTCACCGAAACGCGCCCCGGCCTCGTGCCCGTGACGCTCGACGCGATCCTGCTTGAAAGCATCGCGCCGCTGTCAGGCATTTCCGCGCCCGCCGAGATCCGCCACGGAAAGACGGCCTTCCGCGAAGCCTTGCTCTTCACCCACCGCGGTCTCAGCGGCCCCGCCATCCTGCAGATTTCCTCCTACTGGCGGGAAGGCGATGCCATCACCATCGATATCGAACCGGATGTCGATATCGCCGCCCATCTGAAGAAGGCCAAGCAGGCGAACGGACGCCAGTCGGCGCAGACAGCACTCGGCGAAATCCTGCCGAAGCGCCTGGCGCAATATATCGTCGAACGCGAGGCGATCGGCGGCAATATGGCCGACCTCTCCGACAAGCTGCTGACCCGGCTTGCCGACGCGTCGCAGAACTGGTCCGTCACGCCCTCCGGTTCCGAAGGCTACCGCACGGCGGAAGTCACGCTCGGCGGCATCGACACGGTGGCGCTCGATTCCCGCAGCATGCAGGCCAAGGCCGTTCCCGGTCTTTATTTCATCGGCGAATGCGTTGACGTAACCGGCTGGCTCGGCGGCTATAATTTCCAATGGGCCTGGGCTTCCGGTTTTGCCGCCGGTGAGACATTGTAAACGCTGATATTTATAGACGCGAAACCTCTTCTTCGATTCAAGACTTCTTAAGGTTGGCTGCGCCATCCTGTCTCAATGGCAGGTTGGCAAAGCCGTTCCTAAATTAAGCTTTACCGGCAAGCTGTTTTGTTGGATTGTTGTGTTTAGACAGAAGTGAGGTTTCGCAATGAACAGAAACACTCGACGCGCCCGCGCCATCGCAATCGCCCAGGCAAAGCCTGATACAAAGCTCGTCACTCTGCGCTATCTGATGCTCGCCGCCGGCGCGACCGCCGCCAGCATTGCCGTTCTTCTTTCCCACTTCATCTGATCTTTCAGCAGTTTGAAATGGAAGTTTTCGGTCTCGCGACTGATCTGTCGCCGTCCGGCAGCGCGCAATTTGCAACTATTGCGCTGCATTGGTTAGTCGGGCATCATCGTTTATCCGAAAATTAACATCTAATCCTACACATTATAGACGAATATTTGGGTGTTTCCGGTCTTGCCGGAAATGAACTGGCAATGATTGCCGCCCGCTCCAGGGTTTTCCCAACTGTTGTAGATCAGCTCGATATGCACCCGGCTGGCGCCAGAAGGCTGCCGGCGGGAGGAGTGGTGTATGAAAGGCACGGCGCGCCATGTTCATTGACAGGATTCTTTCTCGTTTCAAGATTCAGACCAAGGTTCTGATTTTTGTTCTGCCATTCGTCATCACCATTTCCGCCGTCGGTCTGACGGGTCTTTATGCCTCCGGTCTGCTGCAGGGCCGGATGGAGATTTCCAACAGCGTTCTCCAGTCGCTGAGCGGATTCAAGGATCTCTACGCCTCGATGGACGACTTCCTGCAGACGACCAACGAGCAGGCGCGCGACAAGCTCTACGCCGATATCAAGACCCAGGGGCAGACGCTGAACGCCACCATGGCACAGATCGGCGACAATGCCGGTCATGAGAACCTTCAGGCTGCCATCGAGGGCACGAACGGCATTTCGGATACCGTCGGCAAGCTATGGACCCTGCACGAGCAGGAAATGGCCTTTCGCAAGCAGATCGACGATGCCCAGAAGGTGATGATTACCAACCGCTTCAATGTCAGCTATGACGCCAAGCAGCTGGAAGAAAACATCCGTACCGACGAAGGCAATGCAACGGCCACGCTGCGCGCAGCCGACCGCCTCCTTAAGGGCGGCGATGCGCTGGCTGCTACTATGAACGATTTCAACAAGGCGCAGGCTCCGGCCGACAAGCTGAAGGTCGTGACCGACGCGCTTCCTGCGATCGTCAAGGCGCAGCGCATGATTGAAATCTCCGTGCCGCAGAACCAGAAGAGCATGACCCAGTCGATGGCGCAGACTGTCAGCGATCTGAAAGCTCAGGCCGCGGCGCCGGAAGCCGGCACGGATGAGGGCGTCGCCAATCTCGGTCGTCTCGTTTCGCGTTTCCGCCAGATGTCGACCTATACACAGCTCACCGCCACGCAGATGATGCGTGAGGCAACGACGACCTTCGTGGAACTCGACAGCCGCATCGCCCAGACCAACTCCGTATTGGAAGACACCCGGCGCCTTGAAAGCTCCATCTATTCGCTGCAACTCGTGCTCGCCGAATTCAACGCCAAGTCGACCAAGGAAAATCGTGTCCGCCTGAACCAGGAAATCGCCACGCTCAACACCATGCTGAACACCCTTCAGGCAAGTGCCAAGGGCATGAATTTCGCCGGTGACATTGTCGATGCGATTTCGCCGGCTCTTGTCTCGATGGATAAGGGCGCACAATCCCTCGTCGATGTGATCAATCAGCGCACGACCGATTATGTCGCCGCGCGACAGCAGCTCGATGGTGTCTGGCGCCAGTTGACGAGCTTCGCGGAAGTACAGAAGCAGACCGCCGGCACGGAGCGCGACCAGGCCAACAGCATCTCCGTCGGCACGACTGCGCTCGGCATCCTGGTGTCCATCGTCGGCGGCATCGCCCTCGTGCTGACGCTGCAGCGGCCGATCGCCCAGATCACCGCAGCCATGCGCCGCATCGCGGAAGGTGCGCTCGACACCAGCATCTCCGGCGAGAAGCGTTCCGATGAAATCGGCGACATTGCCCGCGCACTCGGCATCTTCAAGGAAAATGCCATCTCCAAGATCCGTATCGAGGAGCAGAGTGACGAAGAGCGTCAGGCCGCCGAGCATGAGCGCCAGCGCAACGATGATGAAAAGCGCGAGATGGACAGGCAGATCGAATATGCCGTCAACCAGCTTGCTGCCGGTCTCGAGCGCATGTCTCAGGGCGATATCTCGACGACGATCGATACGCCTTTCATCGGTCGCCTCGAACAGCTCCGTCAGGATTTCAACGGCTCGATGATGCGCCTGCAGGCGACGATGAGCCAGATCCGCGACAACGTCCAGATGATCCAGGGCAACGGCAACCAGATGGCCCAGTCCGCCGAGGATCTCTCCAAGCGTACCGAGCAGCAGGCCGCATCGCTCGAAGAAACCGCGGCTGCCGTCGACCAGATCACCGTCACCGTCCGCTCTTCCGCCGAGCGCGCCAAGGATGCCGACCAGATCGTTCGTCAGGCCAAGCGCAGTGCCGATGACTCGGCCGTCGTCGTCAACAATGCGATCGACGCCATGAGCCGCATCGAGGACGCGTCGCGCCAGATCGAGCAGATCATCGGCGTCATCGACGAGATCGCCTTCCAGACCAACCTCTTGGCACTCAACGCCGGAATCGAAGCCGCCCGCGCCGGTGAAGCCGGCAAGGGCTTCGCAGTCGTCGCCATGGAAGTCCGCGAGCTTGCCCAGCGCTCTGCCGCTGCCGCACAGGAGATCAAGGGCCTCATCAACAAGTCGACGAACGAGGTCAATTCCGGTTCGCAGTTCGTACAGGAAACCGGAACGGTTCTCGCCAAGATCAGTGCCCAGATCGTCACGATCAGCCAGCACGTCGAAATGATCGCCCGCGCAAGCCACGACCAGTCGAGCGCGCTGCAGGGGGTCAATTCCACCGTCAACCAGATGGACCAGATGACCCAGCAGAACGCCGCGATGGTGGAAGAAACCACTGCCGCAAGCCGCGAGCTGGCAAACGAGGCGGACGCGCTGCTGCATCTCGTGCAGCAGTTCAAGATCGACGGCGGCAGCGACTTGCAGGTGTACCGCGCCGCCTGATTCCGATATTCAGCCCGCAATACGAATGGCCCCATTTTCGGGGCCATTTTGTTTTCGCTAAAATCGCTCTCAGGTTGCATGAAGTCGAGTGGATTGAAATTTTCTTTCTCGATCCGACTGCCATGTCCAACAAGTCATACTAAATTTGAAGAAACGCAAGTAAACCGCCTAGCGCGGTCCGATGTTAAGGGAAAATTTTCCCTAACGCATTCTTATGAACCTCATACCGATTGTGTTTGCCAGAGGTTCCAGATGCCGCGTTTCTTTTCGACATCCATCGTGCGCCAGATCGTTGCGATCACGCTGCTTCTGCTTGCGGTCAGCACCGCGGCGATTGTCGGCGTGACCTATTACAATCTCGGCAGATATGTCATGGACAGCGCGGTATCCGACGCGAAGGATGCAAGCCGGTCGATGGCGGTTCTCTATGGTGCCAGCGACGCGACTGTTGGCGTCGATGTGAAGAACAACCAGCTCGCCGGCGTCACCGAAGACAAGATCCCGGCATTTGGCGATTATTCGCTGGTTGACCGCACGGCCCAGTCGATTGCCGGCGTCGCCACCATCTTCGAAAAACAGGAAGGCGATTACGTTCGAGTCTCCACCAATGTGAAGAAGGAAAACGGCGACCGTGCCGTCGGCACCAAGCTTGCCGCCGACCATCCCGCCCAGCCGGTGCTGGCGCAGGGCAACGCCTACTATGGTCCGGCGGATCTCTTCGGCCGCAAGTTCATGACGGGCTATTTCCCGATCAAGAACCCATCTGGTGCTACGATCGGCATCCTCTTCATCGGCATACCCATGGAAGTCTATTACGAGCGGATGAACCATCTGCAGATGCTGGTTCTCGGCGTCGGCGCCGTGGTGATGCTGCTCGTCGGCATTCTCGCCTTCTATGCGATCCGCCGGTCCGTGAAGCCGATGCAGGCATTGACATCAAGCGTGCGCGCCATTTCGTCGGGCGATCTCGTCAGCGCCGTTCCCTGCGTCGAAAAGAAGAACGAATTCGGCGACATCGGCCGTGCCCTCGCTCTCTTCCGTGACAGCGCGGTAGCCCGCCAGGAACTGGAAACGCAGGCCGCCGAACAGCGTGCCCTGAACGATGCCGAGCGCAGCCGCAACGATGCGGACAAGCGCACGCTGGACGGCCAGATCGATTTTGCCGTCAATCAGCTTGCCGCCGGTCTCGGACGCCTGTCGCAGGGTGACGTCTCGCAGACCATCGAAACGCCTTTCGTCGGGCGGCTCGAACAACTCCGCATGGACTTCAACACCTCGCTCCTGCGCCTGCAGGATACGCTCACGCGCATTCGGGCGAGCGCTGCTTCTATTCAACGCAACAGCGGTTCCGTTTCGGCCTCGGCTGACGAACTCTCCAAGCGCACCGAATCCCAGGCCGCGAGCCTTGAGGAAACGGCCGCCGCCGTCGAAGAGATCACCGTCACAGTCCGCTCTTCCGCTGAGCGCGCGCACGAGGCAAACAATGTCGTTGCCGCAACCAAGCGGACGGCCGACAGTTCCGGAGTCGTCGTCAGTGACGCGGTCGCTGCGATGGGCCGCATCGAGGACGCCTCGCAGCGTATCGAACAGATTATCGTCGTCATCGACGATATCGCCTTCCAAACCAACCTGCTGGCTCTGAATGCCGGCGTCGAGGCAGCGCGTGCCGGTGAGGCGGGGAAGGGTTTTGCCGTCGTTGCTCAGGAAGTGCGTGAGCTTGCCCAGCGCTCCGCAACTGCCGCCAAGGAAATCAAGGCGCTGATCGACCAGTCGACGCGCGAGGTGAATGCCGGTTCCGAACTTGTGCAGAAGACCGGCAGCGTGCTCGCCTCGATCAGCCATGAGATCATCGCGATCAGCGGTCACGTCGAAACCATCGCCACGGCAAGCCGTGACCAGTCGGCCGCCCTCCAGGATGTCAACAGCTCCGTCAACGCCATGGACCAGATGACCCAGAAGAATGCCTCCATGGTTGCCGAAGCCACGCAGGCAAGCCGCCAGCTGGCGGAAGAGGCCGACATGCTGATGGCGCTCATCGAACAGTTCCGCCTCGCCGAAGGTGCTGCCAGTCATGGCCGCGTGAGACAGGCGGCCTGATATTTGCATTCATTTCTGCCGGGCTGCACTTTCGTGTGCTCGGCGCCTCGATTTCTCGGCTCGGTTAGCCAGGCGGCAAATCGCACCAACGGGCTGCTTGCGACCGTATTGTAAAACGCGTCTTCGTCTTTAATCCGGTCGCGTCTCGTTCGCTGCAGCAATCTTGCCCGCTGCATCCGGCCAGCAATGTCGGCGATCAGGAAACTTTCGATCATCGTGATGTCCTTTCGTTTGTGGACATCAATTGATCTACACATCAAAAAACGCTTCTTAAACAGGCGAAATCCCATTATGTTTTTCACCCATGAAAAACAGTAATTGGGATTCCTATCAGCTTTTCCTTGAGGTCGCCCGCACTGGCGGCCTGACGGGCGCCAGCGCTGCCACTGCTTTGAGCCCGGCTACGATCGGCCGGCGCATGCTTGATCTGGAGCAGGAACTCGGCCGCACACTCTTTCACCGCAGCCAGACAGGCTACCGCCTGACATCGGATGGGCAGACCCTCGTCGATCATCTGCAGGAGATGGAGGCGGCCGCCCGCAAGGTCGAGGCATGGCGCCAATCGACAGATGGCGGCGCGACCGTCAGGATCGCCACCGGCACCTGGATCTCCTGGCTGCTGACGGAGAATTTTTCGGCGATCCGCATGCCGGGCGACACATTCAGCATTTCCCTGATGATCGGCGAAGCGCGGGCAAACCTGAATTACCGGGAAAGCGACATCGGCATCCGCGCTTTCGAGCCGGAGGAAAGCAATCTTGCCGCCCGTCAACTGGGTGAAGTCGCCTATGCCGTCTATATCCGCCGCAATGCCAGCCAGGACGATATCAGATGGATCGCCGTCTGCGAAGAGGATGCGATCTCCGCCTACCTGCGCTGGCCCTATCAGAATGCTGCATCCGCCATCGTTGCGACCGTCAACCGCCCGCGCTCCCTGCCGGATCTGGTGCGCGCGGGTGCGGGCAAGGCGGTGCTGCCCTGCTTCGTCGGCGATCTCGATCCGGAGCTCGAGCGGTGCGGCGGCGAGCTGCCGGAACTGCGACATCGCCAATGGATCGTGATGAATGCAGAGGATCGCCATCGCCCGGAAATCCGCACGGTTGCCGACCGCATGACGAAGCTTTTGAAAAGCTATACCGACCTCTTCGCCGGCAAGCGCGCCAGCCGCGGATAGTCGGAAATGCTCTACGGCATCAGCCGCCGCACGAGCCCCACCTGGCTGTTCACCCCGAGCTTCGAATAGATGTTCTTCAGATGCGAGCGCGCCGTCTCGTAGCTGACATCGTTCGTTCGTGCAACTTCGCGCAGCGACAGGCCTGCTGCGATGCCGGCGGCAATCCGCATTTCCGCTGCCGTCAGCTGGTCGATACGCAGCAGGGCGTCATTGAGATCGGGACGCAACGGCAGGCTCGCCCGCTCGATGATCATCGCCACCGTCGGTCCCTCGAGAAATTCGGTGATGAAATCCGACTGCATCTTCACCAACGTGCATTTGAAGCTGGTGTTCTTCATCCTGATCAGCGTGCTCGCCGGCGAAGCTGCCTGCAAGCGGTTGCGCAGCAGAGCAGACAGGCGGGAGGCGAGCTCTCCGTCATTGATCATGATCCGCCCGGTCGAGGTCGCGCCGATCGCCTCGCCCTCGGCGATCATCCGCTCCGCCGCGCTGTTGATCGAGCGGATATTCTGATCCTCGCCGATATAGACGATACCAACGCCGATCGCATCGAAGAGCGCCAATCCGTTTTCATCATTATTGGGATCGCGGTGCTCGCGGCGGATGAAATCGAAGGCGCGGCGCAGATGCGGTGCGAGCTCGCTGAGCAACTCGGCATTGCTGCGGTTGAAATCCGGATCTGCGGATGAGGTCAGCGTCGAAAGATTGAAGGAGCGTCCGCGTTCCCGCATGATCGTCACGCCGACACTGCTTTCGCAGCCTATCCATCTGATGTAATCGTTGTAGAATTCCGTCTTCAAAAGCTGCTCGCGCGGCAGCATCTGATCGGCGATCACGCCAAGGCCGATCGGCCGGGTGGCGGCGCGCGGCATCCATGGATTGATGGCCGCGTAATAGCGGTTATAGGCCTCGGTTTCCGCGTTTTCGAGACCTGAGGACAGCGAGAGCCCGCCTGTTTGCGCGACGGCATCGTGGAAAAACAGCGTGGACTTGGCGTCCGGCATCGTCGCGGCCAGCGCATCGAGAAAGGCTTGCCACGATGTCTCGCCAAAGAGCGCGCCGTAGATCAGATCGGTCAGATCTTCGAGTTTTGCGTGCGGCGAACCGGGCATATGCAGTTCCGTTCGAAGAGATGCTCAATAATGCCGCGACTCCGCTGTGGTGACAATTGCGTCAAATAGCGTAGGCCCGGTGGACTCTGCCGCCGGACCTCTGGTGTCAGTTTCTGTTGGCGACGATCACAGGTATCAGCAGATCGCCCCAGTTTCCGTCACCGCCGTGATGCCGGGCAGAGCGCACCAGCTCGACCGAAACACCGGCTTCGACCGCCTTCATCACTGATAGATTGAGCCTGTGCAGATCGTTGGCGAGCATGCGGATCACTGCCTGCTGGTCGTCTGTCATGCTGCTTGCCTGTTCTTCCGTCCGTTCGCGGACGCGTGCAAGGGATGCCATATCGTTTTCCTCCTCTATTCGGCAGCCGGTTTGAATTGCGCATGTTCGGTCGATTCCCCCATGGCCGTCGTCGAGGCCTGGCCGCCCGATATCGCCAGCGATACTGCGTCGAAATAGCCCGTGCCGACTTCGCGCTGATGCTTGGTGGCTGTGTAGCCGCGCATTTCGGCCGCGAATTCCGCCTGCTGCAACTCGCAATAGGCTTCCATCTGCCGTTCGCGATAGCCGCTGGCGAGTTCATACATGCCGTAGTTGAGCTGGTGGAAGCCTGCCAGCGTGATGAACTGGAACTTGTAGCCCATGGCGCCGAGTTCGCGCTGGAATTTGGCGATGGTCGCATCGTCGAGGTTTTTCTTCCAGTTGAAGGACGGCGAGCAATTATAGGCGAGCAGCTTGCCGGGGTGCACCTTGTGTACGCCCTCGGCAAAGCGGCGTGCCTGTCCCAGATCCGGCTTCGACGTTTCGCACCAGATGAGGTCGCAATGCGGGGCGTAGGCAACGGCGCGTGCGATACAGGGCTCCAGCCCATTGCGTACCTGATAGAAGCCCTCGACCGTTCGCCCGGCATCATAGTCGACGAAAGGCTGGTCGCGTTCGTCGATATCGGATGTCAGGAGCTTCGCCGCCTCGGCATCCGTGCGGGCAATCACGAGTGTTGCAACACCCATGACATCGGCCGCAAGCCGTGCGGCATCGAGGTTGCGGATATGGGCTGCGGTCGGGATCAGCACCTTGCCGCCGAGATGGCCGCATTTCTTCTCGGACGCCAGTTGATCCTCGAAGTGAACGCCGGCGGCCCCCGCCTCGATATAGGCCTTCATGATCTCGAAAGCGTTGAGCGGCCCGCCGAAGCCGGCCTCGGCATCGGCGACGATGGGCGCGAACCAGGTCGCGACCGAAAGCCCGTTGCCTTCAGCCATCTCGATCTGATCGGCGCGTTGCAGCGTGCGGTTGATGCGCTTTGCCAGCTCCGGCCCGGCATTGGCCGGATAGAGCGATTGGTCCGGATACATTGATGACGCCGTGTTGGCGTCGGCCGCGACCTGCCAGCCGGAGAGATAGATCGCCTTCAGCCCGGCGCGCACCATCTGCATGGCCTGGTTGCCAGAGAGCGCGCCGAGCGCGTTGACGAAATTCTCCTCATGCAGAAGTTGCCAGAGCCGCGCAGCTCCCATCTCTGCCAGTGTGTGGCGCAGCGTCACCGAGCCGCGCAGCCGTTCGACATCCTCAGGCGAATAAGGCCTCTCGATGCCGTCGAAACGTCCATCAGGTGTATTGCGGATCAGTTTGTAAAAATCTGTCATGCCGATCTCCTCTTTGGTTTTCCAACGCTTGAGCGCTGATGACAGAATTTACAAAATTCGGCAAATTGGCCAGAAGAACCTTTGATTTCAGGCGAGAAAAGAGGTTAAGATGAAGAGGATTTACAGGCTCATTTTGTAACTTTGTAAAAGATTGTAAATACAACGATGTAAAGGATGTGACATGGCTGAACGAAAGATATTCGCGGGGCCGAAAGTCAGGCGCATCCGCAATGCGCTGGCGCTGACGCAGACCGCCATGGCCGAGGCGCTGGAAATCTCCCCCTCCTACCTGAACCTCATCGAACGCAACCAGCGCCCTCTGACAGTGCAGCTGCTGCTGAAGCTGTCAGCCGTTTACCGTATCGACTTGGAGGAGTTGCAGGGCGAAACCGCCGGCGGCCTTGGCCAGTTGAAGGAGGTGTTTGCCGATCCGTTGCTGTCAGGTGAGCTGCCGGGCGATCAGGAGCTTGTCGAAGTGGCCGATGCCGCGCCAAATGCGGCAAGCGGCATGATCAAGCTCTATCGCGCCTATCGCGAACAGGCCGCCCGGCTTTCCGATCTGACAGCCCTGATGGTCGGGGAGGGGGGTGCACCTGTCGCTCCCGGCCGCTTGCCTCTGGACGAGGTTAGGGAGGTGCTGGAGCGCCGCTCCGCCTATTTCGCGGATATCGAGGCGGCGGCGGAAAGCTTCACCAACGGACTTGTCGCGGGAGCCAGTCTGAAGGATTGGCTGAAAAGCGAGCGCGGCATCAGTGTCCGCGTCCTGCCCGTCCATGTCATGCCGGATCTGCGTCGTCGTTTCGATCGCCACTCGATGCGTCTTTTCCTCTCCGAACGGCTTTCGGCGACCGATCAGGCGCAGGAAATCGCGATCGAGGTGGCAAGGCTCGCTCTGCGCCAGCAGATCGAAGCCGAACTCGAGGACCTGCCGCTGTCATCCGACGAAGCGCGGCGCATCGCCCGTTTCGAGCTGACGCGCAATGCCGCTCTGGCTTTGACGATGCCCTATGGCGCCTTTCTCCTGGCGGCGCAAAACACCCGCTATGATATCGATCTCATCCGCGCCCGCTTCGGCGTGTCCTTCGCGCAGGCTGCGGCGCGTCTCGTCATGCTGCAGCGTGCCGGTGCCGGCGGCATTCCATTTTTCCTCGTGGAGATCGATGCGGCAGGCCATGTCATCCGCAGGGCTGGCGCGCAGGGCTTTCCGCAGGCGCGCTTCGGCGGCAACTGTCCGAAGCTCAATATCCACGCGGCCTTTCTGGAGCCGGGCAGGATATTGGCAGAGACGGTCGCCATGCCTGACGGTTCAACCTTTCTGACGGTGGCGCGCACGCTTGAAGGGCCGGTTGTGGAATTCGGCGAACGGGTGCGGCGCACGGCATTGCTGCTCGGCTGCGATGCCGCCCTGCGCGACAGTCTGGTCTACGGCCGAAGCGATGTTTCGCCGGTCGCGATCGGTCCTGCCTGCCGTCTCTGCGAGAGGCGCGGCTGCCTTTCGCGCGCCGAGCCGCCGCTCACCCGCCCGCTCGCTCTGGACGAGACTGCTGCCGGCCTCGGAGCCTTCGATTTTCAGTGATTGTGAAATCATTGACGCTGCAGGATTTTGCGCTTGTAGGCTTAGAAATTCCTTTCTAGTCTGCAGCCAAACCAGAGGGAAGAAGAGGCGTCCAAAGGCGCGATACCTTTAAAAAAACAGGAGATATCATGAGGTCAAGAATCGCCAACCTGACGGCAGTTGCCGTTGTCGCTCTCCTTGCACACGCGCCGGCCTTCGCCCAGGAGCGTGTGGTCAACGTCTACAACTGGTCCGATTATATCGACAGCTCGATCCTCGAGGACTTCACCAAGGAAACCGGCATCAAGGTCGTCTATGACACCTTCGATTCCAACGAGACGCTGGAAACCAAGCTGCTGGCCGGTGGCACTGGTTATGACGTCGTCGTTCCGACCGTTTCCTTCATGCAGCGCCAGATCGCGGCCGGCGTCTATCAGAAGCTCGACAAGTCCAAGCTGCCGAACCTGTCGAACATGTGGGACGTCGTGATGAAGGGCGTCGCCACCTTCGATCCGGGCAACGAATACAGCGTCGACTACATGTGGGGCACGACCGGCATCGGCTTTAACGTCGACAAGGTAAAGGCCGCGCTCGGCACGGATGAGAAGCCGAACTGGGATGCGCTGTTCGATCCGGCCAAGGCCGCCAAGCTCAAGGATTGCGGCATCTACATGTTGGACTCGCCGACGGACGTCATTCCATCCGTTCTCGCCTATCTCGGCCTCGATCCAAACAGCAAGAAACAGGAGGACCTCGATAAGGCGCAGGAAGTCCTGCTCGCCGTTCGTCCCTTCGTGCGCAAGTTCCACTCCTCCGAATATATCAGCGCGCTTGCCAACGGCGACATCTGCATCGCGCTCGGCTACTCGGGCGACATGTTTCAGGCGCGTGATCGCGCGGCCGAAGCAAAGGCCGGCGTGAATGTCGACTACTCGGTTCCGAGCCAGGGCGCGCAGATCTTCTTCGACGTCTTCGGCATTCCGAAGGACGCACCGCATGTCGAAGAGGCGCATGAATTCATCAACTACATGATGAAGCCTGAAGTCGCCGCCAAGGCATCCAACTTCGTCTTCTATGCGAACGGCAACAAGGCCTCGCAGCAGTTCCTGGACAAGGACGTGATCGACGACACCGCGATCTATCCGACGCCGGAGGTCATGGCCAAGCTATTCACGGTGCCGCCGCTCGATCCGAAGACGCAACGTCTCGTGACGCGAATCTGGACCAAGGTCGTCACCGGCCAGTAATCGAGATTTCGGCCCGGACGGAAACGTCCGGGCCTTTCCATTCCCGGCCCGGGTGGAAGCCGGCTGAAACCTTGTATTTTCGGGGAATACTATGAAATCTCTCGGCAATATCCGCCGCGCTTTTGCGCCTTGGACCGATCCGTCTGCAAAACCCTTCATTGCCTTCAAGAATGTCACCAAGCGCTTCGGCGATTTTACCGCCGTCAACGATCTGTCGCTGAATATCTATCACCGCGAGTTCTTCGCGCTGCTCGGCGCCTCCGGTTGCGGCAAGTCCACGCTGCTGCGTATGCTCGCCGGTTTCGAGCAGCCGACATCGGGCGGGATCATCCTCGATGGCACCGATCTCTCGGGCACGCCGCCCTACAAGCGGCCGGTCAATATGATGTTCCAGTCTTACGCTCTTTTCCCGCACATGACGGTCGAGAAGAACATTGCCTTCGGCCTCAAGCAGGATGGCATGCCGAAGGACGAAATGACCGAGCGCGTCTCGCAGATGCTGAAGCTCGTGAAGCTCGAGCAATTTGCTTCCCGCAAGCCCAACCAACTTTCCGGCGGCCAGCGTCAGCGCGTCGCACTTGCCCGTTCTCTCGCCAAGCGCCCGAAGGTTCTGCTGCTCGATGAGCCACTCGGCGCGCTCGACAAGAAGCTGCGCGAGGAAACCCAGTTCGAACTGATGGACCTGCAGCAGAGCCTCGGCTTGACCTTCGTCGTCGTCACACACGACCAGGAAGAAGCCATGACAATGGCCGACCGCATTGCAGTCATGAGCCACGGCAAGGTGGTGCAGGTCGCCACACCGGCCGAAATCTACGAAGCACCAAATTGCCGCTTCGTTGCTGATTTCATCGGCGACGTGAACATTTTCGACGGCAAGGTGACAACGGCCTCAAATGGCGCGGTCGAAATCGCCGTCGACAGCGGCTTCACGGTCCGAACGGCCTCGACCGACGCGCTGGCCGTTGGTAGCACGCTCGGTTTCGCCATCCGCCCGGAAAAGCTCCGCGTCACGCGCGCGGCACCTGCGAATGCCTCGATCAATGCCGCCAAGGGCGAGCTCTGGGACATCGGCTATCTCGGCGACATGACGGTCTTCCACGTCAGACTGCCGAACGGCAATGTCGTCAAGGCCTCCTCCCTCAACGCACAGCGCGCCGTCGATGACCCCTTCACCTACGATCAGGAAGTCTGGGTTTCCTTCGACGAGAATGGCGGCGTGCTGCTGAAGGATTGAGATCATGGGAACCTTCGCTTCACGTCTTTACAGCCGCCTCGTCATCATCATTCCCTATGCTTGGCTGCTGCTCTTCTTCCTGGCGCCGTTCTTCATCGTCTTCCGCATCTCGCTGTCGGCGACGGCGATCGCCATGCCGCCTTATGAGCCGGTCTTCGCTC
>Ga0207425_1000761_pt1 | contig 16694 bp, 16 predicted proteins | sample AraplaF_Col_mTSA_FD_184255 | JGI IMG/M metagenome (GOLD analysis project Ga0207425, IMG submission 184255) | Arabidopsis root microbial communities from the University of North Carolina, USA - plate scrape MF_Col_mTSA (SPAdes) (version 3) | ecosystem: Host-associated > Plants > Roots >...
TACTCACCCGTTCGCCACTCGCCGCCAGGCCGAAGCCCGCGCTGCCGTTCGACTTGCATGTGTAAAGCATGCCGCCAGCGTTCAATCTGAGCCAGGATCAAACTCTTCAGTTCAATCTCTGTTTTTCGATATTGCTATCGAGGTCACTCACTCAAAATACTGACGAATCTCTTTCGAGATTACGTTTAATTTTGTGCGAGCGTTATAACGTATATTTTGAGCATCGGACCCGAAGGTCCGGGCATATCGTCAAACGCCCACACTTATCGACTGTTGATTTTTAAAGATCGCTGCCTTGTTTTATCGACGAAGCGTTGTGTTCGTCAGCAGCAGAGAAGCGAGATTATGCAGTGTTTCGTATAACTCGTCAACCCCATCTTTTCGCTTCGCTGCGTTGTCGTTTGACTGCGCTGCGTTGCGAGGGACAGAACTATAGCCGACCGGCGCCGGTCGCGCAAGGGTAAAATGCATGGTTTCGTAATACCGTATTACTGCTTCCGCCATGACGATCCTGCTTTCCACCCTCAATGCCCGCTACACCCACGCTTCGCTGGGCTTGCGCTACCTGCTCGCCAATATGGGAGAGCTGCAGGCGCAGACGCGCATCCAGGAATTCGTGATCGGCGCGAAGACGACCGAGATGGTGGAACGCATCCTGGCGGCGCAGCCGAAGATCGTCGGTTTCGGCGTCTATATATGGAACGTCGAAGAGACCTGCCGCCTCGTTGCGACGCTGAAGCGCGTGGCGCCACACCTGGTCATCGTGCTCGGTGGACCGGAAGTTTCTTACGAAACGGGCGAACAGGAAATCGCGCGCCTGGCCGACTACGTCGTTACCGGCTGGGGCGACGTGACCTTCCCTAAGCTGTGCGGCGAGATCCTGAACGGTCCGAAGCCTTTGATGAAGGTGCATGCCGGCGTGCAGCCACCAATGGCGGAGATCAAGCTCCCCTATTCCATCTATTCTGATGAAGACATCGCGCACCGCACCTTATATGTAGAGGCTTCGCGCGGCTGCCCATTCAAATGCGAGTTCTGCCTGTCCTCGCTGGACAAGACTGCGTGGCCGTTCAATATCGAGGCCTTCCTGGCGGAGATGGAAGCCCTGCATGCGCGCGGCGCCCGCACCTTCAAGTTCGTCGACCGCACCTTCAACCTGAACATCAAGACCAGCCTGAAGATCATGCAGTTCTTCCTCGATAAGCTGGCCGCGGCGCCGGACGATCCGGTCTATGCGCACTTCGAGCTGGTACCGGACCATCTGCCGGACGCGCTCAAGGAAGGCATCGCCAAGTTCCCGCCGGGCACGCTGCAATTCGAGATCGGCATCCAGAGCTTCAATCCTGTTGTGCAGGCGAATATCTCGCGCAAGCAGGATAACGCCAAGGCCGCGGACAATATCCGCTGGCTGTGCGAGCATTCGGACGTGCACATGCACGTCGACCTTATCGCAGGCCTGCCCGGCGAGACCGTCGAAAGCTTTGCCGAGGGCTTCGACAAGCTGTGGGCCCTGGACCCGCACGAGATCCAGTTCGGCATCCTGAAGCGCCTGCGCGGCACGCCGATCATCCGCCATACCCAGGAATTCGGGATGGTGTACGACCCATATCCGCCATATACGATCCTGGCGAACAGGGATATTGATTTTTCGACCATGCAGCGCCTGGTGCGGTTTGCGCGCTACTGGGATCTTGTCGCGAATTCGGGACGCTTCACGCATACCGTGCCGGTGCTGCTGGGCGATACGCCGTTCAAATCGTTTATGGCATTTTCGGATTGGCTTTATGCCAACACGGATGCGACGCATCGCATTGCGCTGGACCGCCTGGCAGTCATGGTGGGGCGCTGGCTGGGCGTTGCCGGCATGGAAGCGGCCGCGGTTGCTGAACTGTTGGCGCGCGATGGACATGGTGTGAAACAGAAGTCGGCGGCGCCGGCCAGCGCAGCGCCGGCCCGCCAGGTGCGTCACCTGGCTGCCTGACCCGCGCTGGGTAGCGCTATAGGCGAAACTCTTTTACACTGGTGGCATGCCTATTGCTCAAGCGCCAACATTATCTGTCAGCCCAGACGGACGCACCGTTACAGCCGGGGGAACCTGGCAAGTCAGTGCACTCGCCAGCAAGCGGGTGATGAAGGCCATTTCCGGTTGCCTTGACCATGTAAAGGACATTCACGCGGTCGAGTGGGACTTGAGCGGCATCGAAATGCTGGACCATGTTGGTGCGCAACTGCTGTGGAGCGCGTGGGACTATAAACGCCCCGCCAAACTGAAGCTGGTCAACGGCCAGGAAGAAATTTTCGCGCGCATTGAAACCGCCGGCAAGCTGGAAATGCCGCGCGCGCGCAAGGAGCATTTCGGCTGGGTGACGACGCTGGGCTTCGGCGTCATGCACTTCCTTGAGCATATGCAGGGATTCGTAAAGCTGATTGGCTCGGTGGTGCAGGATGTGGGACGCTTCGCCGCCAGGCCAGGCCGCGGACCGTGGCGCGAAATTTCGGCGAACATTTTTCACGCGGGCTTCCAGGCGCTGGGCATCACCGCACTGGTAGGCTTCCTGATCGGCGTGGTGCTGTCCTACCTGTCGGCGCAGCAGCTGCGCAACTTTGGCGGCGACATCTACCTGGTCAACCTGCTCGGCATGTCGGTGATCCGCGAGCTGGGACCATTGATGGCGGCAATCCTGGTAGCGGGCCGCTCGGGTTCGGCCATCACGGCGCAACTGGGCGTAATGCGCGTGACGGAAGAACTGGATGCGATGCTGGTCATGGGCATCTCGCATGGCTACCGGCTGATCATGCCGAAGGTGATCGCGCTGGCGATCTCCATGCCGCTGCTGGTGATCTGGACCGATGCCGCGGCACTGATCGGCGGCATGATTGCGGCGAAAGTGGAACTGAACCTGTCGATCCGCTACTTCATCATGAAGCTGCCGCAGGTCGTGCCGCTGGCGAACTATTACATCGGCCTGTTCAAGGGCGCGGTATTCGGCATGCTGATCGCGATGGTGTCCTGCCACTTTGGCCTGCGCATCGAGCCGAATACGGAGAGCCTGGGCCGGGGCACCACCACTTCGGTGGTGACGGCGATTACGGTGGTGATCCTGGCCAACGCGGTCTTCGCCATCGTCTTCAATGGAGTGGGTTACTGATGAACGACCTGCCGGAACAGCAAGAAGAAGAAAGCTGCGGCTGCCCCGAGTCCGAGAGCAAGCTGACGCTGGATGGCAGCGTGCCGGCGGTGGAGATCACCAACCTGCAGACCAAGTTCGGCCGCACGGTAATCCATAATGACCTGAACCTGACCATCAACAACGGCGAGATCCTGTCGATTGTCGGCGGTTCCGGCACCGGCAAGACGGTGCTGCTGCGGCAGATGCTGGGCCTGGAGCGCCCGACCAAAGGTTGCGTGCGCGTCTTCGGCGAGGACATCACGGTCGCGTCGCAAGGCCACCTGCAGGAACTGCGCAACCACTGGGGCATGCTGTTCCAGCAGGGCGCGCTGTATTCCGCGCTCACGGTGTTCGAGAACGTGGCGCAGCCGATGCAGGAACTGGGCACCCTGCCACCGCAGCTGATCCGCGATGCGGTGCTGCTGAAAATGAATATGGTGGGCCTGGGCCCCGAACATGCAAACAAGATGCCGAGCGACCTGTCGGGCGGCATGATCAAGCGTGTGGCGCTTGCGCGGGCCCTGGCGCTGGAGCCGAAACTGCTGTTCCTGGACGAGCCGACCGCCGGCCTGGACCCGGACTTGTCGGAGAGCTTCGTGTCGCTGATCAAGTCCCTGCACCGCGAACTGCGCCTGACCGTGGTGATGGTGACGCACGACCTGGACACGCTGTTTGCGCTGTCCACGCGCATTGCGGTGCTGGCGGAAAAACATGTGTTGGCGATCGGGCCAACCAACGAGGTGATCAAGACCGATCATCCGTTTATCAAGGAATTCTTCCTGGGCGACCGCGGCAAGCGCGCGCTGGAGGCCCTGGAATAAGGAGCAAGGCATGGAAAACAGATCACACGCTTTGATGACAGGTATCTTCACGATCTCCCTGCTGATCGCGGCAATCCTGTTCGGCATCTGGTTCAATCGCGACCGGGTCAAATACGATCCCTACCTGATTGCCACCACGCAGTCGGTGCCCGGCCTGAACCCGCAAGCTGCTGTGCGCTATCGAGGGCTGGAAATCGGCAAGGTCGACGACATCGATTTCGACCCGAAGCTGGCCGGCCAGATCCTGATCCACCTGAGCATCGATCCCGCGACGCCGATTACCAAGACGACGTATGCAACACTGGGCTACCAGGGGGTGACCGGCATCGCCTACATCCAGCTGGACGATGAATCCGTCGGCTCGCCGGCCCTGGAAACCTCCAAGCAGAATCCAAGCCGCATCCCGCTGCAACCGGGCCTGTTCGACCAGCTTGAAAAGCGCGGCACGGCGATCCTGGAGAAGGCGGAAGATGTAACCAAAAAGCTGGATACCCTGCTCAGCCCCGATAACCAGAAGAAGATGCTTGGCGCCTTCAGCGACGTGAGCGACGCCGCCAATTCGTACAAGGACCTGGCCGCCAAACTCGATCCTGCGGTGCAGAAGATCCCGGCGCTGGTGGAACACGGCGACCGCGCCCTGCAGTCGCTTGATACGCTGGCCAATGAGGCGAGCAAGGTGGCACGCACCCTGCAGGGGCCGGATGGCGCCGTGCAGCGCATTACCGCCTCCGTCGATCGCGCCACGACCTCCGTTGAAGCGGTGGCAGCGGGCGTTGAGCTGGAAACCCTGCCCGGCGTAACCGGGCTGGCGGATGAAACCAAGTCTTCCATGCGCGCCATTCGCCGCACCATGAATAATATTAGTGACCGTCCGTCGAGCATCCTGTTCGGCGCCCCCGGCACGCCGCCGGGACCGGGCGAGCCAGGCTTTGACCCCACTGGAAAATAAGGCAAACAAGGACTAGCAATGAAGAAGAACATTCTCCTGGCCGCCGTTGTTGTTGCTGCTGCGCTGGCCGGCTGCGCCAGCAAGGGGCCGCAGCCAACTTCCTATGACTTCGGCCCGATGGGCGCACCGCTGGCGCCGGCGAGCCTGGCGCCGGGCGCCGCGGGCACGGACGGCATGAGCGGCACCAATGGCGCCAGCGGCTCCTCCGGTCCGGCAGCAGGCCTGCCGGCCCTGGTCGTGTCCGACGTCAGCGGCCCCGCCTCGCTCGACACGCAACGCATGTTCTACCGCCTGATGTACGCCGACGCGCGCCAGTCGCGCCCTTACGCCTACAACAACTGGTCGGTAACGCCCCTGCAGCTGCTGTCGCAACGCCTGAAAGCCCGCATCGCGCAATCCGGCGTCAAGGTCGTGTCGACCACCGACGCGGCAGGCGGCCTGCCGCTGCTGCGCCTTGAGGCCGACGAGTTCTCGCAGAACTTCGATACCGCCACGCAGAGCAGCGCCAGCATCACCCTGCGCGCCTCGGTATTCCGCAATCACAAGCTGGTCGACCAGCGCACCTTCAGCCGCACCGCGCGCGCCCCGAGCGCCGACGCAGCCGGCGGCGCCAGTGCGCTGGCCGAAAGCACCGACGGCATCGCCGCCGACATCCTGGCCTGGCTGGCAACCATGCCCAAGTAAGCCATGAGCGAAGAAGCGCCCGCCCCAGCTCCTGCGCCGACGCCATCCCCGGCGCCCAAGCCGCCGGTGCGTTCCGGCTCGCCGGTGGCGCGCGCGACCCTGCTCGCCTACATGGTGCTGATCGTGTATGCGAGCTGGTTCCCCTTCTCCGGCTGGCAGAACCAGGGCCTGTCGCCGCTGATCTTCCTCGAGTGGACTTCGCTGCCGCGCTACTGGACGGGGTTCGACGCCGGCATCAATGTGATCGGCTACATCCCGTTCGGCATGCTACTGGTGTATGCCATGCGGCCCAAGGTCACCGGCTTCTGGGCCTTCCTGCTGGCCAGCATCGCCGGCATGCTGGTCTCCGGCACGATGGAAGCGGTGCAGACTTATTTGCCGACCCGCGTTTCCTCCAACCTGGACTTCTACACCAACAGCGCCGGCTCGATCGTCGGCGCCTTCATCGGCGCTCTGACCGCGCATAAGCTGATGGACACCAGCAACGCCTACAAGCTGCGCCAGCGCTGGTTCGCCCAGCACGCCAGCCAGGGCCTGGTGCTGGTAGCACTATGGCCGCTGACGCAGATCTACCCGCAGGGCTTCCTGTTCGGCCTGGGCCAGCTGCTGCCCATCCTGTCCGAATGGCTTAGCGAATTGCTGGACATGGATATCGACCTGGTCGAGATGGTGCGCCCCGACCTGACGCTGACGGTGGAGCAGTACTGGCTGTCGGAAACAATCGTTACCGCCTGCGGCATGGTGGGTGCTGCCCTGACCCTGCTGTGCATCCTGCGCAAGCCATCGCCACGGGCACCGCTGGTCGCCCTGCTGGTGGTCGCCGCCGTGCTGGTGAAATCCCTGTCGACCGCGCTGCAGCTCGGTCCCGACTCGGCCTTCGTGTGGGTCACGCCGGGCGCGCAGGGCGGCTTCCTGATCGGCGTGATCATGCTGGGCGGCCTGATTTTCGCGCCCCACGTGGCGCAACGCCGGCTGGCAGTGGCAACGCTGCTGCTTAGCCTTTTGATCGTCAACACAACCCCGACCAACCCCTATTTCAGCGAAACGCTGCAAACCTGGGTGCGGGCGAAATTCCTCAACTTCTACGGCGCGGCCCAGTTCCTGTCGCTGGCGTGGCCATTGGCAGCCCTCTGGTACCTTTGCCTCCCATCGCACAAGCTGAACAAGGAAACCCGGGAAACCCCGGTAAAATAAGCGCCTGCACTAAGAAAGGCTTCAGATGAGCGACAACCAATACTACAAGCATCACGTGTTCTTCTGTACGAACCATCGTGATGACGGCCGCGAAAGTTGCGGCCCGCGCGGCGCCGAAGCCGCACAAAAGCACGCCAAGAAACGCTGCAAGGAACTGAACCTGAACGGCGAAGGCAAGGTGCGCATCAATTCCGCCGGTTGCCTGGACCGCTGCGAACACGGCCCGGTGGCCGTGGTCTATCCGGAAGGCACCTGGTACACCTACGTTGACACCGCCGACATCGACGAGATCGTCGACAGCCACCTGGTCAACGGCAAAGAAGTAGAGCGTCTGAAAATCAAATGATGAACAAGAATTCCGAGAAGTTTTCGCTGCAGGGCGGCGCCGGCCTGATGGAAGGCCTGATCGACATGCCGGCCGGTACGCCGAAAGGCATCGCCCTGGTGGCCCACCCGCACCCGCTGTATGGCGGCACGATGGAAAACAAGGTGGCACAGACCCTGGCGCGCACCTTCGTGGCGCTGGGCTATGTGGCCGCACGCATCAACTTCCGCGGCGTCGGCGCATCCGAGGGCGAGCATGACCACGGCCACGGCGAAACCGACGACATGATGATCCTGTACCAGCACATGGTGCAGCGCTTCCCCGGCCTGCCGGTGTCGCTGTCGGGCTTCTCGTTCGGCACTTTCGTGCAATCGCACCTGGCGCAGCGTCTGGCCGCTGCCGGCACCCCGGCGGAACGCCTGGTGCTGGTCGGTACCGCCGCTGCCAAATGGCAGATCGCCAACGTACCGGCAGACACCATCCTGATCCACGGCGAAAACGATGAAACCATCCCGTTGATCGACGTGCTGGATTACGCACGCCCGCAGGACATTCCTGTGATCGTGATTCCCGGCGCCGACCATTTCTTCCACCGCAAGCTCGGTCACATCAAGAATTGGGTGATCGCCTTGTGGGGATCGAAAGCACAATAATTTCCCCCGCAACCCCTACTAGTAAGAACAAGCACCAATGAAAAAGATCATCGCTGCACTGGCAACCAGTGTGCTGCTCATGACTTCCGCGGTGGCGCAAACGCTGCCGCCTCCGACCATCGCCGCCAAATCGTGGCTGCTGCTGGATTCCTCCAGCGGCCAGGTGATCGCAGCCCAGGATCCGGATTCGCGCGTGGAACCGGCCTCCCTGACCAAGATCATGACCGCCTACCTGACCTTCCAGGCCATCAAGGACAAGAAACTGACCCTGGACCAGAAGGTGAACGTCTCGGTCAAGGCATGGAAAGTGGACTCCAGCTCGTCCAAGATGTTCATCGACCCGGCCACCCCGGTGTCGATCAACGACCTGCTGTATGGCCTGATGGTCCAATCCGGCAATGACGCCGCCGTGGCACTGGCGGAAGCCGTGGCCGGCGACGAATCGACTTTCGTCACCCTGATGAACCGTGAAGCGCAGCGCATGGGCATGACCAATTCCCACTTCGCCAACGCACACGGCCTGCCATCGCCGGAAAACTACACCACCGCGCGCGACTTGTCCGTGCTGGCGCGCCATGTGATCCAGGATTACCCAGAGTTCTACAAGATCGACTCGGTGAAGAGCTTCACCTACAACAAGATCACCCAGCAGAACCGCAACCGCCTGCTGTGGCTGGACCCGACCGTGGACGGCATGAAGACCGGCCACACCGAGTCCGCCGGCTACTGCATGGTGGCCTCGGCCAAGCGCCCTGCGGGCAACCTGGAACGCCGCCTGATTTCCGTGGTGATGGGCACCAATTCCGACGGTACCCGTACCGCGGAAAGCCAGAAGCTGCTGAACTGGGGTTTCCAGAACTTCGACACCGTGAAGCTGTACTCCAAGGGCCAGGCCGTCTATACGCCGGAAATCTGGAAAGGCTCGCAAGCCACCATGAAGATCGGTTTCACCGACGACGTGCTGGTTACCGTGCCGAAGGGCGTGGCGGCCAAGATGAAGCCTGTGCTGGAACGCAAGGACCCGCTGGTGGCGCCAATCGCCGCCAACACCCGCGTCGGCACCCTGAAGATGATGGTGGATGGCAAACCGCTGCTGGAACTGCCGGTAGTGGCGCTGGAGACGGTTGACCAGGCTTCGATCTTCGGTCGCGCATGGGACTCCGTGCGCCTGTGGTTGAAGTAATGGCGAAACTGAACCTTTCCCGCATCGTCGCGGGCATGTGGCGCATGACCGAATGGGACATGACGCCACAGCAGCGGCTGGCCTTCATCGAGCAGTGCATTGCGATGGGCGTGACCTCCTTCGACCATGCCGACATCTATGGCGGCTATGGCGTGGAGGGCCTGTTCGGCGAGGCGCTGGCCTTGAAGCCTTCGCTGCGCGAGCAGATACAGATCGTGAGCAAGTGCGGCATCAAGCTGATTTCCGGCCGCCGCCCGACGCATACCATCCAGCATTACGACACCAGCTCGGCGCATATCGTAGCGTCGGTGGAGAATTCGCTGAAGGAGCTGCGGACGGATTACCTGGATTTGCTGCTGATTCATCGTCCGGATCCCTTGATGGACTTTGATGAGGTGGCGAATACGTTCCAGCGCTTGCGGTCCGAGGGGAAGGTGAAGGAGTTCGGGGTATCGAACTTTTCGCGGCATCAGTTCGAGACGCTGAACAAGCGTGTGCCGCTGGTGACCAACCAGGTGGAGTTTTCTCCGCTGCACCTGGAGCCGATGTTTGACGAGACTTTCGACGGGCTGCAGGACCTGGGCGTTCAGCCGATGATCTGGTCGCCTTTGGGCGGTGGGCGCTTGTTCACTGCCGGGGATGAGCAGGGCGAGCGCCTGCGCTTGAAGATCAAGGAAGTGGCGGATGAACTGAATCGTCCGTTTGCCAGCGTGGTGTTTGCGTGGATTATGCAGTTGCCTTGCAGGCCGGTGCCGTTGACTGGCTCAGGGCGCATTGAATCGATCGAGGTGGCGGTGGAGGCGACGCAGTTTGCGCTGAGCAGGCCGCAGTGGTTTGAGATCCTGCGCGCGGCGCGGGGGCATGAGGTTGCCTGAAAACCGGTAAACCGGTGTCTGACCCGCAGGGTCAGACACCAGTCTGACACTGGTTGACCGGTTTTGCTCAGTCGTCAGGAAAAACCTGCGGCGGCGCGATTCCCCGCCATCCCGCGCGCCAGGCGAGGTTCAACCCCACGGTGAAGGCAATGTACACAACAAAGAACAGCACAAAGTAGTAAGCCCGCAGCCAGACCAGCAGCCCCACATTCACCGCCAGCAGCACCAGCGCCGCAGTACTCTTCTTCTGCTTCGAGCTCGGGAAGCGAATGGTCGACACCATCAGGCTGCCCACCACGAACAGCAACGCCACGACGAAATACCCCTCAAGGCTCGAATCCGGAAACTCAGGCCACGCCACCACCACCGAAGCCACGCAAGCCGCACCGGCCGTAATCGGCATCCCCACAAAGTACTTCGGATCGGTACGCCCCACGTTCACATTGAAGCGCGCCAGCCGCAACGCACCGCAGGCGACGAAGAAGAACGCTGCAATCCCGCCAATCCGCAGCAGGGTTGGATCCGCCGGTCCCATTTGCACGAAGCCATAGCAATACAGCAGCACCGCCGGTGCGCAGCCGAAGTTCATCACGTCGGCAATCGAATCGAGCTGCACGCCGAAGTCGGAACCGGTTCCGGTGGCACGCGCCACGAAACCATCGAGCGCATCGAAGATCCCGGCCAGCACCAGCAGGGCCGCAGCCAGGCGGTAATCCTGCGCCAGCCCGAGATGGGCGTTATCGACAGAGATCACGATGCTGGCAAAGCCGCAGGCGATCGAGAGCAGCGTTACCGTGCTCGGTAAGGCAAATTTGGCGCGCTGAAGCCGCTGATGACGTTGAGTATTCAAATTAAGGCAATGATGATCAAAAAAGAAAGGCTATTTTACCTTGCGCGAGGATTTACAAAAGAAACACATATTGCCTGAAATTGGCATAGAATCGCGCCATAAAGGAGTTCATCATGTATAAGCTCAATAAATGGCACCAGAAGTTGCCAGCCCTGCTGGTCGCAGCCTTGCTGGCTGCTTGCGGCGGCGGGGGCGGTGGCGGCGGCGGAGACAGTTCCCCACCACCGGTTACCAACCCACCGACCACAGCGTGCGTCGTTTCGCCAACCGGCGTGCCCGGCGCAACCGGCGACACGGCAATCGACGGCTTCAACTGGTTCAATTACCGCCGCGCCGACATTGGCCTGACTATGCTGACCTGCAATGACTTCCTGAACAAGGCAGCCATTGCGCACTCGAATTACCTGCGCCTGAATAATACGGTGTCGCACGACGAAGTGTCCGGCAGTCCGGGCTTCACCGGCGCCACGGTGGCGGATCGCCTGAACAATGCCGGCTACATCCTGGGCTCCTCCTATGCTTACGGCGAAGTGATTTCCGCCGCCGGCGACCGTTCGGGCTTCTACCACGCGGAAGAATTGATCGCTGCGATCTACCACCGCTTCGTGATTTTCGAACCCCAGTTCCGCGAAATGGGCACTGGCGCGTCCATGTCGGGCAGCGGCTACACTTACTTCACCGCGGACATGGCAACCCGCAATGGCCTGGGCGCCGGACTAGGCAAGGGCAATACCGTTACCTATCCGAAGAACGGCCAGGTTTCGGTCCCGACCTCGTTCGACAGCGATACCGAATCGCCGGATCCGGTGCCGAACCAGAACCGCGTTGGCTACCCTGTCAGCATCCACTCGGACATCAGCACCACCGACGGTATCAAGGTGACCAGCTTCACCATCCGCCCTCGCGGCGGTATGGAGTTGACCACGCGCCTGCTGACGAAGGCAACCGACGAGCACACCTCGAAACAGTCCGCCGCCATTGTTCCGCTGACAACGCTGCTGTCGAACACGACGTACGACGTGAGCTTCGCCGGCACGGTCGACGGCATGCCAGTGACGAAAAACTGGTCATTTACGACAAAATAGAGTCCCGCCCCTAGCCCACATCGGGACAGAGTGCTAAATTCTGTCCTGATGAACAACCTTCTTTCCAGCGCACCAATACGCCAGCGCCTCGATGTCGAGGAGGGACTGGACCGCCTGATGGGTGAACGTGCGCTGTATCTTCAAATCCTGCGCCGCTTCCTGCAGGACTACCGCGATTCCTGTGAACGTATCCAGTCGCTGCTCGCGCAGCGGCAGGAGGCCAAGGCACAACTGGCAGCGCACTCCCTGAAAGGCTCCGCAGGACTGATCGGTGCACAGCTGGTGCACGACCAGGCGGTGCTGGTGGAGAACGCAATTGCCGACGGCGTGGATTCCGCTGCGCTGGTATCGCAGCTGACCGTGCTGCTGCGCGAAACCTGCGGCAGCATCGACGACCTGTTACGCGAACATGGCGACAAAGTCGCTTCGAACGAAGCGCCCGCAGTCGACCCCGCGCAATTGCGGGCGTTGATCGAAGAACTGGTGGGACTGTTGCGTGAAGGTGATGGCGCGGCCATCGACCTGGTGGAGAAATCGGCGACGATCCTGGCAAGCGCGCTGGGCGTGCCGACCTTCCAGATGATTGCGGCGGCTACGCATGCATTCGATTTCGAGACGGCGCTGGACGTGCTGGAGATGGAACTCTAGCCGCTATCAACCCGAGAAGTGCGCCTCTTCATCGAAGGAATCCGCGCACTCCTTGCCGCAGAACCTGCGCACCGCATCCAAGGGTTTTTCACAGTACCAGCAGGAGCCTTTGGGAGGCAGCGATTGGCGCACGCCACTTGGGCGCTCAGCCGTCGCGACACTTTCAGCGGGTGGGATTTCCTGTTGCGTCTCCACGATATTCCCCTTTACAGACAAGCCCTGGTACCAAGGTTACTGCTTTGCGCAGACAGGAGCATGACCTGCCTCAACAAAATAATAGCAGGATTAAATCAGTGGCATAGGGGACGCAACGTGCGCCAGCGCACCAAAAGAAACATAAATATTCCAATGGGATGCGCTGGCGCGATAGGACTTAGTTCCGCGTCATCATTTGCCGATGCAGAAGCGCGAGAAGATCACGCCCAGCAGGTCGTCTGAGGAGAACTCGCCGGTGATGGTGGAGAGCTGCACTTGCGCCAGGCGCAGTTCTTCTGCGAACAGGTCCAGCGACTGGTCGGTCTGCGCAGCGTGCTGGCCGGCGTAATCGAGATGCTTTGCCGCGTTGCGCAAGGCGATCAGGTGGCGTTCACGCGCGAGGTAGAGCGACTCGCCGGTCTGCTGCCAGCCGGCGATGCGCAGCAGTTCTGCGCGCAGCAAGTCGATGCCGGTCTTTTCGTTGGCGGACAGGTAGATGTGCGTTGCATCCGGCATCTGGTCGACCGATGCCTTATGGCCGGACAAGTCGATCTTGTTCCAGATGCGCAGCACCGGCACGCCTTGCGGGAAGTTGGCGACGATGGTTTCGTCATGTCGGGTCGGGCCGTGGTCGGCGTCCAGCAGGTGCAAGATGACATCGGCCTTGCCCACTTCGCCCCAGGTGCGTTCGATGCCGATGCGCTCCACCACGTCCACCGCTTCATCATGGCCGCGGATGCCGGCAGTGTCGATGATGTTGAGCGGGATGCCTTCGATCTGGATTGTTTCGCTGACCTTGTCGCGGGTGGTGCCGGCGATTGGCGTGACGATGGCGACTTCGGCGCCGGCCAGTGCATTCAGGAGTGAGGACTTGCCCACGTTCGGCTGGCCGACCAGCACCACGTTCAGGCCTTCACGCAGCAACGCGCCTTGCGAGGCTTGCTTGAACACGTGGTCGAGGGCTTCGACGATGCCTTTCAACTGGCCGCGTGCGTCGGACTTTTCGAGGAAGTCGATTTCTTCTTCCGGGAAGTCGAGCGTGGCTTCGACCAGCATGCGCAGGTGGGTGACGCGCTCCACCAGGGCGTGGATGGTTTGGGAGAAGGCGCCGCTCAGGCTTGCGCTGGCGGATTTCGCCGCGGCTTCGGTGGAGGCGTCGATCAGGTCGGCGACGGCTTCGGCCTGGGCCAGGTCCAGCTTGTCGTTCAGGTAGGCGCGGCGGGTGAATTCGCCGGGTTCGGCCAGGCGCAGGCCTTGTTCGGCGCCGGCTTCCAGTACGCGTTGCAGAAGCATTTGCAGGACGATCGGGCCGCCGTGGCCTTGCAGCTCGATCACGTCTTCGCCGGTGTAGGAGTGCGGGGCTTTGAACCAGATCGCGATGCCCTGGTCGATCACGGTGCCGTCGGCTTGCGTGAAGGGGATGTAGGTCGCGTGGCGTGGCTTGAGGTCTGTGTCTTTGAACAGGGCTTTTGCCAGCGCCTGCAGGTTCTTGCCGGATGCGCGCACGACGCCGATGCCGCCGCGGCCGGGGGCGGTGGCGATTGCTGCGATGGGGGAGGAGTCTAGATTCATTTGATGATTTTATTCTCTAAAACCGGTAAACCTGTGTCAGACCCGCAGGGTCTGACACTGTCTGCTCCTCGGCCTGGGGCTTCGGCGGTTTACCGGTTTAAAAAAAGCCCGCGTCTGGCGCGGGCTTTTCATTACTTACTTGGCTACGCCAACTTCTAACTTCTTGGTAATCACCCACTGCTGCGCAATCGACAGCAGGTTGTTCACCACCCAGTACAGCACCAGGCCGGACGGGAAGAAGAAGAACATGACCGAGAAGGCAATCGGCATGAACATCATCATCTTGGCCTGCACCGGATCCGCAGGCTGCGGGTTCAGGCGGGTGGTGATGTACATCGAGATCGCGTACAGGATCGGCAGGATCGCCCATGGATCGTGCTGGGTCAGGTCGGTAATCCACAGCGCCCATGGAGCACCGCGCATTTCAACCGACGCGTTCAGCACCCAGTACAGGGCGATAAACACCGGCATCTGCACCAGGATCGGCAGGCAGCCGCCGAGAGGATTGATCTTCTCGGTCTTGTACAGCTCCATCATGGCCTGGTTCATCTTCTGCGGATCGCCTTTGTAGCGCTCGCGGATAGCGGTCATCTTCGGCGTCACGGTCTTCATCTTCGCCATCGAGCGGAAGGAAGCGGCGGACAGCGGGAAGAACAGCAGCTTGATCGCCACGGTGAAGGCGATGATGGTCCAGCCCCAGTTGCCAACCACGGAGTGGATGGCGGCCATTGCGGCCCACATCGGGCGTGCCACGATTGCCAGCCAGCCGTAGTCCTTGACCAGGTCCAGGCCTTCGGTGACTTGCTTCAGGGTGTCGGTGTCTTGCGGGCCGGAGTACAGGCGCGCATTGTTGGTCACCGAAGCGCCTGGCGCCAGGGTGCCCAGCGGCTGCACTACGCCGATGGAGTACAGGTTGTCGCCTTCTTTCTTGGTGAAGATGTCGCGAGCCAGCTTGTCCTGCGGGATGAAGGCGGACACGAAGAAGTGCTGCGAGATCGCTACCCAGCCGTCGTTGGCCTTGGTCACGTGGTCAGGAGTGAATGGCTTGCCTGGGTTTTCAGCCTGGGCTTGCGCATCCTTTTCGATCTTCTTGAACTCGTACTTCTTGTAGTGCGCTTCCGAGGTGTACATGGTCGGGGCGATGAACTGTGGGTTCATGAAGCCCGAACCTTCCGGCGGGGTACCGTCATGCTTCAGCTGCAGGTAGACCTGCGGAGCGATCGGCGCTGCGCCGGTGTTGGTGACGGTGTGCTGCACGTCCACCACGTAGTCGCCCTTCTTGAAGGTGAAGGTCTTCACCAGCTTGACGCCGCCCTGCTCCGCTTCCAGCACCAGTTTCACCTGGTTGCCGTCGTTCAGCATGCGCGCGCCCGGCTGGGCCACGAAAGCGGTCTGGTGGTTAGGCAGGCCAGGTGCGCCTACCAGTCCGGTTTCGCCCAGGTAGATATGCTTGCCGTTCTCGCTGAACAGCACTTCGGTATTGTTGCCGCCCTTAGGCTTGCAGAACTCGAACAGGCCCCAGCAGCCGCCCAGCCAGCCCGGATCGGCGCTGCCCTTGTGCTTCAGAAGTTCCAGGCGCTTGATGGTGCCGCCCAGGGTGTCGATATCGACGCGCATCACGTCGGTGGTGATGGTCACCACTTCGGTCTTGATCGGTGCAGCAACTGCGGCGCCATTCACCGAAGCAGCGGCGCCGGCGGCAGCGGCGGCAGGCGTGGCGGCGGCAGTCGCGGAGGCCGAAGCCACGGCGGCTGGCTTGGCAGGAGCCGGAGCAAACATGGACGGCTTGCCGGTCGAGATCATCCAGTTATTCCACAGGATAACCAGCGAGACCGCGAAGACGATCCACAGGATTGAGCGTTTATTGATATCCATTCGGTTCTTCAGGAGTGGTTGAAGTGCTTGGGCGGCACGGGATCGACCCCGCCCGCGTTCCAGGGATGGCAGCGGCAAACCCGGCGAAACGCCAGGTAACTGCCATGAGCCGCACCATGCTCGCGCACAGCTTCGAGCGCGTAGTTGGAGCAGCTAGGGTAAAAACGGCAACTCGGTGCACCCATCAGCGGACGGATGACCCATTGGTAAAAGCGCAGCAGGATGGTCAGCAGCGTTTTCATTTTGCCGGCCTGGCCTTGTTAGCCGATGCAAAGAGGCGCGTCAGTTCCTGGCGCAGTTCGGCCTTCAGCTTCGCCGTGGTGGCCGGGCCGTCCTTGCTATTGACGGGGCGCGACAGGCGCACCACGCAATCAATGGAAGGCAGGCTGGTAACGCGGAACAGTTCGCGCGTGACGCGCTTGATGGTGTTGCGGGTAACCGCGCGCGGTGCAAAGCGTTTGGCAACGACAATGCCCAGCCGCGCATTCGGCAGCTGGTTCTGGCGGGTATAGAGCACGAAGTGCGCGCTCTTCTGCGTTGGCCGCAAACTAAAAACGGATGAAAATTCATCCGTTTTTATGATGCGCCGAGCGCGAGCGAAGTCGTGTCTGCCTT
>Ga0207425_1000782_pt1 | contig 16265 bp, 21 predicted proteins | sample AraplaF_Col_mTSA_FD_184255 | JGI IMG/M metagenome (GOLD analysis project Ga0207425, IMG submission 184255) | Arabidopsis root microbial communities from the University of North Carolina, USA - plate scrape MF_Col_mTSA (SPAdes) (version 3) | ecosystem: Host-associated > Plants > Roots >...
CGCAAGTATCGTCGAACCGTATTGCGAGAAATACCCAGTCGTCGGGCAATTTCCCGTATTGGTATCTGGTCACGTAAGTGCCAGCGTCTAATGATGCCGAGTAGTGCCACGTCGATCACTCCGATCTCCTGCCGCTTAGACAGGGGGAATTGTGCTACGAACGTGGGTCAGTTTCCGATGCAAATTCGTGGGGAAAGTGGGTCAGATTTCAGCGCAACTTAACACGTAGCTGCAGCGGTGGACGCCCTAACTGTTTTCAGCATTCCATCGGGGAGCTCAATTTCGCCCTCAATTCCTTTAAACTCAGCATCAGGATCACGACGAACCCGTCCACAGTATAGAACTTCGACGGCTTCAAGAAGAGAGGTCTTTCCCATGCCGTTCGGGGCAACAATCAAATTCACGTCTGCAAATGAAAACTCACGTGACGAATGAACTTTGCGAAACGTATCGATCCGTAGACTTTTAAGCTTACCTGTGGCTAGCGGGTCTTTGGTGAAAGTCGCGGGCTTGATAGGATGGGCACCTTCGGCAACAAATGCCTTTCCACTTTCAATCAGTTCTAATGCCGTCGTGCGCGGTTTCTGCTCAAGAAGGCAGCCCAGTGAACTGTCACGAAGTAAACTTACCCATTGGTCTGCAACTTCGGCCTTGCGCGCCGTCCCTTCCGACGCCAACTCGGGCTCCGCCCCCAACCTCGCCGTAAGATCGTCGGAATCGAGAACGAATTTGCGGGCAAAATGCCTGTCAGCCTCAATGTTTCGCTTCGCGGAAAGATAGCGCGCATTCGCCTTTGAACGTGGACCCGCCCAGAAATAAAGGTAGCTATTCCACCGAAAATCGTTCTCGGACGAAAAGAACTCATCACCCAGCAGACGTTCCTGGAACCGGGATAAGTTTTCGGACCGTTCTATGATTTCGTCCGAAATGTCAAAGTAAGCAATGGCGTACGGCTTTCCGTTATAGCTCTGCTCACCTCTAAGAATTCCCCCTCCCATATCCTTCAAACGATCGAAATGTCGGCCAAGTGTTTTTCGAAAGTCGTCTACGTTCATCATATTCTTTCTCTCACGACGTGTTATGGCTGCACAGTTAGAATGTCGGTCTCGTCTTCCATTGCATCATCAAAGCGCGTGAATGGCATCGGCGCGAATTTCAGATGACCCAAGGTTCGGTATGCAATACAGATCCGTCGCTGATAGGGCCCACCCACCGATCTCAAGAGATTCGTCAACTTAGACGTAACTTTTTCAAGATCTCGAGCAGGCATGCCGTCTCCTCCCAAGTAGACGATTAACGCCGGACGTCCATCAGCTCCACGTACATTGAATTGCGGTGCAGCCATACTCCACCTAATTGAGGCCGCATGAGTAATATCTGCAACTTGGGGCGGCCACTCCATGTTTGTGTCGATGAGATTCCTAATCTCTGCGGCTTTCCAAGCCCTAGTCCACCTAAAACTTCGCGCATCGGCGTGTCCATCCTGAGCTACCGTGACGCGACGTACGACTTCGTCTGACTTAATTCGACAAGAATCAAGCTCCTTTGTGTTGTGCCAACCATCAAGCCCATTGACGGCTCCACTTGAAATTGCAAGAAGCCTTTCTATATCAATCGGGCTTGCGTTTGGAAGCACGTCCGCAAGCGCGTTCGCGACGTCAGGAGCTTCGGCCAAAAAACTGGTGAAACCCGCATCAGTAATCGGTGCAGCTTCCCATTGGCTAACGTTCGCATTCCATGTCAAACGATTCGTAGCGGTTGGGCCGTTGCGGTTCGCTTGGACTGCATTACCTCGTGTAGTGACCTTTGGCACCAACAATTCAAAAATAGCTTCGCTGTAATGGAACATCAGAGCGTGACGACGCTCCTCCATATATGTGTAATACAGTCCATTATTATGGTTGGGCAGGACGATGTCATCGCTGCATTTGCAACGCGAATCCGGGCAGTACCATGCAGAGCTCGCCTCGGCCGGCCAATTTTCTTCGTTACCGCTATCGTCGAATTGAACTACTCCTCCGGCCCAATTTAGACAAACGATGTGGCAGTTCGATGTATCAGGATCAGTCTCGAATGTCGTCTTTCGATACTTACGATAAACGGTATTGCGCGGGTCTGGGTTAAGCTGAACATGCAGCAAAGTTGCTCGATCTGTAAGTTGGGATACTAGAGCATCGTTGATCCCGAATGCATCCGAACAGTTGATTGTGGTCAAACTTAGTGTTTGGTCGGGCCCTTTGAACTTATACACGCAAGTCCCGCACCTGAGCACCCCTTCTTCGAAGAACAAGTCGTCCCTTGAAGGAGCCGTCTTAAACTGTATTAGAACAACCAGGTGTGAATTTCCTTGTAGGTCCAATGCGTGAAAAATCAGGGCAATTGGATCAAAAAAATTCCGGTCCTCTTGCAAACCGTCGACTTCCTCATGCAGTACCGTACAGTGGCCGTGGACGTTAGCCTTGAACGAAACAAGGCGAGCCTTGTCGATGCTTTCACACCCTAGAACCCAAATTGAATTGACTTCAGGATGCCGTCCATTGCATATGTTCTGCTCCAGAACATCCCAAGGAAAAAAGTATTCTGGTGCGACCGCTAAATGGGCATGCTTTGCAATCGCCACCGTTAAGAACTCATCGGCTTTTCGCGCCCCGGTACCTCGTTCGTGTAGTCCGATCCTTTGCCTGCCCGCGAAAATCGGCCCACTCGGCTGCAACAATAGGCACGTATATCGATTTTCGTTTGGGCGCAGTAGTTCGAGGTCGGGTGAACGCAGTCCGACGTTGGCCAACACTTCAGAAACATCCCGAATAATCATCAGAATTGCTCCATCTCCTCAGCTATTGCGCGAGGCCACACGAGAATGTAGCCAGCGTTCCCTCCCGTGGCGTACGGAATGATTACCAATTGTATAACAAAGGTTGCTTTAGGAACGTACTATTTCAAATGCGTTTCGCTGATCGCTGCGCTCTCGCAGGTCGCAAACTCACAATATCGCGTAATTTTTAGGCGGTACAACTAGCGTCAAATTTCATCGAGGGACCGCCAGAGAATTCTTCAATAGCAATTTTCATTGCTTTTTAGTCAGATGACAGTCACAGCGGTCAGGTATAGGATTGTGAGACGCACGTGTACGGTCCGATGGTTCATTCTTGGCCTTAGTTGCACAGAATCTACGTTCAGTGCCCACCAATTGATCAGTCGGGAATATGCAATTTCACGAACGTTTACCATCGCTGGAGGCCATATGAACACCCCAAAATCCAAGCTGCCCAAGTCCGAACACGACCGGATCGTTACCGGTGCTATGTCCCGAGCACTGAACGCGATGATGCTCCTACAGGGCGTGAGGGTAATCATTGGCCGCCAGGCTGCGTTCCTCGACTTTGAGAAGGAGATCTTTAAGCTAGTCGAGGCTCTCCACGTCATGGGACGCGACATCCCAATGCCAGTGTTCCCTCAGCCGCAACCCACAAATCTGAAGCTACCCGACTCGCCGGCACGCCGATCAGGTCTTTGCTGAGTGATGATTTCCCGTGTCGAGCTATACGAGCGGGTCTGGCGAGAGCCAATGACGAAAGTTGCGAGCGAGTTTGGCGTGTCTGCCAGCTACCTCGCTCGCATTTGTTCGCGCCTCAATGTTCCTCGCCCCAGCCGTGGATACTGGGCTCGAATTGCAGCCGGTCAACGCGCACGGAAGGTTGGGCTCCCCGAGGCTCGGCCTGGTGATGAACTCACATGGAACCCTGGTGGCGGGGCGTCCGAGATTCAAGGCCCCGTGGCAACCATGACCGATCCCACCGCTTCCTCCAAGAAGAACACGCGCCGAGCAACAGTTGCGGGTCAACACGAACTCGTAGCTAGCGCGAGACCGCTATTCTTGGCGGGCCGCTTCTCCAGGGAAGGGAACTTCCTTAAGCCCGCCAAACGTAACCTACTTGATCTGGTCGTAACCACCGACGCCCTAGACTCAGCATTAGCTTTGGCGGACGGCCTCTTTGCTGCGTTCACGCGCAAAGGGCACCGGGTCATCCTGGCGGCGCCTGGCGAATCCGGGTCGAGGCAAGAGGTCGACACGCGTGACGTTCCCACCAAGCAGGCCAGCTTCAACAATCTCTGGTCACCTGGACGGAAAACGGCCTTGTACGTCAACGGCACTCCGATCGGCTTGACGATCTTCGAGATAACAGAAGCTACGCCGATGCGCTATGACGGCAATGGCAAGTACGTCAAAGAGAAGGACTTCGTCATGCCGAAAGGCCTTCACTGGGAGCAGTTTCATTGGCGGTCCATCCAAGACATTCCATCCGGCCGGCTATGCCTGCAGGCCTACGCCTCGTACTACGACGCCAAATGGTCGCGCCAGTGGAAGGAACGTCGCCCAGGGGACTTCGCGAAGCGAATCGCGGCTCTTGCCAAGGAGGTGATGGCATGTGAAGTAGAGGCTTCCGAGGTCATCGCCAAGGGAAAACAGCATGAGGAGGCGGAGCAAATTCGATGGGAAGCCCAGAAAGAGCAATGGCGCATAGAAGAGTCGGAGCTCAAGCGGAGCAAGGCCAGACAAGAGAGCAAGGATGAGCTCGAAGCACTCTTAACCAAGTCAGAGCGTTGGGCTCGCCTAGATCGCTTTTTCGAAGCGATGGCTAGGCAAGCTGACGGCGCCAGCGACGAAAGCAAAGCTCGACTGACAATGCTGATCGAGACGGTCAAATCTATCGAAGGGGATCGGCCAATCCTTGAGGACTTCCTCGCTTGGCGGACGCCACGCGAGAGGATGTAACAGAGCCGGCACATTGAAGAAATGACTCGGCCGCACGCTTTTGCCCCAAGTCAAATACCTGATCGGTCACCTGGAGCGCTTGCACTTCTTTGAAGTCGAAGTCCCTTGCTTTGCCTGCCCCATCGTGCCGTTAGACCCGCTTCGCTGTAACTCGTTACGTATGGCGTTGATCGCTCCAATTAAGGGCGCGAAGTACAACCGAGGACCTTGCTTTGCAGCAGCAATGAACTCCGTACAAAAGCTAGACTTCATTTTAGTTGTCTCCGAGTTCCGCCATCGCACTTGAGCTGCGCGACGGTGCTCTCCAGCCGTCAAGTTTAGCACCAGCTTCAACATCAGACGAGCATTGCGAACTTCCCCACCGTCAACGCGCCGCCTCAGAAACCCTACGTCACATTGGTTCGGTCTGCTGTTGAGTGCTCTTTTTGCTACGGCCAGCCCACCATTCCAGAGTTTTACATTCAGTTACAAATTTCTATGCGGCAACTTATTGAGAAAACTGATCGACGAGAAAGAAAGTTGCCAAGAAGGCATTTTCGAAACTCCTTACGTTTTCCGAGAAGTTTCAACGCAACTTATGTCGTCCCAAACATAACTCGCATAACTTATTTTATAAATCTTATGCAAATTGCACTTTTTTGAACCCTATGAAAATCGCTCTTTTAGCGCCGATTTTCCGTTGCGCGCAACGGAAAATACAATCAAATCAACAACTTAGGCCACTTCCATTAGTTCCACTTTAGTGTTTTAATGGCGAAAAACGGCCAGCCAACCGGCCGTAGGACTGTGCATAACTGCTGAGATTTGGCTGTTATGCCCAGAAGATATGCGCGTTTGCGTAGGCCCTCGTTCGCCCAAAATTTTTGCACCATTTTGCTGAGCAAGCGACAACTCACTGTAAAGAGCATCAACATGTTTACCCAATCCACTTCGTATAAACAAAAGCCTCGCAAGATGCCTGATTCTGTCGTCCAAGGAAGCAGGATCCTTGGACAAACTGGCGGCAGGCCAGCGCAGATGTACCGGAACGATAAAAGCTCGGGCATCTGCCCATCAGAAAGTCCTTTGGAAAAATTCATCGGACAACTCGCTGCCCTGGATCCACGCGTGCGCACCGTTGCCCCGCAGCCCTTCACTGTCGATGTAGCAACCGGGTATATCGCTTACTCGCACGATGAACTGAAACTTCATCGGTCAACGAGAGAGCGCTCGGAAGCACGCCTTCGCGACTACACCCCCGATTTCTGCTTCGACTTGATTGATGGTCGACGCATCATCGTTGAAGTGAAAGACCCGCGTTACCTTTGCACGCAAGCATATTGGGACAAAGTTGAGAGAGCCAGGCGGCTGCTGCGCTCGAACGGCTACGCATTCCAGGTCGTCTCCTTCGAATACGCGCCCAGCTCACCGTTGATCCACAACGCAGATCTCTTGAGCGCGTTAAGCGTCAACTACAAGAAGATCATTTCACTCGCCCAAATTGACGCAATTGAAGAGGCCATTGGCGACACCGAATCTACGCTTGGGCATGTCGCTCAACTGGCAGAGATTTCGCTGCGAGAAGCCCCTGCGCTGGTATTGCATGGTGTCGTGTCAGCAGACATTGCACGTGGTCATTTGGGCGCATACACGCCGGTCCGACTGGCATATGGGGAACTGGATCACTTCTCAATTCTTGACCTGGAAGGAGAAGCGAAATGAGCAACTGGCTGAAGAAGAACGACATCATCACAATGAACGGGGCGTCAATAATGATCCAGTGCCTGGATACGGAGTCAGACAGCGCGGTCCTGTTTAACATTGCGACGCAGGAAACATCATCAATGAGCATCAGGGAGTTGCGAGCGAAATTCGCATCCGGCAATGCGAGCAAAAAATCGCCGCAAGCTGCACGCGGCATCTTGCGTGACTTCGCACCAAGTTCGTCCGCCTCAGCAAAGACGATCTTCAATTTAGGTGTCATCACCCTGCTCAAGAAACTTATTGCGAGCGGTAAGACGGCTTCCGAAGCAATTAAGGCGACTCTCGGCAAGCCAGTCCCACTTCCGACTGGCGAATCCATGCCGATGTGCTCTGCGCGTCAAGCTTATCGCCTGCTGAAGCATAGTGACAACCCTAAGATTGCCGCAACGCCGGCCTACAGCCTTCGGGGAAATCGCGCCCCTCGCTATGGTAAGCGAATGGAAGAAATCGTTGTTCAGGTGATCGATGATTATTACGGCCGCGAGAAATCAAGATTCTCCCTCAGGAGTGTTCGCGAGATCGCGATCGAAATAGCAAAGGCTGAAGGTATCTTGGCTGACGATGACACAGTGAGCATGAAGTACATCAAAGCTGTCCTGGTGCGGAGCTGGAATCCAGACCGCGACCACAACCGACTCGACCAACGTCATGCCAAGTCAATCAAAGCTGTCGCTAAAAATCGTATCAAGCCGGGATCGCCACTGAATCGCGTCGAAGTCGATGCGGTGAAACTTCCAATGGTTCTTCGAGGCGATCGCGACGGTGAGTTCATTGAACACATCTGGCTCTTGCATGCGATCGATTGCGAAACATCCATGCCGTTAGGATGGCGCCTTTTATTCGCAGCACCTACGACTGAGGACACTCTCTCATGCATTCAGAGGGCGATTTTCCCTAAAGCTGAATTGCTGAGAAGCATGGGGGTGAAGTTTTCTGTTGACCCATATGGGGCGATCATGAACCTGGTGATGGATAACGGCCAGGAAAACTCGAAAGAGCGGCTGGCGAACGTGACCAAAGTGGGGATCAATCTCCAATGGACACCGATCAACAGCGGCCATAAGAAGCCGTTTATCGAGCGCTTAAATCGGTCCATCAAGGAGACGCTTGAAATTCTCCCTGGTAGCACGCGCTACAACGGCAAGGATGGCATGCGAACGGAGCAGGCAAAAAAGGACGAGAACCTCCCCACCAAGGAGGAATTCGAGAACTGGATAGTCCGCTGGTATTACGAGCACTGGGCGCACACCCCTTTGGAGCGGTTCATCTGTGCTGATTACGAGATCACAAGAGATCTGGGCATCACTCCAGCCGAGCGTTGGGAAAATTTCGAAAAGACGCAGTCACTCCCCCTTTGCCCGTCCCCGGATGAATGGCGTCGGGTGCGGTTCCTTTCTTCACGCGGCAAGATGTCCGCTAAGACAGGCATCCCTTTTAAGAATTTCCAATTCAAAGGACAAAATCTGCAGAAGCTGATTCTCCAGTACGGCCCCGACTGCACTGTTCAATTCTTTTACGATCCACACGATTTTCGGACGATCTACGTCCCGGATAAAGAGAGCGCAGAGTGGGTCGAACTGGTCAATGCCGAAGTAGGTACCACCACGCCGGCCTATTCCTTCACCGATGCCAAGAAACGGCGTGCTACGAAACGGGCTTCGTACAAAGCGCCGCCATCAAGGACGCAATTTAGGACAGACATCGTCGAACGTTCCACTGGAACTCAAACGAAAAGGCAGAAGAAGGACGCAGAACGGCAGGCAGGGTTTGCCCATGAGCGAGAACTGCAAGCAACGGAACGGGCCTATGAAAATCCGATTCAAGAACAATCGTCGGTAGAGCCAACCTTTGACACCTACGTCGCAGAAGACGCCATTGAAAAACTTGTAAAACACAAAAAAACCGATAGGACCGCGAAATGACAGGAGCAACCATGATTGGCAACAAGATCCGCAAGAACATCGAGACACTGGTCTTCGATCACGTGACGTTCGTCAATGCACAGAGCCAGATTCGTCGAGGCGTGCAAGACACGATGAATGGCTTTATTCCATGCTTTGAGATGCTACTCGCACCGTCACGCTGTGGCAAGACTGAAGTTCTCGAAGCGATTGCGCGGGAATATCGATCCACCATCATCAACGGAGTTCGGCAATTCCCGGTGCTCCTTGTCTATGTCCAATCTGGTGGTGGAACAAGGGCATTAGACGAAGCAGTGATTCGAGCGCTTGGTGTACCAGTGCCAAAAAACGTGGTTGGCGAAAATGGTCTTAAGGAGTTCATGCTCACACAGTTGAGGAATGCCGGCGTACGAGTGATCTTGTTTGATGAGGCGAGCCATCTCGTAGAACGTGGTTCCAGAATCGTCTCCGAAGCTGCCTCAGACTGGTTTAAGGCCCTGCATACGAAGGCAGCCAACATCGGTATCGTGCTGTCTGGAGTCCCGCGCCTGAAGCGCTTGATCGACGATAACGTTCAACTGCGCAACCGGGTAAGCAAACCGATTCAATTGCCACCATATCGCTATGACGATCCGAAGCATCGTAAGGCCTTTGCGAGCTGCGTCGCCGCGTTTCTGTCCGAGTTCGAGGAGGAAGGCTGCACGCTGAAGATGCCACACAACGACTTTGTTAGAAATTGCTACGTTGCGAGCGCCGGTCACATCGGACTGTTGGCGGATTTCTTCATCTCACTGGCAAAGGAGATCACCGCACCATGCGACATCACGTTCGAGCTATGCGCGCAAGCCAGCGCATCCCGGAACTCGCCGGGGAATGGTCACGTCAAACCATTCCATCACGAAAGAATTGCCGACCATGAGCTAATGGAGGTCCTTAGCTCAGAACTCGCCAAATACAATTTGGTGCTGAAGCCGCTAAAGCGCTCCCGCTCCGATGCGTCTGTGAAGTCTGAATCTACGACTGGGGAGTATCAATGAGCGCGCTCCTGAACACTCCAGAACCCAAGGCCAACGAACATCGCGTGGGCTATCTAAGGCGACTCGCCAGCAGCAATGGTTATGATGGGTGGCGAGACCTGGTGCGTGCCGCCGGATTCAAACCTACGAAGTCCGTGATCGAGAACGAATACAGTGCCCTCTTGGGCGCCTTAGGCGTATCGATCAGAGCCGACCAGCTCCCACGGTCGACCGTCAAGCTTCAACAAACAACTCAAGAAACATTCGAACGCCCCAAGTATGAGCCTGTATGCATCCATTGCCTGAAGGAGTCAGAACACCTGCGCCACGAGTGGTCGCATTGCCTTGTCGTGGCATGCCCAGAGCATCAATGCTTACTTATAGATCGTTGCCCGCGCTGCGATGCGATGCTCGAAAATACGCGCTCGAATATCGCGCAATGCGATTGCGGATATGACCTTCGCTTCGCGGAGCCAGCTACGGCATCGCCCATGCAGTGCTGGGCGAGCGCTCGCATGACGGGCGACATGCGGTCCGTAAAACTGGTCGATGAAATCGGGACGGAAAATGACTATCGCTACTTAGCTGATTTGTTCTTTCAACTTGGGACTCGATTTGATCCGTGTACAAAGATCAAGCAAGGAACAACGAAGCGGCCGTCAACTGTCGAAGACGCGGTCACCTTACTGGCCCCGTTACTGGACATCTTCGAGGATGTCCAGCCACGCTTCACAACGCACATCGAGATGCGCTTCGCGGCGGGTAACCAGGCCGCGTTCAATCTTTACGGCCGTCTGGGCTCATGGTTCACGGCCCTTGATGGCATATGCAGGAAAGCAGGAGCCTTCCCAATCATTTGGGAGATCTTCTCGGACGCAGTTTTTGATAATTTCGATGGTTTTATCCGAGGCCAGACTGGCCTCACTCCATCTCCGAATAAGCAACGCCAATTCCTGGGAGTTGCCGAGGCAGCGAAGTTGATCGGCGTCAGCAAGCCGACGCTACAGGAAGCCATCGAGCGAAAGCAAATTGATGTTCGAACAGGGTGCGAAGGAATCAATTACGCCGTACACATGGTCCCACGCGCTCAATGCGAAAGTGCGCGCCAGCTGAGGGCCGACTGGATGTCGCCGCAAGATGCGGCGAACTTCATCGGGGTGCCAAAGTCGGTGCTTCGCCACCTTGCCAATGCTTCTATCGTCGTGCCCGATCAAAAATGGAGCCAGACAATATTCAAAGGTGGGCCTTTTAGCAAAATGGAGCTGTCCAATATTCTTCAGAAGATCGAAGGGTATGTTCAACCTAAAGCCACTGGCCGAACACTCAGGCTGGACCAGATCGATGCTCGCCGCACCGTGGATATCAAAGCCTTGGTACGCGTTTATCGCGCGATCTTCTCTGGCGAGCTTCGTCCTATTGGTCGCAGCGACAATGAGGGGCTAGCGGGATTCCTGTTCTCTGCTGAGGAGGTGATGAAGCACCTTGGCAGCATAGCCTTGGACAAGGCATTCACCCTAAATCAGGTAGCAACCGCCACCGGATGGAAATATCAGTGTGTCGCTGCCTGGGCAAAGCAAAATCTGTTGGAGTCCGAGCCGGCCGTGTTGCAAGGTATGAGCGCCCGCCTTGTCACGATCGAAGGCCTGGCACGCTTCCGGCGTGAGTGGATTCCTGTATCTGAGATTGCAGCATCGCTCGGAAGCAAAGGATCGGCGGTTAGTAAGCACCTGGTCGCGAGTGGCATTGCCATCAGCGGCCAGTCGCACGAAAAGAACGGTGCCGCTCGCGGGGGCCTGATCCGCATGTCGGATTTAGGGCGCCTTGCCGGCCTGGCAGGTCGCAATTCTTCTCAACCCAAAGGCGAATCAGGAGGTAGGCATGTCAAATGAATACGACTCCATACGAGCGACTAGAGACCTTCTTTTTCATAGCGATGAGTGGCTCACGGCTGACGAGCTCAATCGCAGGCTGGCAACCGTCCCCGACTGTCATTCGGCCTTCGAGTTGGAACACCAACGCCGGATCTTTAGCGTGCAGCGGGACGGCTACCACTACTTCGCAGCCTACCAGTTCGGCGTGGACTTGGAACCACTTCCTGTAATCAGGGAGATATTGACGCGCCTCTTGGAAGAGGACAGTTGGGAAATTGCAGCCTGGTTTCACTTCCCAAATGGTTGGATTCCCTTGGACGATCACGGCCAATCTCCTCTGGCGCCGAAAAATGCTCTGGATCGACATGAAGAGGTCCTTCGCGCCGCCGAAAGGTACAGGAGCACGTATGTTGCCTAAAGACTTTCCGCGCATGCTCATAGGTCCGAAACCAGGGTACGATTTCGCTGCTCGTGCGAGCGGCCTTAGTTCCACGCTTATCCAGGAGCAGCACCATGGTGCCAACATATAGCGAGCGACAGGCACTCGCTTTTGAATTTGCGGATGCCGTAAGCCGTATGCGACGGTGCCTGGCTATCGCAGGGATGCAGGTCGACGACGATGACATTGTCTGTGCTTGGTCCGATTACTCCGACGGCCTATGTGCTCAATCGATGGCGCTGCCAGATGCGGACTGCGATCTCCTGGCAATACTAACGAAGCATTTGCCGCCACCTCAGCGGTCTGGCAAACGGTGGTCGAAGACGCAGGTGATGGTACTGGAGATGGCTTCGTCGTGCTGCCAAATGACTTACTCACTCGCCTCGGCTGGGCGCCAGGTGATCCGCTTGAGAGTGTGACTGCGCCAGCAGGGATGGTGATCTTGCGACGCAAAGAATGAGCTGCAGAGACGCATCTGCTATGAATATCTTCATCGACACCGAGTTCACAAATTTGCACGATCCTCGGCTCGTGAGTCTGGCACTAGTCGCGGAAACCGGGGAGGAGTTCTACGCCGAGCTCCCTTACGACATCCGGAAATGCAGCGAATTTGTTCGAGAAGTGGTGGTCCCACTGCTCGGGCAAGATCCCGTTAGTCGCATGGACATTGACGAACTACTCCGAAGATTGAATGATTGGCTGCGACTGGTTAAGCCGAGAAATGAAGACCTCGTGATTTGCTATGACTCCGAGGTCGATTGGAACCTGTTCACCCAAGCGCTAAACGCGCAGATTCCACCCTGGTGTTGGCCACGCCTTGTCGACGATCGTATTAGTGAGCTCCTTCGATATGAGTTCCATCAGAAGAATCGCTTGCCTGAGCACCATGCGCTAAACGACGCTAGAGCGAATTGCTACGCATTTCGGGAGCGCGTTTCCTAAGGCAAAAGAGGTTGGAACTAGTTTAGCTGCGCCCCTTAGACTAGAATTACATCTTCTTATCATATGACCAATTATTTGGATTGCGCATGCCGGAGTTTTCTTGGGAACCGCTAGATTTTTTAGAAGCGCTGGGTGTGGTGCCCGTCGGCGAAGAATATGGCATCTCATACAGCTACCTGGTGGATCGCAATCCCTTAACGTTGGACCTGACCATTTGGCCACTTGATGGTGACGTCGAGCTCGCGATACGTTGTCACGGCGTGGATAAACCGGTGGTACAGCTAAACCTTCTAGGCAGTCCTGGCGCAAGGGTCGTGAGAGCAAAAGATGGACAGTTCATCGAGTTCGCCGCCGCGAACCTGTTCGCCGGCCGATACGACAATACCCGGCCTGCGCCATATGGCTTCCGACTTTGGATTGATCCCTATCTTCAGGTCACGACCTTCAGCTACGACGTATAAACCACTGACGCGGCTCAGAACATTTTCACCAGAGGGCACATGCTCCCCGAGATACCCAAGGAATACTTCGAATACATCAAGGCTCACGGAGCGTTTGAAGGATTCACGACCGACGATTCCGAGCCTGGCTTCATTGAGCTATGGGCTCCTGAGGCTATCGCACCAAACAACCGAGACATCGAGATCGAATCCCTAGCACCTGGCTTCATTGCCTTTGCGGGGAATGGAGGTGGCGAGGTACTTGCATTCGACGCTAGTGGCGCCATCCACATGTTGCCGTTAATAGGAATAGAACTAGATTGTGCAATCAAGGTAGCCGACGATTTCGCATCACTAGTAGGGCGATTTGTTCGCTAATGAGGATTCGACGAAAGCTCTGCTCTGTTATCAAGAGGTTTGCATGCCATTAAATCACCCAGGGGAGGTCGAGCATCATGCCTTCTTCAGTTCGCATCTAGGACCACGGCATCAATCTGCAGGATTAAGGATTCAGTTCCATGACAACCAAGCTCCAGGCATTCACTTCGTGGTGGATCCGCCTGCGGAATTCGCAGATGCGATTCTGAAGGGTCTCCGTGAGGGCCTACATCGCTACTTCCCAGACTTTCCAGAGTCTGGCAGCGTGTGGGTGAAAGAAGTCGACGTTCACGCTGTGCACTCGAGCCAGGTCGCCTTTTATCGCGCAGGCTTGCTCGTCATGCGTCAAGCACTAGCCTTGGTCGAGTTCGCCGAAGAAGACGCAAGGCCAAATGGTTTCAATTGATCGATGATCAAAGCAGAATAACTTGAAATGCGACGGTACCTAAAGAAGCATTGGGATGAAACGAGGGGCGACAACTATGACGCCTGGGGGACCTCATGTTGGTACTTTGAAGTCGATTTAGACGGCCGGGTTATAAGGCAAATCGAACAGTATGAGTCCGGTCCAACTCTTCGCTACAGTGCCGAACATGAGAACGATGACTTCGGTGGACTGGCTACAGAACCTTTGAACTTGCTAGAAGTGACCTATACAGAAATATCGCACCAGGACTTTGAACATGCCTGGCAGCTTGGAGACAGGAGCGCATGATAGAACCCGTTGCCCAATTCACTGCCCGATTGTCTTTTCACTTTCGGGAGCATGGCGATGATCGCCGAAGAACTTTTGTCTTCGGTGAAAACCGACATAGGCGCGTTCCAATGCGAATGGATGGCGTCGATGGTCTTAATACTGTAGGCATGTGGGTAGATGAAGCAAATGAGTACAGGACGAATGACACGGTGATTGTTCGCTGCGCCGTGATCGCGCCGGAACTCTTCATCAAAGTAGTGCGGCCAGGCGTAAAGTTTGAATTGTGGGATGGTGGTTACTTCGCATCAGGCGAGGTCGTTGATCGCCTTGAGGCAGGCTGGCAGTAATTCGACTAGACGACATTAATTTCGCAATGATGAACACAAAGCTCCACATTATCTATACAGAGTCGAGCATTCTTCTCTCGAAGACGGACTATCAGAGCTGGCAAGACGTGCAACGAGACTTTGAGGACTACAAGACTTCGCTAGGACCATGGCCAGACGTGGAAGTTACCGAGTATTTGGACGATGAGTACCCCAGCATACTTCCGAGCGCGGAGGTGCAGATCGCAGCATTCCGAAGATCGAATGCAGCCGTCGTCGAAATCCAATTCGCGACATAGATAACAGTTGATGGAACAGTAGCTCTCCCCGAACGCTCACGATGCCCATGAACTTCAAACAATACGATGTAGTCCGCTTGAAAGGAGTGCCCTCGCCTGACAAGTTCAACGCTGAATTCGATCTTCGTTCGCCAGTTGTCGGCGACGTCGCGACAATTGTTGAGATCTATAAGAACCCACCTGGCTATGAGCTGGAGTGCAGCGACAGTGATGGCATTACGCAATGGCTTATAGCTTGGGGACCGGATGAAATTGAACTCGAACTTTTGGTGGCCAGTTGATGCGCAAGCTCCTGATTTTTGACCTGGACGAGACGCTTGTTCATGCGACGACCGAACCCTTCGACCATCCAGCTGACTTCGAATGCCTCGGGTATTTCGTCTACCGGCGCCCGTTCATAACTGAGCTGCTTTCGCAAGTGTCGGGCCTCTACGACATGGCGGTGTGGTCTTCATCGTCCCGCGAGTACGTTGACGCGGTGGTCGAACGAATATTTGGCGCGCAATTCGAGGTGAAATTTTCGTGGGCCGTTGATCGCTGCGTTCAACGAGTTCATGCCCAGTCAAACGGATACGTCTACATCAAAGATCTTCGTAAGGTTCAAGGCCAAGGTTATCAAGTCGACCGAATCATTATGGTTGATGACTCTCGAGAGAAGTTGGCCAGGCAGCCGAGAAATCACATTGCCATTGCGCCCTTCACGGGGCAGCAAGACGATGTCGAACTGGTGAAGTTGGCCGAAGACCTCATTCACCGTGCGTTGGCTTCGGAGTGAGGCGCAGATCGGGGTGACGCCGGTGCGTGACTGGACGCAGGCCAAGCGCAAAGGTGGAGTCAAACTATTTCATCACAGCTCGCCTCAAGAGAGATAGAATGGTTACGTTAAAACATAACTAACCACACTTACCGACCAGGGGCATCATGACTACCGCTGAGATTGATGCTTCCTCTATCGAACCCCTGGCGCTCGCCGGAACCGCCAAGGAAGTTGCCAAGCAGCTAAGCAACCTGAGTCACGACCAGGTCGTTGCCTGGGTATTGCCAGATTTGCACGATGCCAATGCCACCACTATTGAACTGATCAGGGGGATGGCCGGTCTCATTCAGACTTCGGTTACGGAGCAGAATGAAAAGACACTTGCGTCGCTCATCGAAGCACTGGTTCCGCGAACACCACCGCCACCGGGACTCTTAAAAGAGGCGGCGATGACGGCTCGGGCTCGGAATGCTGTGATGCAGGGGGCTAGTTGGCTCACGGCTTCGGAACTAGCGAAAATTGCAGGGCTGAGCGATAACAATCCAAGTGCTCTGACCTGCTTTGAAAATTTGTAGCCACCGCCAAAGTTAGTCTTCGACTTCATGCCGCCAGCTTTTGGCGCCGCAAATTGCCGACCGAAGCCGGGGTACGGTTGCCGAGCGCAGAATGCGGCCGCTCA